>Ga0207098_10094_pt1 | contig 29112 bp, 22 predicted proteins | sample Alteio_BWMinHeat_84_FD_153548 | JGI IMG/M metagenome (GOLD analysis project Ga0207098, IMG submission 153548) | Enriched cells from forest soil in Barre Woods Harvard Forest LTER site, Petersham, Massachusetts, United States -... | ecosystem: Environmental > Terrestrial > Soil > Temperate forest >...
GAAACACCTTCGCGCCCCCGTGAAAAAAGTCATCATCTCCGCGCCTGCCGATGGGCCGGATGCGACCTTTGTGCTCGGCGTCAACGACAACACCTACGATCCGGCCAAGCACCACGTAGTTTCTAACGCTTCGTGCACCACTAATTGCCTTGCGCCGGTCGCCAAAGTTTTGCAGGACACCTTCGGCATCAATAGCGGCACCATGACCACCATTCACTCCTACACTAACGACCAGAAACTTCTCGATTTGCCGCACAAGGATCTTCGCCGCGCTCGCGCCGCCGCCATCAACATGATTCCCAGTTCCACCGGCGCCGCCAAAGCGCTGCACCTGGTTATTCCCGCGCTCAAGGGCAAGCTGGATGGCTATGCCATGCGTGTACCCACCCCGAACGTCAGCGTTGTGGACCTGACCGTGTTTCTCGAAAAGCCGGCCACCGTGGAATCTGTAAACGCCGCTCTGAAAGCGGCCGCGCACGGTCCCATGAAGGGCATTCTTGGTTACACCGAAGAAGAGTTGGTCTCCGCTGATTTCAAGGGCAATCCCAATTCTTCGATCGTTGATGCTGGCTACACCAAAGTCGTGGGCGACCGCTGCGTGAAAGTTCTGGCCTGGTACGACAACGAGTGGGGCTATTCCTGCCGCTGCCGCGACCTGATCAAGCTCCTGGCCTCCAAATTCTAGTGGCACAGGTTTCAACCTGTGCTCGTTAGGCAAGGCGAATCGCGCATGACAGCACGCACATGAACAAGCTCACCATCAACGACCTGGATCTTCGCGGTAAACGCGTCTTCATCCGCGCCGATTTCAACGTGCCTCTCAAGGATGGCGTCGTTACTGACGACACTCGCATCCGCGAAACGCTTCCTACGCTCCGGCTGGCCATCCAAAAAAGCGGACGCCTAGTCCTCGGCTCCCACCTCGGCCGGCCCAAAGGCGGACCGGACCCCAAATACTCGCTCGCCCCCGTCGCGAAGAAGCTGGAAGAACTCCTCGAAAGGCCGGTAGTGTTTGCCAGTGATTGCGTCGGTTCCGACGCCGAGGCCAAAAGCAAAGCTCTCTCCGACGGCGGCGTCCTTCTTCTCGAAAATGTTCGCTTCCACCCCGAAGAAGAAAAGAACGACGAAGGTTTCTCCAAGCAGTTAGCGGCGCTCTGCGATGGCTTGTTCGTTTGCGATGCTTTCGGTTCCGCCCATCGCGCTCACGCATCCGTGGTCGGTATTATCCGCTTCGTCAAACATTCCGCCGCCGGCTTGCTCATGGAAAGGGAACTCGCCTACCTCGGCAAAGCCCTCGCTAATCCCACGCGCCCGTTCGTGGCTATTCTCGGTGGAGCAAAAGTCAGCGACAAAATTGAGGTCGTCGAAAATCTCATGAAAATCGCCGATGCCATGCTGATCGGCGGCGGTATGGCGTACACGTTCGAGAAAGCCCAAGGTCTGGAGATCGGCAAATCGCTGGTCGAAGACGACAAGCTTGAACTGGCCAAACGCCTTCTGGCCGAGGCCAAGCAGAAAAATTTCAAACTCCTGCTCCCCGTCGATCATGTAGTCGCCCGCGAATTCAAGGCCGATGCCCTAGCCACCACTTGCGACGTCACAGCCACGCCGGCCGACCAAATGGGCCTCGACATCGGCCCCAAGACTGCCGCCGCCTACTCCGCCGAAATCGCCAAGGCCAAAACCATCGTCTGGAACGGCCCCATGGGCGTCTTTGAAATGCCCGCCTTCGCCAAGGGCACTCTGGAAATCGCGAAAGCCGTGGCCGCAGCGACTGGTGCGGGCGCCACGTCCATTGTCGGCGGTGGCGACTCCGTAGCCGCCGTTCACCAGTCCGGCGTCGCCAACAGAGTCTCCCACATCTCCACCGGCGGCGGCGCCTCCCTGGAATTCCTCGGCGGCCGCAAGCTCCCCGGCGTAGAATCCCTAACCAACAAATGACTTCGCTCCTTCTTTCCGCAAGCTCCGCGAACTCTGTGTCTCTGCGTTACGTTTCTCCTGGTGTTTCTCTTGGCTTGTGGAGGGGTCCATGCGGCGCCGCGTAATCGCCGGCAACTGGAAAATGTTCAAGACGCTGGCGGACACCCGCGCCTTCTTCTCCGCCTTCGTCCCGCTGGTTGCTGACGTGGATCACTGCGACATCGTGATCGCCCCGCCCTTCACCGCCATCTCCACGGCCGTGGCAGCCGCCGAGAACACCAACGTGGCCATCGCTGGTCAAAACGTCTCTGGGAGCAAAGAAGGCGCCTTCACCGGTGAGGTCTCCGCCCCCATGCTCGCGGAAGCCGGTTGCCGATACGTCGTTGTCGGCCACTCCGAGCGACGCCAGCTTTTCCGTGAAACCGACGACAATGTTGCCAAGAAATCCCTGATGGCGCTCTCCGTCGGGCTCATCCCCATCGTTTGCGTCGGCGAAACCGATGAGGAGCGCTCCGCCGGTCTCGAAAAGGAAGTCCTCCAGCGCCAGTTCGCGGGCGGCCCGGGCGCGTTGACCCACGACGAATTCTCCCGTATTCTGTTGGCATACGAGCCGATCTGGGCTATTGGCACGGGCAAAACCGCGACACCAGAAATTGCCGCCGCCGCCCACCGGTTTCTCCGCCAATGCGCGGCGGAGCAGTTCTCCCCCGCACACGCCTCCGCTCTGCGGATTCTGTACGGCGGCAGCGTCAAGCCCGACAACATTCAGGGATTGATGGCCCAGGAAGAACTCGATGGTGCGCTCGTCGGCGGCGCCAGCCTCGACGCTAAGTCGTTCGCGGTGATCGTCAAAGGTTCGCAGTAACCGCGCTCAGCCGCAAAGCAGGGAGAGAGAGAAATGCAAGGAATGCCAGGTTGGATGAAGTGGGCCATCGCGCTGCTAATCGGCATCGCCATTATCGTTCTCGGCTTCCGGTACGCCGGCTGGCTGTTGACCTCCTTTTTTGTGCTGAACTGCCTGGTCCTCATCATCGTAGTGTTGCTGCAGAGCGGCAAAGCCGCCGACCTCGCCGGCGCCTTCGGAGGCGCAGGCAGCCAAACCGCCTTCGGCCCCCGCGGCGCCGCCACGATCCTTTCGCAGGCCACCACCTGGTGCGCCATCATGTTCATGATCTGCGCCATGGCCCTGGTACTGCGCACAGACAAAGCTTCAGACCAAGGCGGCTCCATCCTACAAAAAGTTTCCAAGCCAGCTCCGAAGCCCGCTGCTCCAGCAGCTTCAACTCCGGCCAATCCGCAGCCCGCGACGCCCCAAACACCAGCGCCTCAATCCAATACAGCCCCAGCGGCTCAACCGCCCGCGCCGCAACCTCACCCCAAAAAGCAGTAGCTCTGCTGCCATCAGCTATTTGCACTGGTAGGATATAGGCGCTGGGCTTTAGCCCGGCGTCCGCCAAATCTCTTTAGGTTATTTAGAGTAATTGTCAATCCAGGCAGGAACTACTGCGCAGCACGGCCACCATTCCGAAACGGAATAACCACAAAAACCTAATCAAAATGCTTGAGCGGCTCAAGCAAACTCTAGCCCTCTTATTGGATGGTGCGGTCGAGAGGACTCGAACCTCCACGGTATTACTACCGCCAGCACCTCAAGCTGGTGCGTCTGCCAGTTCCGCCACGACCGCACATCGCCAAAGATTATAAACGATAAATGTATCCGTTGCGAATTGCTGCCATAATCGTTCCCGAAATTCGCCTCGCGCTTCTCGGTGATCGACACCCCATGTATCATCTATCTCCGTGAACATCCATCTCACCTCCGCCGAGGCTCGCGTCCTGGGCTCGCTCATCGAAAAAGAAATCACCACTCCCGAATATTATCCGCTCTCGCTCAACGCCCTGCTCAACGCCTGCAACCAAAAATCGAACCGCGAACCCATCACCAATCTCGACGAAGACGCCATCCGCCAAGCCCTGCATTCCCTAGACCGTCACGGCCTCGCCCGCTCCGCCGCCACCGACGGCCGCGTCCCCAAGTTCGAGCATCGCCTCCAGGAAGCCTTCAACTTCCATCGCCACGAAATCGCGCTCCTGTGCGTCCTGCTCCTCCGCGGCCCGCAAACTCCCGGCGAACTCCGCACTCGCTGCGAGCGCCTCTACCAATTTGACGATCTCAACGCCGTCCATTCCGCTCTAAATCTGCTGATGAAGCGCGATCCTCCGCTCGTTACCGTCCTTCCCCGCCAACCCGGCACCAAAGAAGCCCGTTACGCCCATCTTCTCTCCGGCGACATCCACGAAACGCCTTTGCAGCCGTCCTCCGCTGAGCCGCCCACGCCGGAACCACCTGCGACCGCCGCCGCTCTTGATCGCATCGCCCGCCTCGAAGACGAAATTGCCTCCCTCCGCAGCGAACTTGCCGATCTCAAGAACCAACTCGCCTCCTTTCAAAAGCAATTCCAGTAGCTATTCCCGCGCCTTCTGTCACACTTGCGCGAATTTTCATCGCACCTCGAAATTCCTGTCAAAATCCGTGAATTCCGGCGCCAGCTGCCCGCGCCAACCATAGTACTAGCGGTACGAAAGTGGCATTTTCTCCAGAACTCGTTTCCAGTACGTCCAGCACCAATGGGGGATTTACCCGAAAAAGTTCGCATTGCTATCCTTTCTACACGAGATCGATACATGCAACACACAGGGAAACTCCCGTGAAGAAAAACCTAGGCCTACTCGTTCTTTTCGCTTCCATCGTCCTCGTGCTTCTGCTCATCGCTTCCAACAATCGCGGCGACGTGCGGCCCAAAGGCGCCAAGAATGACGCCGCTACCTCCAAGCACCCCGATCCCGCGCCCGCGGCGAAGCCCGCGCCTCCCTCCGACCCGCACGCCCTCCCAGTGTCCTTCCGCCCGCTTAATTTCGCCCTTCTCCGCGGCGGCTTCACCACCGCAGACGAATTCTTCGCCCGCGTGCAGGCCGATCCCATCCTGAGCTCCTTCTATGGCGCCTGCTCCGAGAACAACGTAGCCATGAAGCCCCTCGCCGAAGACATCCTGGTCTTCAGCACTTTCCGCCGTGGCAACGAGATCAAGTGGGCCCGCAAGCCGCTGCTGGTTCACAAGGGCGAGTACGTTCTCACCTTTTGTGGCAAGACGGTTCTGGCCCGCTGCGCCAACCTGATCAGCTGGACTCCTATGCAACCCAGCGAAGACGTCCCGCCCAGCCTCCTGGAGATCCCCACGGAAGTGATGAGCGATCCTGCCATCACGGTAGTCACCACCACGGAAACGCAGCCCGCGGGCGTGATGGCGGCCGCCGCGGCCCCTATGCCGGCGGCCGCGTCGCGCCGTTTCTTTTTCGTTCCTCCCATCTACATTCCGTCGTCCTCGGGCCACTCCGTGGTGCCTCCGGCGGCAACGGTGGTTGGCCTGGAAAGCGACGAGTTCACCGGCCATCAGGCGCTCTTCACGCTGCTGATCGGCTTCTTCGTGATCGGGCTCCTGAAGCTTCTTACTCGATGAAAATCAGCGGCTACATCCTCGCGCTGCTCCTCGCACTCTTCATCGTCGGCGTGCCCAACTACATTCGCATCCATTGGACGACGCTTGGCCCACACTGGGCCAGCGCCGCCTCCTACTTCGTCCCGAATTCCCGCGCCGAGGCGAACCACATCCTCACCCCAGTGGCCGATGTCACGGTCAACTCGCTATGCTCCGGCGCCGAGAACATCCAGATCTTCTCCATGCTCTTCGCCACGGTGTTCTTGATGAAGTGGAGGCGCATGCAAGGGTGGAAGCCGGTCCTGCTTTATCTCGGGTCCCTGATTGCCTTGGCGGTAATCAACCTGGCTCGTATCGTAGCCATCGCCATCCGCGGCACCGAAACCCACTATGGCCTCTCCAGCGTGGTCACCCTCGTCCTCGTCGTCCTGATCGTCAGGAAAGTGAAATGGCTGCGCCCAGACAGCTCCATGCCAGCCCCAAGCGCGTCGGCTAGTTAATAGCCTCGACGTCTCCCGCTATAAACGCACGTGTCGCCCACGAACCTGGAACCCCGCCCAGCCCTGATGTCCATGCACCTATAGCGGCCGCCGACCGTGGCGGGCGCTTTTTCTTCGACGTACACCGGCTCGGCAGCGAATACCCTGTAAGCCTCGTTTCTTTCCCGAAGCCCGCCCTTCTCTGTGAACTCTGTGTCCTTTGTGCCCTCTGTGTTAAATTCCGTCCGCTCCCTGACCCATCTACCGCGGAGGAACCCATGCCATCGCAACCACCCAAATTCACCGCCCAAGACCTGATCGGCGACATCGCCCCCAAGATAGCCGAAATCACGGACCAGGTGCTCTACGCCGACATCTGGGAGCGCCCCGGCCTCCCCAAACGCGACCGCAGCCTCATCACCGTGGCCGCCCTGGTCGCTCTCAACCGCACCCAACAACTCCCCTTCCATCTCCAGCTAGCCCTGGACAACGGCGTAACCCAAGACGAACTCGTCGAGCTCATGACCCACCTGGCCTTCTACTCCGGCTGGCCAACCGCCATGTCCGCCCTCCTCGTTGCCAAAGACGTCTTCCACCAGCAAAAGTAAGTCGACCACCGCTCCGCATCCTTTGGTGCTACTCCTCTTCTCCATTTGTGGCGGCGAGTGCAGCCCGCCATCTTGCCTCCTCGCTCGGGGCGGAGTCTCCGCAGCCCTGCCGCCCTTCCGTCCGCGCCGCAACTCTGCCTCATTGGCGGACACCAATTCTCAAATACGTGCCGTACGGGACATACAGCGCAAGGGCGAACGCGCATAGTCATGGCTGCCGGGATTCCGAATCTGGGGATCTCGGGATTGGGGGATTACATCATGCGAAGCATACATCGATACATCGGCTCACTACTTTTGGCTGCTGCACCGGCCTTCGTCGTCACTGAAGCCAAAGCGCAAGAGTCCGGCGTACAGGTCCGGATCTACGACCGCGACCACCGTGACTACCATAACTGGGACGACCGCGAAGACCGTGCCTACAGGCGGTACCTCCAGGAACAGCGCCGCGAGTATCGCGAGTACCACTACCAAAACCATCGAGCGCAGCGCCATTACTGGAATTGGCGCCACAGTCATCCCGACGACGACTAAAGAACCAGGCAGCACAAGCGCAAGACAATCCACTACCTCCGTCCGGGAGGGTGCCCCACCCTTGGCTTCTAAGGGTGGGTCGTGCCTTGGCTTTCCTCGGAGCCGCCAGCCAAAATTGGGAGGGAATCGCTTGTCTGCAGCGAGCGCAATCCACTGGCACCCGTAGCAGTCGCGGAGCGTTGCGGGCGCCTTTTCCTTTCGCGCTGTAGCTGTGGCTCGTTCAGGTGCAATCCGCCAGTTCCCCCGGCCACTCGTGGTCATCTCGAGTTTCGCGGGGTTTTTCTCGTCGCCTGAAAGGCGCTCGGCCCCAAATATCCCTTTCACCGCCTCGTCTTAACTCTTTCACCCGCCTCATTTCCTTCCACCGCACCGGTGGTACCATCCCCTGCAAAGAAAGCCTGGAGTCCGCAATGCCTGCAAACGACTCTCCCGTTTCCGCGCCTGCTTCCGTTCCGTCGTGGCTCAAGTCCGGTCGCGTTTTGTCCGTCGACATCCTGCGCGGCATCATCCTCGTGGTGATGGCCCTCGACCACACCCGCGATTATTTCACCAACCTTCCGTTTGAGCCGGAAGACATGGCGCACTCCTGGGGAGCTCTGTTCTTCACCCGCTGGATCACCCATTTTTGCGCGCCCCTATTTTCGTTTCTCGCCGGAACCGGCGCCTACCTTTCCCTGTCTGGCGGCAGATCGAAAAGCCAGATTTCACGCTTCTTGCTCACCAGGGGTCTCTGGCTCGTCGTCCTAGAATACACCGCCGTTGGCTTTGCCTGGTCGTTCGTATTTCCGTTCGGGTTCGCGCAAACCATCTGGTCGCTGGGTTGGTCGATGGTGGCGCTCTCACTGCTCGTCTGGCTACCGGTTCGCTGGATTGGTGGGATTGGTGTAGCCATGATCGCGCTACACAACCTTGCCGACCGTCTGGTCCCCGCGCAATTCGGCAGCCTCGGCTGGCTCTGGAAAATCCTGCACTACCCGGACCTGATACCGCTGATTCCGCATAAATTTTTGCTCATCGTGGCCTATCCCCTGATTCCTTGGATTGGCGTGATGGCCGCGGGCTACGCTTTCGGAGCTATCGTGAAGCTGCCGCCGGAGAGGCGCCAGCGAGCCATGCTCCTCCTCGGCGCCTCCGCGACCTTGGCTTTCCTGGCCCTGCGCGGCCCGAATCTCTACGGCAACGCCCCCATCTGGGAACACACCCCACCCCTTCAGCTTGCCGAATCCAACGGCCCCTGGCACGTGCAGCCCAGGCCGATAATGACCGTTGCCTCGTTCTTGAACGTGCAAAAATATCCGCCGTCCCTCGACTACCTGCTAATGACGCTCGGCCCGGGGCTGATTGCACTCGCGGCCTTCGACCGCCGCACCGTTGTTCAGGGCCCTGGCCCCGTGATGCGATTCTTTCTCGTCTTCGGCCGCGTGCCAATGTTCTTCTATCTCTGCCATCTTTACGCCATTCACCTGCTGGCCATTCTGGTGGCCTGGCTTTCGCATCAACCAGTCTCCTGGCTCATCCACGGCGCCATGTTCTTCAATGCCGTCCCGCCTGCCTACGGCCACGCCCTGCCCTTCGTCTACCTCATGTGGTTTGTCGTGATCGCCCTGCTCTATCTCCCGTGCCGCTCCTACGCAGGGCTAAAATCCCGCCGCAAAGACTGGTGGCTCAGCTACCTGTGAAGATCCAGTCTGTGCTCTTACAGCCCGGTTCTCTTCAGCGGCACGCCCGAAGACGGATTGCGCTCAGACCCAACGGCATCGTCTGCCCGCGACACGCTCCCAAGGGCCTCAATTTCGGCCTTCAGCTACCGCCCATCCACTCTCTACGCTTGAATTTTCCCCGGAAATGTAATGTATTGAGTCCTGCTCCCGGGGCCACGATTCTGTCCCCGGCGGCTAGAGGTCTATCCTAGACGGGCATGGTCACATACGACAGCGGCGCGAACGCACCGGAAACACCACAGCCCGGCTTTTTTGCGCGCCACGTCTTCACTTCCCGACGCACCAATCACAAGACCATTGGCTTGAACTATCTCTGGCTGGCGCTGTTCAGCGTCTTTCTCGGCATGGTCATGTCGCTCGTGATGCGCATCCACCTCGTGTGGCCCGGCGTGCAGCTTCCGCTTCTTTCTGGTTTGGGAAACACGCCCGAGCGTTACGCCGCGCTCACCACCGTGCATGGCTCCCTAATGGTCTTCATGGTTTTGACTGCCGCGCCGCAGGCCGGCTTCGGCAACTATTTCTTGCCGATCCAGATCGGCGCGCGAGACATGGCCTTTCCAAGGCTCAACCTGCTCGCCTTTTGGGCCACTGTTGGGTCGCTGTTGGGCATGACTGCGGCGTTCTTCCTGCACGCCGAGGCCAGCATCACGCTATGGGTCGCCAGCGTCGCGCTTTTTTGCGCCGCTTCTCTCGTCAACGCGCTCAATTTCAGTGTTACCACCATCGACTTGCGCGCCCAGGGCATGACCCTTCCGCGCCTTCCCATCACCGTGTGGGCCTGGTTCCTCAATGCCATTCTTGGCATACTCATCTTCAGCATCCTGCTCGCCGCGTGCACCTGCATTCTTTCCGCCCGACTCCTCGGCGCGGCGTTTTTCCCGTCACAGGTTTTGTCGGCTTCTCTTGCCGGCTTAGCCGCCTCCTACGACGGGCAGAGGCTGTTCTGGTTCTTCGCGCAAGCCGAAGTTTACGTGGCCATGCTTCCGTGCTTCGGCATCGTCACGCATCTTCTCGCCACGTTTTCGCGGAAACCCGTATGGAGAGAACGCACCGTGGTCCTGGCGCTGTGCGCGGTGGGTTTGTTCGGTTTCTGCGTCTGGGGCCAACACATGTTCTCCAGCGGCATGAACCCCTACTCGCCCCTGGCTTTCTCTATATTGGCGGCGTCGCTGGGTTTGCCCGCCTCCATTCTTCTCATGAGCTGGTTCGCCACGTTGTGGAACGGTCGCGTGCAGATGACGACCGCCGTGCTCTTTATCTTGGGATTCATCTCGCTGTTCCTTGCGGGAGGCATCTCTGGGCTGTTCCTCGCACGTCGTGATCTGGCCGCGGTCGCGGTGAGCGACGATTTCATTGCCGGACATTTCCATTTGGTGATGGGCGTTGCGGCGACGTTTGCTCTACTCGGCGCGCTGTTTTTCTGGTTTCCCAAGATGTTCGGCCGCCGCTTGGATGAACGCCTCGGCAAAATCCACTTTTGGCTCACCTTTGCTGGCGTCTATTGCGTGTTCATGCCCATGCACTGGCTCGGCCTGATTGCGCACTCGCGCGTCCCGCCCGGAACCACGCTTGCCGCCGTCGCCACTGCTGGCTCCTCGGTCCGTTCTTTCGTCACCGCCGCGATGCTCCTCACCATCGCTGCCCAAGCCGTATTTTTCTTCAATTTTGTTTGGAGCCTGCTGCGCGGCGAGAGGGTTACCCAGGAGAATCCCTGGCGCGCCACCACCTTGGAGTGGTCGATACCATCGCCGGTCGCTCTTGAGAACTTCGTCGGATACGAACCCGTGGTTTATCGCGGAGCCTACGAATTCAATTCGCTAAGCCAAGGAGAAGACTTCGCGCCGCAACATCTATCGTCTGTCGGCGGATTTGAGAGCGCGACTTCCGTCGCTGGCGAGAGCGGTACCAATTTCGGGGCATTGGCCCCGGAGACTTAAGAAGAGATCATGCCAAGCACTCGCGTACTGGACGATATCGAGCTGATCATCGAGGACATCGGTGGAGGCGGAGGAAACCGCCCGCCCGCGGGGGGCGATGGCGGTGATGGCGACAAACGCCGCCAACCTGGTCCGCCTTCTCCCCGCCGCTACTACACGGCGATCGCTCTCGCCATCGTTTCGATCTTGATGTTCTTCATGGCCCTGGCCAGCGCCTACATCATCCGCAGAGCTAGCAACAACTGGGTTCCCGTGCATCTGCCTGCGGTTCTGTGGCTCAACACCCTGGCACTGCTTGCCAGCAGCGGCACCATGGAATTGGCGCGCCGCCGCCTCGCCACCGGCGATGTGAAAAACTTCCGGGCGCTGTGGCGAGTCACCACCGGCCTCGGGTTCCTCTTCCTGCTCGGGCAGATCGTTGCCTGGCGACAGTTAGTCTTGGAAGGCGTTTACGTTTCGACGAATCCTGCCAGCAGCTTCTTCTACATTTTCACCGCTGCTCACGGACTGCATCTCCTCGGCGGCATAGGCGCCCTCTTATATGTGTTACTCCGGGCCTTTGAAAAAACGAGGCTCTCCCATGCTACCGCAGCGGAAGTCACCTCCTACTACTGGCACTTCATGGACGGCCTCTGGGTCTTCCTGCTGGCCCTGTTGTACTTGGGGAACTAGTTTGGAGTGCGGGGGCTAGGCCCGCTTTTGACACCTGGGCGTAGAGATCGACAGCTGCCGAACGGCAAAACTTTTAACCGGGCTGACATCGGAAAAGCGGCGCCAAGCCGCCAAACTCCAAACGGAGGCCTCAAGCGCAAAAATTAACTATGGTTGCTAGCAGCGGAGAAAGCCGGAGATGGTCTCGGTTATTCGCGCGATTTGTTCCGCGCGCAGTTCGGGATACATCGGCAGCGACAGAACTTCTTGTGCAGCGCGCTCGGCGTGCGGAAAATCACCCGCCTTGTGTCCAAGCGACGCGTACAGCGGCTGCAAATGTAGCGGCGCAGGATAGTAGACAGAGCTTCCAATTTTCCGCTCCGTCAAAACCTTCTGCAGCGCGTCTCGACGTTCCACGCGAATCGTGTACTGGTGATAGACGTGTTCGTAGCCTTCGGGCGCGATCGGCGGCATCACTCCAGGAATTTGAGAGAATTGCCGCGTGTACTCCGCAGCGTGCGCCTGCCGCGCGCGCTGCCATTCCGGCAAATGCCGCAGCTTCACGCGCAGAACAGCAGCTTGCAGTTCGTCGAGGCGGCCGTTCCAGCCGGGCTCGCTGCTGATGTATCTCTGCGTTTGACCGTGATTGCGTAGCAGGCGGATCCGTGCGTCAAGCTCCACGGAATTCGTAACCACCATGCCCGCGTCACCATAGGCTCCCAAGTTCTTGGTCGGATAAAAACTGAAGCACGCAACATCGCCGAGCGAACCTGTGCGACGGCCTTTGTAAGCGGCTCCGATCGCTTGCGCGTTGTCCTCGATGACCGGCAAATTGCGCGTGCGAGCGAACGCGACGACGGAATCCATGTCCGCCGGGAGACCGTAGAGGTGCACGACCACGATGGCGCGTGTGCGCGGCGTGACGCGGCGCGCGAGTTCCGCGGGATCGATGTTGTACGTCGTCGGATGAATGTCGGCGAAGACCGGCTTGGCGCCGAGGGCGCTCACCGCGCTGCCGGAGGCCACAAACGTAAACGGAGGCAAGATCACTTCGTCGCCGGCGGCGACTCCGCAGGCGCGCAGGGCGAGCATCAGCGCGTCGGTGCCGGAGCCGGTGCCGATGCCGTGGGCCACGCCGCACAGTTGGGCAATCTCCTGTTCGAATGCGGCGCCTTCGCGCCCTAGGACAAATTGCTGGGACGCCAGGACGCTGTCAATGGCAGCGCGAATCTCCTGCTGGATGGAGGCATACTGTGCCGCCAAATCGAGCTGGGGCACCGCCTCGAGGATCGTCGTCGCGGAAGGATTTGTTTTCATCTGTGAGTTGCCGCTGCTCGTCTGATTTAGCGCTGGCGTGCCGCGCTCCATCATATTATTCCTTTTCGTCGGTAGTATGTCGTTAGAGGGAAATATTGTACGAGAAGCCTTCCGGTTCGCTTTCTAGTTCTAGGAGGGGAAACGCTGCGCCCTATCGAGCGAACGAGGATGAAGAGATTAGAAGGGGCCCTTTGAAAGCCGCGAAGAAGACGACCGATGGGCCCGCCCACCGCTCCGCATCCAAAGGACCTGGTCTAAACAATTTATAAACTATCCAGAAATATAGACGTAGGCGATGGCGTCTACAGAATCTGGTATGCGGTCGGTAGACCAAAGCCTATCGGTGGTTTCAGAGACCGCAGTAATCGACGGAACGACAAGCAGTTAGCCCTGTAGTTGTCTAATTGAAGACATCGAAAAATATGGATATACGCGTGCTGTTAATATCTTCGTCGGGGGCTTCCTACGGGGGCTTTGTTTCGCAACACATCGCAGCAAAGGCACTCAGTGCAGTTGAGTCTGGAGGGAACGTGATGGCGAGCGTGCGTACGGGAATGGTGTGCGAGATCGAATCCGAGAGAAATACGAAGGATCGGAGGAACGGCGGGGGTTGGAGATTAGCATCTCTGCGTCTGGTGGCGGCGCTGTTAGTGATGGCTGCCTGCTCCGTGGCGGGGTTGGCGCAGGACGTGGCGTCGGTCAACGGGACGGTGACGGACAAGACCGGGTTGCCGATCTCAGATGCGGACGTGAAACTCACGGACACGCGCACCGGCGCGGTGTACGAATCCAAGACGGGTGTTTACGGCGCGTACCAGTTTGCCAAGATTGCGCCAGGGCCCGGATACGTGCTGACGGTTAGCAAAGACAATTTTAAGACGTTCTCGGTCTCAAACCTGTATCTAGCCGTTGCGACCACGCGAACCCAAGATGTTGTGTTGGAGCTGGGCTCTATCAACCAGAGGGTGGAAGTGAAATCGGAAGGCTCGGTGAGCTTGAATACCACCGATATAACGATCGGCAACAACTTTGACATGCGAGCGGTCTCAAGCCTTCCCAACGAGTTCCGGGGGAACGCCGCAAACCTCTTGAGGTTGCAACCAGCGGTCGTATCCGCCGACACCAACAACAGCTTTGACGATGCTGGCTTGAGCCGCAATGGAGCTGTGGCCGGCGCCCGTGCCGACCAGGACAACATCACCGTCGACGGAATTGACGCCTCCGACTTTAATTTCGGCCAGTCTTTTCGTCAGGTGGCGCCGACGCCGGTCGATGCTATCCAAGAGTTCCGCACGGAAGTCGCCAATCCGCTGGCTGAAGTGGGCCGGGGTAGCGGAGCGCAAACGATCATAACGACCAAGAGCGGCACAAATCAGTGGCACGGCAGCGCGCGCGAATATCATCGCAATACGGTCACCGAAGCGAACGATTTCTTCAACAACAAGAATGGTGTTCCGCGACCGAATCTGATCCGCAATCAATTTGGCGGCAACGTCGGCGGTCCGATCAAGAAGGACAAGCTCTTTTTCTTTTTCGATTACGATGCGCGGCGGGACGCGTCGCAGAAGCCGGTAACCGCGATCGTGCCCCTGGACCACGTGCGGCAAGGCGAAATCGCGTATATCAACAGCAATCCGGGTTGCACCGCCGCGAGTACTCTGCAATCGAGTCCTAATTGCGTAACCATTCTGACGCCCTCGCAAGTGGCGGCGCTGGATGTGTGTTCGAATCCCGCCACTGCCCAGGGCCCGTGCACGCTGGATGGAACGCCCACGGGAACGCCGGTAACGCCCGGATTTAGTCCAGCCTTGTTGCAGCTCATCAATAGCCGTTATCCCCGCGCAAACGATTTGACGGCGGGAGACGGGATCAATACCGGGGGCTTTATTTTCAACGCGCCAGCTCCGAACACGGTGAACACGTACACAACGCGTGTGGACTATGAGCTTACGTCCAAACAGAAAATATTTACGAGATTTAGCTTCTACAACGATCACGCGATTGTGGGCGGGCTACCGTCGATTCAGTTTCCTGGAGATCCGATCACTAACCCGGCGACGACCATCGACCGGTCTTGGGTAATCGGCCACACGTGGATCTTTAGGCCGACCCTTATCAATCAATTCGTCTACGGAGAATCGCGGGCAGAATTCGACGCGCTCGCCACGCTGAAAGGGTCAGCGAATCCCGGCGGCGTCCCCGCCGTATATGCAGGGTTGAATTGGTTGTTCAACACCGGAATTACGCCGCCGTTCGCGCGCCCGGGCGGCAGCACGAGCCTTAACCCGGTGCCCACGTTCCGCGACGATGTTTCCTGGCAAAAGGGAAAGCACTCGTTCCAGTTCGGCGGGGTCTATAGACCCATCAAGACGCGCAGCGTACTGGTGAACAATCTAATTTTCACAAACCAGGGACTGGATACCATCAACAACCTGGATCCCAGCCAGCGGCCCGCTGACATTCTCAATGACCCCAACGGTGTTGCAGCGTCGAACTGGGACAGCGCCTTCACCAGCTTCACGGGTATCAACGGGTTGCAGTTCAGCGTGTTCAACTACATCAAGAACGGGTCGCTTTCGCCTGCGGGAAGCGGTGCGCGGCGCGACTATCGCTACTACGAGGGTGAAATGTACGCGCAGGACTCCTGGAAGGTACGCCGCGATCTCACGGTTACCCTTGGAGTGCGTTACGGCTACGATTCGGTGCCGTACGAGACCAATGGAAACGAAGCGACCGCCAATGTGGACTTGGGCAACCTGCTGGCAACTAGAGTGCCGAACGGCGCGGCCGGAGTCTCGGGTGCGACAGCCAGCCCGCTACTGACCTACACGTTGTCGGGCAAAGCGAACCACGCAGGGGGACTTTACGGTAATAGCCCGTTTAATTATTCTCCCAGGCTGGCGGTTGCTTGGAATCCAGGGTTCCGTGGGGGACTCCTGGGAAGCGTGTTTGGCGACCGCAAGACCGTACTTCGCGTCGGTGCGGCTCAAATATACGATCACACGGCGCTCAGCACGGTCAATTTCATCGAAGATCAAAGCAACTATATCTTCTCGAACGTGAACGTGTTCGCCTCCAGCGGCACGACAGGACCGAGCTACATGGCGGCCTCGCCGCGATTCACAAGCGTTGGCGATCCGATCGTGGACCTGCCAGCTCCGGCATTTCAGAAGACAATCATACCTAACACGGCAGGCAGCGGGAGCAGCATCCAGGTGTTTGGCACACAAAATAATTCGTTCGGGAATTTCGTTATCGATCAACATTACAAGACGCCCTATTCCTATGGGTTTTCAGCGGGCTTGCAGCGAGAGCTTCCCGGCGACTTCCAACTCGAGGTGGACTATTTCGGGCGCTTCGCCCACAGGCTGAGCGCCTTAGCGGATGGTGGACAGCTCGTGGACTTCACCGATCCGGCATCGAAGACGACTCTAGTCAACTCGATATCAACACTGGAGTTAGCGGCTCGCAAGAACGCAGACCCGGCCACCGTCAGCCCCTTGCCGTTCTTCGAGAATCAGATGACTGCCGCGACGGGAGCATCCTGTGCCGATATCAATGCTGCTTTCGGGTCTCCGTTCAGTAGTTGCACACAGTTCGTCTACGCCGCGAATAAGCTCTCGCTGCAACAGGGGAACTTGTTCAACGTCACCAAGGTCCTTCTGCAGGGCGGGTTGCTTCCTCAGAATGTGGGAATCACACCGCAATTTGTGAGCAACTACTATTTCTCCAACAAGTCCTGGTCCAACTACAACGCCTTGATCGCCATCCTGCGGAAGCGGTTGTCTCGGAATGTACAAATGGACTTCAACTACACGCTCTCGCATTCCATCGATAACTTTTCGGGGATCGCCAACAACGTTGGCAATCCATTTAACAACGCGCAATCCGTGACTTGCGACGCCCTCAACCTGAACACTTGCAAGGGGAGTTCGGAATTCGATGTGACCCACCAGATCTCCAGTGATGTGATTTACGATCTGCCTTTTGGACGTGGCCAGATCATCGGCCGGAATTCAGGGCGCTGGCTGAACGAGGTGATCGGAGGTTGGCAGATTTCCGGAATTTACACCTGGCGCACGGGCTTTGCTTTCCCGGTGCTGGATAATGCCTCGACCGTGACCTTCGGCAACACGGCGTATCCGATTTTCAACGGCAACGCCTCCGCGCTCGCCGTCAGTCCGCACACCGACCCCAATCTCAACGGCAACGGCATACAACTGTTTGCCAACCCGAACGCTGCCCTGGCGGCGTTCTCCGCTCCCACGGGTCTGCAAACGGGCACCCGCGACGAGTTGCGTGGTCCGCATTTCTCGAACGTCGATTTGGGTGTCGCCAAGAGCTTCCCACTGTGGAGTGAAAGATATAAGCTTACGTTCCGGGCAGAAGCCTACAACGCCTTTAACCATCCGAACTTTGCATTGCCTTCATCGATCAACATCAGCGGATCCAACTTTGGACAGATCACTTCGACGTCGTCAACTTCGGGCGATCAAAGTGCTCGCGTGCTGCAGGGTGCGCTGCGGTTTGACTTCTAAGGTGAGTTGCGCGGAGGTGACGTTAGAAAGCGAAAGAACTACGGTAAGGCTCGTGGCTCAACAGGGAAGGGCGGCGGCCCTTCCGGGCTCAGGGTAAACGAGCCGCCGCACACCACAACAGCCGCTCCGGTCTCGAGACTGGGGCGGCTTTTTTTATTGGGAAGGACTGGGCGGCAGTAGCACTGCACGTGATTGGGTGGATCGGAAAGCGCCCGCCTCCGAAGGCGCCGCTACAAGTGCTCGTCGCGCGCTACAGATTGCGGAGGTGGGCCAGGCGGAAGGGGGAGCCGAGGTTTTCGCGGAGCTCGACCCAGTGTTCTTCGGGGATGGACATGAAGACTTCGACGACTTTGGGGTCGAATTGGGTGCCCGAGCAGCGGCGGACTTCTTCGCGGGCGTGAGAGAGCGGGAGGGCTTTGCGATAGGGGCGGTCGCTGATCATGGCGTCGAGAGAGTCGGCGATGGTGAAAATGCGGGCGCCGAGGGGGATCTGTTCGCCTTTGAGGCCGCCGGGATAGCCGGAGCCGTCGTAAAACTCCTGGTGGGCCAGGACGATTTCGGCGGCGTCGCGCAGGAAGGGAATGCGGATCAGCATGTTGTAGCCGATCTCGCAGTGTTTGCGCATGATCTGCTTTTCGTCGTCGGTGAGTGGGCCCGGTTTGCGGAGGATACCGTCGGGAATGGCCATTTTGCCGATATCGTGGAGGAAAGCAGCGCGGGCGAGGACCGGCAGGTAGGGATTGGGAACGGGCATGGCCTTGGCGATGGAGATACAGAAAGCCGTGACACGCTGGCAATGGCCTTCGGTTTCGGCATCCTTTAAGTCGAGGGCGCTGCCGAGGGCTTCGAGGGTGTCGTCGTAGGACTGCTCGAGCTTGGCTAGGGATTCGGAGAGCTGGGCGGTGCGCTCTTCCACCAGTTGCTCGAGATTGCGCTGGTAGGTGCGGTTTTCCATGACCAGGCGGCGATGCTGCAAGGCGCGACCGACTCCCAGGAAAAGTTGATCCTTTTCAAAGGGTTTCAGGATGTAGTCATAGGCGCCACGGCGAATGGCTTCCAGAGCCGTGGAGATGTCGTGGATGGCGGTAACCATGATCACCGGAACTTCGGGGTCATATTGGCGGAGCCAGTCGAGCAGCTTGATGCCGTCCATCTCAGGCATGATCATGTCGCTGAGGACGAGATCGGGGGTGGTGCGCTTAACCTGGTCCTGGGCGGCCCGGCCGTTGCTCACCGCGGTGCAGTGATAGCCCTTCGACTCCAGCATCGTAGAGACGACTTCGCGAATGGCTTCTTCGTCGTCCACGACCAGTATATTTTCGGCATCCACGGTGTTTGGCTCCCAGCAGTCATTATACGGGACGGCACAGGGGGAATGTGGGGGGCTTGCTCAGTCAGAAAATAGCGTGTTAGCGTCATGATAAGACTTCACATGCGGGCTTCCAGAAGCTCTAGACAGGGCTCGCGAAAACGTTTCCCGGGATCGCGGCAGTTTGGACGAGAGGCGGTACCACTGTGTTGGAGAACCAGGGCTTGCTCGGCATCGCTTTCTTTGAAGCGACAGCATTTATCGTCCTGCTGGTCCTGTTCTTTCTTCTGCGGCGAGATCATCCTACCGGTTATTTCCGCCTATGGCTGACGGGTTGGCTGTTCCTGACATTTTCCTCGTTGTGTGAGCTGGGTTTGGTGATCCGCGCTTCTCCGGAGCTGCGGCTGGTTACGCTTTCCGGGCAGGTGACGGCACTGCTGTTATTTCTTGGGGCGGTGATGCAGTGCTCGGCGGGATCGGGGAGGCGCAACTGGCCGCTTTTGCCGGTGGTGAGCGCCACACTTCTCGCCGTGTATTACGTGGAGCGCGGCTCGGCGCCCAGTTTCGGTTCCGTGCATTGGGAAACGGCGGTTCTGGAATCCGTGGTGTGTTTGTGGGCCGGATGGTTACTTTGGCGGTCGTCCGCTTCGCAAAAAGGGCATGGCGCACGGCTGCTTGCGGCGGCGTTTTTTGTCAGCGGTTTGAATGGCTTAGACCGGTCCGAGTGGCCGCATCACCCGATCTTTCTGCTCCGAGTAGCATTCGAGCATCTGCTGGGCGTGGCCATCGGAATCGCCATGGTGGTTCTGGTGTTGGAAAGCGGACGTTCGCGCAGCGAAGAGCTGAACGACAAGATGCGGAGGCTGACGCTGCTGACGGCGGCGAGCACGCAGACTCTTTCGGTGCGCGAGGTGTTGGACCAGGTGCTTGGGAATCTGGTGGAGAGCCTGGCGGCAACGCACGGGATTGTGCGGCTGATCGAGGGGGAGGGAAAGTCGGCTCAACTGGTGGCCCGGGCCTCGGTGGGATTCCGGCAGGCCTATTTGGAGCGACACGCGCAGATACCTCTGGCGGATCCTTCGATGAAACGAGTGCTGGAGGGAGAGTACCTGTTTCTGCCACTGGACCAAGAACACGATCCGAACGGGCGGCAGAGAATGATGGAAAGCGGGATGAACGAAATCGTCGCGTTGCCGTTGCTAGGGAAGGACGGGCCCCTGGGGATCATAACGGTGGGTTCCGCGGACCGGGTCAGGTTTCAAGCGGATGAAATCTCATACTTGGTGAACGTGACCAACCTGCTAGGATTGACTCTGCAGAATGTCCGATTGTTCGAACAAGTAGCTACCGTGCAGCAGCAGTGGATGTACACGTTTGATTCGATCGGAGATCCGATCCTGGTGCACGACCGGGAATTTCGGATCCTGCGCAGCAATCACCGATTGGGCCAGCTTCTTGGGCGGGAAAGCAAGGCGCTGGTTGGACGCGCGGTGAGCGACCTGCTGCCACGTAAAGGCCTCGTCAACTATCAGAACTGCCCTTACTGCGAGGGAGCCGCGGGAGAAGGGGACGATCCCGATCCGTGGCTGCCAGGATACTTCCTGGCCTCGAACTCGACGTTTACGGATCCGCAGGGGCGGCAGCTAGGCACCGTGCACGTTTTGAAAGACATTACCGACCGCAAGCGCGCGGAGGAGAAATACCGCACGCTGGTTTCGAACGTTCAGGAAGGAGTTTTCATCTCCACGCCGCAGGGGCGTTTCCTGGATTTCAATGACGCGCTCATGCGCATCCTGGGATACGAGAACCGCGAGGAACTGCTGGGTATCGATATTTCGACGGTATACGTCAATCCCGGCGATCGCGAGCGGCTGAAGAGATTGCTGCAGGAACACAGCTCGGTGGCGGACTTCGAATTCGAGATCCGGCGAAAGGACGGGGAAGTGCGATCGATGACGGAATCCTCGATTGCTGTGCGCGATGCCGCTGGCGGAGTTACCGCGTTTCAAGGATTCTTGCTGGATATCACGGATCGCAAACGCGCGGAGCAGGAAATCCGGCGGCGGAACCGCGAGCTGATGGTTTTGAATTCCATCGCGCAAACGCTTACGGAATCGATGGACCTGAACGACTCGCTGCACCGGACGCTGCGGCAGATCGGAGAGTTGTTCAGCCTGGACGTGTCGTCGCTTTATTTGTTTGACGAAGATGGATTGACGCTGCGGCGGATCGGGGTGGTGGGTTACCGTTCGGAATACGCGCGGCATTTTCCGCCGGTGAGTGTGCAGCCAGAGTTGCTGCAACAAATCAAGGCGGTGCATGCGACGTTCTTATCGGCGCAGGGACTGCCGCTTCCGCCGGTGTTTCGCGACATACAGCAAAAGGAAGGGGTGCGCTCGGCGTTTGTGGTGATTTTGTGGTCGAAGGATCGCGTGGTTGGGGCCGTGGTGATAGGTAGCCGTACGGACCGCGAGTTTGCGCCAGCGGACATCAATCTGCTGATCGCAGTGGGGAGCCAGATCGCGAACGCGATCTACCGTACCATGCTGTACGAAGAAACCCGCCAGGCCTACGACAACCTGCGGAAGACGCAGGAGCAGTTGTTGCACAGCGAAAAGATGGCGGCCGTCGGGCAACTGATCTCTGGCGTGGCGCACGAACTCAACAATCCACTGACGGCGATCCTGGGCTACAGCCAGTTGCTGACGTCCAACGGCGACATGGGACCGCAGGGAATCGAATACACGGACAAGCTGTATAAGCAGGCGCAAAGGACCCATCGGATCGTGCAGAACCTGCTGAGTTTTGCCCGGCAGCACAAGCCCGAGCGGGTGGCCGTGCAGATCAATCAGGTTCTGGAAGACACGCTGGCGCTGCGCGACTACGACTTGCGCATGAAAAACATTCGCGTGCATATGGAGCTGGCGACAGACTTGCCCGTGACTTCGGCGGACCCGCATCAGTTGCAGCAGGTTTTTCTAAACATGGTCAACAATGCCGTGGACGCGGTTCTGGAAAATTCGAACGACGGTGATCTATGGGTACGTACTGGCGCGCGAGGGAATCGACTGACCGTTGAATTCGCGGACAGTGGCCCGGGCGTTCGGGATCCGTCGCGAGTGTTTGATCCCTTCTATACAACGAAGCCCGTTGGGAAGGGCACTGGACTGGGATTGAGTATTTGCTACGGAATTATCACGGAACATGGCGGAACGATCCAGGTGCGCAACATCCAGCCGCACGGAGCAGCCTTCACCATCGAGTTGCCATTCCAGCCGGCAGCGACGCGAGGGAGTTCCAGCGAGCGAGGTCCGGCGACGGCTGGACGCGAGGGGCGCATTCTGCTGATTGATAGCGACCACTCGGTGCTGGAGGCGGTGGGAGCCACATTGCGCGAACGGAATCATGTGGTGCGAACAGCCCGCAGTCTTGACGAAGCAGAGGCCCTAATCGAGGAACGGGATTTCGATTTGGTGGTAGCCGACCTTCACGTGTCCGGAAAATCCGGCCAGCCAGGGTTACATGCATGGTTAACAGCGAACAAACCGAGTCTCGCTGGGCGTCTGGTTCTGATGCGTGCGACAGCGCCATCATCGGTGCCGACTAACGAAGAGGCGCGTGGCACGTTTCCGATATTGCAGAAGCCCTTCAAAACAGCGGACCTGCTGGCGATCGTGGAAGCAGCGCTAGGCGATGTCCACGCCGCTCCCACCGGGCGATGATGCGAGTTTTGCCGCCAGGACGGCGCGTTCCCCCAGTTCCTTCATGGCGGTTTCCATTCGGAACGCAAGTTCGCTAACGACTTGGCTCAAACCGTTGAGTTGCGGAAGCACTAACAAACCGGAGTACAACCCCGCTCGAACGATTTGGTAGCGGCACGAAAAGCGAAAGCTCAGACGGAGCCGCTCCCATTCCTGGGCAGCGCCCACTTCAGGTGATAGAGAAGCAATAACCTGGGCGAGCCGCAACAACCGTTGAAAATCATTCCGAAGCTCTTTTAGATAGGACAACGCGACCTGGCGCCGCTCTTTGCGAGCCCGGCGGGCCAAACTCGGCGAACCTCGGGCTGCCAGAAACTCGAGATCCGCAGGAGACAGAGCTTGTCGAATGAGGGACAGGTAGGTAGCGTGGCGAGGACCGGGTTGTTCGAGAGACGCAGGCTTGACTCTCCAGGCGTTGCGAGGCTCAGGTTTGCGTAGAGCCCAGGCGAGAAGAATCAGCAGGGCAACCACGATGAGGACGAAGAGGATAAAAGTGAAATTCACGAGCGTGGCTCCTCCGCCCGCCAGAACTGCCTGAGGCGTTCGTCGAGTAGGCGCAGCCGCAAATTGATCTCAGGGGAAAGTTGACGGTAAACGTAGGCGGGGAGAAGTGCGGGACGCAAGACGAGCTGCGGCAGGGATTTGCGCAAAGCCCAGGTCCAGACGAGAACGCAGGCCATGTACGCGAGAACTTCCAGGAAATTCCAGACGGACTCGTATGCGCTCAACCAGTGCTCCAGAATCGTGTAGTTGAGCACCTCAAAACAAGAAAAAAAGAAAAAGCCGATCACCAAACTGCGGAGCGTAGGCTCCGGAACAACCTGGTAATGCCGGAGGAAAACAAGGAGTACAACAATGACCGCCGCGATGGCGAGCTCAACAGCTCGACTCACACCGAGGATTGCGAAACCCCATTGATGCTTGGAAACGAGGGATGCGTAGAGAAGGACAAGTGCGGCAGAGGAGAGCAGCACCCGCCACGCCAACGACCAGATTCCGCGATAACCAGCGAACAACAAACGGCAGATCTCTGCCACAGCCAACGCTCGGGCGCAACTGACGATTAGTTGCGATCCCCATATGACCCGATATAAAACCGGAGACGTGGGATCCCAAACTCTGTAGGACACAACGACCACCAAAGCGTTCAAGAGGTTCGCGGAGAGATAGATGGAAAAGAACGGAAACGAGCGGTCGTTTCTCCGCCACAAGACCAGACAGAGCAATAGAGCGCGAAGCGATATGCTCAGGCCCCAACAAACTCGCTGAGCTGTTGCCAGACTCTGGGCTGTTGCCAGATCGACCATAAGAGGACGACATCGTAGCACATTCGTAAATGGTCGAAAAGGTTTGGATGGAGGGGTAACACGGCTGCCCTGGACAGATGAGGCTGGGCCGCAAACAGGTATGAGGGAAAAAAAGGGGAAGAACTAAGGCCTTCCCCCTCCACCATGGATATGCTGCAGCAATGCTCAAGAAGCCGTTCTTGTATGGGCGCTATACGAGCGCGACCATCGACTGGCGTGCGTGTGGTATCGGCGCCGGCTTCGGATCGCCATCGGCAACTAGTGTGCTGCGGTGCGGGATCGGCGGAGGTTTGGGATCGCCGTCAGTAACGAGCAAAGGAGTCGAGTTGGCATGCCCGCTCGCTAGGTTGTTGACGAAGCCAAAGCCAGGGAATACTCTTGCAGCAACTAACAGCAGTAACGCGACCAAGTAGACTAGTTTTTTGTTCACGGATGAACCCCTCCTGCGGGCAAAGATGAGGGGTTGCCGGGTCAGCTGTGATTTGAGGTGTAAAAACGTTCCGTCTGCGGAACAGAACCGCGCATGGGTACGCTGACACAACTGCAGCAAAACCGTCGCGTCATCCAAGATTTCACGACGACCACGCTCGCCGCGATTCCCAGCGCTTTTGCGCGGCTTACATATCTGGCTTCTTTGAGGGATTTATCGAGCGGACGCTACGAACATGCCGGGCTGACGGCAGTCTACCCGCAGGTGGCGGTGCAACAGGCGCTGGAGCAGTGTCACGAAGAGATTTTTGAGCGCATTTTGGAATCGGGGCTCGCGGAACAGGAACAGGATCTTCGAGCCTATCTTGAAGCCATGCAAGACGGTCTGTGTGTAGCAGTACAACAATGGCGAAAACTCGAGGCCTATCGGACGCTGTTGCCCGCGGAATCGCCGGATTATCTCAAGGAGCTTTTCTGCTCGAATATCCGCGCGCTTCTGGAGATTCTCGAGGAAGAGTGCTCGACGGATCGTTCAAGCGCGTAACCACGCCCACGACGCGGCCCACCACTTCCGCCTCATCCGGAATGCTCCAGCATTCCGGCAGGCAGCGCGAGAGCGGATGAGGCTGCATCACCAGGCGCGACGTGTCCTGGTGAAACCATCCGCAGCGGTAACCACCCCGGATTTCAACGAAGTACATGGGCCGATCGTATTCTGTGGTCCAATCCGTTTCCTCGATTCGGCGCACCGACGTGTCCACCAGCACTATGCTTCCGGGCCGCAAGATGGGCACCATGCGCCGGTCGGTCATGCCGATATACCCATAACGTTGATTGCCATTTCCGCTGGTCAGAACCCCTTCAAATTTGCCCCACTGCTCGACCATCCGCGACAAGAATTCCGTGCGGTTGGGATCGAACGCCGGGTCAAAGTGTACGGGAATGCGTAGAGACACTGGAGGCGCCATGAGGTGGCTCTGCGGCGTGTGGAAAACGGCGGCGTCGCCGAAGAATTCGTCCAACGGGACCTCGTACCAACGAAAAATATCCAGCGGGTTGATATGGTACACGACTGCCAGGGTATAAACTTTGTGCAAGCTCGGTATCACTCCCCGGTTTTCGATGTCCGCCAGGCGGCTGATGTGCAGAATGAACTCCGTGCGGCCGCGATGGGCGGCCAATTCGAAGCTGGAACGCTCGACGTCACGGTAGGTCAAACCGAGTCGTTCGCGGACCTGTCGCAAACGAAGACCGGGGATCATATCTGCCTCGGAGAGAGGGCTGGAAGCTGACGCAGCAGACTACACTAGAATTACCAATTTGTTAAGGATTCAGAACGCGTTTCGGAGATTTTCTCCGGTCGAGAGTTCGAAATGCCTTACGCAGAAATCCAATCTCTCGAAGAATGAAGAGCATAGAGCGGTCGGAGCGACGGGCCGCCGTTCGAATATTCTCGCTGTTCAAACCAGGCCCAACAGGATTGTTGAGCAGAAGACGCTTGTGCGAGCGAAATCTCTGTTCGTGCAAGATATCTTCTTCCCTTCCACCCGAGCTCATGACCATTGGTGTACTGCACGTCCGGAGCGTCCGGCGAGCATGAAGGGAATCTGCTATTCTGCAAAGATCATGGCTTCTTCGAACAGCGGCGCTCATCACCGGATCTGGTCGTTGCTTCTTGCTTGCGCCTGCCTTGTGGGCGCAGGGGTGAGCGCAGCGCAACAGACAACTGCCCCTGCGACGCCCCCAGCATCCGCAGGAACCACCAACAGTGATTTTGCCGCGGCAGCCGATGAAGTTCTCGGGCAGATGAGCGAGATCACCGGGCTGAAACTTCGCACCCCGCTAAAAAAGAGTCTGCGCACACGCGAGCAGATTCGCGCGTATGTTATCAAGGAGATGGACGAAGACAAGAATCCCGCCGAGCGCTACGCGGGACTTCGAAGCGCCGAGGCCTTTGGTTTGCTTCCGAAGGGATTTGACCTGGATTCCTTCATGGTGGAACTGCTTACCGAGCAGATCGCTGGTTTATACGATCCGAAGACGCACGAATTTTACGTGGCCGACTGGATTCCCATTGCCGACCAGCGCATGGTGATGGCCCACGAGTTGACGCATGCCTTAGAGGATCAGCATTTTCAAATTGAGGCGTGGGTGAAAGCTGCCCGGCCCAACGATGACGCAGAACTGGCGCGCGAATCGGTTCTCGAAGGCAGCGCGATGGCCGCCATGGTCGACTACTTGCTCCAAGGAACCGGTCGTTCTCTTCAAGATCTGCCGGACATCGATCCATCTATGCTCATCGGCGATATGGAAGGCACGCCCATGCTGCAGAAAGCGCCGCCGTTTCTGAAGGACGCGTTGATATTCCCTTATCTAGACGGCTTGAATTTTTCGGCGGCGGTGCTGAAACCCGCGGGCTGGAGCGCGCTCTCCGGAGTATTTGCCAAGCCCCCAGTGTCCACGCAACAAATCCTGCATCCGGCGCTATATCGGTCGGGCAAGGCATCTGCGCCGGTAGCCCTGCCTGCGATGGACAAAGCGTTGGGATCGGACTGGGCCAAACTGGAAGACAACACCATGGGCGAATTTGGCTGGAGAGAAGTACTGAAGCAATTCCTCGGGGAAGAGAAGGCGGAACACCTGTCTCCGGCTTGGGATGGCGACCGCTATTTAGTGTACGAACGGAAGCAAACGAAAAACCTGGTGCTGGTAACGCGTGTGCGCCTGGCGACAGAAGAGCAAGCGAAGAGTTTTTTTGGCCAATACTCCGAAGCGCTGGAGAAGAAGCACCAGAAGCGCACCGATGAGTCGCGGCAGAGTGCCCTGCTTTCGTTTGAAACTCCTGAGGGCGGCGTATTCTTGCGGTGCGTCGTGCGCGAGTGCGTGACCCTGGAGGGAGCCGATCGCACGGTCTTCAACAAACTGAATAAGGAGCTAGATTGGGACGCGGTGCCGGAGCCGACCAAACAGGCGGCCGAGCCTCCCGAAAGCTTTCCAATGGCTAACTAACTTCGCCCGGGGCCGCCGGAAACTGCGGCGGTCAGGCTGCCCGGCGGATCGCCAGCAGAGTCAGATCGTCGGTTTGCTTTGTACCCGCCGTGAAGTTGCGCAAATCCGAGAGACATCCCGAGATCAAGCTGTCAGGAGTCGCCGACCGACTAAGGGTCGCGGCTTTCTTCACTCGGTGAAGGCCGTATTCTTCTCCAGCGGAGTTGCGCGCTTCCGTCATTCCGTCCGTGTAGATCAGCAAAGTTTCTCCCAGGTCAAGGGAGAGGCGATGGATGGGGAACACCGAGGTGCCGAACATGCCGAGAGGAACACCAGTGGCGCCTTCGGAGCGGGCTTCGACGTTGCCGAGATGCAGAAGCGGAAGATGGCCGGCGCTGACGAATTCGACGGAACCATCGCGAGAAGCCCGGCCGACAACGAGGGTGGCGTATTGGCCCGCCAGGGTGCTCTCGGCGAAAATCCGATTAGCGGCTTCGACCATACGATCGAGAGGCAGATCAACATCGGCCAGACTGCGGAAGGTGGCGTGGAGGTGGCTCATGAGCATCGAAGCGGCGACTCCCTTGCCGGAAACGTCCCGAGCAGAAACAGCAAACCGTTCTTCGACTCGAAGAGATCGCAATAGTCGCCGCTGACAAGCCCGGCGGGAGCGTAATGGTAGCGGACCTGCCATCCACCTGGCGAGAAATTTTGATCTGGCAGGAGCGCCTGCTGAATGCGCGCGGCCAGCGTCAAGTCGCTCTCCAGAGCGCGGCGTTCTTCGCTCGTGAGATCGTCCAGGCAAAATTGCAGTAGTGGATCGGCCAGCAGGCGGTCTGTCTCAATGGGCGTGTGGCACGCCTCGCAAATTCCATAGGTCCCTTGGTCCATGCGCGTCAGTGCGGCATCTACCTGGTCGAGAAGCGAAGAAAGAGAAGCGTCCGCAGAAGGCGACAGAAGAGCGGACTGCAGTCGGTCGTGACGGCGCTCCAGCTCGGAGCGAAGATAAGCTTGTTCAGCGGTGACCATGGACCCTCCTACGGAAGATTGCTGCTTTGCGGCTGAAGTTTCCATCCGGTTTCCTCCCTTGAATTCACAGCACGGAAAGCGTCAATGCCTGAGCTTCTTGCCGGTTGTTTCGGATGCGCTGGCCGGACGCAATAAGGGCAAACCCCTCTTGTGAAACCTAATTCGATGCTCAAGGCGGGCGATACGATTCAGGAATGTTTGTTCGAGACGCACGCCGCGCGCTCCGGCGTAAGTATCGCGTGAATTCGTGCGCAGGCGGCGAGTTTTGGCGAGAGCCAGTTGGGCGAATTCAGCGGCGCGAGTGAAATCTCTCACGCGACGCTCGTAATAGATGGCCAGTTGCTCGCAAGCGTGAATTGTATCGTGATCGTTGCCAGTCAACTCTGCTGCTAGCTCGTGCCACAACGCGGCGGCGTTCTCGTGGTCGCCCCGGCGCTTGGCGAGCAGTGCCAGCTCGCGACGCGCTTGCGGGCGGAATTCGGAGGGCAGGCCGAGATCGAGCGCCTGAGCGCAAGCGGTATGGGCACGACCGGAGTCGCCGCGGCGCTGCAGGTAGCGCGAGAGACCAAATAAATCCAGGCTGTCGACTTCGCAATCCGGACGATGCTCTTCGGCGAGAAGCACATCGATTTTACCGAAAAGCGCGGCCAGTCCCCGCAGATCCATCTGATTGTGGCGCATGACGCCGGCGAGCGGCTCGGCCGGCCCTCCCCGGAGATAGTCAAAGTAATGTTGCGGAATGAGCGCAGACAACACGTCGTCTTCCCGATGCCAGCCCATCCGTGGCGCATCCAGGACGTGGCGCTCCAGTTCGACCAGTCGTACCGAGCCAAGCCGCAGCTTCCACAGCGCGCGCGCCGGATGCAGCAAGTCGAGATGCGCGGCCAGGCGCGGCGTGGGAATCGCGCGCGTCATGGTGAAGCGGTTTTCCAGCAGCGGCCAGTCAAAGGACTTGCCGTTGAAGGTGACTAGCACGGGGCGCTCGGCGAGGCGAACGGCAAGTTCGTGAAGGATGGAATGCTCTTCGGCAAAATCGCGCATGAAGAATTGCTCGACTTGCAGCGCCCCGGCATCCCACCAAGCCAGG
>Ga0207098_10095_pt1 | contig 28847 bp, 24 predicted proteins | sample Alteio_BWMinHeat_84_FD_153548 | JGI IMG/M metagenome (GOLD analysis project Ga0207098, IMG submission 153548) | Enriched cells from forest soil in Barre Woods Harvard Forest LTER site, Petersham, Massachusetts, United States -... | ecosystem: Environmental > Terrestrial > Soil > Temperate forest >...
TATACTAGTCAGAATTTTTTCTTTCACTCCTTCACGGTTGAGGTTGTCAAATACCTCTCCAACTGCTGATCCCATGAGTACCATACCTGCTACGATTGAGGTCGCCTGCGTAGCGCGTGACACGACAGAGATGCCATTGTATCTATGCCCCCAATTCGAGCAATTTGGAGTATAATTTTTCAAGAACAGGGCCAATCCAAAGCACATTGAGCCTGCGCATATTTTACGTGAGGCACTATCGAAATTGCCAAGAGGGGAATGCACTCTCTTTTTTTTAAAAAAATCATAATCATCTTCGACTTTGTCCCATTCCCCGGCATTCTCCCCAATAAGAGTAACAATTTGAGTTTTATTCTCTTTTTTTCGGATCATCCTTGTACACTTGGGAGAGCGTTCTTCCGCGGCCCACCCTCTATTCAAATTTAAAGTGAGTGCGGACAAGCTCATTGCTAAAACGATAGATGATTTACATATTTTGTAATTTTTAAGTTCAACATACATATTGGTTAAGGCCTTACAGTGGTTTTACTTGAGTGTGTGGGTAACAAATAGAATTAGATCAATTCTCGAGACTATAAAGTCGCGCCCACCTCAGCCGCACCTGGAGCCTTAGCACAACATTCTATCCTAGCGCAAGGACATGCCAGCCCTGTGGATTTTTTGCGATGAACCGGCGTCAGTGATGGCTAAGGGTAGCTTCTTCCCAAAGAGCGATCCAAATTGAAGGCTGCACTAATGAGTGCGAGATGGGTAAATGCTTGAGGAAAATTTCCCAGGGCTTCGCCTTGGGGGCCGGTTTGTTCGGCATAAAGACCAATGTGGTTTGCATAGCCCAGCATCTTTTCGAATAGATAGCGTGCTTGATCCAACATTTCCGGCATTACCTGCCCAGCTCGAGTCAAAGCCTCAACGAGCCAGAAAGTGCACATGTTGAAGGTTCCCTCCACGCCGGAAAGGCCGTCAACCTGGGTTTTAGGAGGATAACGATAGACCAGGCCATCGCTGACTAGACCTCCTTCACGTGGACTTTCCTGGAGTGCTTTGATGGTGCTCAGCATTCTGGGATCTGTGGGGGCCATGAAAAACGTCAGTGGAAGAATCAAGAGTGAGGCATCTAGATCCTCGCTATCGTAGTATTGTGTAAAAGCTTTGCGTTTGTCGTTCCAGCCTTTTTTCAGTATTTCTTCATAAATTCGATCTCTGACGCGGGTCCATTTTTCTCGTTCGGATGGAAAGGAGCGTTTTTCAGCCAAACGGATTCCGCGATCCAGGGCGACCCAGTTCATAACCTTTGAGTAGACAAAGTGCTCGCGGCGATTTCTCATTTCCCAAACTCCATGGTCCGGCTCGTTCCAATGCTCGCAGACCCAGTTGAGACTATCCCTAATTCTCATCCAAAAATCATAAGATACGGGCATGGCATATTTATTAAATAAATAAAAAGTATCTACTAATTCACCATAGAGATCATTTTGGAACTGATCTACCGCTGCATTTCCAATCCTCACTGGGCGGGAACCTCGATAACCTTCCCAATGCAAAAGCTCATGTTCTGGAATTTTGGCGTCACCATGAATGGTAAACATGGGCATTAAATTCGTCCCAGGGGAGACATTTTTGCTCACAAAATTTTCTAGCCAGTTCACAAATCCTAATGCTTCACTTCGAAACCCGATTCTCAAAAAACCGTAAATGGTAAAGGCGGAATCGCGGATCCAACTGTACCGGTAGTCCCAGTTTCTAGGTCCCCCGATAGTTTCTGGAAGGCTCGTCGTGGGAGCTGCTACAATGGCGCCGGTTGGCTCGAAGGTTAACAATTTGAGCGCTAGAGCGGAGCGGTGAACCGCCTCCAGCCACCTTCCATAATAAGTGCATCCTGATAGCCAATTCCTCCAAAAGCAAACTGTCGTTTGAAAAATGTCTTCGCCCTCAGGATCTGAGGGAGGACATTGCACGCATTCGTCATATTGTTTGCCTCGGAGTATGAAAACTTTGGAATCTCCCTCTTTTAGAGAAAATTCGGCCTCTACACCATTTTTATCGTTTCTTCGAAGAGAAACTGGGCTTGATAAGGAAAGCTTGAGATCATCTGCCCGGAAACTAGCGCCATTGGACTCTAAAAGCGTTTCATGAGGCTTTCTTCCATAATCAAAGGCTGGCTCACAAAGAATTCGGATCTCTACATTTCCTCGAACACATCGAACTCGTCGAAACAGTTGATGATACCAAGGAGAATCCGAAGACAGTCCCACAGGCATAAAATCCTGGAGCTCGACAACCCCTTCGGCAAGGAGGAAACGAGTGACGAGAACATTAGTCGAAGGCCAGTAAAGTTGCTTGAACTTTACGTTGGTCGATACGGGTGAAATTTGAAATCGGCCCCCTTTTTGATCATCCAGGATCGCGCCAAATAGGCTCGGGGAATCAAAATAAGGATAACAGTACCAGTCGATCATCCCATTGGTCGCGACCAGGGCGATGGTACGCATGTTACCAATCATTCCATGATCCTCTATGGGTTGATAGGACATTACTCGCAGCCTTCCTTTCCCATTGGACTGAGACTCTCGTTGATCCATACTGTCTTGATATTGACAAACTCTTGTATGCCAAAACGACCTAGCTCTCTTCCAAAACCGGAGCGTTTAATCCCACCAAAAGGGACACGCGGATCCGAAGTAACCATGGCATTAACAAAAGCAGAGCCTGATGCGATTTCTTCTATAAATTGGGCTTGCTCCTGGGAATCTTCACTCCATAGACTGGCTCCCAATCCATACCTGCTGGAGTTTGCCTGCCAGAGCGCTTGATCCAAGTCTTTCGAAACAAAAAGCAGAGCCACCGGACCAAATACTTCTTGATGATAAGCTGGAGCCTCTTTTGGAATATTCGTCAAAATCGTGGGTTCGTAATAGAATCCGGGTCTATCTAGTCTCTTCCCACCGGTGAGAATTTTTGCCCCAAGCCTGACTGATTCCTGCACTTGCCTTTCGATAGTATTTAAAGTCTGCTGCATGGCGAGGGGTCCTACATCCGTACTGGGATCCATGGGATCTCCAATTTTAAGCGCTTGAAGGGCTTGGATAAACTTTCGGGTAAATTTTTCTACAATTGCTTCGATGACAATAAAACGTTTTGCGGCATTACAAGATTGCCCGTTGTTTCGCATGCGTGCTTTCACGGCCATCTCGATCGTCCTGTTCAAGCAGGCGTTGGGAGTGACTATAAACGGATCACTTCCTCCCAACTCGAGTACCGTTTTCTTGATGTTTTTTGCAGCAACACTGCCAATAGAAGCTCCGACTTCATCGCTCCCTGTAAAAGTAGCTGCTGCAATTCGATCATCCTTGAGCAACCCGAGCCTTTCGACTTGTTCTCCCGTAACCAGAAGGCTTTGAAAAACACCTTCAGGAAATCCCGCTTTAGTAAATATCTCCTCTAGGGCAAGAGCGCACTGAGGAACGTTCGAGGCATGTTTCAGAAGGCCGACATTACCTGCCATCAGGGCAGGCGCCGCGAATCGAATCACTTGCCAAAAGGGAAAATTCCAAGGCATAACCGCAAGAATCACCCCAAGGGGTTGGTAGCGGACATAGCTTTGATCAGCGTTGGTTTTTATGATCTCGTCTTGTAAAAATCTTTCAGCATTTTCGGCATAAAAGCGACAGGTTCGGGCACATTTTTCAATTTCCTCATAGGATGCCCGAATCGGTCTCCCGATTTCAGTGGTAATAATCTCTCCCCACTTTTTCTTTTCCGACTCCAAGATTTGTGCTGCTTGGAACATCCACGCCGCCCGTTCTGCAAATCGAGTCTTTTTGAAAAACCGGAATGACGCCGCCGCCTTCTCTAATTTTTGTTCAATTTCCTTTTCACTGAGTGGTGTAAAGACTTTGATTTTTTCCCCAGTCGCGGGATTCACGCTTTGAATTGCCATGATTAGATCACCTCATTTTTTAAACTGCAAGGTACGGACCCTCGAGATAGTAGCTCGTCTAACGCATGGGAATTGCAAACTAGACTTGCAAAAAAGGGAAACCTGGGAGGCCGATATGCCAACGACATCATTTCCGGAAAAACACAGACACTTCATTCAGCTTCTGGGTAAATTACAAAAGGAATTACCTGGCCCGATGTCTGCTTTCACCCAGCTTAGTCAAAAGGCGACTGCAGATGGGGCGTTGAACAAGAAAACTAAGGAGTTGATCGCGTTAGGAATAGGAATACATGCTCGGTGCGAGGGATGTATCTCATTTCATGTTCATGACGCCCTGAAAGCCGGCGCTACACGCAACGAAATTTTAGAAACGATTGGAGTTGCCATCGAGATGGGTGGCGGCCCCTCGGCGATGTACGGCTGTGAGGCTCTTGAGGCCTTGGACCAATTTGAAGAAAGCTTAAAATTGAAGGCTGCTTAGCAAATGTGAGTGCCAATTCTTAGTGACCGGTGTGGATGAACAAGTACATCTTGGAACTATAATATAGTGCAACTGCTTTCTTCGCCTTCCTGACGTATAAATCGAAGTTGATCCTCAAGAGCAGCCAACTCGGTCTGCCAGTAGGTGTGAGTGTTAAATTGAGGAAAGGCCAGAGGAAACGCAGGATCATTCCATCGCTTAGCAATCCAAGCTGTATAATGGACGATTCGAAGAGCGCGAAGAGATTCAATCAGACGGATGCTTGCAGGATTCCAGTCGCGAATTTCTTGGTATCCTTCGATTAAGACGTTTCTTCGGCGTGTGGCCTCGTCATCTCGTCCGGGGACTAAGAGCCAGATATCTTGAACCTCGGGACCAAACACCATGTCATCAAAGTCGAGAAAGAAAGGTCCATTTTGATTCCAAAGAAGATTTCCAAAATGGCAATCCCCATGAATCCTCTGGTACGGAATTGCCTCTAATAATGGGGCACTTATCTCGCAGATTTGCCTCACAGTGGATTCGTATCGACCTACAAATTCGGGTGGGATCCAGCTATTTTTAAGAAGAAATTCTAAATTCGAATAGCCATAGGTCCTTGTATCAAGACTAATACGATGGCTAGATTTTCTAGCCGCACCCACATTATGCATGCGACCTAAGAGGCGTCCCACACGGACGAGTTGTTCATCGGAGAGCTCGTCTATCGCTCGCCCACCTACTTTAGGAAATAGAACGTACCAAATTTTACTGTCTGCAATACAATGCAGTGTCTTCCCGTTAGGGAACGGGATGGGAGCAATGGCGGGAATTTCGGCCTCCTGTAGATCTGCTAAAAACTGATGCTCCTCTAAAATTTGTTCAGGAGTCCATCTCTCAGGACGATAAAATTTAGCGATTCTCCGAGAAGAGCTTAGAGACGAACCATCGTTGCCTTCCAGTTCAACATCGTAAACTCGGTTCTCGAAGCTATTCATGGCAATGCATCGACCAGTGCAGAGCAATCCAGAGGCTTCCACTGCTTCTAAGACTCGTTCGGGTGTAAGCTGAAAGAAATTCATTCTGGGCTGAGTTTACTGAGCGCCCTGCGGCTGGTCAAGTGCCAAGGGTAGCTCTGGAATATGCCTTTCAAGCAGGACCTCTCGTTTTTCAAATCGTGCGAAGAAAAGATAGACGCACGGAACAACGTACAGCGTGATGCGGGTTTGTACGTTGCACACTTACCGTTAGAGCCGTCAAGTCATAGTTAGCCTTTTACTTTTCCAAGATCCTTCAATCGCTTCAACTTCAGCGATTGATTGTCCTTGACCCATTCCTCATTGGAAAGTTCTCGATAGGCGAGTTCGAAGTAGAGTTGAGCTTCGGTAGTACGGTGCAAGGTTTGGAGGCATTCTGCTAACTCTTCGTAAAGCCGTCCATCCCGTACTCCCCCAATTCCAAGTTCCGCTAATAGGGCCTTCTGGACCGATAGTGCCTCTTCGGTCTTACCTAAGGCACGCAGGGTTTTTCCTATGGCCCACTGAGCGACAAACGCTCCACGCGAAGGCCCGCGGGCCTTGAAGTTTTGGAGGGCTTTCTGAAATATTTCGAGCGATTTTTCGTATTGTCTAAGGTCAAAGAGTTTCCATCCATATCCTGTATAGAGGCCGCCTAACCACTCTTTGGTTTTTTGGTTTGAAGAGTTTTCGGCGATTTCGAGTGAGCGGACAATCCACTCTTGCTGAGCTTTTTCAGGTTCCGAAGTGGCCATCAATTGAGCAATCTCAACCGCAAAATAATCTTCACCGGAATTAATAGCTAAAGTCCAAGCTTCGGAAAAAAGGCCCCGTGCTTGAGACGGTGTCTTTTTAAGAATGTAAAACCTTCCCTTTTCGATAAGCCACCGAATCCTAGCTGAGACCAAGTAATTTGAATTCTGCTCGTTCAACAGCGTTTCTGCTTTTTCAAGTGACGAAGCGGCCTGAGAAAACTTCATTTGAAAGGCTTCCGAGCGGCCAATTAATGATAGAAGTTCAATTAAGAAAGAACGGTCCTTACCTGTAAGCTTATGGGCGTCCGGTAGCAAACCATTAAAAACCGCTTCTGAGGCTAAAACATCAGCTGGGTTCCAGAGTTGATCCAAGTTTCGAAATTTTGCTAAGAAATCCACATTAAGTTCAGTCACCTGAAAAGGACTAGCACAATTAGGACCTCATGTTGGTTAAATTACCTAAAATTGCATTGAAAAAGCTTGGCATTCTGAACAAAAAGTCTGGAGTAGGGAGAGTTTGGAGCCAGCCAGGCTTGGACCTTCCCCTTAGGAGTTCAAGCGGGAACAGCTATTACGTCCTAAATAGTAACTGCGTTCATTCCTATTCTCTGGTCAGCTGTCTAGGTGTATCGAGGTTAACCGCATCTGGGCCAAGACCTAATCAGTCGCTTCCCTTGCCTCAAGCATTCCGATTCGCCCTGTTTGGACTTGCGACCCAGAAGTTTATGAGAGCCTTCACTCCAACCCAGAGTGGTACATCGGTGCCCGTTGCGATTTCGATAAATATGTGCCACTAAAGTCTAGCTGCAAGGATTCATTAAATATAAATTATATTAATTTAAGATGTATACGACTGAGAAACTATGCAATCTGAACTTTTAATAAGCAAGGCGTCAACTTTTTTGAAGGCTAAAGCATCAAAAGAACAATTAAAATATTTACAAAAATAGATTTACTATTCAAATATTGAATTATATATACAAACTTTAATATCACGCTCATAAGTATGGTTAGGATTGACTATGAAACTTAGAAAGTTAACTACTATTTTCTCTCTCTGTTTTTCAATAACAGCGCATGCGTCCGACTCAGTGTCTCAGCCAGCAGTGCAGCAACCAAGCGTAAAGGGCAATCATTCTAAAAAAAGATATATTTGCAAACATCCGGGTTGCGATGAGAGTTTCGACTACCCACCAAGACTAAGGACCCACGAGCGTGGCCATGCCGGGGAGAAACTCTTCCCCTGCACTAAGTGTAACAAATTGTTCTCCAGCCGTGGAGCCCTCAGAGGGCACACACTTATCCATACCGGGGCTAAACCATACCACTGCAATCAATGTGGGGAAGATTTTAGGAGCAACTTCGCCAGACACTTGAAAAGGTGCGCCAATCCCGTCAGAAAGCGCAAGAACCATTCTGAAACGGATTCCAAAACAGGGTCTGAAGCAGGGGGCAAAATTGAGGCGTCCAGTAGAGAAGATTCTGAAAACAAGGCGCCGGAGGGCGAAGGGGCCCAGGAGCTTTTGAAGACAATTCCGCTTGTGAAAAATAGACGCGAGACCAGTAAACCCGCTGCAACTGGTATCGAGAGATTAGCGGGCATTGTTCAAGAGCACGAAACTTCTCTTCGAGCAACGAAGGACTCGCCTCCACGTGCCCCGAGGGCCTCGATAACGGTGGGCAGCGAAATCCCGGAGTTCGCCGTAAGCAGCGCCATGAATTATTCGGCCCCATGTTCATCGCCGCCGTTACCTTCATCGATGGACCTGGTGCCGAGTCAAGAGACTTATCGTAAGACTTTAGAAGCTTTCAGCGCTGCAAACAAGCACAAACGAGACGAGTCGATTCGTCCCGTTGCCGAATCCGATGGTGAAATTTCTAAGAAACGCAAAATCTCTGGCCACCAAAGCGATCGGTCAAAAAATTATCTTTGCACATATCAGAATTGCGGTAGGAGTTTCGTCCGTCCATCAAAGCTACGGATTCACGAGCGTATCCATACCGGGGAGAAACCCTTGAGCTGCCCTCAGTGTAGAAAATCATTCTCCGATCCTAGCGGCCTCTCCAGGCACATGAATACCCATGCCGGGGGGAAATCCTTTTACTGCGCTCAATGTGGGCAAAAATTCAACCAGAGTAGCAACCGCCTCAGGCACCAGAAGCGCTGCATGGGCAATATTGTCAACGCCAATCCCTTCGGGGCTTCGAATTCAGCCTCTAATGCTCCCTTGATGCCGATGGAGATTCCGCTGCCGCTTCTTCCTCTATTGCCGTCGTTCTCAGGTGAGTTGACGCCGCTTCCCCAAGTGTTAGACACAAGTAACGGTCTGGCACCTGTTGATTATCCTGGGGCAAGTTTTTTGAGCTGGCCAGACGATGATTTATCCATATAATCGCATCAAACTTTTTTGACTCGGTAACTTTTTTTGTCATAAGTGGAATTTCAAAGGCTCCAGGCACTTCAAAGACTCTAATATTTTCCTTGGGAATCCCTTTATTTAAAAGAGCCTTCCGGGCTCCCTCTTGCAAGACATTAGTCAATTCAGGCCGATAGTGACTTACTACTAAGGCGATTTTTAATTTTGAATGATCGGTGTCGGCATTAACAGTGCTCGTAAGAAGGCTGACCCCTTAAAGAAGGAATAGACTGCAATGATACTAAAACTAAATTTTCCAACCAGTGCCTGCAATCATCAGGCCTCAGGTCCATCCATCCCCGAGAATAACAACTGAGCGCATACGTCAATTTGTATAAGACCCTCGGTGGGGGGCTGGAGAACGCCGGCTACGCCTACGACTGGGGCTTCCGGGTAAGCCTTAATAATGTACTATTGGAGCATTCAAGGCATCCTCAAATTTCTGCCAGTCGTCTCTGCTTTTACGTTCGTCCTCATTTTGATGCATTGTATTTCCAGGTGGCAGAATCACACTCGATGCCGGAAAAGCATTATCTGAATAATACCGAGGTTGAGTGAGACTCAAGTCCGTTGGCGAATTCAGCGAAGACTCTGAACTTGCAGTACTATCGGTCAGTCTTAGCGTCCTTAAAACCGTCTTTGTGCCCCGATAACTCTCCGTTAATCTTGAACCACTGACGTTTGATGCCGAACTACTGGGGCTTTGGAGGCCAGAATCTGAATGTGTTAATCCGGGGCTTCCTCGGCCTGAGCCAGAATGAGTCACCGAATTTGATTCAAAAGTAAGGCCTAAACCACTGCTCGTTAAATCCTGAATGTCCGTTTGCACTTCGGCAACAGGTGCGACGACAGCTGTCTCTGCACGAGCAATATCCTCAATTTGTTTCAAAATAGTCGCGTTTGAATGATCGTTTATAATCCTCCCAAACTCGGTAAACTTAAGTTGATGGACCTGGTAGCCCGATTTTTCCGAAAGATAGAGCATCAGTCGCAGGATGCTCCCTTGCTCCATTTCGTCGTCTTTTCCTAAATTTCGATTAAATTGGCCGGCAGGAGTGAGGAGAAAAATCTTTCCATCCTTGTGGAAATCCACCCAAGTATCCGATTCCGGCATATGGAAATCTTTTTCCCAGCCATTATTTAAAAACAATGGGGCGATCTTTTCGGAAACTATTCTTCTTCGAAGAGAAGTCGGCTTCAGCGGCGGTTCCTCTTCCAAATAGTCGAACTGTGCGTTAAGTGCTGGACTAATCTCAAAGCCCGCGTTCGGGTAGGCTTGTGAAAGATATTGGGAACTTAAATAGAAGCGGTGAAATGCCTTCCGTTTTAGGTCATCATCTGTTAACCGACACTGTCCAGCTTTATTAAATAGGGCCACGATCGCTTTCGCCTGTTCAAGAAAAAACTTTTCTAAAACTGATTTCTTCAGGCCCGCCTCCAGTGGTATCCATAAGATCCAACTGACACAAGGACCAGAGCATACTTGCGAGGATATCCAGACGAGTATCATCAAACTGCGGCAAAGTTTGGGCAACAGCAACTTTAAGGCGATTTTCCGGTCCAGTTGGATCTCCTTCGACACCCCAGTTCGTTGCAGCCATCGCTTGGGTCAGCTTCAGAACCATTCCATCTCGCATTGCTTCTACAACGGGCAAGAGGGCTTCTGCAATTTTACTCCGCAGCTCCTTGCGCGGACGTACTCGCATTCTGACAAAAAGACTCGCAACTTCTACCATTTGAGGATCGCTCAATTCATTAATTCGATTTTCGACAATGCCTAACCATTGCTTGCAATCGCTAGTTGAAGGTCTCCAGAGTCTAGAAAAAGAAAGTAAAAACCGTAAAACGGTAGAGATAGGCATCGACTCAAGGCGATCGCTCATCGGTGCTACCAGGAGCGGATACCATTTCGAATAATCGGGGCTCCAGTATATTGAACCCTCCAACTGATCCTCTTCCGAAATTTCAAGCTTTGCATATCTCCTACCAAGGACCTGGAGCAGGAGGTGGGCGAATTCTTCCAGAATGCTGATTCGCTGCTTATCCGTCAGAGTCGGGACGAAACGTGGAGGCTTGGCTAACGACAAGAGAATAGATGGATCGATGGAAGCTCCTCCTTTAATAGTCTGATTGAGATTTTCCAAACTTTTAATAAATTCTTTCGGATCTCGACTAAACTGAGGAGGTGGTTGGACTAAATTCCGATTAGAATTAACATTTCTATTTTGCTTTTGAGACCGAGCACGTAAATTCACCAGTCGGTTGAGCACTTTTTCTTCTTCCTTCTGTTCTTCCCTTTCTTCGCTCTCGAAGGAGTCTTCGACGTCGTGGTGAGAAAGTTCTTGGTTTGCAAGAGAGTCACGTTTCGTTTCCTTCGGGGCGCTGATGACAATGGGCGATGTTTTTGGTTTAATTTGAAACGTCCGAAGAATATAGTCAAAGAGACCTCCTGGATGTTGTCGTGTAAACGCGGCTCTCCTTTGATCAAGAGTTCCATTTTCCCTATCTGCCAGCAGGCCATCACGGGTGTAATGAAATTCGCTCGGAAATTTACGTCTCAGATTGGCAGCAAAGTTTGCCATCTCTGGCGCACTATCTTGGTCAGTATCTGGATCAGGATCACCACCCCCTATATGAATCGGCATCCAAAGAAGCTGATCCTCGGGTGATAATTTAGGAAGAGCGGGATTTTTAAATTGAGATAATAAGTAAATATCTTTTGATAAAATTTCTTGAGCCTCTTTATACTCCTTTAGAAAGTCTCTTGGGTTGAATCCAAATTTTTCTTGGTATTTAAGAAGATGTCCTTCGAGGATTCTTAAGGCGTTAGCTATATCGGACTTCATCTTACCAGACTCTGAAGAAAACTGACCCTGTAATTTATTTCGCAGTTTCAAGAATTCAGCAAAAAAAGCTATTGCTTGAGTTTTATCTAACGTGTCTGGCTTAGGCACATCTCGTAACAAGATTTTCAAACCAGCGCTAACGTCAGAGACTAAAAATTCCTTTAAGAATTTTAGCGCTCTCTCAATTGAAGTTAATGGCCCTCTCTCGAGCAATACAACTTCCTTTAGTTCTGGAGTTTCTGGAGAGAAAGGTGAATCAAAAATATTAGCTCGCTCTTTAAAAGCCTCAGGCCACTTCGCCCGAGCGGCTTTCTCGTTAATGGCATAAAATTTAAATTCTTGTACTTTTCCATAGCCGTCAGCTTTTACGCTTCCTTCTAAGCAGTCTAAACCCAGAGCTTTACAAATTTTTATATCCCGGTCCACTGCTGGAATAATAAGAGTGGCGTCCTTCTCCAACTTTTCCAATTCCGAATCGCCTTCTTTAGAAACCGTACGATCAAAAGCAAAAGCCAAAAAATCTCTCATCTTATCGATAGATATGGGATCCACTTCCCCGTTGCGTTCACAGGTTCCGAGTGAAAACCATCCTAACGCTCTGTTTTTTTTCTTATTAAACTTTTTATGCCTTTTATTAAAAAAATCCTTTTACCAATGGAAAATCGTCAAATCTATAAAACGGTTTCAAAAAGATCTGAGGTTCCTTTTGCGAACCAATCATATAGACAGGAGTATATAAGTTCGGATCCAAAAGAATTCTAAAATATCCCATAATAGTATTAGTATCCGAATTCGTTTTTTTAATAACGTCTGGCTGAATCAGCGTGAGCAATAAATTTGTATACTGCTGAAGGGGAATTTGTCTCAGGCCCACGACGGAAGAGGAGGATGGCGGTGATTTCTGCTCCGAGGCTAAAGCCATTGCGGGAGAAACCAGACTTACTGCAAATAGAATAGTAAATATAATTACTTTATATTTCATAAGAATTTAACCTCAGGTGGGTATTGGTACTATTTATAAATATATTTTTGATACTAGACCGAATAGATTATGGAACGGCGCAGATCGAGAGTGCAGCTCCGTAGCGGGTTTCCTGAGTAAGGCAGTTCTGTTTAACGAGGCTGGGATCAAGAAACGGGTTGATATTCATACTCTCCGTCAAAGTTGGGGGAGCAATAAAATAAGGCACGGCTGGGGAATGAAAAAGTGGTCCTTGATTCTCGGTCATTCTGACATTAGCATAACTTCGCGAGTCTATACGCACCATCGTAGATGGAGATTTGGCAGTTCGCGATGTGCCCGGCTTTTCTCACCACCATTCACCCTCGAATAGCAACATTGGTATTCCTTCGACAATAACTTCTGAAAATGGGGTCTATGTCCCGCATATGCCCCGCAGCGGACGCACCAGTGCCCGGGATCATTTTTCAGTCCCTCGCACTGCTTCCGAATTGTCCTGTGATTTCGTCGACTTGCAAAGCCATCTGTTTTTGGCGTCCCCACGGGGATTCGAACCCCGGTTACCGCCGTGAAAGGGCGATGTCCTAGGCCTCTAGACGATGGGGACGCTGTTTAGTCCGATCAAGTGAGGGAAAGCAATAACCGGTGTGAAACGGTTTTTCAACGTTTAAAATTCTTAAAACATGCTTTTTTCTGTAATAGCCGTATGGGGCATTAGATAAGGCCTACGCTGGAGATTGCGTCCTCTTGTTAATGCGATGCAGTATCTGGCATAGTGAGCTCAAATAATCATAAAAAAAGAATAGCAAGGTGTGGAAGTCGGATAATGGTCCGTCTTTAAACTGATTCCATAACACTATTAGAGAGCGAGTAATTCTATGAAATCCGAAGCAAAACCTACCAGTAACAAAGTACCGGTGGTCGATCCAGTTGCTAGCGAAGGTGTTCAGCTCCATCATGTGAGCGGTTTAACTCAGGAGGAATTGAAAGTCTTAAAGGCTCCGTTTCCAAAAGATAGGGTCGGGGTAAAAGTCCAGTCTTTCAATCGCGAGCGGACGAGGGCGTTGCTGGTCCTTTACCTGCAGCATACCGATGTGCAGAATCGAATCGAGGAAGTGGATCCCTCATGGTCGATGGAGGCGATTCGAGATGAAGCTATCGACGATACTTTCGTCGTTCGAATGCGAATGACTGTAAAAGGAATTAGCCGCGAGAATGTGGGTGAGGGGAATGATCTAAAGGCAGCTTATTCCGATGCGCTCAAGCGCTGTGCGATGTTATTCGGGATCGGGCGATACCTCTATGATTCAGAAACGGTTTGGGTTGATTACCAGGAGCCGAGGGACCGTTACAAGAGATGGACGTCGGATGATTTCGAGCGTGCTCGGGATAATCCTTCGCCTGCACCTTTGAGAACTATGGCTGAACGGAATGCAGAAAGAGCGCCTGAAAAAGAAGGAACACCGCGAAAGCACACGCGTCCGAGGGAACAGCTCAACCGGTCGTTGATGAGTCTGTATCGGCCATATTTAACACGATTTCCCAATACTCAATTTGCGGAGCTTTTGGGGGCACGCTACGGAGTTGCCGAGACCCGTTTGATGACGATTGAGCAGTTAGAAGATTTAGTGCAGTTCATGGAAGGGCAACTTCGTTCGGCAGCTTGACCGAGGTATGCGGTTTGCAGCTAGGTTTTGCTCATGTTTACTAGAGTACTAGAACGAACCAGGCTAACCTTAAAATTTCTAACACGAATGAAGATGGATTTAACGGAGATGCTCGAGATCGACCACATGGTGATTGATCTGAGTTACCTTCTCTTTAAAATGACGAAAGATCCGAGAGAGGCTGCTGAAATTGTCGAATTTATGGTGAGACAGTTGACCAGGCACAGTGAGGTTGAAGAAGAGCTGTTCTATCCGGCGTGCCAGGAGATCTCGAGTCTTCGAGATAGAATTCGAGAAGGCTACGAGGAACACAGACAAATCAAAAAGCACCTAGGCGAGCTTAGGAATGCTGGTGACCTGCCTTACGAAAAGTTAAAGGCTCAAGTCGAGAGTCTGATGGCTGTTGTTCGGCATCATGTCGGTGAGGAAGAGCGCGAAGTGCTTCCTGTGGCGAGAAAGTCGTTGCAAAAGTCCAAGATGCAGGAATTGATCAGCCAGGTAGTGGAATCTAAACAGAGGCGTCTCGAGAAGTTAGCCGCCTAATTTCCTTTGCCCCTCCAGCACTAAATGTTGACTATCGGGTGGGGTCATGGTCAGTTCGTTCCAGTATATGCTCCTCCTTGCTTTGTCTGCCGGATTTGTAGGTTTAGTGCATTCCTTGGCCCCAGGTCATTGGCTTCCTGTAGTTTTGCTCGCAAAGGGACGCAAATGGTCTCCTAAAACGGCGGCCCTTGGAGCAGTGGTTGCCGCTTCAGGCCATATTATCTTGTCCATTATTCTGGGTGGAGCTTCTATATTTGTGGGCGCAGAATTTTTATCCCAATACGAATCCGTTATTGAAAGATACTCAGGACTAGGGCTTGCGGTTTTTGGTTTTTTGTTTGCCGGATTTGCATACTTCCGACACTCGAGTTGTGTTGGGCATACCCACCATGGTCCGGATCCCGCCCCAGTTGTTGCTCATGAGGCTGAAAAGGATTCTCACAGTGATGCTCATGGTGGCCTTAAGGGTGGCAATGCCTCCAAAGATGGCAAAGCTTCATTTGCGTTTCTATTCTCGATTGGATTGTCTCCCTGTATTGCTGCTGTTCCGATTTTCGCTGCAGCAGGTGCAAGCGGTATAGCAATCACAGTACTATCGTTTGTGTTTTTCTCGCTGGGAGTTCTTCTGGCTCTGGTCGGTTCGACAGTGCTGGTTTCAATGGGGCTTGTGAAACTAGATCATCCGATCTTCGAACACTACGGTGACGTAATCACCGGATTGGGAATTGCCGTGATTGGTGCGCTTTTGTTTTGTTGTGTGCACTAGCTAAATTTCAGCTTTGAAAAACAATTCGGCCCCACCATGGAAAAAGAGTAGGGCCGATAATTTCCCGTTTAAAATATTCGTTTGAATTACAACTCGTCGTTTTCTTGAAATGGCTCATCTGAGGATTGGTAAAATTCTCCCGCCTTATTGGCCGCTTCCATAATTTTTTTCAGCGAAACCTTTGAATCGACAAGATGTAAGTTGCGATCTCATACAGAAATTCGCCATAATCTGATGAAGCTTCAGATGGGATTGCACGAAGCTCTTGCTGAACATCCTGGGGTCGAGATAGATCCGGCAGTGAGAAATACGTTAGTTAATTTAAAGCTGTATTATGAAAGCCATTATCCAGAGCATCTGCGAGAGAATTCCTGGAATTCGAATTCTGATGGAAGGGACGAGCTATAGACTTTAATAGGTCTATAGCTGCACCTGAGCTTCATAATTGCCATTGCCGGTGGCGGAAAAATCGCCGTGGCTACTACGGTTGTGGTTCCGATCTTTGGCTGAGTCACTGTCACTAGAATTGGGCGCAGCTCGACCTGGGAGTTTTTCAATACTCTCGTAATATTCTTTGACAAGACGGTGGACTATTTCTGCGGCGGGCAAAATATCTTCAATCAAGCCAACACCCTGGCCGGCGCTCCAAACTTCTTTCCAGGTGGGCCCAGCGACGGCCTTTTCGAGGACTTTTGATCCTAAGTAGGCGCGTACCATTTTCATGTATTTTTTAGTTTTTGGATGTTTAAACAAAAGCGATTCAATAGGATTGAGTTCCAGGCCTTGCTTGACAATATAAGGTGTATTGATGACCGCGGCCGGAGTTCCTGAAATTTTCTTGGTGAGAACAATGTCCTCAGGATTCGAATTAAGAATGGCATCTTTGTAAGCCTGGTCGACGGTCGCTTCTTCGCATGCAATAAAACGTGTTCCGATTTGAACCGCGGATGCACCCAGCAGCAGAGCAGCGGCGATTTGTTCGCCAGTCGCGATGCCACCTGCAGCGACGACAGGAATTTTTAAATTGCGTGTCAGATAAGGAATAAGCACGAGTGGAGAAATCGGTCCCGGGTGCCCGCCAGCACCAGCTGAGACAGCGATCACGCCGTCAGCACCCATGTCTTCAACTTTTTTTGCATAATTCAGTGTTGTGACGTCACAAAAAACCTTGCAACCTACCTCATGCATTTTTTCGATCGTGGTCTTAGGGTTCCCTAGGGAAGTAATGACTAATGGAACTCGCTCTTCCACGCAGACTTTGAGATCCGCTTTTATCCGAATATTTGCTTGGTTTACGATGAGATTGACTGCGAAAGGCTTGTCTGTTCGCGATTTGATTTCGCGTATCGCCTTACGAAAATCATCGGTCGTTCGCCAGTTCAGCGACGGCGTACCGCCTAAACCACCGGCTGCGCTAACAGCTGAAACCAAGTGAGTATTACTAACTAAAAACATTGGTCCCGCAATAATGGGATAGTCGCAACCAAACAAGCGTGTAAAATCTGTAGGAATAGGCCTCAATTTTTTGCGCGTCATAATTTTGTTCTCTTCGCCCCTTGTGCTGCCAATTAAGATAGTTTTAACGCAAAAGAATTTTGAAGTCGAACTTATTAGATTGGTTCCGGATGTCGATCACTCTTCAAATACTAAACTTTTCGTCCCTGTTTCTCGCACAGTTCCTTTAGTCGATCAAAATGGTACATTCCGGTGTCATGCTGATCGGACCAGGTGACTTGAATCGCGTATCTCCCGACGAGCTGAACTCCAGTAGGATGGATATCAGGCGGGATGGACGATTTTTCAATCGTTCGAGTCCCGGTATGCTCGTCGATACAACCCGCGCAGGGACAATAGTATCGAATCTCCGCGTAGGGTAGTGCGGACTTTTCGCCGGTATTCCACTCGATGAGCATTTCTGTGCTGCTGAATGGTTCTATTTTGCGTGGGATAGCTGGAATGGATTTATCGGATAGTGAACTCATTGAGCGAACGAATAACATTAATTGGAGAATTCCGCTAGGTAGTGTTAAGTAGCTGGAATGGATCATATTAAAAGCTCGGAGCGTTTGCTGAGGGGAGCGGTCATCGGATACGGATTTATTGCGAGCCGAGGCCATATTCCTGCTTACGTACAACGGGCTCAGTTGCAGAAGGATGTAAGCATTGTCGCAATTGCTGACATTTGTGAAGCTCGGCGGAGAATAGCCTCTGATGCGGTACCCGGAGTACGTGTCTACGAAAACTATCGCGAGCTTATCGAGAAGGAAGGGCACCAACTCGATTTTATTGACATCGCGACCCCACCTTGCGATCATGCAGAAATAGCTCAATTTGCCTTAAAAAGTGGACTCCATGTACTTTGTGAAAAACCACTGACCACATCTGTTGAAGATGCAAAAAAGCTTTTACAGGCTGCAACTGAAAGTAAGCGTGTTTTGTTTCCATGTCATAATTACAAACATGCCCCAGTTGTCCGAGCAATTAGAGAGATTATTCAAAGTGGAAAGATTGGTAAGGTGCGCTCAGTTACCCTTAATACTTATAGAAATACTCACGCCAAGGGAGTTCCTGAGTGGAATACGCATTGGCGCAGATTTCAAAAATATTCAGGAGGCGGGATTGCCATGGATCACGGCAGCCATAGCTTTTACCTGACTTTTGAGTGGATGGGGAGTTATCCAACGGCTGTTACTGCTAAGATGACGACTTTGGATTCTCAAAAATACGATACGGAAGACGGTTTTTCTGCAACACTGACGTTTCCAAATGGAGTTGCACAGGCTTATTTGACTTGGACTGCAGGTACTCGAAAGGTCATTTATACTGTCCAGGGTGAAAAGGGCGCGATTACCGTAGACGATGATGAACTTCAACTAGCATTAATGCAGAGTACAGATGGTCCTGATGTTGCCCAAGGGGCCGTTTCGTGGAAAATAGAGAAAACTTCCATTGCTTCGCATTGGATGGATGCGAGCCATGTAAGTTGGTTTAATTCGCTTTTTGATCAGTTTAAGACGGCAATTCAACAGAATCAGTATGTGAGCCAGGAAACAAAAGAAGCGTTTCTCTGCACTCAATTGATTTCATCTGCATACCGTTCAGCTCGAGAGAAATGTCAGGAAATACCGTTATCTGTTGATTTGCCCTTATAAACAACGTTGTAATGACGCAGAACCAATTGCTTATTCAGCAAAACTAAAATAAAAGTGGATCTTTAGGGAGATTCGATATGACAGTGGACTCAAAAAAATCAGTTGATATTGCTCTTGCTCGGGGAAAGTTAGCCGTTCTGACTCCAGGCATGGGAGCGGTCGCCACAACGTTTTTTGCCGGCGTTGAGGCAGTGAAAAGAGGCCTTGCTAAACCTATTGGTTCGTACACCCAGATGGGTAAGATTCGGTTAGGTAAGAGGACTGAGAATCGCTTTAGTAATGTAAGTGATTTAGTTCCCTTGGCATCGCTCAACGATTTGGTTTTTGGCGGTTGGGACTTGTTTCCTGAAAACGCTTATGAGTCGGCAAAGCATGCGCAGGTTTTAGAAAAGGATATGCTGGAGGCTCTCAAAGAACCGCTTTCGGCAATTAAACCGATGCCTGCGGTTTTTGATCGAAAATTTGTGAAGCGCTTGGATGGCCCAAACGTCAAGAATGGGCGCAACAAGATGGAACTGGCTGAACAGCTTCGAGCCGATATTCGAAATTTTATGAAGCAACATGGCTGTAGTCGGGCCGTGATGGTTTGGTGTGCTTCTACGGAAGTATACACGCCGCCCACCGAGGTGCATGCTTCGCTAAAAGCTTTCGAGCAAGGGTTGAAAAACAATGATCCTGCTATCTCCCCATCACAGATTTATACATATGCAGCGTTGTGCGAGAGAGTTCCGTACGCGAATGGTTCCCCTAATGTCTCGGTAGAAATGCCGTGTTTACAAGAACTCGCGCAGGAAATGGGTACACCGATTTCGGGTTCAGATTTTAAGACGGGCCAGACGCTCATGAAAACTATAGTGGCTCCGGGATTGCGAAATCGGCAGCTGGGTGTGGCGGGTTGGTACAGCACAAATATTCTGGGTAACCGAGATGGTGAAGTGCTGGACGATCCAGGTTCTTTCAAGTCTAAAGAAGTTTCAAAGACAGGTGTTTTGACCGACATTTTATCTGGGTCAATGTATCCAGAGTTGTACAAAAACATTCATCATGTTGTGAAAATTAATTACTATCCGCCGCGAGGCGATAATAAAGAAGGATGGGATAACATCGATATCTTTGGATGGCTTGGCTATCCGATGCAAATTAAAATTAATTTTCTTTGCAGGGATTCCATTCTGGCTGCTCCGATTGTTCTTGATCTAGCTTTGTTTATGGACTTGGCCGGCCGTGCTAAATTACGAGGAATTCAGGAATGGCTTTCATTCTATTTCAAGGCGCCCGTAGTTAATCCAGGTTTGAGACCCGAGCATGACCTTTCGGTCCAATTATTGAAGCTTGAAAATACACTTCGCTTTTTTAGGAGAGAGGAGCTAATTCACCATCTAGGTTTAACTTATTATGGTATTGATGAGGGAGAAGAAGATCAGATTTGAGTTGACGCATGAACACCTACTTAAACCTAAGCAACAACTTTGAACTACTGAATGTACTTATTTTGTTTAGCCTGGCCGTTATCGTAACGTTAGCCTACGGTGTTCGTGTGACTTTGAAGGGGCCAGCCCGCTACGAAAGAGTAGATAAACAAGGTGGCAGCGCTCTTCTACACAAAGGACTAATGGAGCTGGGGTATTGGTTCTTCCAGCCATTGGCGCGTCTACTTATTTTTTGCCATGTCAATGCGAATCAAATTTCGTGGGCATCTTTGTTATTGGGTCTTTGTGCGGGGTGCTGTCTTGCATTCGGACACTTTGGCTCGGGTGCAGTGCTTGCGACACTTTCAGCCGTATCGGATTCGTTGGATGGAATAGTAGCTAGAATATCGGGACAATCTTCTGATGCAGGGGAAGTACTGGATGCGACGGTGGATCGCTATGTGGAGTTTTTCTTCTTAGGTGGCCTTTGCATTTATTATCGGCAGATTCCGCCGCTGTTAATTCTGTCATTGCTCGCATTGATGGGCGCTTTTATGGTGAGCTACTCAACCGCTAAAGCGGAAGCTCTCCACGTGGATCCGCCGAAAGGGAATATGCGACGGCCCGAGAGAGCTGTTTATTTAACACTCGGGGCTGCACTCTCTCCCATTACGATTCCTTGGCTAGAGGTTGAGCGCGAGTATGGGATTGCCATTGCTCATCCCATGGTAATCGCGATTTGTTTAGTTGCAGTTTTAGGTAATGGTTCCGCGATAGAGCGGCTTTGGTTCATTGCTAAGAGTGTGCGGCTGAAGGAAAAAAAAACGAAGGAAGAAGCGCTCAACTCGATTGAGTTTGACGACGCCGATTCATTAAAACTAGAAAAGCAGGAAGGGCTATCACGGCTGCGATAACACAGGTTAACTCGCCGGCCACTGCCAAAGCACCAAAGCTAACAAATCCTTGGTTACTTGCAATCAGGAGTGAGGCGTAGCCAGTCGAGGTAGTGAAGCTGCTAAGCCCTACCGCGCTGCCTGTATTCTTAATCACCGCCAAGATATTGCTTTTGGCCGATTCCCGGTAGCGTTGGAAAATATTGACGCCATAATCCACCCCAATGCCGAAGGTGATTGGTAGTGCAATAAAGTTCAGGAAGTTAATTTTGAGTTTGAAACCTAGAATGATTCCCGCCAACCAGATTACACCAAGAAAAAGGGCGAAGAGAACCAGGGAAATAGTTTTTAGATTTCGGAAAAGCAAAATCACCAAAACGACCACCGAAATCAAAGCGAATAAGGTCGCTTGAGGCCCATCTTTTGAGATTGCACGGATCATGTCCGATGTGACGGCAAGTCCACCAGCAACTGGCGTGTTGGGCTCGATGGCGTCTGCGGTAGTTCGCAGGATATCTACAAATTCGATGAGTTTTTCGCCAGGCCAGTTTCCGCTGTCCAGAGGCGGCTCCACGAGGACCATCTTTCCAACTGCTCCATTCTTTTCTGTGAATTTTCTTTGGATCAGAATGGGGAGGTCCTTCTCTGCAAAAACTTGAAAACTCGCTGGATTGAGAAACGCCCGAACTAATTTGACATCCTCAGGAGAGAGCCGCGCTATGAGCCGTTCAGGCAAGAGCCGTTGAATCTGCCGCAAGATCTTAATTTTTTCCGGCTGATTTTCAGGGATAAATTGATCCATGGTTTGTACGGAAGCGATAGGACTTGTTTTGCCTCCAGCGTCTTTCTTGGCCTGAAGTGCTTTTGCAATTTTTCGCGCATTTTCGCGGGAGTGAGGCAGAATAGCCATCGGTGAAAGGTAGTGCTGGAAGATCTCGTCTACGTATTTAGCGTAGTGACCGGAACCCTCAGTCATGCTTCTTTTGTTTCGGAGCCTGGAGAGATCGGTTTCTAAAATGTCGGGGCTTAGCTTTGTAAAAGTTTGAAGAGATGCCACTGTAGCGATCAAAGTCAAACCGCAAATTACCCAACACGCACTATTTATAAATACAGCAAATTTGTTGGAGAAATCCCGTTTGATAACAACTTGGCTTTCCCGCACGGGAGTTCGCTTCCCGTTGAAGAGCGTCAGAAGTGCTGGCAGCACGGTGTAGGCACTGATCCAACATAAGACCATGCCGACGAAGCCAATTATCCCAAATTGTCTAAATCCTCTGAACCCAGTTAGCATCAGAGATCCATAGGAGAGGGCAGCGGCTAGGGCAGCAGTCCAGGTCGAAGTAGTGGTGTGAACTACGGCAGCCTCCTGAGCAGGCCCATGCGTGCTGCCGTTTCGGAGTTCCTCCGTGTACCGAGCTAGAAAAATAATGCCGAAATTAATACCATTTCCTAAAACGATGCTTCCTAAGAAAGCCGAATTAGCGTTTAGATACCCCACTAAATAATATGCTGCTCCAAAGGTCCAAAACGTTCCCATGAAAAGCGACAGAATGAGGGCCAGTGTCGAGCGAATATCTCTGTAGTATAGGAGCATTGCCAAACTAACGATCAACGTAACAATGACCGTTGAGAGTTCGAGATCCTCGACGAGAGCAGATTGCTCCTCAATGGTATTTTCGACTCCTCCAGCGTATCGAATAGTCAAATCGGGTGCATAAGAAGAGGGATTGAGTTCGGCAATAGTGTTTTCAACAACAGACTTAAGACGGTGTGTCGCGTTGATAGTATCCGAGCTTCCTGGCAAGTTGACTAAAAGGACTCTCTTTGTCTCGTCAGGTGTCGCAAAGTACCCGTTTGGGAAATGCTCAAAGCCTTCCGCTTTTAGCGAGTATTTACCTTTGATAGAAAGGAAATTCAGTTTGGGTTCGGGAATTTCGGTGCTTCGAAAAATATTGAGGGGATTATAAAGTTCCCTTTCGTACTGAATGCGTTGGCGAATGTACTCGCGAATCTGTATTAAGTCTTTCACATCTATGAACAACGCTTGACGTTCTTTGAAAAACTTGATTTCTCGATCCAGTCGATACTCGACTCCGGCCACGGTATTTTTTGGAGCTTGTTCTAATTTTTCAGCCAGGTCTTCGACGAAGCGCTTGCTTTCTTTTGTATGGCTGGAAAAAACTAGTACTGCCAAGCTGTCTATCGACTGTAAACGCTGCGAGACTTCTCCCACATCGAGAACACTTCTCGCGGTAGTGGGGAGCAGCTCCTGAATATCCGTACGTAAGTTCTTATATAAGAGGACGGAATAGTAACCACCTATGACGGCAAACAGGGTCCCTAGTATGGCAATCCATTTCGCATACCGATGAACAAATTTTGAGAACCAAAGCACTTCAAAGACTCCCCGTTTGGCAGAAATAATGAGACCAGGCTTGTTTTTCAAGACTATCTGGTCTTTACTACTCACGTGAATTTACGGAAGCTTATCATCACTATTATTTCTGATCTAGGTGACTTTGCTTTATTTATTGCTCGCACCTTACGATCCAGCCGGCATGTCTGGCGACGAAAAGAGCTCTTTTTACGACAGTGTGAGTTTATTGGAGTGAATTCTCTCGGTATTAATGTCGCAGCCGCTACTTTTTTGGGGGCTGTTCTTGGATATCAACTCTATGTTTCCTTACATAGGTTTGGGGCAGAGGCTCTGATTGGGGGTACTGTAGGGGTTTCTCTTTTTAGGGAGTTAGGTCCTGTCATAGCCGGGATTATGGTGACAGGCCGGGCAGGAGCTGCGATGGCCGCAGAAATTTCTAGCATGAGAATTTCGGAGCAAATTGATGCCCTGGAGATAATGGCTGTCGACCCGATAGAATACTTGGTTTTTCCAAGGGTAGCGGCAGGTCTTTTGATGATGCCTATTCTAGCGCTCTTTTTTACGATGGTAGCGTCGGTATCGGCTTATTTCATCTCAACGGGGGTAATGGGCCTTCAGGCAACGGTGTTTTGGACTCAGTATTTTAAGTTTGTAACTCTTACCGACATGCTCCATCTCTTCGTAAAGTCGGCGGCTTTTGGTCTATTGTTGACTTGGGTAGGATGTTTTTGTGGATTTAGGGCCTACGGTGGTGCTAGAGCAGTAGGACAGGCAACGAGAAACACGGTGGTGGCAACGAGTCTGGTCATTCTTTCGAGTGATTATTTTATTACGTCATTGCTACCTTATGGTTTCAGAACCTTAAAGATCATGTAATATTGAAACGCTAAAAAAAATGGATTCAGGCTTAATGACGCGATTAAAAGTTGGCATTTTTACCTTGGCTGGGATTGGCTTGCTTGTGCTGGTATCGGTATTGATTAATAATCGCCCGTATTGGTGGCGACCCTGTCAATTCGTAAAAATCAATGTGGAAGATGCGACAGGTTTGAAGACCAAATCGCCCATACGGTCTTTAGGGATCGAAATCGGATTTTTGAGATCGGTTAATCTGAGTGAGACTCATGTGAGCTTAGGGATCTGTATTACCGCTCCAGTAGAGGTTCTCCCGACGACTCGTGCGTATCTGCGGCCAGAGGGATTTTTAGGCGATAAATTTGTTGAGTTAAAGCCCGTACGCTATACTGGACCGAAGCCCAGCGAACCAGAAGAATTTGACAACGCCAAGAACGCTGAGTCAAAGAATGATACAAAGTCCACTATAAAATCTGCGGTAAAATCTGCGACGAAATCCGAAATAAAGTCCCAAATAAAATCTAAGCTTAAAGGGCTTCAGTCTTTTTTAGCAATAATTCCATCGGCTTATGCTGAAGAACCGTCCCCTAGCGCAAGATCCGTTGGTGAACCAATAGGATCTCCTACGAGCTTGCCTAAACAGCGTACTCGTAAAAGGGCAGAAAGAGAAATTCCGGTCGGAGAAGAGGTTCAGGATATTGAACATCTGGTCAATCGTGTGGACGATTTAGTTAATCAGGTTTCGGGTCTAGCAAACAACTTAAAGACAGCCATCAATCCCGAAGATCTCAAGAAGACCATGAGGCAGCTTAATTCTACATTGGAAAATGCTTCCCGAACACTAGCTCCTGAGGGGGGGCTGACTCAAACGGCACAGCGAACTTTAGCGAAATTGGAAGACTCTATAGAGCAGCTGAGAAGTCAGATGACTCGAGTGAATAAGGGTGAAGGATCTGTCGGAAGACTCTTAAACGATCCGGAATATGCTGAACTGATTCACCAGGCTTTGCTTAATCTCAATAGACTACTCAACAAGTTAAATAACTTTCGCTTCGTGGTGGATCTGGGCGGCGCTTTATTACCCGCCTATAACGGAGGCCGTGGTTGGTTTCAACTTGGAGTTTGGCCTAGGAAAGATCGCTATTATCTCATAGGTATTTCCATGGACCCGAGAGGCCGAATTTCAACAACCCAAGTGACGACAACTGCAGGGGGCTTGAGTCAAACGACCGAGGTTCAAACGGTGGATCAGACTTCCATCCTTTTGACCGGCATGTTGGGTAAGGTCTATTACGATCGATATGATCTTTCGATTGGTTTTCTCTACGGTGACGGTGCAGCATCTGCTGCAATACGTTTAGGTCCTACTGGATTTGAAGAACAGTTAACGTTTAGAAGCGATGTTTATTTCAGAACTTCTGGAAGTTCGTTAGATAGTCGTCTCAGTCTGACATTTTTTCCTATCCAAAATCTCTACCTGCGTGCGGGTTTAGAGTCTCTGAGGAAGCTACCGGTTAATAACCGATATGCTTATTTCTTAAGCGCAGGCATTACCTTCGACGACGATGATATCAAGTTCCTATTGTCTCTGAAATAGAGACGAAGTTAGAAAGTTAGTAGTAAGTTACCCGGGAAGTTATTTGCGATCGGCTCAGCTGGATGAGCGCGTCTATTCCTTTGTCGAGTTTAAGTACAGATGAAGCGAAGGGATGTCATTCTTAAGATAGGGAAATGGGGGCATGGTCTTAGTTTCGCGCTTAGGCTTGTAACCTTCCGGATAAGTCGCGGTCAAAATCCGGGCTTCCAAAAGTTCCTTCGAGGCGCCGAAAATCTCCGGACCGAGAGTACCTGGTTTCTTTGGATCGCTGTTATGACAGGCTGTGCAGTAGGTGCGATAGATCGTCTGTCCTTTTTCGGCACTGGGTTGCTTTAGGGCAGCCGGGTCAGAGGACTTTTCTGTACAGGCCGCAGTTCCAAGCCCAAAAGACAGAATGAGAAGAAAAAAAATAGGACGGATCTGAAAAACAGATCCGTCCAAATGAGAAACGAAAAACTGCTTCGGCAAACTAAATTTCACTTGGTTAGTAGCTCCATCACACCGTAAAGAACACCTGTTAAAACAAAGCCACAAGTAATTACACCCCTAATCGTGGTCATTGGCCCGGTCTTTCCTTTGAGTGCGTTGATTTCTAGCGCAAGAATAATGACGCCGAGAACAATGGCTAACCGTGGAAGGCTGACTTCAGGATTAATCATAATGGGTAAATGACTAGCGGCGCCCATAAAAAACAGCATCGGGATTGAAAAGAGAGTGTTTGTTCGAGATGCAACACCTGCGCGTGCTCCTGCTGCGGCAGCTTCTGGAATGGCAGCTCCGCCTTTTGCAGCCTGTGTAGCAGAAGCGATGACGATTTGTTGATTCGGCCAAATCACAAACCAAACATTAGCCCACATTAAGAGTCCCAATATGGCTCCTGTAAGAATAGCGACGCCCCACGAAGTTGCGAATATGGCCGCTCCGTCCCGATGTCCTCGAATGGCAAGGTAGAGAACGCCTGTGAGCATGGTAAACATTGCACCCCATCGAAACCACCACAGCGCACGTGGTACCAGTTTTTGAATTGCGTTCGATTTAGTGCTGGCGTCGGTTTCAGCGAAGAAAGCACCCTGCACAAAATTGAAGTAATAAAGGTGTCCAATCCAGGTCACACCAAAGAATAAATGCAGCCACCTGAGAATAAATAAAAACCCATCTAAATTTAATAATGCAATGTCCATTGATATCTCCCTATCGTCACCATCTCCAAATTTCGTCCTAGCGACTTTATCAAATAAATATACGTATCTTCTTCTGGTGGCAAGTAACTCCAAGAGTTTTTGCAAAAAGGGGTAGGTCGTATATGATAAGCTCAATATGAAAGTTAAAGTCCGTCCGATAGGTGTCCTAAGCATCTTTTTTTTCTTTTTGGTTTTTCGGGACGGGCTTGCTCAGTCGAAAGATCAAGTCCTTTCATGGACCTCGATAGGTGGGGAGACTCAGATCCAGTCCTTCGAGGCTTCTCGTCATTTTAGGAGAGCTAAAACGAGTATTGAAACTGCCATGGCTCAAACAGAGTCGCAGAATTGGGCCGATGATGATTCAAAACTTTTCGAGATTGTACCTTTGTACTGGCTCCTGGGCGCGACTGCGGGCCGCGCCATAAGATCTGAGGACAGTTTTGGATCCGGCGTTACGGACTATATGTTCGGATTTTATGGCGGACTCACGTGGGAGATTTTACACAATCTGGAGTTTGGTGGAAAAATTGGATTGGACAGAATTCCCGGCGAGGGCTATCGCAGAGGAAATGCCACCCTTCAGCTAGGGTATACATTTTACTTTGGTAATAGCGAGCCATCTCGCCCCGTTGAGAACGAAGATGCGGACGACTGGTCGGAATATGATCCTACCGATGCGCGTGAGTACTACAGCCATCAGGCCGAAGTAAAACGAGAACGGGCAAAGCTTGCTAGTGCGAAGAGAAATAGTAATAGTGACGCTTTTCCTCAGCTGAAAATTACGTATAAGCTGGAATATTATTTGAGTCACGTGGATCAGCGGAATTACCGATTGGAGTCTCTTGCGGGATTTCAAACCAGTGAAAGTACGATGAATCAAGGGGTGAATACCATAGAGCTTAGTTATTCACCGAATCGAAGACTGAGTTTCAGTGCCGGGTTTGGACTCTATACCTATGATTCGATCGTGGATTCTTTCTTGAATAATATCGAAATAGGAAATGCGTTACGACAGTGGCATTTTGGAAATATGAGTGGGGTCTCGAATTTGGGGCAAGCTCTCACGTTTCCTAATTACTTGCTCAATCAGTCGATAGTCATTCATCTCAAAAGCGACCAGGTTTTCCAACTGAATGTCGTCGAAGTGTCTTATTCCTCCATTTACTTAAAAAATTCTTATACTTTTAATCCGGCTTTTTATAAGTCTTTCGGATCAGATTGGGTGGCTGGCTTGGGTTTGCATTACACGGTCGCAGATTCCTCAACCATCATTGGTACCTTTGAATTGAAGTACCATTTGTAGTAGTGGTGCTAGACATTAGTTAGAAGGGATGACTTCATGAAATATAACCAACTAGGAAATACTGGTCTAAACGTTTCAGAGCTCTGTCTGGGCACCATGACCTTTGGGGGAGAAGGGGATTTGTGGTCACAGATTGGAAAACTCCAGATAGACGAAGTATCTCAAATTATCAAACAGGCGTTTGACTCAGGAATTAATTTCATTGATACCGCAAATATGTATTCCTTTGGGAAGTCTGAAATACTGACAGGAACTGCGATTAAAAAACTTGGCCTTCCTAGAGACGAACTTATTATTGCTACGAAGGCAACTGGGCCCATGGATGAAAAACCCAATGGTCGCGGGCAATCCCGATATCATTTAATGAACCAAGTGGATGCAAGTTTAAAGCGCTTAGAAATCGATCATATTGATCTTTACCAACTACATGCCTTTGACCCGCTCACTCCGATAGAAGAGGCCCTTTCGACGTTAAATGATCTTGTTCGCTCAGGCAAGGTGCGCTACATCGGCGTTAGCAATTGGTCTGGCTGGCAGATTATGAAAGCACAGGGTATCGCTGAAAAACGTAACTGGGCTCGTCCTGTCAGCGTACAATCCTTTTATACGATCGCTTCACGTGATTTAGAACGAGAGGTAATCCCAACGGTTCTGGATCAACAAATGGGTATAATGGTCTGGAGTCCTCTTGCCGGGGGCATTCTCAGCGGTA
>Ga0207098_10096_pt1 | contig 28771 bp, 25 predicted proteins | sample Alteio_BWMinHeat_84_FD_153548 | JGI IMG/M metagenome (GOLD analysis project Ga0207098, IMG submission 153548) | Enriched cells from forest soil in Barre Woods Harvard Forest LTER site, Petersham, Massachusetts, United States -... | ecosystem: Environmental > Terrestrial > Soil > Temperate forest >...
TCAAAGATAAGGATCCGGTCGCATCCCCCTTCTTGGTGAAATTCAGTGCTACCGCCGTTGGAAAGAACGGAAAGCCCTATATGAATTTCGTGTTCATGGATAAGACGGGCGAAATCGAAGGGCGGCTCTGGGATGATGTTCCGCAATATGTTGGGCAGGCAGTAAAGGATAGTTTTGTTTGGGTGGAAGGTAAGTGTCAAATCTATCAGGACCGACGGCAGCTGGTCGTTAAGCGACTGCAATTAGTTCGAGAAGATGACGTCAATCAGCCCGACTATTTACCTGAGTCAGAACTCAATCCGGAGAGACTCTATCTTAAACTGGTGCAATATATTGAAAGCATGCAGGATCCTTTCTACAAGGCCTTGGCTAAAGCAGTGTTGGTCGAGGATTCGGATATTGTGAATCGAATCAAAAAAGCTCCAGCTGCGAAGAGCATTCACCATGCTTACCCCACCGGATTATTAGAGCATGTCGTTTCTATCACAGGAATTTTAGACGCGCTCTCGCAACACTATGGCAACATTCTCAATAGGGATCTGCTCTTCTTAGGTGGGTTTTTCCACGATATCGGAAAAATTTGGGAACTGAATTACGAAAGAGTGACCGATTATTCCACTGAAGGGAAATTGATTGGGCATTTAGTGATGGGTGTGGAGCTGGTGGAACGCAAAGTGCGGGAACTGGAATCGATTCCAGAGAAAATTCCGGGCCCGTTTCCAGTGGAAAAGAAGCTCTTGGTTAAACATCTGATTCTCGCTCATCACGGACGACTAGAGTACGGTTCGCCCAAGGAACCGCAATGCCTGGAGGCTCTGGTGGTGCATATGGTGGATGACCTCGATTCGAAAGTGAATGCGATTCACCGCTTTATTGCACAAGATCAGACTCCTGGTACTTGGACCGGATTGAATAGGCAGTTCGAACGGTATTTTTATAAAGGGGAACGGGTTACGCCTATTTCTTGATCATAATTCCTGAAAGCTGCTGTCGCCCAGACTCTTCCGGAATTTTCTGGCTTCTCCGATAACTGGCAAAACGAGGTGAAGTGTTGCAGCGAGTACACATCCGGATTAAATCCACTTCGTAAAAACCTATTTGTCGCAGTTCCTCTTGCTGAATGCGCTGCAGATCCAGACGTCGGAACTCGGGGACCGCCAGGCTTTTTCCTGTCTTATTTTTAAGATTGGTATTCTCTAGATACGCAAAGTGTTGTTCAAAATCCTTTGCCATTTCTTCACTCACTTCATAACAGCAAGGTTCAATGGCGGGTCCAATCGCGGCAACCCAATTTCTGGGCTCTTCTCCACGGGCAGACATTTCGCTCCAGAATTTTCGGAGAATCATTGCCCGCGTGCCGCGCCATCCGGAGTGAATCGCAGCGACTATGGATCCATCACGTCGAGCCAGTAAGATAGGAACACAGTCTGCCGTAAATATTCCTATAGGAATATTACTCGTGGGTGTAACCAATCCATCTACTTCCCCACAGACTTGATTTTCTTTCACTACTTCGGCTAACGCGGTGCCATGTACTTGCTTCCAGCTAGGTTTTCTAGCATCCCATAGGTCATCAAAAATATTCGGTACACTTTGGTCAAACGTTCCAAACCCGTGAGAAACATTCTTAACTTCCGCCAAAAGGCCGCTGGCGACAAACGTCATGGTCACCTTCCCATTCTCGTGATAGATTCAAAGGAATAGACCATCCATATGATTAATTCAATTTCTCAATTTCTAACGGACCTTCTTGCACCCACACAGGGACATCTGAGTTTCTTCTACGCAATTGCGGCAATGGCGATCGCATATCTTGGTGGAATTCTTTCTAGTTTAACTCCTTGCGTATACCCCATGATTCCAATCACAGTCAGCGTGGTGGGAGGGATGGGCAAGACGACCCGGCATTGGAAAGAGATCTTTCTTCGCGGGATGGCTTATGTGGCAGGGATGACGGTGATTTATTCCTTTCTGGGAGTTATCGCAGGGGCATCCGGTCGGGTTTTTGGAAGCATGACCAATGGGCCGAGCTGGTATTTAGGCCTATCCGTGATTATGACTTTGTCAGCCCTTGTGATGTTGGACGTTATTCCCTTTGATCCGGTCGTTTGGTGGGATCAAATCAAAAGAAACTTCCACCTCAAAAGAAGTCGTGGTCAGGCGGCTCACGAAAACACCGAATTCGTAAAAAAAGAAGTCACCCTTTTTGGTGCCTTTTTTCTCGGAGCCTCTTCTGGGTTCATCGCGGCTCCTTGTACAACCCCCGTACTTACGGCTATTTTAGCATTTATTGCAAACACTCGCTCGATTGGGCTGGGTTTTCTCTTGATGTTTTCTTTCTCGCTCGGCCTAGGCACCCTGTTGTTGGTGATTGCTGCCTTTACCGGCGCTCTTCAAATTCTTCCACGTTCGGGCCAATGGCTAAAGACGATAAAAGTAGTGAGTGGTCTCATTCTCCTCGCTTTTGGCGAATATTTAATTTATCGTGCTGGTTGCTTTGGAGGCCCATAATGTTTTCCGAGACGGGTACAGGCGAGAGCGGTGGTACCGGATCGACGCCGAAAAAAACAAGAATCAAACTCCTGCTGGTTAACTTATTGTCGCTAGCAGGTTTTATCGTTTCGGGCGTTCTGGTTAAACACTACTACGAAGTTCGCAGCGGCCTGGCAAACTTTAAATCATTTTGTAATATTAATAGTGTTGTTAATTGCGATATCGTCGCCGCTAGCCCATTTGCGGAATTGGTATATGGAATTCCGTTAGCCAGTTTTGCTGCGGGCTGGTTTCTCGCTCTTCTTGCATTAACACTCATGGCACACCGGATGGACTGGCGCAAAGAGGCCCTCCGTTTGGCATTTTGGTTTTCCGCTGGCGGCACTCTGATCGGCCTCGGTTACCTGGGTGTCATGCTCGTTAAGTTGCGAACCTTCTGCATGCTCTGCTTCGCTATTGATTGCACTAACGTTCTTTCCTTAGTGCTTCTTGCTACTTTGCAGGAGACTTGTGCTTTCGATCTCAGTGCGATGAAAAAGGCGCAGTGGAGAATCCTTTTACCCGTGGCAGTTGTCGCTGTAGCGGTATCTGTTTTTGGGTTTAGATCTCTGGATCGGATTAAGTTGACGAACGCTGAAATTGACGACCTAGCTCGTTCAGTGATCAACAATCCTCCCTTAGCTGTCACCACTGGGCAAGATTATCCCTCCGTAGGACCCAAATCCGCAGTGGTAACAATTACGGAGTTTAGTGATTTTCAATGTCCTGTCTGTAAGCTGGGAGCATCGACGATTAATACGATCTTTCACCGCTTCCCTGGACAGATCCGAATCGAGTTTCGCAATTTCCCAATTGATCCTGCGTGCAACGGCATGGTGGACCATAAAGGGCATCCAGCTGCTTGCGAAGCTGCAAAAGTTGCGATCTGTGCTAATCAATTTGGAAAATTTGAAGAGATCTACGAAGCGTTTTTTGAGAACCAGGGCAGCTTAGCTCCTGGCGTACCAACCAAAATCGCTGAGCAAAATGGAATCGATCCTAAGAAACTGGAGAAATGCATCAATTCTCCGGAAACAGCCCGTGCCGTTGAAAAAGACCTGCAAGAGGCGATCAATCTCGGTATTGGTGGTACTCCTACTTTCTTTGTTAACGGTCATAGAATGGAGAGTGTTCATCCCATTGCATCTTGGAATCGGATTGTTGAATACTTTGTAGAAAATGCTCCTCATTGATACCCATTGTCATTTGAATTATGACTATGCCCCAAAGACAGCAGATGACCTCGTCCGCGAGGCTCGGGAGGCCGGTGTTGAAAAGCTAATCACCATAGGTACCGACATCGATTCAATCGATGCAATTCAAAAAATTTCAGAGCAGTATGAAAATGTCTATCATACTCTTGGCGTTCATCCGCACGATGTAGAAAAAATTTCTGATCAGGATCTGGGCATTCTAGAAAAACGGGCCCAGCACCCTAAGTGCAAAGCCATTGGTGAAATCGGCTTGGACTATTATTACGAGCATTCGCAGCGTCAGGTGCAAATCCAACGCCTAGAACAACAGCTGGAGTTAGCGCTTAAACTGCAACTCCCAGTTGTCATTCACTCAAGAGACGGTGAGGACGACCTTCTAGTGGCGCTCAGGCACTATTGCGGAAAATTGAAAAATGGGAAAATTCCAGGTGTAATCCATTGCTTTACCGGAACGATTCCGTTTGGCCAGCAATGTATTGATCTCGGATTCTATATTTCATTCTCTGGAATTCTCACTTTTAAGAATGCGGAAGACGTTCGGGCTGCAGCTAGACTCTTTCCGATGGAACGCCTGCTGGTTGAAACCGATTCTCCTTACTTGGCTCCAGTTCCCTTTCGCGGAAAAAAATGTGAACCCGCTATGGTAAAATTCACTGCGCAAAAGCTGGCAGAGGTCAAAGGAATGGGTGTTGACGAAGTGGCCGCTAAAACGACGGAGAACGCACAGCGGGTTTTCGGGATTTAAGATCAATGAGTAAGTCATTTTTATGGACGTGGATCGTCCCAGAGGCAGTGCCGGAAGAGGTGGCATCCGCACAAACGCAACCGTGGGAACGTGCTGACAAAGCGATTCTATCTGCACTAGAGAGCGGCGCGGGTAAAAGTGCCCATCCGGTGCCGTCGACAACGCGGAGTCAACTCAAGCGTCTTTTTGAAGAGAATAAAATTTATTTAGATGACAAACCCATTAAGCCAAACACAAAACTAAAACCCGGTGCGAAGGTTCAAATAGAATTTGCGCCGCCACGGCCCTCCGAACTCACTCCGGAAGATCGTCCACTGGAAATTCTGTTTGAAGACGAGCACATCGTTGTTGTGAATAAACCCCAGGGACTTACCGTGCACCCTTCCTCAACTCAGATGGAAGGCACTCTTGTTCACGCCCTTCTTCATCAAATCAAAAATCTTTCTGGAATAGGGGGGGTACTACGGCCTGGAATAGTGCATCGTCTGGACAAAAATACCAGTGGAGCGTTGGTGATTGGTAAAACAGACGTCGCACACCAGCGGCTAGTAGAAACATTCTCCAAGCATGCGATTGAAAGAAGTTACTGGGCGATCTGTTACGGTGCGTTTACGGGGCCTCAGAAAATAGAAAGCTTGATTGGCAGAAATCCGAGTGATCGAAAAAAAATGTCAATGAAAGTCAAACGCGGTCGGAAAGCGATCAGCTATGTCAAATCACTCGAAACTTATCAAAATCAAAATGGGACTCCCTTCGGCTCCTGGCTGGAAGTCACCTTAGAAACAGGGCGTACTCACCAGATTCGAGTACATTTAACTGGAAGTGGCCATTCCATCATGGGAGATGCGCTCTATGGGCAACCCAGTTCCAAGCATTCGAAATGGCTTACGCTGCCAGACGAAATTAAACAAGCTGTAGCTGAATTGCCGGGCCAAGCGTTGCATGCGAGGACATTGGGATTCGAACATCCGGTAGAAAAGAGATATCTCCGTTTTTGCGCGGAACCACCAAAGCAATTTCAAAGTTTGTTAAGATTACTTAAGGAATATTGCGTTCGGCCTCTCTAAATCTTGACTCATTTCTGACAGAATAAATTTTGTTAGCGTTGATAATGGAAGCATGTTCTTAGCAGACTTACATATTCATTCGACATTTAGTGACGGAAAACTGACTATTCCTGAGATAGTCGATCTCTACGGATCGTGCGGGTTTGGTGCCATTGCAATTACAGATCATTTGCGAGAAGCGGGTACACTGTTCGGCCGCGCCGCACGCTATTTGGAAAAAACGCTGACGCTTTCGACTTTTCCACTCTACCAGGCCATTTTATCTTCTGAAGCCGAAAGGGCTTGGAAGCAATATCGAATGGTGCTTATTCCGGGTGTTGAGTTTTGTAAGGATTCTTTTTTTCATCATCGCGCTGCTCATATCTTGGCAATTGGGTTGACTCATTTTTTACCCGCAAAATTGAGTGTGGTTGACTTAGCTCGTAACATCAGAGGTCTTGGCGCTCTGGCCGTTGCGGCTCATCCCGTTTCTATCCGAAGACTTTCCCATCAAACGCATTATCTTTGGGATCAAAGGGAAGAACTGGCCGCTGAATTTGACGCATGGGAAGTTGCCAGTGGTCCGTATTTGTTCACCGAAGTTGCCAATACGAGATTGCCGAAACTGGCAAACAGTAATTTTCATTGTTTAAAGCATATCAATTCGTGGAAAACAGCTTTCGAATGCGAAAAACACCCAGAGAGCATACTAGAAGCTATTCGTAAGCAAGAACTCAAATTCAAGTTCTACTATAGGGAGAAGGGACATGACCTTATGGATTGGGTTGATGCTAGTACTCTGGGGCACGGTGACCGGTCTTCTGGTATACGGGACTTGGTTAACTATTAGGCATTTAAGTCGCGAGCCGCAATACTTGGATGCTCCATTTGCGCTTTATCCTGTTTCTATACTTAAGCCATTGAAAGGTTCCGATCCGGATTTAAGAGAGAATCTCCAGAGCTTTTTTAATCTGGAATATCCTCGCTTCGAGCTTCTATTTTCGTTGGCTGATTCGCGTGACTCAGCACGTCCAATAGTGGAGGAGCTGATGAGAGCCAATCCATCGGTGAGCGCGAAATTAGTAATCGGCGAGCTGAATATAGGCACAAATCCCAAAGTGAATAATCTTCTTCTTACTTACAAAATGGCTCGTTACGACTGGTTACTGATCAGTGATAGCAATATCAGAGTGGAAAAGAATTATTTAAAGCGCATGGTTGCGCAGCTGGATGCAGGTGTTGGAATGATCACCTCGGTTGTTATGGGTACCCACTCTTCCGGAGTAGGTGCTCGTCTGGATGAAGTCTATTTAAATACTTTTTATGCTAGAGGAATGATTCTGACGGCTCACCTAGGTCGCCCCTGCGTCGTCGGAAAATCCATGCTCTTTCGGCGGTCCACGGCAGAGCGATTTGGTGGGATCCAGGCCCTTGGGCAATTTCTGGCGGAAGATTATATGGCGGGAGAGGCCATGCGCCTGCTTGGACAAAAAATTAGCATTTCCGTAGATCCGATTTGCCAATTTCTGGGCGATGCATCGATTAAGAGTTTTTGGCATAGGCATATCCGTTGGGGAAGAATTCGAAAGGCTCAAGCTCCACTGGCTTTTTTATTTGAACCCGTGATTACATGCGTTGGATCCGGATTTCTTGGGAGTATGGCGTTTTCTTATTTCTTTGGTTTCAGCGCTCTCAACTTTTTCTGTGCGCATCACCTGCTGTGGCTGACCTGTGATCTAGTAGTTGTTTCCGCACTGGGTGCCGAGGTGAGTTTAACGTTTCCCTTTTTTTGGTTGGTTCGTGAATTTCTGCATCTTCCCCTTTGGGCACACGCATCTTCAGGCAATACGGTTAAATGGCGTGGAAAGAAACTCCAAATTATGGAAGGGGGACTCACACGTCCATGTCAGAAAAACGCGTAGTACAACCTGGGTTTGTAGGGAAACCGGACGGGTTCCCTTTCCTTTGGGGCGTTGCAACCAGCGCTCACCAAATTGAAGGTAATAACAAGGCAAGTGATTGGTGGGACTGGGAATCGAAAGGTTTTATCGAAGGCGGTGTGCGATCTGGGGCCGCCACGGATCATTTGAATCGATTTAAAGAAGACATTCAATTGGCGGCCGATCTAGGCGTTAATAGTTATCGTTTCTCAGTTGAATGGGCTCGCATAGAGCCAGAGCAGGGGAGGTTTGATCAGGTAGCCCTGGATTGGTATTTGGAATTAATTCATGAGTGCGAAAAAAAGGGAATTCTCCCGATGGTTACTCTGCACCATTTTTCTTCACCGAAGTGGTTTGCAGAGGCTGGAGGTTTTACTTCAGAATCATCCCCAAACCTTTTTTTAAATTTTGTGAAACAAGTCGTCCGAAAGATTGGCGGACGTGTTCCTCTTTGGTGTACATTCAACGAGCCTTTGGTTCTGGTCATTGGGTCCTATTTAGGCAAGTTTATGCCCCCGGCTGAGTTTTCTCCCAGGAATGCCGCCAAAGCATGCCATTTTCTTTTGAAGTCACATGTCGGTGCTTATGACTATTTGCATACTTCCTCGTATTCCTCTGTGAAACGACAAGGTCCCTGGCGGAATATTCCTCTGAGTGTCGGAATCGCTCACAACATGATCGATTTGCTTCCTGATCGATCGTGGCATCCCATTGAACAAATTTTAGCGCGAAAATTACGATGGTTTTATAATCAATCCTGGTTGGATGCGATTAATGGTCGGCCTCAGCGTTTTGAGATCCCTTTTTTGTTTCCGAAGATGGCCCAGGTAAAGGAAGCTATTGGCAGAAAGACTACTGATTTTATTGGCATCAACTATTATACGAAAGGATATCTGCGCTGGCGTCCTCGAGACCAGGAACGAGACCATCTCGCCGATGAACTGCCAATCAATGTCTCGTTTTCGAGGCGGCTAGAAGAGACGACCGATATGGGTTGGTCTATCCATTCCGCGGGCTTATCCAAAATGCTTAAAGCAGTTTCTAGTTATAAATTGCCCATATTTATTACGGAGAATGGAATTGCAGATCGTGAAGATAAATTGAGGACTAGTTATATTTTGGCGCATCTCATCGAGATTGCTAAGTCTCATCCAATTGACGTGCGAGGTTATTTTTATTGGTCACTGATTGATAACTTTGAATGGATCAAGGGATTCGGTCCGCGGTTTGGGCTATACCATATCAACTACGATAATTTCCAAAGGACTTTGCGAGCTTCAGCATTAAACTTCAAGGAAATTATCCACGCCCATAAGGACGTTGAACTTGGACAGCCTAATTTGCAAATTCTAGAAAGAATGAGGGATAACTTTAAATCCCGGTAGCCATGAATGCAAACCAGAGAGCAAAACCCGAAATCATCGGGATTGTAAAATTATCATCGATATCAAATGGTAGAAGCTCAGCCATTCCCCCGGCTAGACCGCCCACAAGCGTCAATACCAGCAGCGTGCCATCAGAAGGTGCCGAAGAACACAGGTACATAAATGTCAATAATGAGCAAGTGACAACGCCAGCTAACGTTCCTATTAAAGTCTTACCGTTGCTGAAACGAGGGCCCTTGCTACCATACAGAATCCCGAAAAACGAAGCCAGCGGATCTCCGAAGGCAAGAAATAGTATGCTTAAAATTGCGACTGGTTTTGGAAAAATAGCAATCGCCAAAATAGCAGAGCACAAGTAGTGCGGTACCGTGCTCATTTGCTTAATTTCATGAGTCCTCATAATGGGCCCCATGAATTTTAGTATTTTGTCATTAAAAATCGAGCTTCTGAGTCGTGAGCTCTCAACAATTAGATCCAAGCAGAGAACAGCTCCCAAAATTACAATAGCGGCAGGTTGTTGAATTCCCGCCATATAACATAAAACGATGATTAGCCCCGTCACCATGTGCCAAACTTTCCGAGCAATATGGAGATCGTTTCTTATATGAAGGCGGGCCGGCACAACTCCCAAGAAATGAAATAGCTTTGCTTCTTCCGTACGTTTCATACCTCTCCCTTTAAATCTGCATTGGTATATATCCGTTATACAACAACGCGATGCACTAACTGTAACTAATTTGATAAGCAACCGGGATGCCAGATCAATCGCTCGGGTAAACTATTTTAGATAAAAATTGTATAGAAAAATATTTAATAAATTCAATTACTTCTCCAAGCCCATCTTTAGAGCATGAAAAAAATAGCATTAAATAAATTAATCCACTTGTTAACATGTGTAGTCAGATACGCAATTTGGAACGGAGACGCGTAGTACATTACGCAGTGACGGGAGTATCAGCGATTAGTAGTCCTCAGCATTTGGAGAGGGCAGACATCGTGTCCTTCACAACTTATCGCCATCCTGGCTGTTGCGAACCTCTCAAATGCTGAGGACTACTAATCGCTGATACTCCCTTGCGACGCCATTCTATAAGGTACGCCCGGCTCCTGCCGGGCACCTTTTTAAATTTTCAAAAATCGGATGTTCTCTGGAGATCGACGCATTGCTGGGTGCAAATAATGATAAGTACCTTCCGGGGCGTTGCCAGGGGACTCCCGGGGCTAGCAGTGGTTGGTAGTAAGTGCTTGCGAGGTTCACAACAGAGCCAGGATGGCGATAAGTTGTGAAGGATACGATGTCCGCCCTCGCCGAGCACTTACTACCAACCACTGCTAGCCCCCCAGGATCCCCACATTTCACTTGACAGAAGATCCGCAGAACGAAATCCTTTAATATGAAGCTACGGGAAGCGAGAAAGGATTCATGGAAGAAACTACCAGGCAAATTTGGAAAAAAAGGCTATCTGATCTAGAGACCCTCCCGCCTAGTAGTATGCCAGATGCTGGTGTTGCAGCAATTCCTGAACAAAACTACTCCTATAATACCGCCAAGGCACCCGACTCCGGTCGCGTCAGACAGATTTGGGCGGTAGGCGGCGGGAAGGGCGGCGTGGGTAAGAGCCTCGTTGCTTCCTGTCTCGCTATTTCCCTCGCACGTTTTGGACATAAGGTAGTGGCGATTGATTTAGATTTGGGCGGCGCAAATCTGCATACAACTCTAGGCGTCGAATTACCCAAGCAGACTCTCAGTGATTTTTTCGCACAGCGGGTAGCAAAATTAGAAGACTGCGTTACTTTTACTGGAATTCCGAACCTATTTTTAATCAGCGGAGCACAAGACTCGGTCGGAATCACCAATATTCGTCCCTCTCAAAAATCGAGCTTTCTAGATGAAATGAGAAGGCTTGATACCGACTACGTTCTGTTGGACCTGGGAGCCGGGACCTATTTTAACACCGTTGATTTCTTTCTATTCAGCGACATTGGGCTAGTCACCGTTCTGCCGGAGCCCACTTCTATTGAGAATAGCTATCGATTTATTAAAACATCCTACTATCGGTTCCTATTGAGCTCACCGAATTTAGCTGAAGTGCGGCCATTGATTGAAATGGCAATGGATCCCAAAAATCCTCTTAAGATTAAATCTCCAGCTGATCTGCTTAAGGAGATTTCCAAGACTAACCCCTCAGCTGGCATGGAGTTGAAAAAGCAGATTGAGAGATTTCGTCCCCTGTTGATAGTCAATCAAGCGAGGACGCAATCGGATATCGAAATTGGTCACTCTATTAGAACGGTTTGTAAAAAATATTTTGGGATTGATATGGAATACTTAGGGTATTTAGACTACGACAGCTACGTGTGGCAAGCAGTTCGTAAGAAACGGCCCTTGATGCTAGAGTTTCCCAATTCAAGATTAGTTTCGGCAATAGGGCAAATGACCCAAACAATTTTAAAGAAATTTGGTTCCCAAAAATTTGTGTCACCGGCAAAGAATTAAATGATTTTAAGTGAAGATGAAACCTATTACGAAATTCTAGACGTTCCAACCAATGCCTCTCCCGAAGACGTTCGGAGAGCTTATCTTAGAATTAAGGCAGCTTACGAAAAAGAGAGCGTAGTTCTTTATTCTCTCATAGCGAGTGAGGAACGAGAAGAAACCCTAAAGAGAATTGAGAACGCCTACCTCGTTCTGTCTGATTCTGAAAAGCGTAGGCAGTATGATAAGAGTCACGGATTCATTCAATTCCAAGAAGAAAAAGAGGAAGAGGCGGCAGCGCCAGAGGAAGAACTACTAGTGACACCGCGAACCGATGCCGGTATTTTCAGTTTTGCCGGGTTTGGCCCAACTTTTAACCAGAATACAGAATTTGGGGTGCGGTCTGTTCCCATTTCAACGGACACTGAAATTAAACCTCAAAAAGGGACAGAGGTATTGCCGGAAGTCCAAAAAACAAAAACCGAAGACCCCATTCCATCTGAGCTTACACTTGAAATTGAGAAAGAAATCGAGTGGAGGGGCTGTTTTCTCAAGAAAATCCGCGAAGCACACCATATTTCCCTGGAAGAATTATCTATATCCACTAAAGTCTCTCGAAATTATCTTTCAGCTATTGAAGAAGAAAATTATTCAAAACTTCCCGCAGCCGTATACATTCGTGGTTTTGTTCAACAGATTGCGAAAACGTTTAAACTCCCAGCAGATAAAGTTGCCTCAGCGTACGTCTCGCGCTGCGTTGAAGCGAAAGTTGGGCACAGCCGCTAGCGTCTATTAAAATTCGAATTCGACGATAGTAACCCCAGAACCACCTTCAGTCCCGTGTCCATCTCGAAAACTCTTAATATAGGGCAGTTCCTTCATCAACCGATGGGACCCATCCCTTAGTGCTCCGGTACCCATCCCGTGAACTACCCGAACTTCTCGGTAGGCCTCGCACCGATAAGCTTGGTCTAGATATTTCTCTAACTTTTGTATCGCGTCCTCCAATCTCAAACCACGCAAATCAAGTTGAACCCCTGGTGCTGGTGGACGTTGTGCAGCTGCCGCCATACTTTTTTGTAAGGCTGAAGGAGCGGGTTGCTGCATCGGCGGCATTAATTCGATATCGCTTATCGGCATAATGATTTGAATAGTGCCCATAGAGACTTTTGCCTTGCTTCCAATAAGTTCTAAGACAGTACCCGTGCTTTTCCATTTCGGAATTCGAACTTGCGAGCCGGTTTTAAGAGTTAGGGGAGGTGTTTCTTGGGGCGCTTGAGGCGCCGGCAGTTCGGATTTCAATAATTGAGCTGTTTCGGGCGATTCTTCTTTTAAAGCATGATCTATGGCAGACGCTGCGTCCGCAAAGATCTGGTTGAGATGGCTTCGATTTTTATCAAGGTCTTTTCGACTTCTGGCCTCATCCAATTTTTTGACGGATAGTCTGACTTCGTCTTGAGCTTGCTCTAAAATTCTTCTGAGGCGTTGCCGAGTCTTGTCAATAAGTTCATTGACTGAAGTTTGCGTTCGGTTGAGCCACTCAGATTTCAGGCGTTCCGCTTCCTTCAGTTCCTGTACTACTTTTTTGCGGGCTTGTGCGGCTTCCTTGGTGTCTTGTTCTAAGACCGTCAGCATTTTTTCAAAGGATCGATGTTCTTCAGTGATATATCGCTGGGACAGTTCAATAATCGAAGCTGGAATACCTAATCGAGCCACAGTTTCAAGAGCTCGAGATCGACCAGGAATACCTAATAGAAGTTGATAAGTGGGTACACTGGAATCTTCATCGAAGGCCATGCTGGCACTTAAGATTTGAGGGTTCTTGATTGCATAAGCCTTGAGGTGTGGATCGTGGGTTGTTGTGACGACCATCGCATTTCTCTGAATCAGCGTTTCAAGTACCGCTCTGGCAAAAGCTGCCCCTTCTTGTGGATCCGTTGCTGAATTGAGTTCATCTATAAGGATCAGACTGCGAGGAGTGAGATTTTCCAAGATTTCTTTCAACGTCAGGATATGACCAGAAAAGCTCGAGAGCTGTTTTTCAATCGATTGCGGATCGCCCAAATCAGTAAAAATTGAATCGAAGAAAGGAACCGTAGGATGGTCAGTTGCTGGAAAGGGAAATCCGACACGAGCGCAAATCGCGGCAAGTCCCAGTGTTTTCAGTAATACGGTTTTCCCGCCTGTGTTAGGACCTGTTAACAATAAGATTTGGGAAGGATCTCCAAAATCAATATTGTTTCGTATAATCGAGGCTTCCGGGAGCGACCACCAAAGGAGTGGATGTGCCGTCTGCAGAAGGGAGAACCGACGTTCCTCGGTAATGCGAATTGTTTTTCCAGAATAGTGTAATCCGAGACGTGCCTTTGCTTGAGTTGCATCCCATTGCACAAGTATTTCTACTCCAGCTTGAATCTCGTCGGCATAAGGCATGATATGGCGGGACGTTTCTTCAAGAATTCGGTAGATTTCTTGAATGAGATGATTTTCGAGCTGTCGTAACCTATTATTGAGAACTGTGACTTCCTGTGGCTCTATAAAAACAGTTTGTCGGCTTGCTGACGCCTCGTGAATAATTCCTAGCACTTCGTTTTGTGCGCCTATCTTTACGGGAATCACGTAGCGTCCATCTCGGATGTCAGCGTATTGGTCTTGAAGGGAACCCGCATAGTTTTTTAGAAGCTGGTCTAAAAGTACTTGAATGTCTCTTTTGGCTTGTTTGATTTCTCTGTGGAGTTGACTGAGTTTTGGGGAAGCCTTCTCGGAGAGCTCGCCTTCGGGCGTCAGTACTCTATCTAAGATTCGTAGAACATTGAAAGGATCCGGCAGCAAAGAAAGTGACTTCCGAAAGCGTTCCCCGCGAATTTCTTCACGCGGCACTAAGGTCCAAGAATCAATAGCAAAGAGCCATTGCCTCAGGATTACTAATTCGCCGATTTCCAGGACTGCGTTTTGTCTCAAACGAGTAAGTATCGAATTTGGATCATCCAGATCGGTGAGGGGACCCCAGAGCGCGTCTCGATCCAAGAGTAAAGCAGCTTCCTGAGTCTCTTGTTGCAGGATTTGGGCGGTAGTTACATCTTGTGCCCATTGGGCTGGGTCGACCAGGTCTTCGAGCAGACTTTTTCCGGGCAACGTGCGTGCCTCAGAACGCACGCGGTCGATAAAACGGTCCCATTCTAATGCTCGTGTAAATTCTACAAGTTGAATCACTTGACTGCAGTCCTTTCTTTGGGTTTCACGATCATTTTTTGATCACAAGTACGGAGGGTTTTGCAATTCCCAAGTTTAAGAAATTGATTCTTCTGAGTTCAAATTGACAGGTGCAGCCATTTTCGACAAACTCATAGAATGAGTTCTTTAGGAAATGGGTCCCCCAAGTTACTCGAGCTATTTAAGGAAATTGACTGCGCACATTTTAACAGTGTTTTATCCTCCATTCCCCGGTTTAATCTAGTGCTAGGGTGGAATTCTCGCTTGAGAACTGCGGCCGGACGTTTTATTCCTGGTAGCCGGAAGTACCCAGACTTATATCCGCCAAAAATTGAAATAGCATCTTATTTGCAAGAAGAGGAAAAATCCGACGAACTGATTTACGATACTATGGCCCACGAAATGATACACTTCTGGCTTTGGCTCCGTCGCCGGCCGTATGGCCATACACCCGAATTTATCGAAAAGATGAAGGAGATGGGGGTCAGTAGGTATAATCCGGTGCCACGATTGAAACCATTCAAGTATCTCTATTTATGTGGTAACTGTCAGAAGTCATTTCCAACGCGTCGTAGGCTGGGAACCCTGGCTTGTGCAGTCTGCTGCAAACGGTTTTCTAACGGCAAATATGATTCGCGATTTAAATTGGTGCTGTCGCAGAATTTAACTCGTAGCGAACTGTCTCAGTCCTCGGAGAAGAATTCTTGAAGCCTCCTCTTGAGAGCCTAAACGTAGCAGAATCATAAAAAAATTATTCAACATCAGCGCATGACTAATTTGTCCGTTCGAGAGTTTTTCTGGAATTTCTTCAATAGGGACTTCGAGGACTTCAATCATCTCCCCTGGGTCAAGATTCTGAATGGATTTTTTTTCTACTGGTCCCACTACTAGGTAGTGGCAGCGATTGTTCATAAGTGCTGGATTAGGGTGTGACCAACCCAGGTTGACGCATTTTGCTTGATTGAGTGGAACAAACCCTGTTTCTTCCTCCAGTTCGCGTAGCGCTGCTGCTTGGAAGTCTTCTTCCGCTTCGATAATGCCTCCGGGCAATTCGAGAGTGAAATCCTCAATTCCAATTCGAAACTGTTTGACCATCACTACTTTGCCATCTGATGTGATCGGAATGATATTGCACCAGTCGCCGGTCTTCATTGTTATAAATCGATTTTGTTTCTTGTAGTCGAATGAGTGGCACGTTTTTTCGATCACCTCAAGGACGGGATAGCGTGCCAGCGAATTTTGTTTGTCGCAAATCCATTTGATGCTCATGACTCAACTGTACAGTACTTGTTCTCAGAAAAAAAGACCACCTCTGGAAGCCTTGGGGGGATATAGGGGGTGGCTTCCAGAAGTGGTTACGGACTCACTTTTGATTCAAAGTGAATCCGTAATCTTTAATTTTTGAAATGAGAGTTTGTTTGTCAATATGCGTTACTGAAGAAGCTTGGTCTAACTCCCAGTCCAGGCTCTTTAAAAGTTCGAGTAAATAAATCTTTTCAAACTGTTCACGGGTCGTTCGAAAGTCTTCACGAGTGGGTCCAAAATCAGGCAAATCTTCACATTCGATTCGATCGCCTTTGGCGGCCGTAATGGCCAATCGAAGTACATTACGCAGTTCGCGAATATTGCCGGGCCATTCATAAGATCTCAAACGAGACCAAGCTGACGGAGAGAGATCTCTCAGATATTGCTTATGTAATTCCCATGTAATTTCGTGAATGATTCCAGTTACAATATCTTCAAACTCATCTAGGCGATTCGAGAGTGCGGGCATTTCAATGCGATAGACATTTAACTTCTCTAGCAACTCTGGATTAAAGAGACCGCTCTGAGCTCGGCCCCCAAGAGCTTGACTGGTTGTGACGATAATTCTGACGTTTGCAAGCTGGGGGAGACTCTGTATCGTGGGAACCGCTTTCGTCTTTAAGAAACCGAGTAAAATCTTTTGTTCAGCTAGGGGCCATTCTCCGATTTCGGGAATTGTTAATGTACCCCCTTGAGCTTCCAAAATCTGACTAGCGAGGGGTTTTCCTTGCTGAGCCTCTATATAGGCAAATGCCGATCTTGGGCCGTTCAGATGGATCCAGTAAGCGATAGCCCCTTTACCTGTACCTGCTGCACCTTGAATTAAAACTGGAGTGGAGTCCGCTTGCGCCGCCATTAGAGCGAAGCGACGCTGGCTGGGTGGTATAAAATGTACCATTTCCATTCTGGGTTCCCCTTGTCCCTGGTGGGTGGTGATTACAGCTCGCGCTGATTACAAACGCCTAAGTAACGCCATGCACTATTCCTGTCAAGGAAAATTTGCTATTATGAGCCAGTACTTTCTTAGTAGGTTCAGGACGTGCCGAATCAAATTCATTGAGCATGGCACTAGAATATGCGAGAAGAAGTATACATGGTGACACTTCTTAATTCAAGATTTGTTTTATATATTCAATACTTAATGTTGATTTTAGCTTTCGGCTTTTGGGGGCTAGTGTTTGCGCCCTCCGGTGGAATCGAGGTTTGGGCCAAGGATCCGATCAAAATTGGCTTGGTACTCGACAAGGGCGGAAAGGACGATCGTTCGTTCAATGAGGCGGCAGCAAAAGGCCTAGAAAAGGCGATTAAGGAGCTGCATGTGATTGGCAAGGTCGTTGAGGCATCCGACGATCACTCATTTGAAATGATGATTAGGGCATTCGCTCATAAGAACTTTGATTTGATTATTTTGGTTGGAGTTTCCCAGGTAGACCCTTTAAAGAAGGTCGCTAAGAAACTGGAAAAACAGTCTTTTGCCCTGGTTGATGGCGTAGTTGAAGAAAAAAATGTTAAAGCCCTCGTTTTTGACGAGCACGAAGGTTCTTTCTTGGTCGGCGCTTTGGCGGCGTTAACCTCTAAAACAGGAAAACTTGGTTTTATTGGTGGTATGGATATACCTTTGATTCGGCGGTTTGAAATGGGCTTTGTAAGTGGCGCCAAACAAGCCAAATCGGGCATCAAAGTGATTACTAATTATGTCGGAGTTACCCCAGAGGCCTGGAATAATCCTGCCAAAGCCAAAGAGATTGCATTATCTCAGTATAATTTAGGGGCAGATATTATTTATGGTGCAGCTGGTGGTTCGGGCCTTGGATTATTTGATGCGGCAGAAGAAAAAGGGAAGTTCGCTATTGGAGTCGATCTTAATCAAAACGGTGTTAGGCCAGGACATATCTTGACCAGCATGGTAAAGCGGATTGACGAGGCTGTTTTTCAGGCAATCAAAGAGACGATTGATGGTAATTTTAAGCCAGGTGTGTTTCACTATGGACTTGCAAACGGGGGAGTGGAATATAGTCTGGATGAATACAATAAAGGACTCATTTCATCTGAGACGATTAAAAAAATAGAAGTGCTGAAGAGTAAAATTATCGCAGGTACTATAAAGGTGCCTGACTATTATAAAAAAATGGTTAAATAACCAAACAAGAAAAATGGATCCAGTCGTAGAATTTAGGAGCGTAAGTAAGTCTTTTCATGGCGTCATGGCCAATGAAAACATCAATCTATGCGTCCAAAAAGGCAGCATTCATGCGATTGTTGGCGAAAACGGCGCTGGCAAATCGACCGCCATGAAAGTCCTCTATGGCACTCATCAACCTGATTCTGGTGAGATCTATATTTGTGGAAAATTATGGGGCCGTAAAGGGCAACCCTGGGCTTCTCCTTTTGATGCGATCCAGAACGGTATTGGTATGGTTCATCAGCATTTTATGTTAGCTGATCCCGTCTCAGTGCTCGATAATATTCTTTTAGGCCAGGAAAGGGTATCCCAGTCTTTTTCCCTTTTGCCTTCATTTTTACGTCAAATAGATCGCAAGTCTATTAGGAATCAGCTTGACCAGATTGCTAGTCAGTATGGAATGCATGTCGACTGGGACGCGAAGATCGAAGATCTTTCTGTAGGCGTTCAGCAGAGAATCGAAATTCTGAAGCTACTATATCGCCAGACTCAGATCTTGATACTGGATGAGCCTACAGCTGTTTTGACTCCGCAGGAAGCCACAGACCTTTTTAAACAACTACGAGGATTGGCGGAACAAGGCAAAACAGTTTTAATGATTACCCATAAACTCAAAGAAGTCATGGACGTGGCAGATCGAGTGTCTGTGTTTCGCGGCGGACATGTTGTCGGTGAACGGGAGATCCAGAATACTAGTGTCGAGGATCTTGCTACTTTAATGGTCGGCCGAAAAATGAATCTCACTGTTCAGATCCCTGCACAACAGAGGTCGAAGGAACCAATCCTAGAACTTTCGAAAGTCAGTTTAAATGCTCATAGGTCTTTGCATGATCTGGATTTCGAAGTCTACGGGGGTGAAATTGTTGGGATATCTGGAGTTGAAGGAAACGGCCAAGCGGAACTGCTTCAATTATTATTACATCCCTCGGATTTTCATCGCGACTTTCAAGGTTCTATTCATATTCGACATGGGAATAGTCGGACTGATATTCGGCATCTCTCGGCCGCAGAGATTCGAATGCTTGGAGTTGGAGTTATTCCGGACGATAGACACCGCGATGGACTTCTTTTAAAAAAGTCCGTTCGTGAAAATTTTCTATTAGGGCTTCAGCGACGCAAGCCATTCTACGATCGAGGTTTAATATCAGAAGGCAAACTGGATCAAGCGGTGCGAACCGCTATCGAGGAGTTCGATATTCGCCCTAAATCCCTCGAGATTGAATCCGAAAATCTCTCTGGCGGAAACCAACAAAAGTTAATTATTGCACGTGAGTTTAAATTCTCTCCAAAGCTCTTGATTGCAGCACAACCGACACGAGGAGTCGATATCGGTGCCATCGAAACTATTCATAACCGAATGATTAGAGCCCGCTCTGAAGGCAGTGCCATATTACTGATCTCATCAGAATTGGATGAAATCTTGGAGTTATCGGATCGCATTTTAATGTTTTATGGAGGAAGAATTGTAGAGGAATTCAAACGGAATGAAGTGAATGAGCAGGTTTTAGGTCTTCGGATGGGTGGGCTTTATGCAAAGTAAAAACAAGACTAAATTGACTTTGCGCCTCAAATCATTTGGCAGGACATTTCTGAGTGTCGTCATTGGTTTGGGCATCGGGTTACTAGTCACCAAAATAGCCGGAGAAAATCCCTGGCACATCCTAGTAGTTTTGTTTAAGAGTGCATTTGGTTCAAAGTACGATTTAGGAATGACCCTGTTCTACGCCACTCCGTTGATTTTTACTGGGCTTGCTGTTTCGATGGCATTTCATGCAGGACTATTTAATATCGGAGCCGAAGGGCAACTTACCTTGGGGGCTTTGGCAGTTACTGCTGCTGGGATCTGGGCGGGGGGGCTGGGCACTCCTTGGGCTCCGCTGTTTGCAATTGGAGTGGCCGCGGTTTTTGGCGGGATCTGGGGCGCTATTCCAGGCTGGATTCGGGCGAGACGCGGTGGTCATGAAGTTGTTAGTACGATTATGTTGAATTTTATCGCGGCAGGTATTGCTAGCTGGATGACCCTATACATCTTAAAAGACCCCACTTCACAAAATCCAGAAACTAAAGTCGTGGCGGCCAGCTACTTAATTCCTTCCATTCCATTTTTCGAAGACGCTTCCACGAACAGTGCGTTTTTTCTTGCGATTTTGATGGCGGTCCTTGTCTGGTTTTTCTTATGGAAGACAGCTTTTGGCTACGAAATCCGTGCTGTGGGGCAAAATGAGAATGCCGCTCGAGCTGCAGGAATTGATGCAACTAGGACTCGTATTTACGCCATGGCGATTTCCGGAGCGTTAGCAGGGCTAGTGGGTATTAACGAAATCTTGGGTAGTGCAGGAAAATTCCGATTGGGATTTTCTCCTGGATACGGATTTACCGGAATTGCAGTGGCCCTTGTAGGCCGAAAAGAGCCTTTGGGAGTAGTGCTATCGGCTTTGCTATTCGGCGCTCTTCATAAGGGAACTTCTGATTTAGATTTGGAAACAGAGCATATCACCCGAGATTTTTCACAGATACTTCAGGCGTTCATTATTTTAAGTGTTTCGACCGAAGCGTTTTGGAGTCATTTCAAAAGAAAGAGGAGGGCGAAAGCGGATGCACCCATTCTTTGAGCTGGGATTTAATCTCATAGATTCGACTCTCAGAGTTTCTACTCCTCTCATTTTGGCAGCCCTAGGGGGTCTGGTAAGTGAACGGTCCGGCGTAATTAACATTGCTCTAGAAGGAACGCTTCTTGTAGGTGCATTTGCAGCAGCAGCAGTGGCAATTACAGCAAATTCTGCGCCGATTGGGGCCGTTGGAGCGATAGCTGCGGGCGTTGCTTTTGCGGCGATATATGGATACTTTGTTATCGAGTTTGAGGCTGACCAAATCGTCGCAGGAGTTGCGATGAACCTGCTGGCAGCGGGGTTAACACCATCGTTATGTAAACTTATTTTTCTGTCGAGTACTTCGACTCCCAGCTTGCCGTTGGGTGTACGCTTTCAAACACTTCCTATTTTATTGCCCTGGCTTTTTGTTTTACTAATCTGGGCGTGGATGCGATATACGCCGTCAGGATTGTGGGTGGGGTTTGCGGGTGAGCATCCCGAAGCGTTAGATTCTGCAGGCGTTCGAGTTAAACGGGTCAGATGGATGGCTGTTCTCTTGAGTGGTGCGCTGGCAGGTTTAGGTGGGGCATCGCTTTCAGTCTTTTTAGCGTCGTCATTCTCCCGTAATATGAGCGCCGGGCGCGGATTCATGGCAATTGCGGCATTAATTTTCGGAAAATGGAGACCGATTCAGGCGGCATTGGCTTGTCTCCTTTTCGGGGGTGCTGAGGCATTACAGATTTTGTTACAGAGTGTGACAGTATGGGAGGACTCAAGTGCACCCCTACAGTTTATTCAAATCCTTCCTTATTTAGTGACTATTTTGGTATTAGCGGGATTCGTTGGGCACTCGAGGGCTCCTCGAGCTTTAGGTATTCCATTCAAAAAAGAATAGAATAAATTTAATTTCGACTATGGACTGTAGCATTTCCAAAGGCCGATGCGGAGATTGGGTTGTTTATTCTCCGGAATGGGCAGTAATGGGAAATTACTCAGTGCGTCACATGCTGCTCGAGTACTGGGCATTCCATACAAAAAAGAATAGAATAAATTTATGTTGAGTAAACATAAAGACCTTCTTTATCTCGGCGGTTTTATAATTCTCCTCCTTTGGGTAGGCACTGTATTTCGTGCTGATGAGGTTTCGGATTTCTTAGGCATCACTATGCCCAGTAAAGTTCGTCCGACACCAACGGGGTCTCCGACTGCGGAGCCTAGCGCAACACAAAGTCCGACGGCGAATCAGGGAGAGTTGACCATGCCTGCGGCGCAGCGAGCGAAATTGAATTCCGAGGTTTTTAAAGAAATGTTTACTGTTGTTTTCATGAAAGAACCCAGCGATCACGCAGATTTTGGAAATTGGGTGGATAGCCTGAATCAAGGCGCCTCTTTCGAGGGCGTTTACAACGGCCTTGTTCATTCCATGGAGTATAAAAAACTGGAAGAGACCGAAAAAGGTACGACCACTCGCGCGCTACAGATTTTTGGGGAAGAAATGGCGTTCCTAGAGAAGGATCAGGCCAAACCGACACGGTTTGAATCTTATCGGCCAGTGGTAACTGAAACCGATCCGATCTCACCAACTCCCACTGCGGGATTTCGTCCAAATCCGACGCCAAGTCCCGCCGATCAACTGACAAAGGTCCAACTGGCGATGCTGTCTGAGAACTATGCGAAGCAATTTGTAGGTGCGTCCGTATATAGTTTGAAGCGAGCCTTGGGCGATGAGGCGATAGTAATTATGGATTTAAACAATGACTACAAAGAAAAGCTGGCTCTCTGGTATTCGAAATGGGTGGTTCACATGGCTGCTCGGAATATTGACTATGGTTTGCCACTGCGAAACAAACCCGATGCATCTTTTCACTATAAGTGGGCGCTGGAAAACAGCGTAGATCTATTGAAATGGGAGGTGCTTAATCGAATTCACCGGCTGATGAATTTGGCGAATCAGTAAGTCTAGGTAGCAGATTTATTCTGAAAAGAGGTTAAGGGGTACTTCAATTCCCTGTTCTCTTAACCGGTCTAAAAACGTAGGGATCAAGCCTGTGGCCTTAAGTTCTGTTTCTCCCATGAAAATATCTTGGAGAGTGATGACATCGCCTTCCATACCGGTGACTTCCGCAATGTTAATGACCTTTCGTTCCCCGTTTCGTAAACGCCGGATTTGAATTATTACGTCAATAGCACTGGCAATTTGTCTTCGAATAGCCACCAGTGGAAGATCAGATCCTGCCATCATGCAAAGTGTTTCCAATCGGGATAACCCATCCCTTGGAGAATTAGCGTGGAGAGTTGTCATGGAACCTTGATGTCCCGTGTTCATGACTTGAAGCATATCGAACGCTTCTGATCTCCGGCACTCACCCACAATTACCCGATCAGGTCTCATTCGTAGCGAGTTTGCGACGAGTTCTCGTGCTGTTACCGGAGCGGATGCAGGAGTTTGAGGTTTGATTTGGAGTTTGACGCTGTTTACTTGATCAACAACCAGTTCTGGAATATCTTCAATCGTAATAATTCTCTCGTTCTTTGGAATGAAAGAGATGAGTACATTCAGTAGTGTGGTTTTGCCACTACCAGTGCCGCCGCATAATAGAATGTTGAGTTTTCCAACTACACTTGCTTGCAAAAAATAGGCGATCTTTTGATCCACAGTCCCGGATGCAATAAGATCTTGAATTGTAAAATGCCTATCAGGAAATTTTCTAATAGTAATACACGGGCCATAAAGAGTGAGTGGCGGCCCAACAATATTTACCCGCGAACCATCGGGAAGCATTGTATCGACGTAAGGGCTGTCGGGACTCAGAATTCGACCGGTAACATCCAAGATGTTGCGAGTGAGGCGATTAAGTTCATCGATGCTCGGGTAGGTAATCCCCGAATAGGATATTCTACCACCTTTTTCGATCATAACATTTCGAAGATCGTTGACCATGATTTCTGAGATTTGCGGATCTTTCATCAAAGGGTCTATTAGGCCCATCTCAGGCATTCGAAAGTTCACTGGCTTGAGTGGTTTTGGTGCTTCTGGTGTCGGGGATGCAACCCCGGCCGGAGTCGTCGCCACGGTCGGATTTGGAGCCGCAGCAGGTGCTGCAATTGGGGTGACTGGTGCGACTGGCGTTGAAGGCGGGGCGGTTATTGGTCTCGTTACTTCTCTCGTGGCAGTTGTACGGGAAGGTTTGATAACAGGGGTGCGCTCGATTCCTGGGTCGGTTTTTTCGTCCTCAATAGGTTTTGCTAGAGGATTCGGAATAGGCGGTGGAAATTTAGGGCTTTCAGAATCTTGAGCCATATGGTTATTTTAGCATGGAAGTTCATTATGTATGGCACTGAAAAAAATTAAACTTAACGTATTGAAAATAAACGAGAATCTTCGCTTGGATCAGCTTTTGGCACAGCGAATGCCAGAAGCCTTAGGTCAACCCTGCTCAAAAGCAAAGATTCGAAAATTAATTATAGCAGGAGCAGTATATTTAAATGGCAAGAGAGTCAGAATTGCCTCAAAGTCGGTATATTCAAATTCGGTTATTGATGTTTATGTAGATTTAGATCGGTTAAATTCGGATTCAGTTTCCAAACAAGCACCGTTCCTATTTACAGAGGATTTAATTCTTTATGAAGACAAAGATCTTCTTATTGTTAATAAACCAGCAGGCCTCCCTACGCAGCCCACTATAGACGAAGCTCGCCAGAATTTATATCATTCGATAAAAAAATATCTGAGCGAACGCGAATCAGTTGCAACTGGTTCGGCCTATTTGGGGCTTCATCATCGACTCGATCGCGACACGTCCGGTGTAATCCTATTTACCAAAACACAAGAGATAAATAAGGATGTAGCACATCTTTTTCAGTCCCACTTAATTCAAAAAGTTTACCAAGCTCTTTGTTCAGTATCAGATGTCCCTGGCGAGAATTGGCGAATACGTAATTATCTGGGGCGATCCAAGTCTTCAAAGGGAAAAATGGCTCGATTTTGTTCGGTTCGATCGGGTGGAGACTTGGCAATTACAGATTTTAAACTTATAGAGAAACGAGGAAGAGGTCTTTGGATGGAAGCCTCTCCTCTTACGGGGAGAACTCATCAAATCCGAGTTCATCTGTCCGAAATAAGAATGCCAATCTACGGAGACGCACTCTATAACGGTCTGACCAGAATAGGAGAATATCAAATTCCGAGGTTGATGTTACATGCATTTCAATTGAAATTTGAACATCCATTAACCAAATCAGTCATTCAGGTATCAGCTCCGTTGCCTGAGGATTTTAAAAATTGTCTGGAACATATCTAATAAGCAAACAAAATTACTGCTGAAGTAAATATTTTTAATTTATTACTAAAGAAATTATTATAAAATAATGAACTAATTTTAATATTCTTGTTTAAATTAATTAGAACTTATTATAAAGAGTTTACATGTTTCAATTTAGGAACGATTAACCAACTCGAATAAGAGTATTTTCGGATAGGTAGAAGATGGCACTTTTAAAAATATGTTTAGGTGAATTTTTAAGAAAAAAAAGATTTGATGCAGACATGTCTCAAAACGATGTGGCAACAAAATTAGGATACAGCTCACAGTTTGTGACAAACTGGGAAAGAGGCGTCAGCAGCCCTCCAGCAAATGTAATTCCAAAACTCATGAAGATTTTAAAAATCTCAGAGTCAGAAATGTTAGAAATTCTAGTCGACCAGAGTGTTCAGTACTGGCGATCTGTTGTTTCAACGGGACCTCGAAGAGCTAAATTGAAACGCAAAAAGGCAGCTTAATTCAATAAGCAAAGCTGAGGCCACAGGACTATAGTTAGTCCATGGACTCGGAATAATATCAGGCCGATTGAAAGCAGACACTGCCAATATTATTAGCCGATCTATTTTTATTATCGGTTCTCGCTGGGCCAATCGCGGCATCTGCTTCGATTCCTTTGAGGCATTTGAGGGCACAGCCCATCAAAATATCACGTAGCTGGATTCCTAGATTACTTTTTTGCCATTCTGGATCGATCGTTAAGAATTCGAAAGACAGAACGGAATGTGCATTGCGCCCACTGAATTGGGGCTAGCTCCGATAGGCCCAATTCAGTGGGCGCAATGCACGACTTTTTGGTAGAAATGACTAAAGAGGTGCATTCCTGCAATATTGCCTTTTGGATCCATCAGCATGGAAACAATTGCTTGTCGTAGGAAGTTATCGGGACGAAGGTCGTCAGTTATTCCACTTTTTGAGTAAAACTCAGTCCAATAGGCTTTCCAGTAGCTCTAGGCTCGATCGTGTAAACCGGGCTACGTTGAGAGTTTCGAATTGGCGTCTCTCGCGAGCCAAAATGTATATTGTATATCAGGCTCGTTTGCGAACAACATTACCAATCGGTCGACGCCTATTGCGATCCCGCCAGACGGCGGCATCCCTTCTTCTAATGCCGCCAAGAATTCCTCGTCCAGCGGGTTTTTAGGAAAGGAATGGCCGTAAATTTGCTCTCGCAGCTGCATGTCTTTTTCAAATCGCCGGCGTTGTTCTAGTGGATCTGTTAATTCCTCGAATGCATTACCAAGTTCCAGTCCACCAGCATAAACTTCGAAGCGTTTCGCCCATCGCGTGCCATCAGGATCGGAATCGATTACTGAAAGTGCGGCCTGAGAGGCCGGGTAGCGTGTGACAAAGATAGCTTGATTTTTAGGCAGACGCGGCTCAATAAGATTCAGCCAAATCTTGAAATACAGATCGTCCCAGGTGTCTTTTTCATCTCTTACTTTAAATTTGTTTTGAAAACCTAGTCCCAAACATTCTTGCTGCAATAGATCGATCGTAGGAGCTTTAGTTAAATCAATTCCCGCAAATTCTTGGAAGAGATCTCGAACTCGGAGTCGTGGCCACGGCGGTTTGACGGAGATTCTTTCGCCTTGAAAGAAAATCTCCGGTTTTGCAAAGCACTCAGTGGCTAGAGCTGCTAAGAGATTCTCTGTATCCTGCATGATTTTTTCATAGTCCGCATCGGCACGATACCATTCGAGAAGAGTGAATTCAGGCAGATGGGTAGTCGATAGTGGTTCATCACGAAACGCGGGACAGACCTGAAAGATTTTTTTTAAACCACCCACCAAGAGTTTCTTCATGGCAAACTCCGGCGAAGTGGGAAGAAAGAGATGGCTTTCGGGCACGCGGGTACTTTTAACCGTAAAAGGCCGAATATGCGGCTCCATGCCTGGACAAACCACTAGCAGCGGTGTGCGCGTTTCAATAAAGTCTTGCGCTAGAAAATAGCTTCGAATCCCAGACTCGATTCGACTTCTCATATTAATAGAGTTTATTCGACGCGGATTGCTGACGTGGCTTTTCCAATTCATGGAAATTCTATAAAGGGTGGTCGAGCAATTAGCAAGCGCAGCGTTAGAGAATTAACCGAGGGACTGAACAAAAATCGTTGCAGGTCCCGACAGCTGGTGTAGCGAGTTGCTACAGTTATTTTGGATCTAATAGTCTAAGTTATTGGAATAATGAAGCTTTAAGTTTGGCACTAGAGTTGCTCATAGTCGGTAGTGTGTAGAATGGTGGTAGGTAAAAACGAAGTATCGTTCTTTAAAATAAAAAGGAGAATTCCATGAAGACTTTTGTAAGTGTGCTATTAGGTGCTTTCGCTATGGCTTCTGTTGCTCTTGCTGCAGATCAGGCTCAGACTTCTCAAACCACAACAACGACGGAAAAACCCGCCGCAAAACATCAGGTCAAAACAGTAGAGAAGAAAGCTAAGAAGCACAAGAAGGATAAGGGCCGTAAAAAAGAAGAAGTTAAGCAAGAAGAATCCGTAAAGAAAGAAGTGGCACCAGCAACTGAAGAGGCGCCAGCTCACTGATTTAGTCACCTAAATTGGCTCAAGCTTTACGCCATGAATAGCCCCGCCCTTTTTAGGCGGGGCTTTTTTTGTTATTAGGGTTATATGCGTGAGATGAAACGGCGACTTAGTCTTCAAGCAAAAATTATTCTAGTTTTGATCGCTGTAATCCTACCCACATTTCTGATCGTTACGATTGCAGAGAACAAGCTGACTCAACCCATCTTGGAGCAAGAAATTAGACAGATGGGGATCAATGTGGGCAAACGCCTAGCTGCCGAAATTGTTAGTTCTCGAATGCTCTCCTCTCCGAATCCGGCGGTTGCAGTAGACAACGCTTTACAGGAAATGCTCTTTACTGAACCGGATATTCTCAGACTCGATGTTTTTATCAAAGATCATACGACTGGTAATATTAGACTGCTCGCTTCAAACATCGACCAGGAAAATCCTAACCCAGGAAATAGTGATCCAAAAAATACTGATAAAGAAGAGCCCCAAGACACCTTAGAACATTTCAGCATGGTCGAGAACGTGACCGCGCGCTTTATTACAGAAGAAAAAGAAAATCGTGGAGTATGGGAGATCGATGTTCCTATCGAACAGAAAGCGAGAGATTCGAAGCTTCCTAAAAAGATTCTAGGAACGGTTCACCTGGTGGTGTCGACGCAGCTAGTAGGTAGGATGCTTAACACATTTTGGAAGACAACAGTGGTTGCGGCTGTGTTTAGTGTGATCAGTTTAATTTTGGCGTTGAGTTATTTTTTAAGAAAAACTATTGAAAATGATCGACTGCTTCGTGAAGCTGAATCCGAAAATCTAGAACTCACTGAACAACTTCATGAAACGCAGCGTCAACTTATTATTACCGAAAAGCTAGCTGTAATGGGGCAACTCACGGCTAGCCTGGCACACGAGATAGGTACGCCGCTTAATGCGATCGGAGGACATCTACAACTTCTCAAAGAAGAGGTTGATCAAGTCTCTGGGCAGATTAGCCTCGAATCCACTTTGCAGCACCAAATCGGTGAGCGCTTTGAAATTGTGGAAAACCAGCTGTCAAAAATTGAAAAGATCGTCAAAGGTTTCTTGCAGAGTACATCCAAGCCAGTGTCCCCGAAACAGCTTATCGATTTGAATCGGCTGGTCGAGAAAACTGTAAATATCGTTGCGCCACGGATCGATCATCTGAAGGTCGATATGCGAAAGAAATTTAACGGTGAAGCTAAGAATCTGCGAATCGTGGCTCTCGATCTTGAGCAAATTTTACTTAATTTATTCAACAATTCTTTGGACAGTATC
>Ga0207098_10097_pt1 | contig 28726 bp, 21 predicted proteins | sample Alteio_BWMinHeat_84_FD_153548 | JGI IMG/M metagenome (GOLD analysis project Ga0207098, IMG submission 153548) | Enriched cells from forest soil in Barre Woods Harvard Forest LTER site, Petersham, Massachusetts, United States -... | ecosystem: Environmental > Terrestrial > Soil > Temperate forest >...
AACCGTAAGCTGGTACGATTGTGTTGAGTACTGCAATAAAAGAAGCATCAACGAACATTTAACGCCCTATTATAATATAGCTAAAACCCAAAAAGACGAGCACAACACCAACCCGATAGACAGTATAAAGTGGGTAGTAACCCTTAATCAAGGCGCTAACGGCTACAGGTTGCCTACAGAGGCCGAGTGGGACTATGCAGCAGGCGGCGGCCAGTTGAGCAAAAGCTATACTTACAGCGGCAGCAATACTATTGACGATGTAGCCTGGTACTGGAAAAACTCGGGCGATAAGTACTTAACCGGAACCTGGGCATGGCCAACCTTAGTAGCCAACAACAATAAAACAAAGCCCATAGGCAGAAAGAAACCGAACGAATTAGGCCTTTACGATATGTCGGGCAACGTGCGCGAATGGTGCTGGGATATGCACGAACCTACCGGACCTGATGACTTGCAGGGACGAATATGGAAAGGCGGCGGCTGGATAGGCGGCGATTTCTGCTGCGTATCATCATTCCAGGGATACCACGAAGCCAACGGCAAGGGCCCCGACCAGGGCTTGCGTTTATGCCGCGCCGAGTAAACTGCCTGCATAAAAAAGGGATTCACGTTTGCCAATCGCTTTTTGTGCGCCTAACCGGTACAAATACCACATAAGTTCATGAAAAATTATTTTATTTTCCCGTCTGCGGCAGGCAATTTCACTTCAATTACATCCACCAGGCTGCTGCGGCTGCCCGCAGGCAAATAAACGCTTAGTTGCTGGTTTTTATAATCGAAATTTAGCGTTTGGGACGTTCCCATCAGTTTAACAAACAAGGGTTTGGCTACTCCGCCTAAAGTGAGGACGGTATCTTTTGCAGGTAATTTATCTTGCTCATACATCCCACCTTTCATAAATTCCGGAATGGCGAACAGGTACCGGGTATCGCCGCTTGAGGTTGCCGGTACAGATGCTGATTCGTTGGCAGGTAAGCGCTTTGTGTTTTTTACCGACGGCCCGTTGATTTTCATCCAGTCGGCTACCACCTTCATGTGCTGGTAAACGGCATCAGGAAAATTGCCATCGGCAGTTGGCCCCACACTTGGTAAATAATTAACCCCCCAGGCGCGCATACTTACAAATTGCCCTAAGATAAATGCGTCGGACCGGAAGGGAACGGTCGAACTGTTTGACCAGCTGTTTGTCCAGGTATTGCAAAACTCGGCCCATATCCCGCCCGGATCATGAGTTGGCGGCGTTCGTTCATAAGTTTTAAAATCTCCGGTACCATGCATCCGTGGGTTAATAACGATACCCGGCTGCAATTTCCGGATCTCGGCCTGTGTCACTACACTTTCCGGGTGGTCAACAGCTGCGGTGCCATCAAACCAAAGCAAATCTATTTTACCGTAGTTACTAATTAATTCCAGTATCTGGTCACGGATCATCGCCGCGTATGCTGCTTTATGCTGGGCAATTTCCTGGGCGGTATGTTGCCTGGTAATCGGGTTTAAATCGGCGTCAAGCGCGGGAAGGCCAGGATTATTTTTGGCGGCTGAACCCAGCAGGAAATTTTTATAATCACGATCAAAATACCAATCGGGTGGCGAATAATATAAACCCACCTTCATGCCATATTTCCGGCAGGCGGCAATAAAAGCTTTCACCAGATCTTTACCTCCCATATAGTTTTTGGTATTGAAATCGCCAAAATTGCTCGGCCACATGGCAAATCCCTCATGGTGACGGGTGGTTAATACAACATAAGTAAAGCCAGCTTCCTTTGCAGCCTTGATCCACTTTTCAGGGTCGTAATGTTGCGGGTTAAACACCTTTGCCGACGACCAGTATTCGTTAGGCGTTAACAAAGGCCGGTCGTTGTAAATGTTATAATGCTTTTCGCGAACCACCATAGCAATTTGGGCGCTATCAAGCTTTTTATCCATCAGCCCCCAACCGGGTATCATTGGCCAGGAGGCATCAATATTCCTTACGGACGAAAGCCCCCAATGGATAAACAGCCCTAAGCCTGCATCCGGGTACCATTGCGCATCGGGGTGAAGTGTATGGACAATCCCTGCCCCCTTCTCCTGCACCTGGATCATCTGGTGCTCGGCATCCACAGATCCATTTTCCTTTTTTTGCGCGGTAGCAATCTGGCAGGCTAACAGGAGGCTAACCGATAAGAGGCTCATCCTCAATCGGGTTAACTTGTTCAGGCCGGGCCAATGCCCCTTACTGTTTTTTGTTGCTATTAGGTTCATAATCTTCATAACCGGCAGTCGCAGTTTGATGCAGTTACAAATAAATACTAAATTCGGGTATGTAACTACAACGATATAAGCTTCTTCTTAAGTCATTTTGTCAATCTGCGCCAGCAGCACCAAATTATAGAAGGTGTTATAATTGATTCGTCTGAAGAGTATTTGACTGCGACGAAAAAGATTGCAAGGTCATTCGGAGACTTTGAAAACCGCACTAATTTTGCCAAAAACAAAAAAGCTCCTTAGAATTAACAAAGGAGCTTCCGCGGGAAGTGCGCCCACCTGGGCTCGAACCAGGGACCAAGAGATTATGAGTCTTTTGAAAACCAATTTTATATTGGGCGAAAATCTGCGTTTCTGATTTACAGAGGCCAATTTACGGCTAAAATTTTAAAAATTCAAAATTGGCTGTAACACATTTGTAACACACTTTTAATCGGGGTGGTCTTTTGGTCTGTGTAAAAAATGCAAATAATGGAGTTGATAAAATCATTAGGACCGTGTTTTAACAATCTGAACTTACGAATTGAAGGCTTAGCCAAACTGAGCCCGTTACGGCCATTTGCTTCTCCTATTTAATATAAAATTCCTGGGTCAGATAAAAAACAGTATCAATAAAATAAAGAACTCCATTATACGAAAGCACATTCTCGTCGTGGAGATCTTCGAAAATTAAACCTATTTCTGGATTGAAGTAATCATTGTTTTTTTTGTGGCGGAAGCCATTGTATTCGAGGAATTCTTTTACAGTTTCAAGATCTGTATTTTCATTAGATAGAATAAACTCCTGTTTAACTGCTGCATGCAACTCATCATTAATTATTTGAAAACCCAAAAAGGTATACGCTGTAGCCGGAAAGAAAAAATTATGAATTAAAAGGCTATTGAAGTAATCAAGCCAGCTTTCATAAAAAATACTTTGATTTGTTTTTAAAACATGAGTGTCGTCAAACCTATAAACCTTTTGTTCAGCGCCCTCACTGATAAAGTCATTTACAGGGATGGAATTATTGTAGAAAAGATTTCCTCGCTTGGCAAAAGCTATGAGTGCTGTTGTTTCTTCATCTTTGAAACGCTGCTGTTTTTCAGCTGAGATGCTTGCCTTCTCATATCCTCTAAGGAAATTTTGGGCCTTTTTGAGCTGACTGTCTGAGCCAGTTTGTTCATCTCTGAGAATGATATTCTGTAATTCATCTTTGATGTTTTTCATTTAAACAATATTCAAATATACGTTTTTTGAATCATTTTTTAATCTGTTACTCAAAACTTAGTAATACGTTTCATTTATAAGTGCAGAGAGATTATTATTTCTAATATTAATGCAATGCCCCCAAATTATTAAAGGTCAATATCTATGGAAATACGATGACCTAAATACAAACTTAGAGCTGTATAGCCAACAAGCCGGAAGTCTTTAAGTTCTTCAGCCACTACTAAAGTTAGCAGGGAGTCTTTTAAAAGACTATTAACTGTGTTCCAAGAGCATTTTATTTTGCTTTTGCGTGTCCCATTATCGGCAACCTATTATTTACAATCTCGGTAAGAAGGTATATTACGTGAATTTTCAATAAGCTTTGGCAAATAGCTTATTTATACGAAACTTTGAAAAAATAGTACCAATGTCGACACTGGAACAATTTAAAATACATTTACAGAAAGGCCAGGTTTACCGAAGAAGCGATCTTGCTAAATGGTCGCGGTCGGTAGACAGGCACTTGCGTGCATTATTGGGAGAAGGTGTATTGCAAAAACTATCGCAGGGCATTTATTATTGTGCTCAAAATTCAGCATTTGGTCAAACACCGCCGGAAGAAGAAGCCTTGATTCGGTCCTTTCTGAAGGATGATCGTTTTTTACTGACTTCGCCAAATCTATATAATGCGTTGGGTGTGGGTACTACACAACTCTATAACCAGTGCACAGTTTACAATCGTAAGCGACATGGAAAATTCAAATTGGGTAATCGTACGTTTGATTTTCAGGTGAAACATCATTTTCCTGAAAAGTTGACTTCTGAATTTTTACTCGTTGATCTGGCTGGTAATTTAGACAGGTTGGCAGAGGATCAACAACAGATAAAAAACAATGTTCTATCTAAGGCCGATAGCATGAACAAGGCTGAACTACGAAATGCACTTGATAATTATGGCAATGGCAAAGCTAAACGTTTGCTGGCACCAGTTTTAACATAATATCATGGCCGGATATCTTCACCAACACCCTGAATCTTTATATCGATGTAGTTCCGGATCATCAATATTTATCAGAGTAATGACAGCTAAAAGCAATATGCATTTCGTGCATATTGCTTTTACCGACTCTGTTTAAAAGCAACTACCGAGAAATCATCGGTAGTTGCACTTATATTCAGTTTTTATCATTGTATTTGAAAAGACGGAACTTACAATGTTAAGATCCGGAGTACACACAAGCAATCATAAATTCATTTTAATGCTTTTGTTATGAGTTTTGGCGTAATATAGAAACTATATCACGCCAAAACTTCCATCACTTTTCATAACAAGCAAAATTATCGTTTTCTTCCATGCGGACGATCATTATCCGGCTCATAAGGATTTCCTAAATCAAGCTTAGGCAAAAAGTCGTCATCTATCCTATTTTGAATAAAAAGTTGAAGGTCATTTCGAAACCATTCTGGGGTGTTATCTGATATATCAAATGACTTTTGCTCTTTAATATAAGTTGCCACGGGCGTAATCTTTTTAAACCGATTGACATCCAAGAGCATTAGGTAATCAATCGCTTCAAAATTGTCTTTAAGCAATGGCAATGTATTCAAGTACATTTCCTGAATAGTTTTAGGCTCTACCAAGTGTCTGCCGCTTTTAAAACGAGCCATAGCTCTGTCTTGGCATAAGTTTATATTATCAGTAAAAAAGAGAACTACATTTAAAGTATTTTCTGACCTAAAATGTTTTAACCACAGGGCTTGCATATACTGTACTTCATAACCAAGATTCAATTCTAAAGCAAAATCTCCTCCTCTCAATACTTTATTTTTGAGCATTTCCTCGAAACGTATAGTGGAGTGTTGATTATAGTAAGGTTCTCCCTTTTCTTTATATCTATAATGCACTTCATCCTGGTCAAGAATATCAAGATGCGAAGGAATGAATTTCTTACCGAGTGTGCTTTTTCCGATCCCAGGCGGGCCGGCAATAATATAAATATCTGCCATTAATGAAGATTCTCAATTCGCCCGTCAGCGAATTCCGCAACCATACGACCGTCTTTTTCATAGACCAAAGGCTGACCGATAGAAAAAAGATATTTTTTTGCTTCAATCTCGTTTTCCAAATGCCAAAGTTTCAATTCCGCAGGAGTCATTTCAAAGGGCGATTTAGTCATCATTCCTTTTTTTACTAATTGTTCTAATGGAATATCGGTTTGCATGGTAAATTTTTCTGGTGTATTACAAAATTAATAAAATAGCGAGCGCATTATCAAGCGCAATTTAAAATATACCTCATATGCAAACGGTTACTACAAGTTATTATTTTTCACCCCACAAGGTATAAAGCTTGAAAAATCCGAGCATCTAAAATGCTAACTCATTATCTATTTGATCGGAACGAACAAGCAAACTATAGGATACTGGCTCTCTAACTTTTTCAGGATCGGCCAGCTTGCCGCCGGTTTTTGGCAGAAATTCTTTGATCATGGTTGGGTGATAAATTACTTCAAGGTAGTTATCCGCCCAAATCTGATCAAATTTATCCATAAGATAGGTTTTACAATCCAATAGAAAAAAAGCTAATTTGAATTCGTGCCGTTTAGGTTCGTAGCGGTCGGCGTTTAAAAAGTAGACTAAATCCTCTTCTTTGCCCATCACTACAATCCAATCAAAGGCCGCTTTTCTAAGCGTGTAGAAACTATGTTGTAATAAGGCAATCATCATTGGCAGGTAGTCCCTGTCAGCCAATCGGCAAAAAGCACAGCCCATAACCCAAGTATATAAATATCTATTTTCGAAATGAAGCACCTCTTCTTGCAACATGACATGAAAGTCAGCCACCGACTGGTTTTTGAGTAAGTTCCGAATAAATTGCTCGATTTCATAAAAATGTCTCGATTCCGCCAAATCTGCGATCCGCTGGTGTAATAAAGTCGTGTATTTAATATCCAACGAATTGATGGATAACCTCATCAGCTCCATGAAATAATCAAAATCAGCTTCTAACTCTAAGGCGAGGTAAAAATATTTATCGAATAACTTTTCCCCGCTTTGCAATTTAACCCGTTCAGTAATAAATTGTAAGATAGTCTCCCGATCTTTTTGTTTCATCACTTTGGACAACAACGCAACCAGATAGTCGACGTAGGGTGCGTCTTTACTGTTTTTTTCAATAAGATCAAATATCTCATTTGCCTGTATATCCTCACAACTCGTTATAACTAAATCTTGTAGTACTGAGTGCCAATATCGTCCTCGATACGTCGACAACAACAAAGTTTTAGGTATCATCAATTGATGTCTACGCATCAAAAACAATAAAGATCTCATTCCGATGTATTGCCAACGCTTGTCGAGATCTTGTTGAGAGATCCAGGCGATTAGATGTTGAATATCCGTATCGGTGCCTTGTTTGGCTAAATTCACCGCAGCTAGTCCGGCTTTATATTTTGTGCTATCCGTTAACTTATAAGTAAGGTCTAAGTCGGGCATCGCCATTGCTCCATCAAAAAAGGCACAATAGCTATACTCATTATTACGTAGTGCCAGTTTTTTCAATTCCACTAAGCTAACAATAGGTTGGTCCAACTCTTCATTTTCATCTTCAATTTGAACAATAGGTAAAATGCCATGATTCGTTAAGACGACGATAGCATGATGGTGGCGCTCCAAATCCAAACGGGCCAATGGGGTATCAATAATTAACGGTAATGCTATATTTGTTAATTCACGCAAGCCCCATAAGAACGAAATAATGAGCAGTTGTTTTTCACCTGCTGAAAGGTGCGCGTGTTCAACGATGGTTTCGTTCCTACCTAATCTTATTTCAAATGACTGCGGGTCAATAATTAAATTATCTAAATAACTATCCTTGCGGCACAATAAATTGAATTTGTGTAATACCTTTTCTCTTAGCAAATGCAACTTCTTCGTAAGTAATTGTTGCGCATACGCTTCCAAAACAAGTTTAGTACGGCTGCTTAACTTTAATTTTTCATCAACGTTGCTATCCTGTTGAAGTTTCTGTTCCAGTGAAGCTAATCGGGTAGTATAGAACTCTCGCCGCTTATTAGCCTCATCAGCCTTTCGGTTCAGAGAGGATAATTTTTGCTCATCAGCTCCTATTTTTTTATTAACCTCCTGTATTTCTCTAAGCAATGGTACAATTACATCGTCTTTGGAAAACGATGATTGTTCTTTACTTAATACCTTTAGCCGCTCTTCATAAAGGGAGATTGCTTCTGATTTTTTTTGAATGTCTCCTGAAACACTATTCAATGTTTCATCGATCCAGCTAATCAGTTTTGACCGTTCATTATCAGCCATTTCATGATGGATTTTTTCTCCATCTGAAAATAACTTAGGTGTTGATAACAGGATTTCTTTTAATACCGGGAAAAGCTTCTTTCCATTTTCGTGATTTAGTGATAACTCATTTAGGAATTTTAAATCGTTAAAACTAACCTCTAACTCACCGATTTTTTGTTTTAAAAGGTCTCGTGCATGTTGCCATTTATCAATATCTCTTTCAATCATTAAACGCTCCTTTAGTGAACGAATAAGATTTTTGCAAAAAACAAATGGCCCTAAAGCGCTGTACAGCTCAACTAATTCTTTTTTGAGGCCAATAATTGAAGTTTCTAATTGTTGCTTTTCCTGTTTTAGACGGTCAAGCGTATTAGCAGCCCATCGCCCCTGATCAGAAATTTGCCGTTCGGCTTGTGAAGCACTATTTTTTAGCTCGATTAACTCGGTAGTGATTTCGGCTTTTTCATCTTCTAATGCAATGATTTCTGTGTTGATCTTATTCAGTTCATCTCTTACTTTCTTAATTTCAGTAAGACTTTGAGAAGCATCCTGTTGCGAATAAAGTTTGTTGATGTAATAATTCAAGTCTGTGTTTAACAGATCAACGAAGTTCAGCCCAAACAGGTACCGGCAACTTTCGGCGATAAAGGCAGTTAGATTGCCCTCATCGTATAAAGAGAGTAGTTTCTCTCCATCAAAAAACATCACTTTTGCCAGGCCTGGCTGAATTAACTCTCTTAGAAAAAGATTTTTTTCTTTTTTGCTTAATTCATTTAGAGGCTTACCATCCTCCTCAATGAAAATACTTTCATCTACGTCATTAACATTATTTTCCAATGACGTTTTATTTTATACTTAACAGGCGAACCAGATTTAACAAACTCAATCAATAGTTCAATACCCGTTTCTATTGGTCCTTGAATTAAACCTTTATATGATCTTTTAAATAAATGTTTTTCATAGTTTGCTTCTGAAACACGATCATCTATAGAAAGAGAGCCCAATAAGCATAAGTGAATAGCTTCTAATAAAGTTGATTTACCAATGCCATTTTGACCCGATACAACTGTGATGTTCCTATTAAGTAATGTATCCGGGCTAAGCTGAATAATATTCTCTCCTCTATAAAGGCCAAAATTTGTTATTTTAATGCTGTCTATTATCATTCTGCTCTATTCTCCAGTTGTGCAATGGCTTCCTGTACATCATCAAATGTACGCCAGTCCTGATCAAAAATTTTTTCTATTGTTGAGTGGATAGAAGCTCTTCTAAACATGCCATAGCTTTGCCACTCCGCATCCAATAGCTTTTGTACCAACTGCATTGGAACCTCATGTTCTTCGGTTAGTTCATTCAATATTTCCAATTCGGTAGCGCCTGGTACAAAAACGTCTGAGAAAGTCCCTACCATTTGCCTACCAGTTACCGATTGATAAATGTGAGGTAGCTCGTCCTGCCAATCCTGTCGCTCACTTATCCATATCCTGCGGATTTCGGCCAATTCCGCAGGGCTTATTAGTTCAAAGGTAGGATCATATTGCTGCACCTGCTGCTCGGTTTCTAATAGCCGCCTGATCATTTCCTTTGAAAATTCGAGTTTATAAGTACGGTATCTTAATTTGCCGCTTTCTGAAATTTTAATTCTCCCGTCCCGTCCTTTAAACTCTCTTTGCTGCGGTTTAATTTCAGGATTTTGTGTAGAAGAAAGCCAGTCACGAAAGTTTAATAATGGGGCCATCCATTCTTCGCCCGAATCAATCATAGCTTCCATTGACTTATCCTTAGTAACTACTGTGCAAGTCCAGCAACCAAATCTACTATTTCCGCAAGATGGGGTTGTATCATCTACTACTAAAGGACACTCACCTGATTGAGCTGAGCGATAAAGCGCAGATAAATGCCGATTATCAGTTCCCCAGGGCGAAATAGGTTGATTTAATAGATATGTCCAAATATCGTCAGTAGTAAAATCCTCCACAGGCATAAATACCCAAGCCCCTCTTAATTGACCGTGGCGCGATAGTTTATACCCGGTTATTTCATGGTTGTCAATAACTTTATTTCTGTTAGCGCTCTCATTTCTGCGCATTCCCAAAGCCAAAATTACTTCTCCATGCTCTGCAACCCGGTCTAAAATAAATTTATTGGATGGTTTTATTTTCATCCTGTCAGTACACCAACGAAATACGGAATTTGGAGCAGGGTAGCCTTTACCAATTAAATTTACCCAAAATGTATCTTGTAACTCCGGCGATAATTTATGCGCCGTTAAATTAAGACCTTGCTCTTTAGCCGCAGTATTCATTTTTTGGAGAGCAGAGCTTATGTAATTAACTATTACGGGAGTTTCAACTAATGTATCGGTTGAAATTACATAAATCGGCTTTGTTCTTTGTTCAACAGGCAATTTCAATATAGCGTTCCAAACGAGTTGTAAGGTGGCGGTAGAATCCTTTCCGCCTGAATAACCAATTACCCAGGGATAAGGGTATGATTTATACGTGTTTTGGATGTCAATATATATATCATTTAAGCTTCGTTCCTTTAATATTGACATAACAAATGGTCTTTTTACAAATGTAAAAGTAAATTAGTTCAAGAGTGAAACATATATTTCCACATTGTCATTTTGATGTTAAGATAAATTCATTTGGGTTAGCCTGTGTAGGCGAAATTACATTTGAGAGGACAAATAATATAATAAGCACTTTCATAATATTTCATTTTAAAATATAAAATTACTAAAAAAATTAGCAAAAGCAAATTTTTATCAAAAAAATTCTTATTGCGGTTAGCAACATTTAAACAAGAAAGGAGATTTTTTTAATATTAATCCTTACCTCAACATCCCCACCACCTTTTCCTGCACCTCATCCACAATCTTCCAATCCTTAGCAATATAAATATCCGTAGTACGATGCCCTTCATCGATATGGTTTAATGCCAAAGCCACATCATCCATACTCATCCGGCAATCATTGCGGGCGGTATTGGCGAAGGTATGTCTCGCCAAATAAAATGTTACCTCTTCTATTTCTGTTAATTCACGCAATTTTTGCATCCCTGCGCTTAACGCCGTGTCTAAGCCATCATAGGTTTTACCGTTTGGAAAGTGTTCCTATATATTTCTTTAAAATTGGTTTTGCCTCATCAATCAGTTTAATGCTGATAAAGGCTTTGTCTGTTCTTCGACCTTGAGTTTTAGCGCGATTATAATCGATCCGGCCACGTTTAGTAATATCTTTTTCGCGTAAATGATAAAAATCGACGGCGTTCATCCCGCATAAATAAAAGGAGAGCATGAACAAATCTCTTGCTAATTCCGCACGACTGCCAGGTTTAACCCTGCAGTCCCTTATCAATTTAACCTGCTCGATGTTAATGTTGCGTTTCTTAGTTAATGGCGCACGACCTATTTTATACTTTTTGAAAGGATAATGCTTTATCCTGTACAATCCAAGGTCTTCGTTATTAAAATGTGCACAGGCAGCATTAAATAATGTTCGTAAATCACGCATGTGATTGTATAATCCGCTTTCTGACAATCCTTCCTCTTGGGTTTTAACTTCTTTCCCAAATTGATTTTTACGGACAATAATTCTTTTAGACTTTAAATACCGTGCATAAGCATAAAGCATTTTGGAATGTATCTCATTAATAGAAACCGATTCTCTTTCAAAATAGTCGATCAAGCTATTACGCACGGTTCGATGTGTATTTGCTGTGCCATTTCTGTTTTCTTTTCTTGATTGAGCGATATGATCTGTACAGAATTTAATAAAGTCAATTTCTTTTTCTTCTAAATACTTCAGTAAGTCTTCGCATGAAAAGAATTGAAGCTTTGGGCCTAGTTGACTGATCATTTCCCGGTATTTGTCCAGGGAACTTTCAATGATTCTGTTGAGAAATTTGTCTTTGATATGATACCCCCCATCTAACTGCCTTTTTGATACGTAGTGAACAGTATCTATATACTTCCTAACGCGTTTGTGATATAGACAAACCTTAACATTAAATGTACCATCTAATTTTTGATGGTGCGCAAATACTTTGGCGCTAACTGTAGCCATTGGTTTACAATTTTGCGACACGGACTGTAACACATTTGCCACATAAACCGAGTCTAATTCAATAAAGAAACCGGTAAACTCATCACACGGACGAATGTCGGTGATGTGCTACAGCCTGGCCTACACTGTAGTCAGAAGCAAAAAAGTAGTTTTTCTTGCGAGAAACGACTTTTCTAAGATGTACGCCCACGTGGGGCTGAACCAAAAATCCCAATATTTATAGTGGTCGAGTGGTTCGTAATGTCTTTAGCAAAAACCTGGTTTCTGCTTTGCTTAATACTAAGTTACGACGATGTTTTGTTTTTACAAAATAATCTGATAACCGAATGAGTTCTGCGCTTATGATAAACTAAAATCATACAATAAATTAAGTAAGTTTATTATGCAACTTTAGTTTATCATATAAAAAACGAACGAGGCTCGCTATCAATCAAATTGTAGTTTATAATGACTCGCTTGATTCTTTTACCTTCCTTTTGAACTTGTGCAAAATTTGCAACAGTTGGATTTTTCGTTAGTGCATTTGTTTGAAGATACTTTTTAACCCCCTCATATACCTTACAATCCGAACTTACTATCTCAACATCCGAATTACCTTCTCCTGCACCTCATCCACAATTTTCCAATCCTTAGCGATATAAATGTCTGTGGTACGATGACCTTCATCTATGTGGTTCAGCGCTAATGCTACATCATCTTTACTCATTCTACAGGCATTACGTGCTGTATTGGCAAAAGTATGCCTGGCCCAATAAAATGTGATGTCTTCTATTTCTGTTAATTTACGCAGTTTTTGCATTCCTGCGCTTAATGCTGTGTCCAAACCATCGTAGGTTTTATATCTTTCGGAAAGTCTTTCTAAATACTTTGTTAAAATTGGTTTTGCCTCGTCGATCAGCCTTATACTGATAAATGCTCTGTCTTTTCTCCGGCCTTTGGTTTTAGCCCGATTATAATCTATCCGTTCACGTTTAATATCTTTTTCACGCAAATGATAAAAATCCACAGCATTCATACCGTATAGATAAAAAGAGAGCATAAATAAATCCTTTGCCAATTCGGCCCGGCTACCGGCTTTAACCTGGCAATCCCTTATTAATTTAACCTGTTCAATAGTAATGTTACGTTTTTTGGTTAAAGGGGCAGACCCTATTTTATACTTCTTAAAAGGATAGTGCTTGATCTTATAAAGCCCAAGGTCTTCGTTATTATAATACCGACATGCAGCATTAAACAGGGTTCGCAGGTCACGCATGTGATTATGAAGTCCGCTATCGGATAAGCCGTCTTCAATTGTTGTTATCTCCTTACCGAATTGGTTAGTGCGGGTAATTTTTCTTTCAGAGCGCAAGTACCGCTCGTAGGAATAAAGCATGTTGGAATGTACCTCATTGATCGAAACTGATTCCCTTCCAAAATAGTCAATCAGGCTATTCCGGATTACCCGGTGGGTATTCGCAGTGCCGCCCCGGTTTTCCTTTCTTAGCTGGTTGATGTGTTGGCCGCAGAATTTAATAAAGTCGATTTCCGTTTCATCTAAATACTCCAATAATGATTCACAGGTAAAAAAATCAATTTTACTCCCTAACAAGCTGATTGCCTCCCGGTACCTGTCTAGGGAGTCTTCAACAGCTCTATTAAGTACTCTGTCCTTAATAGAGAAATTTCCATCTAACTGCCTTTTGCTCACAAAATGTGAAGTGTCCAAATACCTGCGAACGCGTTTGTGATAAAGACAAATTTTAACATTAAATGTACCATCCAATTTTTGGTGGTGCTCGAAAATTTTGGCGCTAATAGTAGCCATTGATTTACAATTTGTGCTACACGGGCTGTAACACAGTTGTAACACACCCGTGTGCAATTCAACAAAAAAACGTGTAAATCCTGTTACAAAAGTGTTACAGTAACAGTGCGGCGAAGGATCCTATTTCGCGTTTAGAAACAAAAAAAGGCCGTTTTTGATATCAAAAACGGCCTTTTTTAGAAGTGCGCCCACCTGGGCTCGAACCAGGGACCAAAAGATTATGAGTCTTCTACTCTAACCAACTGAGCTATAGGCGCAGGTCTATCGTTTTTTTAACGAGGCTGCAATTTTACGCAAAAACAGCTAAATTTCAAAAACTCATTTCATTTTTCTTAAAAAAAGAGTCTTAATTAAAATAATCTTTTTAAAATGAGCTATCTATTATTCGCTCATGAAGCATATACAGATTAAAGCCGGATAAAATCAGGTTTTATTTGCCGTATCGGGCAAAATAATTAACTCATTAAAAATTAACTCTTTCCATAGTTTATTAACTATACAACGCTATCACGCCTTATTAAATAAAAATATTTTCTTTGCTATAGCAGTTTATTATCTAACTTGCAGTATTGTGCGATGTTTTTGAAACATCAGTTTTTTCTTTTTCAAAAATTCGCAACTACAAGCAAACTGGTAAAATTTAATACAATATATGCCAAAAAAAACCGAGTTCAACTGGTCGGATGAGAGCGAGCCGCATAAAAAACGAACTAAAACAATTATTACCCAACATCCGGATATCCGCGAACTTATAGGCCGAAACCCGTATACTTTTTTGGTTATATTACTTTGCGTAGGTATACAGACAGGTTTAGCCATATGGTTGCAAAACAGTTCGTGGTGGATGATATTTTTGGCGGCTTATTGTATAGGCGCCTTTGTAAGCCACACGCTGTTTATCTGCATTCACGAAGCTTCACATAACCTGATTTTTAAAAACAGGGTATTAAATACCCTTTCGGGGATATTGGCCAACCTGCCGCAAATGTTCCCAAGTTCGGTATCGTTTCAAAAATATCACATCAAACACCACTCCTTTCAAGGTGTTGCCGAATTGGATGCCGATATGCCTTATGGCTGGGAAGCCCGCATGATTAACAACAAATGGTACGGCAAGGCTTTATGGTTATTGTTGTTCCCGCTTTTCCAGGCTGCACGGCCATTCCGTTTAAAAGAAATTAACCTGCTCGATGCCTGGACAGCAGTTAACTGGATAGTTGAAATTGCTTTTGTAGGTGCGGTGGCTTATTTTCTGGGAATTAAAGCTATTGTATTTTTAACGCTTAGCTTCTTCTTTTCGGTTGGTTTGCACCCGCTCGGCGCGCGCTGGGTACAGGAGCATTACCTTACCCATGGCGATGAACAGGAAACCAAAAGCTATTATGGCGTTTTAAATATTGTTAATCTTAACGTGGGTTACCATAACGAGCATCACGATTTCCCATCTATACCCTGGAACAAGCTTCCTCAAATAAAAAAGATTGCAAACGAACATTACGAAACCTTAGGTTATCATACTTCCTACACAGGCCTACTGTTTCGCTTTTTGTTCGACAGGGACCTTTCGCTGTTTTCGCGTACGCTGAGAAGCAATCGTGGCGGCAAACTAAAAAACGATATTGCTAAGGTTCAAAAAACGGATTTGATTTCTGAAGAGGTGTGATATATTTGCACCTTTATGGAGAATATTAAAAACATCATTTTTGATTACGGCAATGTAATTTTCAGCATCGATTTTACTTTAGCGCAACAGGCCTTTGCCGATTTAGGCATCAGCAACGCTACCGAGTTTTTCGGCCACCGCAAGCAGGATAATATTTTTAACGCCTTCGAAAAAGGCGAAATTTCTGCGGATGCTTTCAGGGATGCGATCCGTAAAGCTGCTAATAATTCATACCTCAGCGACCAGCAAATTAACGATGCCTGGAACAGCATGCTTTTGGGCATCGCCAAAGGCAACCACGATTTGTTATTAAAGCTTAAAGATAAATACCGCACTTTTTTGCTGAGCAACATCAATGCTATCCATTATGATTATATTATCGACTATTTAAAACGTGAATTTGGATTTGAAGGCAACGATCATCTGTTTGAGAAAGTATACTACTCGCACCTGATAGGTAAGCGCAAACCCGATGCCGATATTTTTGAATATATTTTACGAGACAGCAACTTAAACCCTGCCGAAACGCTGTTTATTGATGATAGTCCGCAGCATCTGGCTACAGCCGGAACATTAGGCATCCGCACCTTTTTAATGACTGCTCCCGACACCATACAGGCTTTTGCCGAAAGAGAAAACCTGTAGCTATAAAATCCGGTAGCAAAATGCTATCTTGCTTTCATGATCCGGAAACTACTACTCTCTGCCGCTCTATTTATCAGCCTGTTACCGGCTTTTAGTCAGAAAAAAGCTAAAGCCGATTACTTTCCTGAAGCTAATAACTGGCAGCATCAGTCGCCCACGGCTATCGGGCTGGATAGTGCGGCCATCCGTAAAGCAATCGCCTTTGCAAGAGAACACGAAGTAAAAGCGCCCCGTGATATGGAAGCCGCGCAGGCGATAAGCTTTGGCAAAGGCGAACCTTTTAGTGAAGGTATAGGCCCTTTTACCACCCGCGGCGAGCCTACCGGTATCATTATTTACAAAGGTTACATTGTTGCCGAATGGGGCGAACCTCTGCGCTGCGATATGACGCACAGCGTAACCAAAAGTTTCCTGTCGACGGTAATTGGCCTGGCTGTCGATCGAGGCCTGATTCGCAGCGTAAATGATACCGTGGCGCATTATGTACCTCCGATTGAAGTTTACAGTAATGATGGTAAACGAAATATTGAGGACATGGGTAAACCCGAAATGATAGCTCCTTTCGCCTCAGCACACAATCGTATTTTAACCTGGGATGTGATGCTGCGCCAAACCAGCGATTGGGAAGGTACGCTTTGGGGCAAACCCGATTGGGCCGATCGACCCGAGGGCGATGCCAGCAAATGGATAAACCGTCCGCGTAACACACCGGGTACCGTTTGGAAATATAACGATGTGCGTGTAAACGCACTTGCACTGGCTACTTTAAATGTATGGCGCAGGCCATTGCCTCAAGTATTAAAGGAATACATTATGGACCCGATAGGCGCCTCGAACACCTGGCGCTGGTATGGTTACCGCAACTCGTGGATCGTTCTGGATGGGCAGCCTGTGCAGTCTGTTGCCGGTGGCGGGCATTGGGGCGGCGGTATGTTTATTAACGCTTATGATATGGGGCGTTTCGGACTACTTACCCTGCATCGCGGCAACTGGAACGGCAAGCAGCTCATCAGCGAGCAATGGGTTAAACAGGCCCTCACTCCCACCACTGCTAATCCCGAATACGGTTACATGAACTGGTTTTTAAATACCAACCGTAAGCTGATGCCCAGCGCACCCGAAAGCGCCTTTGTACACATCGGCAACGGCACTAATATGATCTATGTGGACCCTGAACATGACCTGGTAATGGTTGTCCGCTGGATTGACAGTAAAGCCATGGATGGTATGGTAAAAAGCCTGTTAGATGCGCTGAAGAAATAGCAATCGGTGTAATCAGATTACAATCAGTGAATCCCATCTAAAACTTCTTTTTGATCTTCACCCAGATATTTTTAAGTTTCTTAGCATAGCGGTTTAATTCGCCAATAGGTTTGGCATTGCGCCATTCGGTTAGTTTTAAGTACTGATAGAAAAGCTCTTTATACTTTGGGTTATAGTTATAGGATATGTAAAACGGCTTGCGCGATATAAAATGTACCAGGAATGGTTTTTCAATATCGCCCGAAGCAAAATAGTTCCAGCGGGTATCCAGTTCCAGCCATTTATTGGCTAAAACTACATTAAAACCATACTGATCGGGGTAATTGGCGTATTTAATATTCTCATCAATACAATCAATGATTTTTTGCGCGTAATTTCCGTCTGCCCATTGCTTCATATTAAAGATAATGAGGCCGGTATTAAAGTATTTAGTTTTAGGCGCAAAGCCCAGCTCTTTATAATTGAATATACCTCCCCACTCATTATCGAAGGTCAGCAAACGCTGGTCTTGTACGGCGGCTATCACATTATCACCCAGATCATGATTATACAAGTTGCTGATCTCATCCAGCACAATCATATCCACATCTAAAAACAATGCTTTTTCGGTATCGGCCGGTACAATGTACTGGATAAACAGACGCAGGTAAATAGTAACCGGGTACGAGGTCCGGTCGAGTGGGAGCTTGATACCCGCAGGTATGGTATCCTGCATCCTGATCCAGGTTATGCTGAACATATCCGGACTAACCGAGGCCTGTATCTTTTTCTGACTGCTCTTTTTCACCCCATCGGCAATCACATACACGTTAATCTTTTCGCCAGTTTTGTGATTTACCTCGATAGATTTCAGCAAAGCCGCGAGGTGAATAACGTAATGTTCGTCGGTTACGATAACGATAGGGATAATACCTGCTGCGGATGATGTACTCATATTTTGCTACTGTGGCTCAGTCAAAAATAACTTATTTAGGCGTAAGTAGGTAAAATATTGTTCAAGCCGATAATTAATAAATATAAAATGCAAATAATAATATTATATTTATAAAATAACTATTGAAAAATGAGAAAATACTATCCTAAAAGTCTATTTTCTAAATTGTTACCTATCTTATTATTTACAGCAGTTGTTATTTTAGTTTATAGCTGCCGGAAAAATAGTATAGCGAAACAAGATTCTCCATCACCAGCAACCGGTTACCAGATTGATTTGATGGCTTTAAAAGCCGATTACATTAGTGATACCGCTGTTGCCGGAAAAAATATAATGACTGCGGGTGTCAATGGACTTCCAAACCTGATTAAAAACATGAATGTAAAGTGGGAAACACTTTATTATTTGCGGCGTACTGCCAGCCGGGTTATCGAATTTGAATTAGACAAAAACAAAAATACCGTACCTGTTTCGCCCAATGCAGGGCAGTATATAAACTATCACGATAAAACCGACCTTGTATTTTTACAGTTTGACAACGGTAATAAAATGCGTTTTTTTATGAAGGTTGTTGAAACCGGCGCCGATACCACCGGCGGAATAATACAAAACTTACACTATAATCATATACCCAATAATTTTACCGGACATATTTTATATTATACCACGGCTAAGCAGTTATTATGCGCTTATCTTATCAGCAACGGGAAAACCACCGGTATATACTCACCAAATACAATTACTAACAGTGGAAAAACCATACAATCTGCCAGTGGTAAAAATAGTTTGGATATATTTGAATGTACCAGCTGGTATTGGGGCGATGATGACGACGGGTGGGATTATATAGGCACTACTTGTGTTACACTCGTTGTTCAGGATGGAGGCGGCCCGCCTTCTGCTCCGGGCGACGGTGATGGCGGCGGCGGCAGTTATAATCCCTGCGACCCACCAAGTACGGGCCCGCTGGGCCCGGGTACGCCCAACCCGCCCGATCCTAATGCCCCGCCTGTAGCTATAGACAATATCGGCGTTATTGGCGGGCATCCCAAAATTATGGATATTAGTGCTTGCCCACCGGATGCGATAACGCCGCCACAAGTTATAGATAGTGTAAAAAATTCATGTTTAAAAGGAATGGTAGATTCAATTATGAGTAAGAATATTAAAGGTAAAATAGACTCTATGATACAGGGTGTCTTTGGTGGCACACAAAAATTAAATTTAACTTTTACAGATCAGATAGCTATGCAAGTTGCTACTGATGATGGGGAGGAATTTGGACAATACGATAAAAATAATCCTACAGTTTTAATAGGCGCCGCAATTGATCTTAATGCAGTTACCCTGGCAACATCATCAAAAGAGTTTATCGCGGCGACAATTATGCATGAAGCACTTCATGCTTATCTGGATTCCAAAGGCATTGCTATTGGTGATGCACAACATGACGTTATGGCAGCAAATTATGTAAACAGTATGGCTAATGATTTAATGGCGATGTTTCCTGGGCTCATAAAAGATGCTGCATATTCTTTGGCTTGGGGAGGTTTGGAAAATACACACCTTTATAGTAACCCGGGTACATCTGTATATATACCCACCGGCCAGCAATATATTAATACACTTTATAAATTTCATACCGATACAGTCGGGCATCGTACTTTTGGTCATGGATGCTAATAAATTTAACTTATGAAATATTTAAAGATTTCACTATTGTGGGGTATTTTTTTAATCTGTAGCACTTGTTTTGCGCAGAATAATGCTAAAGATGATTATGAAAAATTTGACCGAAATTTTTCTTCAACAATTAATTATCCGGTAGAGTTGGTTAGAAATTGTACGGTTACTGCTTGCCTGTTAATGGTTCAGGTAGATTCCGTAAAAAATGTGATAGAGATGAATTTATCGGATAGTGCAGATTCATTGTTGAATGTGGAATTTAAACGTCATAAACATAGCCTGAATACTAAATTATTGGAAAATTATCTCAAAACTGAGTATGCCAACAATAATTGCAACACTTACCTTATACCTCTATCTTACGGTTTTCATCAAATGTCATGCCCGTCGCAGAATATCACAATAACTTTATTGGATAATTATTTAAAATTTGAAAGTAAATATATCAATGGAAACGTCATCTTTCTAAAACCTATTGGTTTTTTGGTGCATATCCAACATTAAAATAGATAAAACCCTTATATTTTAGACCCGTTCTATTCGGAATAATAGAAGAATGGAGTTCGTACATTAAAACCTTATATAATCGTTCCTTGGTACAGATACAGATGTTAGCAAAAACATCATGAAGCAAATCATAAAAACTTTAGTAATCTTATTCGTAAGTCTCTTGTTGCTGAAATCAGCAAACGCACAATTAAAGTTGGGATATAAGCCCAAGGCTAAACAATTGCCAGAAGATAGTCTGTTTAACCAATTCAGGAATACCGTCTATAATAGTTTTTACAACCCGGTTTATATGGCTAATACTACTCCCGTATCGACAATGATGAAAATTGATATTGATTGGCAGGGCAAGGTAACAAGCATTAATTTTTCCGACAGTGCAGACTCTATATTCGTTAAAGCTTTTAAAAATCATAAAAACTGGTACGATGATAAAGCAACATTGGAAAAATACGCCAAAGTGATGGGATTAACCAATGTATCTTTGCTGATTCCCATAAATTATGAGCCAAATTATCCTAATCAGCGAAAGCTTTTTTCATATGATGAATTAGAGGGAATGATGAAATTTGATAAGAAAAGTTTTACCGGCAAAGCCATAATATTTGAACAGATTAACATTGGTGTTCTTCCCAAACGCAATATGTGATTAATATTTATTAAACAGGTTATAAAATAGTAAAACTATTGAAAATCATTAAATCAGTATTATTAATTTCCATCATTCTGCTAACCGGATATTCGGTTTATCCACAGGAGACGATAAAACGATCGGACAAGCTAACGCCTGAACTAACCGAGAGCTTTAGTATTTTAAAATCGGATAAAAAATTGAGGCAAGGCGAATACACCGCTGTAAATAAAATGAAAGTAATACTGGCCAAGGGCAATTATAATGCTGGTAAACGAGTGGGTGAATGGCAATTTTTCGCTGATACGGGTAAATTGCTGCAAACCTTTAATTATGATAAAAACGAATTTTCGTTTTTAGATACTTCGGCCAAAAGAGCTTTTCAATACCATTTTCTGCAAGACATCAGTCAAAGTGATACAGTAAATAACCCGGTGATTATTGGTGGTTATTATTATGCTTTTATGCCCTTAATATATAATCGTATAGATTTGTTTAAAGCAATAGGGGCAGTTTTTCCAGGCACATCAAAAGCAAGGGTAAAACAGGTACTTACCATAAGCGCCGAAGGCGTGCTGCTTAAACACCTGGCATTAATAACTGTAGGTGATAAAGTAATTAGTTGCGAACTGGACGATAGCGCTTTTGACGATGGCAGTAAAAAATTCACTCCTGCAATGATTAATCATCACCCGGTTGCATGCGAAATCACGGCGCTATCGTCTCTTAATTTTACCCGAAGCGACGTAACTCAAACAACTCTATATTGACCTTACTGTGGTTTGTTACAGCTATCTTATCAAAGTCAACGTACCGGTACGTTTTGGCGCTGAACCATTATAGCTCATGCCCCGCCATTCCAGTCCGTTAACAAAAGTGGCGCTTGCTTCCCATACATAAACACCTTCCTGGGCAAGCGTACCACGTATAGTACCGTCCCAGCCTTCGGTAGGCTCGCCCTTAGCGTTCAGTTTATTGCTTTGCCAGATCAGCTGCCCAAAACTGTTAAATATCCGTATCTGGTATTCCCTGATACCCGAGCCTATGGCTTTAAAGGTAGTGAGCTCCGAAGTGCTGCTGTTAGGCATAAAGGCAGTGGGCAGGTACATTTGTCCGGGTACGCCGTTAATGCTTACCTTACGTATCAGCGTATCAGCACAACCATTCAGATTATATACAATTAATCTTACCTTATAGCTGCCGGTATCGGCATAGGTGTGTGTCGGGCTTTGTTTGCTCGATGTTTGCCCATCGCCGAAGTTCCACATCCAGGTTACCGGGCTATTGGTGGTATGATCGGTAAAACTGAAATTTTTATCAGGATATGAAATAACCGAATCAGGATTTATCGTAAACGCTGCCACCGGCGGAGCCGAAATATTGATATACGCATTTTTAACCATCACATTAGGGCAACCTAAGTCGTTATTCGCGGTTAACGTAACCGTGTACGGCGAATGTGTATAATCAAATACGTGCGTCGGGTTAACATCGGTAGAAGTTGTTCCATCGCCAAAATCCCATAGATAACTCCTGGCAGCAGGTGTTTTATTGGTAAAGTTAACGCTAACACGGGTACAGCCTTTGGTAACATCGGCAGTAAAATCGGGAGCGGGCTGATCGTAAACGGTAATTACCTGTGTGGCATAATTTACCGAGCAACTGTTTGTGGCTGTCAATTTCACGGTATAACTGCCGCCTTTTAAAAAGGTGTGCGTAATCAGGTCGGGTGAAATGTTGGTTGTTCTTACCGGGCTGCCGTCGCCAAAATCGTATTGAAAGGTCGTTGCCCCGGTGGTATTGTTATGGAAATCTACTGTCCACGGTGCACAGCCCGCTAACTGCGGCGCATCAACTACCAATGCAGGTACAACACTGTTTGGCGATACCGTAATGGTATAAGTTTGTGTTTGCCCTATGCCGCAAGCGCTTTGTGCTGTTGCTTTAATGGTAAAGTTCTGGGTTTTATTGGTAATAAAAGTGTGCTGAACAGTTTCGGTATCGTTAACCACAGTCGGTTCACCATCGCCAAAATCATAGGTATAAGTTCCGCCACCTGTTGAGTGGTTAATCATGTTTATCGTAAACGGCGAACATCCAACTACTTTATCAGGTGTAATAATAGTTTTAGGAACGCTTTTTACCGTTACCGTGGATGTTGTTGATTTGACACCGCAGGTACTCGTAGCTACAAGCGTAATGGTATATACAATATCCTTCCCGCTTGGGTCGGCTTGAAATACTACCGGCCCCGGGTTTGTTAATGTCGATTTTTGACCGTTGCCAAAATCCCAGGTAAAGGTCGCGTTACTTATCGGACTCGAAGCATTGGTAAAGTTTACCGTAAGCGGCCCGCATCCCGATTGTACATCTTGCGTAATGGCGGCAGTAACGTTTTTAGTCGTAGTAAATGTGTGGGTAAATGTATCATCACCACAGTTAAATTTATTGGTTGCTATCAGTTTAATATCTACACTCTGACCATCGGCAGCAATACTATATCCCGGAAAGGCTAAACCGGTACCTATAACTGCACCATTGGCGTACCAGGTATATTGAGCATTCCTGTCGGGATAATCGGTAGCGACAATGTTTTTGCTATCGATAGCAAACGGCGCGCACGATTGATCGGTAGTAAAAGTATATACCGCTTTAGCGGCGGGGTTTACCGTGATGGTAACTGCGTTACTGGTGTTTTGCTGTGGTCCGCTGCAAACCTGTGTGGTAATGTTACGGCGATACATGGTCGTAACTGTTAGCACAACAGGCTGATAGCTAACAGCTGTAGCACCTGAAACATCCGCCCAGGCTTTACCATTATCGGTACTGCTTTGCCATTGGTAATTATAAGTAGTACCACCGCCTGTAGGCTGACTACCGGTTAATATGGCCGGCTGATTATTAGCACAAATAGTTTGATCGGCAGATATGGTATTTGCCGCAATTGGGGGAGCCACTAAAACCTGCACCGGGTCACTGGTATTGCTGCACGGACCTGACGACACCACGCGCCTGAACCAGATAGTATTGGTAACCAGGATACTCAAATCGTGCCCGGTTTGGCCGCTTACAGTTTGCCAGGTTGTGTTATCAGCACTGCTTTCCCAGGTATAAGTGTAACTGTTATTTCCTCCGGTAGGGTTGCTTCCCGCGATGGTAACCGTTTGGCCCTGACATACCTGCGGCTGCGTAAAGCTGACGGTATTGGTAATAGCCGGCAGATCGGTTATGGTTACGCTGCTGGTGCTTGGCGCACAGGTTGATGCACCGGTTATCGTCCATTTAAAGGTATAGGTTTGTCCGCCGGTTAAACCGCTCACTGTAGTATTAGGTTGGGTAGCATCGGCAAAAGAAACTCCTGCGGCGTTAGCTGAGGTTACCGTCCACAAACCTGTTGACGGCGTTGGCGAATTGCCTTTCAAAGTATATACCGGCGAGTTGCAGATCGACTCGTTAGGCCCGGCATTAGATTGCACCGGCGGCGGCAAAATACTTATTGTAACCGTTACCGGATCGCCTGCAAAACCCGATGAACTTACCGGGGTAATGGTATAAGTTGCAGTAGCTATGTTATTTACTGTGCTGTTCAGAATGTCGTTAATATTTGCAGTAGCGACAGGTGTAGCCTTGCTGGTATTACCCGTTACGCCGGCGTCGGCAACGCTTGTCCAGGTGTAGGTAGTATTTGGCAGGTTTGATGTCAAAATAATACCCGCACCGGTTCCGCTACAAATAGTATTGTTTGTAGCCGTTGCTGTAGCAACAGGTTTAGGGTCGACCGTTACTTTGAACGTGAATGGCACACCGTTACAGCCGTTGCTTACAGGGGTTATAATATAAGTTACCACAGCATTATTTACCGGGTCGGTATCAGTAATCACATCATTAATGGCACCGGTTCCGCTTGCTGTGAAACCAGAAGCATTTGCAGTTGCGGTGGCAGTCCAGGTAAAAGTGCTGCCGTCGATGGTAGCTGTTGGCTGATAAGCGACTGACGAACCGGTGCTGATTGCTTTACTTGCAGCACTTGTAACATTATTTGTAGGATTAATAGTGATCAGCACATCGCTGGTTACAATATTACACGGTACTGGGTTGGCTGTTGTTGCCTGCAAGGTTAATTTAACCTGTCCGGCTGCTATTTCGGCAGATGATGGTGTATAAACCGAGTTCAGATCATTGCGGCCGGTGGCAAAGGTACCCGTACCTCCTACCCATGCATAACTTTGCGGCGTAGGGCCGGTTATTGTTCCCGCAAGGGTAACACTGGTACCGGGGCATACGCCGGTTTGATTAGGGCCCGCGTTAACCGTAGGCGATTCTTTAAAGTTGAGATTTTGTGTAGCGCTAACGCTGCCGCAAGTATTTTTATGTGTTACGGTTATGGCATAGCTGCCATAATCTGAGAAAAGTATCTGCGGATATTTTGAGTTGGCAGTGGTTCCATTCTGGAACGAATAAGTGCCGCCAGTAACCGTCCAGGTGTAAGTATCGGGCCGGGCAAGTGTTGTCCCCGTAAGGGTAGTTTGCGTTATACCTGCGCTATTGTCAAAAGTAAATAACTGACCTTTGCCGCATAAATCTTTATCGGCAGATAGCTTGGCAACAGGCGTGGTATTGATAATGATATTCTGAGTTGGTGTAGTAGTTGCACCACATGGCGCACCGATAGCCAGCATTACTTTATAATTGCCTGCAGTGCTGAATACAAATTGTGGCTGTTTGCTATTGGCATTGGTACCCGCAGCATAACTTATAGGCGCAGGGCCGGTAACCGTCCAGGTATAAGGATGACTACTGCCCGAACAGCTGTTATCAACAACCGATAAATCGACAGGCATTACAGTTGTAGAACTGCAAAAAACAGAGTCAGACAAACTGAATTTTGGTTGCGGTGTGGCTTCAACACAAATATTTCCTACATAGTCTACAGCACCGCAACCAGCACCGCTTGACTGTAGGCGCAACGAAACAGCGTGTGTACCTGTTGTAGTAAAAGTGTAGTTGAATTTATCGCCTAAAGCAAGGTTAGTCGCCTGTAGGGTACCATCAACATACCAACTATAACGTGCTGAAGTGTTACCGCAGGTAGTGCTGGTACTGTTAGGGTCGTCGCCAGGAAATGAAATATTGCTAAATGTTACCGGACTATTTAAACAGGCATAATTACTTGCCGTTGTATAGGCGTTGGTTGGTGGTTTAAGCACTTTGGCATAACTGGTAACCTGCGTACCAACCGCACCACAAAACGGACTGCTTACGCCGATATTTACCGGGAACGAATTGGGGTGCCCCGTAGTTTGCATACCGCATGATCCGGCTACGTAATCGTGGCTGATCTCACCTTCAATAGCTTTGATCTGGCAAAAAGTATATTTTGTATTTGTACCATCGCCCCAATCAACCGAATATATGTTGCCGGGATAGTTTTTTTGCAGCCCGTTGGCTGATGTAATATCCATATTATACACAAGTGTTCCTTTACCGTTTATTAAGCATACCACATTGCTGCCGGTGGCGCCAAAACTGGTATTAACTACGTTATTGACTAAGGTATAAGCCTTTGTAGCAACGATTCCGGCAATTGTAGCTCTAACCAGAATAGTATAATTGGCGGTATTTGCCTGGAAACTACCATTTGTGGTGAGTGGAACAGTTGCTTCCGTTGCCTGACTTAACTCGTTGTAAAACGTCCCGGTTACGGTACTGCCTGTTGTTGACTGGTTAATAAAATCGAAACTGGCCGGGCTGCCGTTACAGTTACCAAATACTTCGGCATTGCTACTGCTGATACTTTGCGAATTAATTTTTGCTGTTAAGGGTACACCTGCAAGCACATTTATACTTGCCTGTGCTGATACTATAGCCGGGCTGCTTGCCCTCACTTCTAAATTGTAAGTGCCCGGAATTAATGTTGAAGGTAAAACGCCATTGACAAATGTGTTATAAAAACCGGTATAGGTACCTATTTGGGTATTAGGTGCACCATTAGGTGTTGAAGAAATGTAAAGGCTAAAAGTATTGGTTTGACCGATACAGCCGGCGGCATCATTAATAGTGAATGGTACGGCTATGGTTGAACCTGGTGAATACGGACCTGCATCAACAGTGCGCAGGGTTATAGTTTGGGCATTAATTGTGTTAACTGCGGTTATTAGTAAAAAAACGCAAACACAAAATAGTTTTAAAATCAATTTAGGGTTATAATCAAACTTCACGGTACTCTTCTCCTTTTCAGTAATCGTGCTTTATACGCACGCCGAATTAAAATAGTTTCTTTATTTTTAATAAAAAATATTCAATTATTAAATAATTATCACCACAGTAAATCACGTGCTTATAAATTATCTAATAAGAAAATCAAGTATCTTAATCTTAAAAGGACAGATCTTATTCGGAGCGGCAGATCAACGCGCGCTATGCCTTAGTTTTTGCAGATAAAGGACTATAAAAATAAAACGAGTTATTTTAAACAGAATGGCATTTTACTTGTTCAATCTATAATAACAAAAACAAATAATTCACCATTTTAAAACATCGTCATGAAAGATCAAACAAAAATAATAGTAGGATTAATAGCCGGTGCCGCTGTAGTTGCAACTGTAGGTATATTATTGAACTCAGAAAAAGGCAATGAAATTAAAGATGAAATCTCTGATTACTTTGCCGACCTGATTAAATCTGTAAAAAGCAAGGTACAATCGAGCGCCGACGACCTGAACGAGTATAAAAACAATGCTGTTAAAAACGCCCGTTCTATTATTAAAAACAAAGTTGATAATGCTGCCGATGCCGCGATGTCGGGCAATTAATCAGTAATTAAATTATTTTGCAAAGGGTTTTCGGCATACCGGGAACCCTTTTTTTGATTCCGTCTGAAACATATACACCTAAGCTATGTTCTATTAGTTATGGGCATGGGTATTTTTACTGTATTAGCTGTATTGGTTTTAATAGTTGGCATTATCTACAAAATACGCAACAAATAGCAGCCTGTCACTCATTAATCATCAGGCAATATGCTCAAACAAAGTATCCAAACAAACAGTAAAGTGCAGGTAAAACAATATCCCTTTTATTTAAAAAGTACAGTTATCCTGTTTGGATTAGTTCTTTTAGCCTACATTTTGTTTACCTTACAAAGCATCCTCGTTCCATTTTCGTTCGCCATTATTATTGCCATTTTGCTCAACCCGTTATACGGACTTTTACAGCGGATTAAGATACCCCGCATACCTGCCATACTGCTTACTATTTTAATTGCTTACATTATAGTTGGATCAATTATATTTTTCCTTTCGATGCAGTTGATCCATTTCGGAGAAACATTCCCGGCACTAGAAGTTAAAATAGGCCATTTATTCGCAGAGTTGCAGCAATGGTTGCAAACAAGATTCGGCATGGGCATGGACAAGCAACAAGCACTGATTGATGAAGCATTAAATAACAGCAAAGCACTGATAGCCTCAACATTGGGTTCGGCGCTGACTATGTTAAGCGTAATGGTGTTGATACCGGTTTATATTTTCATGATCCTGTTTTATAAAACATTGATCCTTAACTTTCTGTTTGAGGTATTTGCTGAAGAGAACTCGCAGGCGGTGAGGGTTATTTTAAACCAGACCAAAAGTGCCATTCAAAGCTATATGGTAGGTTTATTACTCGAAGCTTTTATCGTAGCCATATTAAACTCGGCCGGATTACTGATAATCGGCCTTAATTATGCCATACTGATTGGTGTAATGGGTGCAATACTTAATATGCTGCCTT
>Ga0207098_10093_pt1 | contig 28724 bp, 33 predicted proteins | sample Alteio_BWMinHeat_84_FD_153548 | JGI IMG/M metagenome (GOLD analysis project Ga0207098, IMG submission 153548) | Enriched cells from forest soil in Barre Woods Harvard Forest LTER site, Petersham, Massachusetts, United States -... | ecosystem: Environmental > Terrestrial > Soil > Temperate forest >...
CTGCATGCCTGATTGCTGATATTCGCATGCCGGGAATGTCTGGCCTGGAATTGCAGGTGAAGCTTAATACCGAGCGATGCACAATACCGATCATCTTCGTTACTGGCCGCGGTGACATCCCTATGACAGTGAAGGCGATGAAGGAAGGGGCAATCGACTTCTTTACGAAGCCGATTAAGGAGAGCTCGTTTCTAGCGGCCATCGGTCATGCTCTTGAAGTGGATCGAACGGCAAAAAGAAAAGCTCAGGAACGTGCAGGGCTTCTCGGGCGGCATCTTTCGCTGACGCCCCGGGAAAAAGAGGTGCTTCCGCTCCTGGTTAGTGGACTCTTAAATAAGCAGGCGGCGGCTGAGCTCGGGATCACGGAGTACACGGTTCAAATCCATCGAGGAAACATAATGCGCAAGATGAAAGCCGACTCGTTCGCAAGTTTAGTCAGAATGGCCGAGAAGCTTAGTCCCTCCAGCCCATAGTGCCGTGTGGCTACGGCTAGCGGTCCCTTCCACGGCTAGCAAGCAGGAGTACCTACCGCAACGGCAACTTGCGAATCGAATTGCCCGAATAAATCGTCTTTCACAACCATTCCTTCACTATTCACTCACTAGCCCTTTGACATACACAACTCTCCGAGCAAAATTCACAGCCTTATGCGAATTCTAGGTTTATTACATGAATATGTAATTGTCTCTAAATCTAACGATTGGTACGGTGGGGGCAGATTCGCGTGCCCCTTCCGAAATATAGGAAGGGCCCGAATGACTATATGAACGCGCATGGCCATTGAGCGTTCCAAACGAATTGGCATCTTGAATCGCATATTTTGGAGCAGAAATATGTCAAAGAAAATCCCTCTCGTGGTGATCATCGGCGGTGGTTTCGGCGGACTTGCTGCTGCCAAGAGATTGAAACGCGCTCCGGTCAGGGTCTTGCTTATCGATCGATCTAATCACCACGTTTTTCAACCTCTTCTCTACCAGGTTGCAACTTCAGTGTTGAGCTCTGCACAGATCGCTTCACCGATTCGTAGTCTCCTGGCAAAGCAGGCAAACGCGTCAGTAATGCTCGGCAACGTAACCGGAATCGAAACAGCCTCGAAACAAGTCATAGTGGATGTCAGCGATATGCTCGGGCGAAGGATCGGCTACGACTACCTCATTGTTGCCACCGGAGCGACTCATAGCTATTTTGGTCACGAAGAGTTCGCTGCGTTCGCCCCAGGACTTAAGAATCTGTCGGACGCAGAATCTCTCCGAAACCACATACTGGAAGCCTTCGAGAAGGCCGAGATCGAAGAAGATCCAGATCGGCGGCGGGCGCTGATGACGTTCGTGATGGTCGGCGCAGGACCAACTGGCGTCGAGATGGCAAGCGCGATTGCTGTCATGGCGCACACAACACTGAGAAAAGACTTCCGTCGAATTGATCCGAAGTCCGCTCATATCGTTCTTGCCGAAATGGGATCTCGCCCCTTAGCAACCTTTTCCGAGAAGCTCTCAGAATCCGCAAGGCGGCGTTTGGTGTGGCTCGGTGTCGATATACGTCTTCGCCAGGTTGTTCAAACAATTGATGACGATGGCGTCGTCATCGGAGACGAGCGCATCCGAGCCAAGACTGTGGTGTGGACTGCGGGCGTTGCTGCTTCGCCAGCGGGAAAATGGCTCGACTGTGAGATGGACCGAACGGGGCGCGTTCAGATTCAACGTGACCTTACGATCCCCGGACATCCAGAAATATTTGTGATTGGGGATACCGCGTCGCTTGATCAGGATGGCCGACCGCTGCCTGGTGTAGCTCAAGTCGCAATGCAGCAAGGCAAGTATGTAGCAAAGTCCATCCGCCGCAAAATAACTGGTCATACCCCGTTGCCCCCGTTTCGATATTTCGACAAGGGCAACCTTGCCGTCGTGGGCAAGAATTTCGCAATTCTGCAGAGCGCGGGCGTGCAGCTGAGCGGCTTTGTGGCCTGGTTAGGTTGGGCTTTCATCCACATTCGATTTCTAGCTGAAAACAGCCTGCGATTCAGCGTGTTCCTGCAATGGGCGTGGACATATTTCACCGGTAAGCGTGTTGCGCGGCTGATCATCCGGGAGCGAACAAACGGTTTGGAACACCCTCGGTTCCATTGACTCAAAACGGACTTCAATATGACGAATGGGACATTGTGTAATCGGAGGGCAGGACGAGTGAGGGTACCTGCGCTGGATCAGTAGGCGGTTCGAGGTGTTCGTGAAGCCAGGGTTGTTCAGCCCGCAAGTTCTCGTCAATTCCGTGCCTCCACAGGGGGACGCAGGGCTTCGGACGCTGGAACAGAGTGAGTTGAGAGGCAGGGGGCGTATGAATCCAAATAGGATTGCAGCGAGAGAGAACTGGTCCTACATCTACAGTGAGCGGAATTCCTCGACAGTAAGAACTCACAAGTTACTGATGCCCGTTCTGTGCCTGGTTGTGTTGTGCACTTTTCCGCCGACGAACCACGCCCAAGTTCCGGTCTATGAGGTCACGCCAGTAGAAAGCACGATCAAGTTTGGTGTCGACTCTTCGGTGCCTATCAAAGGTACTTTCGACAAATGGAGCGCAACCATGAAGTTCTCGTCCACGGATGTGAGGAGCGGCGTTTTAGAGATCGAGATCCAAGCGGACAGTGTGAACACCGGTAGTGGTCTAAAAAACGACAAGTTGAAGAGCAAGGATTTCTTTGACGTGAAAGACTTTCCCATCATTACCTTTAAATCTACGAAAGTCGTTCAGACCGGTTCTAACACCTTCGACCTGGAAGGAGACTTTACGATTCGCGGGGTTACGAAAGCTGAAAAACTCACTCTTACGGCTAGCGGCAAGGGATCAACCTCCGGAAGCATCGACGGCACAATGGCCTTCGATCGCAAAGACTACGGCATGAACAAAAGCATTCCCTTCATCAAGATCGCCAACCGTGTCGAAGTAAATGTCAGCCTGAAATGGAGGCGGATCAGCGGACCTCCTCCGGTTTTCGAGCAATAACTCGAAACTCCAATGTAGATACAGGATTCTGCGATATCCAGCTCGTCCACTCCGGGTCTTGATCGATGCCGAACGCTCATCTCTTCCTGCGTCACCTCAAGATGAACCATTGAAATAATTGACGCAGCCAATGCCGTTGCGGATCGGGAGCCGTTCACAGATCCACCTTCAACGTCTCAGCATCCGGGAGCCGTTCCAGATGGGCGCCTCGACGCTGCCGAATCGGAAGATGTTGCGGGCGATCGAAATCCTGCGAACTCTTGTCGTTCCCATCGTCCGCAGAGAACTAGCCGCAAAACCTCCGCGTGCCTGATACAACACTGGTAGCCCCCTGGCACCCCTGCTCACGAGGCAGGTGCGCTTCTCACTAGAACATCAGCTTTAAAAGCGAGCGCTCGCCATGGCTGAGGCCCACTTTTTACTCAGGTTGGGTAAGAGGCTGTGGATTATGACGGTCTATTTACTGCACAGAGGGTCATACGAGAAGACCCATGTCTCTTAATCATTTCACTTCAATAAGATGGCGCGTCCGGCAGGACTCGAACCTGCGGCATTCTGCTTCGAAGGCAGTCAGGGGCAAAATCTAAATGCTTGTTATGGTGTCGCTTACGAGCATGCGGACGCCTTCTAATCCGCACAATGATACTTAGTAGAGACCTAAGTTTCCGGCTGAGCAACACCTTCGGTTTATGAGAGATGAAGTCAAGAACTATATCTCGTTTGTCTTGTGTCGCTTCGGAAGGTACCCGCACCAGTTTCGCGATTCTACTTGTACCCAATCCTGTTCCCAAATTGGCTCCCAAGGGTCCTAACTGATTCTGGGTGGCTTCACGATATCGCGCTTGAGGCGGTGGAAAATGAAACTACCGGTCTGGAACACCACCAAAGGAAACTCCGCATCCCAACGGCCGACACTGACTTCCTGCGCGGCGCGCACAATCAGGTCGACCTTGCTCTTCGGAGCCGGGCCCAATTCGCCGTTAGCGATAGCGGCGCATTTTTTCTTGCTTCCGAGGCCAAATATCGGTCAACAAAGACGCAATTGTCTGGGCTTTGACGCGCGCGAAGGAAATCACTCGATCAATAGCGTGTCCTCCTAAGGTTCGGCCAGCAGTCGAACAAGCGATTTTCTGCTGGTTGGGCATCACATACGCTAACCTGCTCGACGAAGCGATGAATTCATCAAAACAGACGCATGCAAGGGGGCAACTTGGAGGGTCTTTCAGGAATAACTTGGGAACAGTAAGAAAAATTCGTGAAGGGAAACGGCCTAGAAAGATTGCCTAAAAAATGAAACCATTGAGAATCGGAATAATGTGCTCGTTGCCCGTGGCGTCGAGCGTTTGGTCAAACGAGAAAGCACGAGGGCGACGAGAAGTGATCCAAATCACGCAATCCGTACATTGGCAGTCTTGTCGCCCCCCCCCTGCGGCCCTTTTGTTCGGTTCTTAGTAGCACTTACACCCTGCCCTACAGCCCGCGCTTAGCCTCGTCTGCCTCTTCTGCCAAATGGAGTAGCAGTTGAGTGAATTCCTTGGGCTGACCGAGAAAGAGACCATCGGCAATAAATCCGTTAATGGCGCCTGTTGCGTCCAACTGCCCAGGTCCAGTCGGCCGGATAATTGCACATTCTGGCAGGCCTTTGATGAAATCGGTCGGCTCTGGCATGATCAGGTTCGCCTGGAGCGATTCGGGTTGTCCTAGGGCGAGGTTAATGAACGCCAGCGAGCCGCCAGCCTGATTGTCCGTCAATGCAACCACGTTGCCTGCTTTGTCATGCCAAACCTGGAAGTGCATGATCTCCGATCCACCAATGCTGATCGTGATTCGCAGTACTTCTGGGCTTGACACTCGCTGGCTGAGAGTGGCGTAAAGGCTGGTGCCGGCCTGCTCGATAAATCCAAAGTGAAATCCGGCAGTGTTGGCGATTGCTTGGATGTGGTTCGGGTCGTTCAGGTCGTTTTGGGAGGTGGGGATTGCCGGGTGCTGTCCAACAGCCAAACTCGGGACAGCTTGAGGAAACGTGGCGCCAAATTCAGGGTTCTCCTTGCTTCGATAGCGGGTCCACCAAGTCGTGTCCACGCTGAGTTGCTTCAAATTCGTGAGCCGACCGGTTTGCGGGACTCCTGGCACCGTGCTTGGGGCTAAGGTCGCAAATTTACCCAAGTCGACCGGCTTCTGGCCCTTGGATTTCAAATACGCGGTCAGGAAAGCAACGTGGCTGATTTCATCGTCGGTGTTGTCGGAGATGTACTGCGGCATGTCGCCGTCGAGTTGTTGAAGAGCGTTGATGTACGGTTGACTTACACTGTTGGTGGCCTCTACTCCCCCAAGTTCCTTGTATTGTTGCCACAGGTCGGTCTCGATGATCTCCGCCGCCAGCAGAAGCTGCAGAATCGCCGCGTCCCCTTTGGAGAGATCGTCGCTACCTCCTGATCCTTCCTGGCCGAAAGCTGGCATCCCTCCAGTCAACAGCCCAGTGCTTACAGTCACTGCACCAACCGTGATCATCCCGTTTTTCAAGAACGATCGGCGATTCGCCGTACCCTTCAAAAGGCCTTCGGATTGCGACATGAGCGTTTTTCTCCTTTGTTTAGGCTGATTAGCTGAGCTAAGGGCGAACGACGCGGCCGCGATCCCCATCATGGTGAATCAGGCTGCGCCATGAGCACACAATCGCTCGCTTCTAAGACTGACGTGACGTTGTTTTTATTCCCGTGTGCGCCTCAGAGTCCGATTTAGTTTGGCCGGGAATAAAGGTAGTCAAAAGCCAGTTTGATGAAATGAAAGCAATCCACATAGATAGATCCGCGCAAGTCGAGCGACTATAGATGAGGAAAAGTATGGATTCCAACTTGACCAGCTCAAATGCGTCGGCAACTAGTGAGTTGGCTTAGGGCAATATCATCTTTTTGATTTGGACTGGGGAATTTCTTCGCCACTCTGCCGGTCTATGCAGCCGTGAGGCAGCTTCTGCCGACTGACATTGTCAAGGGCTAAATTCACCTCGCGCAAATTCGAACGAAGGGGCAAATCTGATGAAGAAACTCCTGGTCAGCTTCCTGCTTGTCTGCGCCAGCCTTTCCAGCTACGCAAACACGGTAAGCGCATCCTCGCTTACCGAGGGCGAAGCGAGTTCTCCAACGAGCGCACTGAACCCTGTTATCCAATGGAATAAAACGCTTCTGGTGATTGTCCGCACGCCGGGCGCCCAGCCAGCGACCATGCATTCCACGCGCAGCTTTGCGATCATGCACGCAGCGATTTATGACGCCGTCAACGCGATAGACCAGAGGCATAAACCCTACCTTGTCACGCTACCAGATGTGTCGCCAAATGCTTCGCAGGAAGCTGCGGCCGCCGCTGCGGCGCACGAGGTATTGGTTGCACTATATCCCACCTTCAAGGCTTCTCTCGATGCTGCACTTCAGCAATCATTGGGCCAGATTGCAGATCGTAAGGGCAAGACCCAAGGGATTGCTATAGGCTTGGCTGTCGCCGATCGCATTCTGGCGCTGCGAAGCAATGACGGCGCTAGTGCCCCACCCATTCCTTACATTTTCGGGACCGCGCCGGGCGATTACCAATCGACACCTCCTAACTTTCCACCACAGCCGCAGCTCACTCAATGGCCCGATGTCACGCCATTTGCCCTGAGCCGCGCTAACCAATTCCGTCCGGGCCCGCCCCCAAAGTTGACCGGCGACGAGTACACCGATGCTTTTAATGAAATAGAATCTTTGGGGGTGGAAAACAGCACAACCGCGACGGCCGACGAGGCCTTAACGGGGAGATTTTGGAACGGCGCCATCCAAAACTACTGGAACGAGATCACGCAAACTGCTTCGCAGGCTCACAATTTGAGAACGGCAGACAGTGCACGGCTTTTTGCACTGCTGAACCTCAGTCTCGCAGACGGCGTCATCGCGTTCTATGACGCAAAATATACGTATAACTTCTGGCGACCAGTTACTGCTATTCGCGCAGCCGGCACCGACGGCAACCCAGAGACATTGGCCAACCCGGGGTGGCTCCCTGAAGTGGGCAAGACCGCTCCTGATCCGTCCTATCCAGGAGCGCATGCCGTTCTTAGTGCCGCAGCCGCAGAAGTACTGCGTGCGTTCTTCAGCAGAGACCACCTCGATTTTGACGTGATATCCGAGGTCTTACCTGGAGTGGTGCGCTCCTTCCAGAGCTTCTCGGCAGCGGCTGAAGAAGCAACCTTGAGCCGAGTTTTTGCCGGACAGCATTTCCGGTTTGACCTGACCGCTGGTAGCCGTCTCTGACGCGATGTCGCGGATACTGTGGTCGACAATCTCTTGACGGCCCGCGAGAAAGACGAAGGCAGGTAGTCCGAGCAAGCTAGGCAACGTCTGAATAGTGAAGCCTCGCCGGCTGCGAAATCCTCGACGGTTCTTCTTGACGAGGATCTCAATGAGCGGGTTATCGGACGCTTTCTCACTTTCTAGTCCGCCGTTAAGAAGTGATTTTTGATTTGGAAGTTAAGCCGGGGTAAGCGAGAAGGGGAGTACGGCGTTCAGGAGTGCGTAGAAAAAATCGCGCAAAAAGAGGTTCGCTCTCAAGAAGCGGAGAAGTTGCGGAAGGTTGAATCCCACCGCAGCCACTAAAGCATTTGACGGTCTCCGGAACGACCCTTCAGCCAATTTCGTCCCAGCAAACCGTCGTTTTTGGCGTGACAGATGATTGGTTCCACCACCGCTCTGCGGTTCAGCCAGCGTTTGATCTTTTCCGTGATGCCTCGTCGCTGCCCCGTGATGTACACCGTCGTGTGCGAATGCCCCGTGAGGCGGTGTCCCTTATATCCTTGATCGACGGCGACGCGTGACGGACTGCGGCCCACCGTGTTCCGCACATCGTCCAGAGCTGCTTTCAACGTGTGATCGTCGTAGGGATTTCCGTGCAGCGCTCGCGCCTGCAGGATGAAATGCCCGCCCTTGGCCGGATGCAGATTCGTGGCGATGGAAACCTTGAAGCCGAATTCGTACGGAACGCGCGCTTTGCCCTTGCTGATGCACTCCACTTCCGGCGCGTGCCAGGAGTACTCGTAGCCTTGATCACCGCGCTGTTGGTGCGCGATCCGCCCAGCACGCGCCAACGCACTCTCCAGCCGCTGGACCGAATGCTCCGATAACGCGGGCATCGCTTGCATCTTGCGCCACACGTCTCGCATCAACCGACGCAGTCGCACGCGCATATATTTCACTTGTCGCCGAGCCCGCCTCTTTTGTTTCGCGTGAAGATAGCGGCCCGTCTTCATCGCCGCGCGCCACGCCACACGCACGTACGATTGCCGCAACCGCAGCCCTGCCTTCTTCGCGTGCCGGCCCAACTGTTCGATCGCCACCAATAGCAGTCCGTGTTCGGTCGGATGCGCGATCGCTTTTTCCTGCACCGTCGTATCCGCCGCCACCGCTTCCGCCGCGCGCACACTCAACGCTCCCGCGCGATGCGCAGCGGCCAACGTCTCCTGCAACAACGTCTCCAGCGCTTCCTCTCCCACCCGATGCCGAAAGTGCGTCAGCCCCGAGCGCTCCAGCGGAAACGCGTGCTGAAAATATTCCTCGCCGCAGAAATATTGCATGTAGGGATCCCGCTCCCACCGCTCGCACACCACTTCATTCGACAACCCCTCGATGTGTTTCAGCAAATGCAGCCCAACCACCAGACGGATCGGCGATCCCGGACGCCCAGCTTCCTTGTAATACGGCGCAGAATGCGCTTCCTGCCGCTCCCAGTCGATAATTCCTCTCAACAGCACCAACTCATGCTGGAAATTGATGATGTTCTTCAGCTTCGCCCGAAACAGATCCTCCATCACACTGTCCTGCGGCTTCGGCCTGGGTTTCATTGCTTCTCCCCAAAACAAAATTGCAAGATTTCGGCACGCCTCGCGCCAAAGCCTTGCAATTTCTCAACACAAAAATCAACTCAACTCGTATGCAAAACGCTGTTTTCGTTAGTTTTTAGGGGGGGACTTTCTAACGACGAGGTCTACAAGCAGGATACTACGACTTGGTAGACGTTCACCTCCGAGCGGCTTCCCCTCGAACGAAGTTCCTCTCAGCACCCCCATGCCTCAAAGAGGGTGTCGAAAGAGATAAACCGCTTGCTTAGCCAGCCTGATCCTTTTTGAAGGTTCTCTTTCAGCACAGGTGGATTGAACACCAGTCGGGGCGTCGCGAGAAACAAAAAGTTTCGCTTGTTGTCGCCCCAGTCCCAACCCCGATGCAAGGGTTCGCGATGCTGCATGTGGCCGTTCAGCCACTGCTTACCCCGTACTTCTCGTACTGCCTGCGGCAAATCCTTCCAAGTCTCAATCACCTCCACGCATTCAATACTCGGCTCGTAGCTGATGCCAACCTGCACGCCAGGATGGTTACGCGCGATCCGTTACAGAATTTACTTGTTGGTGACAATTCATCGCTTTAGTCCTCCGTCCTGCTTGGTAATTGCGGGAGACGAGAGGCGGACCGGCTGAGTTCCGAAGGAAGGCATGATTTCGCTTTCCGTCTTGTGACCGTGGTTGGGTCCTTTCGGCCGCTCCCATGATTCAGCGTGATTTGATTTACGCTTTGGCACACTGGAATCGGGGGGCTCCCGAAACGCTTAGGCTAGGCGTGGATGTTCGTTCCACGCGGGCGCGACTGCGGGCCACTTCCTGTAGCAGTTCGCGCATTCGGGCGCGCGCCTTGAATAACTGGGACTTGGAATTCCCGGTCGAGCATCCGAGGATCTCCGCAATCTCAGGGTGTTCATATCCTTCGACATCATGGAGGATGAAGATTTTTCTGTATCCATCTGGCAACTGTTCAATCGCCCGGCGAAGATTGACTTGGTCAATCACTCCGTTGAGCACCGAGTCGACTCTGCCGAGTTCTAACAGGGGCCGGGAGTCTTCCTCCTCCGAATTGAGCGTCGCGTCGAGTGACACCTCGAGTGAGCGCTTCTTCCGAAGCTTCATGAGCACAACGTTTATTGTTAGCCGGTGCAGCCAGGTGGAAAGTTTCGATTCTCCGCGAAATGTATGGATCTTGAGGAACAACAGTAAGAAAGCCTCCTGAGTCAGATCTTCGGCTTCGCTGTCATTCTTTACCATCCGAAAGCAGATCGAGTAAACACGCTTGCAGTATTGACGGTAGATCTGCTCGAATGCGGCAGCATTGCCTTGCTGGGCAAGCCGAATAGTTTCTGTCTCCGAAATGTCGCTAGATTCAAGCTCTACTTCCAAGTCTGATGGCATGGAATCCGGGCATGCGTTAGGGCCGCTTGATGAGGAGCAAATTGTGGTTACGCCATCACTAAGAGTCCACGATAAGAGCTGAGCACTTCATCCGAGATCTCCTTTGCGCAAAGTGCCATAGGCGAAGATTCGCCTGGCCTCATTTTTCGGCCAAATGCAACCGTACTATTTTGGTCCAGAGCTCGTTGGTGTTTCGCCTCGCCCTCTTCTCGCCTTCAGCATCCACGCACTTTCAAGCGCTCTGGGCTGATCTGTCGAATATGAAAGTCTGCTCCTCGGCGACCAGGAAAATTGGCGTGCCACCGGATGAAATCGAGACGGCATGCGCGAGCGTCTGTTTCCCACCTTCGGACGCGGCGCACGCCTCCAGGGCTTGCTTTGATGGAAAATGTACTTCCACGATGCGGTGGAATGGAGCGGCACCTTGCGGAGAACTCAGGACCTCGGTGGCGACAATCTGGGTTTTCCCCGCTAGCTTTTCGACAGCCATCGGAACATGTTCGTTCTGATAGACTCTCTCGAAGGCTGTGATGTCTTTCGGACGTGGGTACATCACAATAAGTTTTACATTTGACATGCCATTCTCCTCATTGAGATAAGATTTAGTTCTGCACTACTTTTACGCGACACTCTCCCTGCGCACAAAGATCTCGCCGACGTACACTTGCTTGCGCGACTCGCCCACTTGATTCTTCTCCCATCAACTTTCGGCTTGCCTGAACCCAATCCTGCAAGTCGCGTCAGCGTACTCAACGGCGTTCGACGTGTAATTCATACGCTCGCTGTCGGACTCAACGGGCCGTTCGCGACTGGCCGGCGAAAGTGCACGCTGCACTTCGGCCAGGACGAAGTCCGGCCTGTAGTCCCGCGTTCCAGGCTGCGGGTCCCGTGATTCAGCAAGGCCGCCCACATCCACAGGATCGAGCCCGATTTCACCAACGATACTGGCTCCAGGAGCGACTTGCGCCGTTGGCATCAGCTTCAAACCCGCACCAACGGGGCAGCGTACTGGAGCCCTTATGTTCACATTTGACGCTACCAACCTGTCAGGCACGTCGCTGCTGGTGAGTCTGACCGGCAAGGGAGCGCCATGATCTGAACGGGCAAAAGCCCTACTCGGCCCCGACTACGGTGATCCCCTGGGCGCGTACCGGCACGGAACCATCAATGGGAAGCACAGTAGGAGCAAACGGTTCGCTCAACGTCCCGTTGGAATTCACTTGAAGAGTATGGAACGCGTTGCCCGCAGGAGTCGCGCTTGAGCTTCCTTGCTCGCTTGAAACGTAGATGAACTGGTCAGTTTGATCAATCACCGTGGAAAAAGCGGCGCCTGTCGTCGATGCCATGACGAAATGCTGGATCTGCACAGGGTTGAGGGGATCCTTCAAATCGTAAACTGCGATCGAATTATCGCCAGTGTTGGTGGCGTAAAGGCGTGTTCCTGCGTGATTGACGACGGCCCAGCAAGGCGCCGCTCCGGAGTCTGGCACCGTCCGGACAAACGAGAGAACTCCTTTTTCGTCATAAGTATAAACAGCTACTCGGCTGATCGGCGTAATGTCAACGTAAAGGATCTGCTGACTCGGGTGTGTGCGCATTCCCAGCGGTAGATGGCCACCAGTTAGGCCAGCGAATACGGAATCCGGCAGAGCCTGGGGCGGATTTTGCTTCAGACGGCCGTCCTCAGTAATATGGAAAGACTGCAGCAGTCCACCTAGAAAATCTGCTCCAAAGACCACGGTCCTCTCGGCGGCGATTAGCGCCTGCGAAGGCGAACTGCCGTAAGCAACGGACACAGTGGAGTTGTCGATAGGCGTCAATTCGCCATTGGGCAATACCTGGAAGGTGGTGTAATTCGGCTGAACCAAGTTACCATTCTGAGCTGGATCCTGATCCTTGTTAACAACCGTGAGGATGTTGCGGTTCAGCCCCAAGCTCACAGGGTCGCTTCCACCGGAGGGAAAAGGCGAGCCCTCGACGGCCTGAAGACCGTCCGAAGTGATGCGAAACACGGCCACGGAATTGGAACCTGAGTTTACGGCGAACAGTAGGGTTCCGTCTGGACTAACAATCAGGTTTTGATCGGAATCGAATGGGCCAAGGGCAAATGTTGCATCGAATACGCCGATTCCGCCCGTTGGCGTACTGCCTAGAAAGGTTGGCCTTCCGCTCCCATCGTTCTTAAACGTAAGAATAGAATTTCCTGCCGTGCTGTTGCTCTCGAGCCAGATCAGGTCCGAAACCCCTGCACTCCAGGCTGGGGCTTGCATGGCGACGAGTATTGCGAATCCTGTCACCAAGACTGCTAGCGGCCGCCATCTAAGTATTTGGGAAATTCTTGCAAGCGACCCGAGTATCGCGCGAGACGTCCTAGTAAAAAATGATTGCCGATCCGCACTAGGCTTCATGCTCATAAGGCTGTCGGTTTGCTTCATAGACGTTTTTCTCCTTTGTTGACCCTATTTGACTGACTTCGCGGCGGATCGTGCTATTTTCGCCGTGAGCGCAGTCTGCCACTCCTATAATGAGTCGACTCTCGGCACTGAGAGAACGTGCCTTCACCCGCTTCGAACGACAAACAGCTCAATTCGAAAGCCGGGCCGTGCCCAGCCCCAGAACTCTTCCTGTCGCAATCTCTTGCACGATCGCCACGACTCTCAAATTTCGTGGATTCGCGTTCTCGGTACCTACTTTCACGTCCTTCGAGAATGCGCCGCCAGGATCAATGGTTCCCACCTGGGTTAGGGTTTGCACTACCGCGACGTGGGTCAGAATTCTCCCGGCGTTCTCTCCTCTTCTCACGTTCGATTGATCGTTATCGTCAGCCAACGCGAGAAGGACATCCGCCGATTTCCAAGAAGTCGAGGACGACAACACTCCAGTCTCTGCACGCGCGACAAGCGTGTTGCCTTCAAGATGGACCGAAGAGAGACCTACCGGAACCTTTTCACCCTTGGCCGCACCCTCGATAGCCTGAATAGCCCGCCGTTCATCACTGCCAACGAACTGCGCGTCGCCGTCCACGACCATTTGGGGTGTATAGGCGCTGTCGAGACGAAAACGATGAGCATAATCGCCTTGACGGACGCTGAACTCATGGGATGAATACGGATCTTTCCATCCTATATCGTTCCAGTAGTCAACATGCTCGCTCAGGACGACCAACTGTGCGTTGCGTACTGGCTGGGACCGGTCCAGCTTTTCCAAAAGGGCGTCCGCAGGAGGGCAGTCCGAGCAGCCTTCAGATGTGAATAGTTCGATCAGCACAGGAATGCGCATCGTGGCGTCGCCAATCGGCCTTGGGTCAGGGCTTGCAGTTCGAACGTACCGAAGCGGGAGTAGCGCTAGAAGAGCAGTGGCGACCAGTGTGATCACTTGAAACATCAGACGCTTCATGACAACCCTCCTTCAGCTACTCAGACGCTAGGCGAGCGGGATCGCGACCTCGGCCGAGTGTTTTCAGTTCTTGTAGGGTCCACTTGATTTATCAATTCGACTGACACTTCGTCGCCCCCCGCCCGCCGGGCCTTCTCGCGATTTCGAGATGACCCGGCTCGATCCTTCACACTCGCTAACCATTTCCCGAAGTTCGTAGTCCCCGCACGTGAGAGTAGCGTGGAGGAATAAGGTTTCACGAACGCCGTAAATTATTTCAACGGTCGGATGGCCTGCAAATACTCGGTGGGAATCATTATTTTTGAAACTTTATCTCAATTCGGGAATCGGACGGACGGCGGAGATCTCCGGAGCTGAGCTATGGTTCGGAAGCTCTATATGCGTCCAGCTAAAGGGCTAATCCCAAAATAAGGACGACGGACCAGTTCCTTCGCACAACATGCCTGATAATTCAAAATCGTCGACGCCAGGAACATTAACTCGGCGCGAGTTGCTGAAGCTTTCACCCTTGCTCGCCATTGCTGCGATTGCGGTACCGAGGCTTCGCGACCCCCTGCTGACCACGGGCGTCGCCTTTACCGACTGGGCTTCCGCAAAGTGGTTTCGTCGCAATCAAATGGCGCCTACATTCGCCGACAGCGAACTGACGCCTCTCGACAAGTTCTACGTCAACACGTACGACGTGGACGACCCTGAAGTGGACCTGGAAAAATGGACACTAACCGTCAGCGGGGACGTCAAACGGCCCGGCCAGTACACACTGGCGGAAATCCAGGTCCTGCCAAAATTGACTCAAAACACGCGGCACATTTGCGTCGAGGGCTGGGACGTCATTGGAAGATTTAGCGGGGCTCGCATCGCAGATTTTCTCCAGAAGGTGGGGGCGAACCTGAACTCGAAATTCCTCTATGTCGAATGTGCCGACGATTACTACGAATCGCTCGACATGGCTTCCGCGCTCCACCCACAATCTCTGCTGTGCTACGAGATGTACGACCAGCCGCTTACGCGCGAGCACGGTGCGCCTATCCGGCTGCGCGTGCCTACGAAGATCGGGTACAAGCAGGCTAAATATTTGACGAGCCTGCGCGTTACGGACGTTATTCCGAAATCCGGCTACTGGGAGGACCAGGGCTATCCCGCTTACTACGGGCTCTAGGCTTGGCACATTTCAATGGCAGTATCAAACTCCTTTCCGATTCCACTGGCAACTGTCGAAATCGGGGAAAGCCAGGTCCAAACGGCCTACGAGCATCCCTGGGCGGTGCGGTTCTGCCACTGGCTGAATACCATTTCGCTTTTTGTGATGGCCGGAAGTGGCCTCCAAATCTTCCGGGCCTTCCCCAGCTTTGGCCCAAAGATTCCTCAGCATGACTTGCTGAATGTTCCGAAGTCCCTGGCCCTGGGCGGATGGCTCGGCGGCGCGCTTCAATGGCACCTGACGTTTGCATGGATCTACGTGGCGACAGGTGTCTTCTACCTTGCATACCAGATCTTCTCCGGTAACTACCGCCAGCCTTTGATCGTGCGTAAAGATCTTCCCGGGCTGTGGCCCATGATCCGGCATTACTTCTTTTTCGGGCGCAAGCCGGCGCAAACGGAAGTGTACAACCCGCTCCAGAAGATGGCTTACACCTCGGCGATAGTCCTCGGGCTGTTATCCATCCTTACAGGAATCGTCCTCTACAATCCTGTGCAATTTTCCCTCCTTGCTTCGCTGATGGGCGGATTCCATTGGACCCGAGTTTGGCATTTTTGCGTTCTGTGCGCATTGCTCTTGTTCGTTTTGGGGCACCTGATCATGGTGATCCTCCATGGATGGAATAATTTCACTTCCATGCTAACGGGTTGGAAGCGCAACCCGGAATACTTGCCCTGATGATTGTTCACCCTTGACAGAAGCGATGCAAAATCGGGACCAGTCCGAAGCCGAGGTGGCACTTGCGCCTCGATCTGACCCCGGCCACGAACACGAAGCCGCCCTGATCGGGCGCATCCGGAGTGGCGAATCGGAGTTGTTTTATGAACTGATTCGACCGTACGAGAGGCGCGTCTTCGTCATCGCCTTCACAATTTTGAGAAACGAGGCGGACGCGGAAGATACGGCGCAGGACGCCTTCCTTAAAGCGTTCAAGTACCTCGGGCAATTCCGATCGGAATCGCGGTTCAGCACCTGGCTGATCCAGGTGGCTATCAACGAAGCGCGGCTGCGGCTGCGGAAGAGTCATCTCGAAATTATGCGACCCATCGTGGATCAGGAAAACGACGACGGCACGTATACGCCGCGGGACTTCACCGACTGGCGCGAAATTCCGTCGGAAGCTCTTGAGCGGAAGGAAATCCGCGAGAAGCTTGTCGAGGCGCTTGGCTCGATCGCACAAAAATATCGGGAGGTGTTTGTCCTTCGGGACGTCGAGCACATGAGTATTGAGGACACGGCGCTGGCGCTGGGGATATCAGCGGGGGCGGTCAAAACGCGGCTGTTGCGCGCGCGTCTAATGCTTCGCGACCTTCTTTCGCCAGGATTGGAGGGAGTATGGATGGGTCATTCCCAGATTCTAAAGGGGACAAAACCGTGGTCGTAAAATGCGAGGATGTTTGGCGCGAGATTTCAAACTACTTTGAGGGAGACCTCGATCCCGCCTTGAAGCTCGCTATGGAGGACCATTTTGTACAGTGCACTGGTTGCCAGTCCGTGCACGATGGCATGCGCAATGTCATTGAGCTTTACGGCGAGATAGCAATGTTCACCTTGCCTGCGGGGTTCCATTCGCGGCTGCGCGGCCGGCTCTCCGATCAAGTCGAAGGACACAAAATATCGCGGAGGGCCTGGCTCGTGAGTGTCGGGGTCACCGGCGCGCTCGCTGCCTCAGCCGTCTGCGCAGCGGCGCTCGATCGCTTCGTGCCGCGCCCTCTCTCCGAAATGGGTCAGCCGGCCCGGCGATTGCCGGAGCGTCTTGTAGCAATCGTTGACGGCGGCAAAAAGTTTCATGTGCCGGGCTGCCCCTTCATGCACGGAAAGTACCACATGGTGACGCCAGAAGAAGCGGTTCGCGAGGGTTACACTCCATGCATCCGTTGCATGCGCGACGCACTTCGGAGCGCCGGGAATGTTACGCCTGACTTCGAGGGGGAAGAACGCGCGAGCAGTGCGACGGTGGAAGAATAATGGGGCCCGAGCGGCTGAGCGAAGCGCAAGGAGTTTCTGAGCCGCCCGGGGGTTGACAATCGGGCCGGGCCTAGTTCTTGGGTGCATCCTTCGACATGCTGTCCTTGCTCATGTCGTCGTGCTTCATGCCATCGGCTTTCTTCATGCTGTCTTTCTTCATTTTCCCCTTGGACATGCTGTCCTTGCTCATTGCGTCAGGCTTCATGCCGTTGTCTTTTTTCATCTGATCTTGCTGGTTCTGATCTTGTCGTGGTGCTGCAAAGCTGGGCGCTGCAAATCCCATGAAACATAGCGCGATTCCCGTGATGATTACCTTTTTCATGTCCTCTCCCTCTCAATTGGAATTCTTTTCAGGCCTTTCGGTACACCGCCGGTACCAACGTCTGATACCGAAGCCGTATGAAAGTTACAAACGCAGGGATTATTGTTCACCACGGCCTGCAATCCGGACTGCGCGCGTCGAGACGCCGGTTTTCGCTCCTGGAGCTTCATAATGGCGTTGCTGCAGCGCTGTATCGGTTGAGCAGAGATAAAAATCGATTGGTGCAGGTGCGGCCCTCGTAGGGAATCGGCGCACCGAGAGCTTGGAACAAAATGACGACAGGTGCATCCCATGAAGGTGCCCCGTGAAAGTGATTGAGATAAGCTGCTTGGAGGTTTGGAGAGAGATCTCCAATTATGTTGACGGCGACGTCGATGCTGCGTTGCGGGCGCGGATGGAGGCCCACTTCGGAGTGTGCACACATTGCACGGCCGTCCTCGACGGAACCAAGAACGTCGTGAAATTAGTCGCTGATGGCATCGAGTATGAGCTCCCGGATGGCTTCAGTCAGCGCCTCTACAACAAGCTCAAGGATAAATAACGATTTGCCAAGCCGCACCAGCTTCTATCTTGACGAGCTGCATCGAGCTGCTTGGCTCTCCCTCTAACTATTGAGACAACTCCCAAAAACGGCCGGGAGTTGCGCTCACGGAAGCTGAAGGCTTACACTCATTTTTTAGCGATTGAGTACAGCCGACAGGGGGCAAATGGGCTTTCTCAGCGAGGCTCAACTAAGCGACGAATTTGGGCCGTTCGTCGCGTTTCAAGAGGCGGTTGGATTCATCCCTAATCTCCTTCAAGCGCAAACATTGTTGCCTCGCCTCATCGCGGCGCAGGCGGTGCTCGAAAGTGCTATGCGCTTGCGAGAAGGGTCGATCCCCCGAGCCCAGAAGGAACGAATCCTTCTAAGTGTAGCGGCTGACCGGCAAGACACTTATTGCGTGGCCGTGGACAGTAAAATCTTGTCTTCGCTTGGCCTTCCGGATCGTCAAATCGATGGTCTCCTAAATGGTGGGCCTCATGCGGACCTATCCGCAGCTGACTTAGCCTCACTGCAATTTTGTCTCAAACTAAGCCGCCACCCTCCCTCAGTGTGCAGTCAAGACATTGAAGCACTGCGGACATGCGGGCTCGGGGACGAGTCAATATTCGAAGCCGTCCTCGTGACGGCCTTGGCCGTCTACCGCTGTACGCTCTCCCTTGGGTTGGGTCCGAAGCCGGATTTCGTGCCGCGAAAGCTTCCCTCGACGAGAATCGATCGGCCGCGTGGCCCGGCGTCCCATGGCTTGTTGCCGGACGCTCATCAGGCGGCACAACGAAAAGGGCCTTATCTACCCACTCCATACCTAAGTGCCACGACATTTGCGCCGTTTGCAATCGTTCAGAAGACTCACGGATTCATACCGAACTTTTTCCGCGCTCAGACTTTGCGTCCTGATTTGCTGGAGGCGGAGCTCGAAGCATTGGGCTTGATTCTGCTTCCCGAGGATGTCCTGACACGTGTGCAAAAGGAATGCATTCTGTTGGTCGTGTCGGCGGCCAACCTCAACTCATATTGCGTTGCCATGCATTGCAACATGTTGCGAGGCTTGGGTATGCCCCCGGAGGAAGGCGACCAGGTCTCAGTTGACCATCATGAAGCTGACCTTTCGGAATCCGATAAAGCACTGCTGGACTTCGCCGTCAAATTGGGAACGCATGTCCCTGAGTTTTCCCGCGAGGATGTTGTCAAGCTTCAAACGCTTGGTTTCACCGAGGAACAGATCTTGGAGTGCGTGGCGGTCACCGCTCTGAATAATTTCGCGAACACCCTACAAATGGGACTCGGAATCGAACCGGATTTTGCGCCCCCTCAGGTCTTTCAAGAAAATAAAGTGCATCTTTCGGGTGCCGCCCTCACTCCTATGCAGCGTGAAGGCCTTGTGCATGTCGTAAACACACTCCAGGACGCGGACGTTGAATTGGTCGCTCTGGCGCAGGGCGGCCAGCTCGATGCTTTTGAAGACCTGGTTCGCCGGCATACCCAGTTGATTTATCGCACTCTGATTGGCATCTTGGGCAACCCTGTCGATGCGCAGGATGCTATGCAGGATACCTTCTTGAGCGCGTTCAAGAACATCGGCGCATTCCAAGGTCGATCGAAGTTTTCGACGTGGCTGGTGACCATCGCCAGGAACACCGCGTTTCAAACCTTGCGAGGCCGGAAAAACGTTGAGGGCTTGGATGAAAGTGAACACGATGAAAATGGGGACTTTCGCCCTCGGCAGGTGAGGGCTTGGCAGGACAACCCCGAGCAGTCCCATTCTAAAGCGGAAATCCGGCAGCTCGTTGAAACGGGAATCTTGGCCCTGCCCGCCAAGTACCGCGTTGTCGTGGTGCTCCGAGACATCGAGCATCTTTCGGGAGATGAAGTAGCCAGGCAGTTGGGGTTGAGCGTCCCTGCGGTAAAGACGCGACTTCTGAGGGGCCGGCTAATGCTGCGAGAATGGCTCTCGCCTCACCTCACCACCAGCTATAAGGGAGCAGCCCAATGATCACATGCGACGAATTCTTCGCTGAGTTCGCGGACTACCTCGAGGATCAAGTGTCGCCAGAGGTCCGTAGGGAACTCGACCTGCACTTGTCCCAGTGCCGCGCTTGCCATGTCTTGTACGATTCCAGCTGCAAGACTGTAAAGATCGTGACAGAAAGTGGTTCGTTCGAGTTACCACAAAGTGTTTCCGACCCAATCATAGACCGTGTCATGGCCAAGCTGCGAATAGACCGCAGCTAACAAGATTGAAATCCTACACCAATAGCAAGACCTTCCCATCCTCGCTATTGTAAGCCTCTCGCAATTCGCTACTTGCAGGGTTCCTCCGGCGAGCGTCGTACATCCTCTTTGAGCCTTCCATAATCTCGCGCTTCTGCCGGGCACGCGAAGAACAATCCATGTCTGAGATAACGCGGGATTCAGGCGTTTCCAAGTTGGGGAGATTTTTTTGTGCATTCATGTTTCTTTCTCGCGGCAAATGACTCTTATCTACGTTCAATGACAGAGCAAACCAACAGCATAAGTTTTGATGAAGCCGTTCTGCCACACCTAGATGCCGCGTTCAACCTAGCGCGCTGGTTAACACGGAATGCTCAGGATGCGGAAGACATGGTGCAGGAAGCGTACTTGCGTGCATTTCGGTTCTTTGACGGATATCAAGGTGGGAATATGCGGTCCTGGCTGCTTACCATCGTGCGGAACACGTGCTACACATGGTTGCACCAGAACCGGGCACAGCAGCCTACCACCGCTTTCGATGAAGAATTACACACCGATATGACTGAGGGCCAAAGCCCTGAAACGTTGCTGCTGAGGAATGCAGATCACCAATTGCTCCACCAGGCTTTAGAGGAATTGCCGTCGGTTTTTCGGGAAGTTTTGGTCTTATCGGAGTTGGAAGAGCTCTCTTACAAGGAGATTGCCGACGTGCTCGGCGTCCCGCTCGGTACCGTGATGTCCAGGTTGGCCCGCGCCCGACATAAGCTTAGAGAATCGGTGACCCGCTGCCTTTCAAGCAGACAAGCATCAGGACACCCCATCGCCATGACGACCGAAGCGAGCGACGGAACCCACGAAACACATTCACGAAGCAAAACGGCCCTTCAAAAAGGGGGATTCGCAAATGGCTACTAATTCGTTGACAGCTCTTATTACAGGGGGAACGAGTGGTATTGGCCGAGCGACAGCCAAAAAACTGGCGAAGCTCGGCATTCACGTTCTCGTAGTAGGCCGCAACGCGAAACGCGGCGACGAGGACGCTCGCCGAAATTCGTGCGGTAGGAGGAAAAGCGGATTTCATCTCGTCTGATCTTCGAGACGCGTCGAGCGCGCGCGAAGTGGCGAAAAGGGCGTTAGAACTCGGAAGCGGCCACATCGATATCCTGGTCAAGAATGCCGCGATATTCCCGTTTGGCCCTACGGAACAAACCAAGGAAGAAGAATTTGACCGAGTGTGCTCGCTCAATGTGAAGGTGCCGTACTTTCTTGTGGCGGAACTTGCTCCCCTGATGGCAAAGAGGGGAAACGGTACCATCGTTAATGTTTCCACGATGGTCGCCGATTATGGGGTGTCCGGCATGAGCCTCTATGGTTCGAGCAAGGCCGCGATTAATTTGCTGACAAAGGCGTGGGCGGCTGAATATGGTCCGCGCGGCGTTCGCGTCAATGCGGTGAGTCCCGGACCTACGCGCACCGAAGGTACGGATGCAATGGGCGAGGGTCTCGAGCAATTAGCTGCTCAGGGGCCCGCGGGACGCCCGGCAACACCGGACGAAATTGCCGAAGCCATTGTGTTTCTCGCTACGGATCGTTGCAGTGTTATCTATGGGGCAAAAATTGCAGTCGACGGCGGCCGCACCGCCATTTGAAATATCGAAGCAATTCCACAAAGAGCGTGTCAGAGGATTGTCGCGGTGCACCTTCTTGTCACAAGCGCGTCCGGTGCCAATGGGAATGGATTTGGCGCACTGCTCGCCTTTGAATTAGACGGAACGTTCTGCGGACCGTTCATTGAGGATGATCGCATTGCCGATCCACGCGGCCTTGCCGTCGATCCAAGGGAAAATTTGCTGCTTCTAAACAGCGGGGCAGACCGCGTGTTAGCGATTTCCTCGGATGGACGGGTCGTCCTCGATACCGGCCGGATTGAAGGCTTGAACCCCGGCGGTGGGGTTTTGGGCCGGGATGGCCGTTATTTCGTGGGCTTGCGCGGCGAACACACAATCGTTGCCTTTTCGACCAGCCTCGATGCTGCCCTAGAGCATGTGTTACCACCCAAAGTCGTACCTTTTCCTCGCGGGTTTGCTTTCGGGCATGATGGCCGGCTTTTCCTCGCCTCGGGAATCGGCCCCGACGGCCAAGGCGATAACGCCATAGTGGCCTTCAGCCGAGGCACGCCCTCGCAGTTCTCTCGTTTGGTGGCGGATCCCGAACTAAGTCCGCTCGATCTGGCTATTGCACCGAACGGCAACATCGTTGTCTCTAGCGAGCATCCATTCGGCGCGGTAGACGCGGTGACGAGCGTTCGGGAATACGGTCCGAAGGATGGCGACCTCGTCCGAGTCTTCTCTCCAAAAGGAAAGGCTGAGTTCCGTAAACCGCGAGGCTTGCGCTTTGCTCCAAATGGAGTCCTCTATTGCGTTGCGCGCAACGAGGTTGTCGGCTTCGATTTCGCGAGTGGCGAATGCCCGGGGGCTCTCGCGCGATTGCCACGATTAAATGGACAAGCCTTGGTGTTTTTTCCGTACTGAGCCGACTACGAGATTATAATTTAGCCGGGCGTCCATGACTCGTTACCTGCCCAAAGAACATGGCTCGACGTAATGCTCTGTCCGAGCGCATGCTCACGAGTCAGGCGCGTCCCCACCTGAGGTCCGAGGACCAGTATAAGAAGGTTGGTTTCGGGAGCGTCCCAAAACACATGGTTTGATACGGAGCGATCCTGGAGAATCCAATGCCGAGTTTTCAATCACTTGGGGCCTTTGAATCGAGAACCTTTTGATACGCAGCGCAAATCCCATGGCCGAACATAAATTGCCCTCCAATGACGGCGAGAATCAGAGCTGATTTGTCTTAAAAAAGACAAAAAAACTACCGCTGCCAGTATCTATCCTATCGTGCGGGACATGGGGAGGTGCACTTTCTCTATTTGGGCACCGCTCGTTTCGGTCTCTTTCCTTCGTAATTGCTGGATCGATTTTACTTTACCCCAAAAATGGCACAGCACTTTGCCGCAGTAGGTGGATCGAAATCCGCACGCGTGGCACATGTTACTTTTGATTTCCTCATCGGGCCTCGCCAAACGAGGACGGCGCGGAGCAGGTCGATGTAGCGCTCGCCGCCTTACTCGGGCCTGACGGTGTAGGTGGCCTCCAGAGTGCGCGTTGGTCGCGGAATCGTGCCGACCGTGTCGGCTACCATCGCCAGTGTTTTGAGTGATTTATCGGCCTTGGAATTCGTGGATGCTCTAGTTGGGGTTTTCGGATCGTTCCCGATCACTTCCTGCACAAAGCACTCAGCACCACTGCTTCCGGCGCTAAACAACTTGCCGAGAATCTCTGAGATAATCGAGCGCCCCAAACTAACGCTCAGATTTCGCATCAAAAGAGACAAGTTATGGTTGCGTGCAATTTTTGGACGCAGATTATCTGGGTGAATCAGCGGCTGCATGCGCTGAGCACGATCTTCGGCCGATTCAGTTTCGCCATCGAAGGGCTCCGCGACAACAATAAAAACTGTGTGGGGGTCGGCTTCCCGGTCTACATATGGGCCCTTGTACGCGCGATCGAGAAATTCACTGAACCCTTCGCCAGCACGGCGTTCAACACTGGGTCCATCGAGCGCATCGAGGCGCACCGCTACTGCGGCGTCCCCGAATGGCGGCAGAGGGATTGTGCCATCCGTAAGCGGTGCGACACCGATCAAGATGGAAATGTTTCGCCGGTGTGGTAGCCGGTTGTCGATTCCAAGCCGACGCTGCAATGCCTGTAGCCTTCTTCTAAAGCTTTTCATCGCGGTCCCTTGCAAACTCTTCCAGCTCCGCTAGGCGTGCCTCAAGGTCCTGCATCTCCACGCCCTTGATCGCCAACTCTACAAGTGACCGTGCAGCGGAAACGCGCGCGCCAGCTGGCGATTGTTTATTGTCCGCCACTTCTGCCAACGTCTCGACCGCCACCATGGATTTCGTTCTGAGCAGATTAACGGCGCTTTCCAGCATACGAGTGCGCTCTCGACGATAGCGTTGCGCGAACATTTCGTCCTGCGACCATCGGCGAAGAGTTCGTTCGGAGACGCCGCAGACCTGCGCAGCTTCCGCCAAGGTCGGAGCCGCCAGCAATGCAGCGATCGCAAGCTCCTTTCGACGCTCAAATTTCTCCCCATGCCCGGTCATCAGAGGCCACCAACGGACATTTCACACCTTTCGACCATTCGCAGCGCGAACGTCCGGCAAGGTGAGCCGTCCCGCTTGCTAGCCTTGCACAGTGCCTTTGCTACCGTTTGTACTTTCATCTCTGCATCTCTTTGGTTACTCAACAGGGCGGGATAGTCTTCTCAAACAAGACTTCCGACTGCCAGTCGACTATGTCTTGTGCCATTTCCTGCCTTAGGCCTACACCCGTAATTCTGGCTACATATTCCTCCGCGTCCGTGTTGAAGACTACGCTATTGTGACATGCTTCGAGCAGGATCCTGAATTCCTGACGCTAGATCCCCCATTGTGTGCAATAAGTGTGCAATGAAACGCGCCATAGTTGGCATCGTTGACGGTATTGACAGACCCAAGAGAGAAGGGAAGTTCGTGGTTTCAGTAACTTACGTGGTGTGAGTGAGTTCCAAGATCCGTCCGGAGAATCCGGCTTACAGGCTTGCCCGCCAAATTTGTTGGATGTCCATTGGGCTAACTCTCGCTCGCATGAGCCGAGGTACCTGCCAAGGATTCTATTTCGATGACGGCAACCATGGCATTGCGAAGATCTCCGGCGCTACCCTTGAGCGAATTCTGACAAGGCAATCGTAGTTTTTGATGTGACTGGTGAACGGTTCGACCCCTCCCCGGCACTTCGACTTCAGCAATCGCCCAGGATGGGAGGCTTGACTCGGGTGTGCAACTTCCTTAGAGTCGAGATTGTGAAGGGTACGAGACTATTGCTAGGTCTGGCAGCGGGCGCCTTGTTGCTCCTGCAATTTGCGGACTGCGCGTCTTCGATGGCGCTAGACCAGCGGAGTATGCAATGTTGCGGCTCAATGCCATGTATGCCCGCCAATCCAAGCCACGATTGCTGCAAGACGATGATTCCCGCGCATCCGGCCACTCCGCTACCCTCGACTCGCGCGCCACTGTTCGCACCTGCGGTTGCATCTATCGAGCCTACCCCCATACGTGACGTTGTTTGTTCAGCTACGGCACATCGCGTGATGGTTAAGGTACAGCAACATTCACCTCCGAGTCTCTACATGCTTCACTCCTCCCTCTTGATTTAACCCCGTTAGGGTGTGTCCACCACACCTTTTTGCCACAACTTTCCCAATTCAGGTCCTGCGCTGCTGAAACACGCATCCAGACCGTGAATTACATTTCCGTTAGGTATTCGCGGAAGATTCGATCGAACCTTTTCAGGAGGCGAATTGGATGTTGAAATCACATTGCGAAAGATCACAAAGTAAATTCTTTCAAGGCCGAACTGTCCGTTGGCTTACGATCATGCTTGTTTCTCTTGGTCATCCTCCAAGATCCCTCGGCCAAGGAAACGGCAACGGTCCGGTTCAATTCGCCGCCACGCAAGAAGAAGACGTACATCCCCAAGGCGTCACTACATTGCAGGAGTTATTGGCGGAGGCCGAGCAAAACAATCCTCAGATTCTGGCCGCACGCCAAGGCTGGCAATCAGCGAAACAGATTCCGTCACAAGTCTCGACGCTTCCCGACCCGCAATTCACTGCGCAACAGGTAAATGTCGGAAGTCCCAGACCCTTTGCGGGGTATTCAAACAGCGACTTCGCGTACTTCGGCCTGGGCATCTCTCAGGACTTTCCCTATCCGGGAAAGCTACGCCTCCGGGGGGAAATAGCGAAGCGAGACGCCGACGTGACGCGGGAGCAATTCGAAACCGTGCGCACGTCAGTCCTTGCCGAGGTCAAAGCCGTATATTTCCAACTTTCCTATCTATCCAAGACGTTGGAAATCCTTGAGACCGACGGAGCGCTGCTTCAACAAGTCGAAAAGGCTGCAGACGCACGTTACCGTGCTGGATTGGGGAATCAACACGATCTGCTACAAGCCCAACTGGAGGAAACGAAATTACTTCGCGAAATTAGCATGCACCATCTTGAGGTTGCAAAAATGCAGGCGCAGATCAAGCAGCTTCTCAGCCGTTCGCAATCCTCGCCTGATATAGAACCGGCTGACCTCCCCGATACACCACTCGCGTATTCGTTCGACGAACTCTTGTCGGCCACGAAGGGCGAGAATTCAGAAATTTCCGGGGCACAGAAAATGGTAGAGAAACAGAGCCTTCAGGTCGAACTAGCACACAAGGACTTCTACCCCGACTTTAACCTCGAATACATGTGGCAGCGCACCGATCCGGCGCAGTTCCGCGCCTACTACATGCTCAGCTTCAGTGTTCACGTCCCCATCTATCGCAACCGCAAGCAGCGTCCCGAACTCGCTCAGGCGGAAGCGGACCTTAGTCGGTCACACCTTCTGTATGAAGCCCAATCGCAACAGGTTGCCTTTGATCTTCGGACTCAATACGACACCGTGCAGAGAACAGCCGAGCTTCTAAAAATCTACCGCGAAGGGTTGCTTCCTCAAGCGCGAACCGAATTCGAGGCCGGCGTCGCCGCCTACCAGAACAATCGGCAAGATTTCCAGACACTCCTTATCGTATTTCTCGATGTTCTGCACCTAGATGAGGAGTATTGGCAGAGCGCCGCCGAACGCGAGACGGCAATTGCGCGGCTTGAACAACTCACCGGACTGGCATTACTTCGAGTAGAGGGAAATAAATGAAAACCTATCGCGCAGGTTTCGTGTTGGCACTCGTCGGAAACGCCGTGTTCGCCGTAGTCCTCTCGGGACTGTGGCTTCATTACCGAGGGACCAGGCCAGTGGAGGACATGCAGATTCAAACGCCTGCTTCGGCTGCGCAAGCCACCACGGAAACCCCGTCGCCCTCAGCGGAGACGCCTTTGGTGCCAGTACAAATCTCAGCGCAACGATTGCAGAGCATTGGGGTGAAGGTCGGCAAGGTCGAACGGAGGCTGGTTGAAGATGAGATTCGCACAACCGGCACTGTGGTCATCGACGAAACAAAGTTGGCCTACGTTCAAGTGCGCTTCTCTGGATTCATCGAGAAAGTCTTCGTTGACGCCACATACCAATACATCCGTAAAGGGCAGCCGTTATTCACAATCTACAGCCCAGATCTTGTGTCCACGGAACGCGAGTACTTGGTGGCCAGGCAGAATCAGCAACAGGTGGCGCAAAGTGCGGTACCGGGTGTCGCATCCAGCGCAGCGTCATTACTCGACGCAGCAGTCGAACGGCTGAAACAGTGGGGCGTTCCCCAACAGGAAATCGCCAGGTTGGAATCCAGCGGCCAGGTTGAGCAGGAACTCGAATTCGATTCCCCCGTCTCCGGTTACATCACAGAGCGAAATGCTTTGCCCAGCGTGGCCGTTCAGCCGGAAATGCGCCTCTTCACCGTCGCCGATCTATCTAACGTCTGGGTTCAGGCACAGGTATTTCAGAACGACCTTGGACGAATCAAGGTCGGCGACCCCGCAAGGCTCACCGTGAGCACATTTCCTGGTCGGACATTCGATGGTCGTGTGGATTTCATCTATCCGCAATTGGATACTGATGCGCGGACAGCCAAAGTGCGCATCCTCCTTTCAAATTCTGATCTCCAGCTTAAACCCGGCATGTTCGTTAACGTGGCATTGAAGGTGCCAATGGGCCGTCAACTTGTTCTCCCAGCGAGCGGCGTGCTGCAATCGGGTAATCGCCAAATCGCCTTTGTAGACCGAAACGACGGGTATCTTGAACCCCGAGACGTGGAGCTTGGTCCCCGTGTCGGTGACGACTTTATCGTCACGAGGGGATTGAAAGCAGGCGAGCGCATTGTAACGTCGGCAAACTTCTTGATCGACTCGGAAAGTCAACTTCAAGCCGCGCTCGGCGCATTCGTTCCACCTCCCCCAGGCGCTGGCGTGACATCAGTCACCAATGCGCCTCAAGCGAACGCGGAACTGACCTCGGACCCAAACCCGCCCAGCAAGGGCAGCAACGTCTTCCGCATAAGACTCACGGATGCGAAGGGTTCACCAATTTCCGGGGCAGAAGTCTCGGTAACGTTCTTCATGCCTGCGATGCCCGCCATGGGAATGGCGGCGATGCGCACTCTGGTTGCTCTGAGCGACAAAGGCAATGGCCTTTACGAGGGTTCAGGTGTGCTTGGAAGCGGCGGTACATGGCAGACCACAATCCTGGCGAAGAAAATTGGACAACCCATTGCGAGTAAGCAACTAAGCGTGAACGCTTCAGGAGGGATGTAGCATGATCGCTCGTTTGATCGACTGGTGTGTGCGAAATCGATTTCTCGTTTTCATTGGGACACTTTTCCTCGTGCTCGCAGGAATCTGGGCGCTGCGGAGAATTTCGCTCGACGCACTACCGGATATTTCCGATGTCGAGGTTATTATTCATACCCCGTGGATGGGAATGCCACCGAGCATTATTGAAGATCAGGTCACCTATCCCATCGTCACGAATCTTCTTGCCGCACCGCATGTCAAGGCCGTTAGAGCACAGACAATGTTCGGGGATTCCTACGTCTTCGTCGTGTTTGAAGATGGAACGGACCTGTACTGGGCGCGGTCCCGCGTCGTGGAATACATGCAGCAAATTCAAGGTCGGTTGCCGGTAAACATTCATCCTGTTATCGGGCCAGATGCTACCGGAGCCGGATGGGTCTTCGAATACGTTCTTGTAGATCACAGCCGTCAACGCAGTCTGGCTGACTTGCGTAGTCTCCAAGAC
>Ga0207098_10098_pt1 | contig 28722 bp, 22 predicted proteins | sample Alteio_BWMinHeat_84_FD_153548 | JGI IMG/M metagenome (GOLD analysis project Ga0207098, IMG submission 153548) | Enriched cells from forest soil in Barre Woods Harvard Forest LTER site, Petersham, Massachusetts, United States -... | ecosystem: Environmental > Terrestrial > Soil > Temperate forest >...
AACCCGAACAAGCGAACTGCTGCATGTTTTAGGTTTGGAAGATGTAAAAGATAAACCCGTACAAAAGTTTTCGGGTGGGATGAAACGCCGGGTAAATCTCGCTATCGGCGTGATTCATAACCCAAAGGTCTTGTTTCTGGACGAGCCGACAGTCGGCGTTGATGTGCAGACCCGTTTCGCCATTATCGATTACTTAAAGCAACTGAACGAAAACGGCACCACGCTGGTTTATACTTCGCATCAATTGAGCGAAGCCGAAGGCTTGTGCCGGCAGGTGGCCTTGATCGACGAAGGGAAGATCATCGCTCACAATGAACTGGATACCCTATTGACGCAATACAGCCAGCAGGGACTTGAGGGCTTATTTTTAAATTTAACAGGTAAAAATTACCGCGATAGCGATGTTTAAACTCTGGGCAACAATCATAAAAGACATCAGGATCCTGACCCGCGATAAGGTCGGCATTTTGCTCATGTTCGGCATGCCCATTTTGCTCGTGGTCATCGTCACCAGCATCCAGAACAGTACTTTCCAGCTCATCAACAAAAACAAAATATCTCTATTGGTCTGCAACCAGGATACCGGCCACATCAGTCGCGAATTTATTGAGGCAGTCGACAAGATCGGCATGTTCAAACTCGTACCCGTATCAGCCGATCAAAACGCCATCATGGCGCGCATGCACACCAAAGATGCCCTTCTGGCCATGGTGATCCCGGCAGATTTTTCGGCAAAAACAACGGCCAAAGCAAAGATCGTTGCCGGCAAGGCCCTAAACACTTTTGGTTTGGATGCCGACAAGATCGACCCGGCTTCGGGCAATGTCGGCCCGGTAACTTTATACTACCAGCCCATTTTGCAGGAGTCCTTCCGGCGATCCATACAAGGCGCTTTGTACAGCGCATTGCAGCTCACGCAAAGCAAACAGGTGTTAAAAAGCCTGTACTTTTCCATCAATGCCAAACCATTGCCGGCTAAGTTAGAGAACGAACTGCTAAGCAACCAGATACCCATCAACGAAGTTCCGGTTTCCCGGGATGGCAGCCGCAACATCCCCAACGCCTCGCAGCACAATGTACCCGCGTGGACTATCTTCGCCATGTTTTTTGTGGTGATCTCCTTAGGCGCAAGCATCGTTCGCGAAAAGCTCAGCGGCAGCTTCATCCGCTTAAAAACATTGCCGACAAGCTATTTTGTGGCGCTGCTCTCCAAACAATTAACCTACCTTGCAGTTACCATGCTGCAGGCCGCGGTCATATTCGCTATCGGCATCTGGATCTTTCCGCTCATCGGCTTACCGGCGCTTAACCTTCCCGCCGATGTTTTGGGATTGATCTTAGTGTCATTAATTTGCGGCTGGTGCGCGGTGAGCTACGCAATATGTATCGGTGTTTTCGCGCAAACGCAGGAACAGGCCAACGGCTTCGGCGCGGTATCCATCGTGATCCTGGCCGCGATAGGCGGCTTAATGGTACCAAGTTTTGCCATGCCGGCTTCGTTTGCATTGATTATGAAACTATCGCCATTGCATTGGTGCCTCGAAGCCTATTATGGCTTATTTTTAGAAGGCGGCAAATTCACCGATGTTTTGGCTAATATTATACCTTTGCTGCTCATCACAATAGTTATACAAGCCATCACTATTGTGGGATTGAAAGTAAAAAAACTGATTTGAATAAGATAAACATGGAAGTTCAGGAATTAAAACAACAGCTGAAAAAGCAAATTATAGAATTTTTAAACCTCGCGCCTTTAACCCCCGAAGAGATTAAAGACGATGAACCCCTTTTCGGCGATGGCCTCGGACTCGATTCTATCGACTCGCTCGAACTCATCGTGCTGCTCAAAAAAGAATACGGCATCACCATCCAGGACCCCAAAGACGGCCGCAAAGTGCTGGTAGATGTGAATACAATGGTGGCGTATATTGAGAAGAACAGGACGAAGTAAAGCGGAAAGCAGGAGGCTAATGCCCATTACTCTTTTGTTTGCCATGGTCAACAGCCATCTATCTCATATACCTATTGCCTGATAACGTCCTATTCCGTAAATTTGGGTAACTCATAGTTTATGGAAACCACAAAGCAAACATTAGACCCCTCTGAAATAGCGCTTTTGAAAGAAGGTTTGAAGCGCAGCTATAAAGAACGCTTTGAGTTTGCTACCCGCCTGTATAAAATGCAGCAGACCATGAACAAGGCTTCAATAATTCATAAACCATTCATCAGCAAATAGATCTGTGGACATTTTTGATGAAGACATACTAAACTTCTGGAAAGCGCTTCAAGCTCATCAGGTTCAATATATCATGGTGGGCGGCTATGCTATCAATTTGCACGGATACCAGCGCTTTACTGGCGATATAGATATATGGCTTAAAGATACGCTACAAAACAGACAATCCCTGCGTAAAGCTTTCACAAGCTGCGATATGGGCGACTATCCAATGATCGAGTATATGCAATTTATACCCGGCTGGACCGAATTTCATTTGAATAACAGCCTTCGGCTGGATATCATGACTGAGATGAAAGGCCTCGAAGCTTTCACTTTTGATGAATGTTTACAGATGGCCTCCATTGCCGACATTGAAGGAGTGAGCATTCCGTTCCTGCATATCAACCAATTGATACTTAATAAAACCGTGGTCAATCGCCCTAAAGATCAAAGCGATGTTGTGGCTTTGGAGCAGATACGAAAGTTGAGGGAAGATACTTGATCTGAGTAAATGGTTGCCGTTGCTATTCGAAGTCTCTGACTTCGGATAGCGTGGTGGTAGTCTGTGACTACCATATTAACTGCTTTTTAGTGTAGTTGTAAACTACAAACATATTGGTTGAAGTCAGAGACTTCGAACAGCAGATAAGGTTAACATACCCCGCCTTTGTTGGTGTTGTCACCAACAACCTACAATCCTACAAACACTCTTGCTATTCGAAGTCTCCGACTTCGAATGACTATGCAGGTAGTCTCTGACTACCATATTTGCTTCTTTTATTGTAGTTACAACTACAAACATATTGGTTCGAAGTCTCTGACTTCGAACAGCTTAGAACAGAACGAAGTAACATTTTTGAGTTCATGCCGTCCGTTAGACAACGGACGGCATGACCCATGATAAGGAGAGCGCATTACTTCTCCTTTTCCCCCAAAGAGAACCAGTTACCCGAATCGTCTTTAAACAATGCTTCGAAGCCATAAAACTCTTTGGTAGGTTCCTTTTTAAATACCACACCTTTGGCCTTTAATTCTTCGTAAGTAGCCAGCAAGTCGTTACATTCAAATACGCCAAAGCCAAATGTACCCTTACTTACCAGGTCGCGCATTTGCAGGGCAGATCCATGGCTGAACATCATACCTTCGTTAATTGCCATTAATGAAATTTCGAGTTCCGGTTGTTCAGGTGGACATACGGTAAGCCATCGCATTCCCGGGCCCATGGCCGCATCGGTGTTAACTTTAAAGCCAAGTTTATTAACGTAAAACTCATAAGCACTGTCCTGGTCAAGGACAAATATGCTAACGTGGTTCATTTTTGTGATCATGCTAAATTTAGTTGATTGACCTAAAGGTCTGCCATAAATTTAGTTTGGCTTTGTTGAAAATTGCGATTTTACAGTTTTGGTTCCAAAAAGCAATTCGGGATAAACTTTAGAGGCATTAACATCATTTCTTTTTTCCGTGCCAGCTCAAGCTGCTGATAAACCGATGGAGTAAGTACAGTGAGTTTTTTAAAAAGTGCCGAAAAAGAACTGATACTGTCAAAGCCAACCGCATAACAAACATCAGTTACGGACAGGCCTTTTTTTAATAGCAAGCGGGCGTTTTCTATTCTTACACTTATTAGATATTGGTGTGGCGTTTTACGGTAAGTCGCTTTAAATAGCCTGATAAAATGAAATTTCGAAAAAAAAGCCTCATCGGCTATATGGTCAAGATCAATAACATCAGCATAATGCATATCAATAAACAGTTTAGCCTGCACAATGCGCCGATATAAATATATTTTAGGAAACTGCTGGTTATTTTGCACCGAAACTGTTTAATCAGTTTCTAAGATAAAGAAACTCCCCTTCATCTTCAAACAAACTTTGTCCCCTGTAGCCAAACTTGCCGCAACATTTAAGGCATCTTCAACCCGCACATAGGTTAGGGCTAACTCAAGCATGTTATTAACCGAAGGATCAACAACAGCCAAAAACTTCAAATGATCCGCCTTCTTCAATCGCAAAGATTTCCCAAGCACACTCTCCAAAACCTCTTTCACCATTTGCAGCATACAAGCCCCCGGCAATACCGGTTGACTGGGAAAGTGCCCCTTGAAAATCTCATGCTGTTGGTTAATTTCTAAAGTCGCGCTAATGCGGCCATCCAAATGATCCAATGTCGCAACAGTATATAGGTCATCCCTTAACATGCAGATACCAGCATTAATGAATGGTAGATATTGAGATAATGATTATAGATCAACACCTTTTTAGGCGCCCGGTTCCCCGCCCGTTCAAGCGTCCACGCTTGAACGTAACCGCCGGTGTTAGCATCCACGCTAACTACATTCGCCGCCAGCCACAACGCAAACGCCGGCGAAGTCGGGTACTCACCGCACAAGTGCTTATAGTTGGCCATCACCGTATCTTTAAAAAGTGACCGGCTTAATTGATGATAGACTTCGTCATTCCTGATATCGCCGTTCCTACCGGTTATTACCAAATCAATGTCCTCAATCTTCAACCCATTCCGCTCCAAGAAGGCATTGATCTGCTGTTCAATTTCAACTGCATCTTTCGACTTATAAAAAGTATGCAGACCGTTCAATTCAGCCAGGTTATCTTCGGATTGTTTACCGGATAATAATACGAACACCGCTCCCTCCCCGCCTATCGTTCCTTTTGCCTCGGTTGTAAACAACGACAAATTCGATATCGGCTGCCTGCGGTATAAACCCAGCCGACTTAAAACTGCATAACTGGCATCGGTCAGCTCATCGGTGCCGCCAACCAAAACGTTGTCGGCTTCCTTTTCTTTCAAAAGCATCATCCCGTCAAGCAAAGCGCTCTCAAACGAAATCCCTTTGTGGACGAACGTATTGTTGTAATTATGGCATTTCAGCATCAGGGCAACCTGCGCCGCCACCGTGTTGTGTGTCGATTGTATAAAGGCAGTCGGCGGCAGCATTTCTTCCTGCATCTCGATCATCCGGGTCAGGAACGAAACCGTATCTTCCAAACAGCCAAAAGCCGTACCGGTAATAATCGCGCCCGGCATTTCCACATTCCCCCGCGTCAGGCACTCACGCGCGGCTGCCACCCCCATCTTGATGATATGGCTCATCCTTCGGATCAGCTTCGGATCGATATAAGCAGAATAGTCCGGCTCAATGGCCCTTAAACGGGTATCGTTATATTCCATAACCTCACTTAAAATATCCGCGTTGCCGAAAGTTTTTTGCGGCGATATACAGGCTGATGATCGGATATAAACCTTCATAATCAAACTTTCGAAAATATTAACGATGTACAATTGCCGCCAAACCCAAACGAGTTCGACATCACATGCTTCACGTCCTCACCTTTTAATAACCGCCGTTCAGGCGCAAAATCAAACTCATGCATCGGCGTTTGTAAACGCAGGTTCGGGTAAATAATGCCATGCTTAATGGCCAGTACCGAAAAAACCGCCTCCACCGCCCCGCTTGCCCCCAGCGTATGTCCGGTGTACGATTTCGTCGAGCTCATCTTCGGGTAATGCGGGTCGAACAGCCGTTTTACCGCGGTACCCTCGGCACTGTCGTTATTGGGCGTGCCCGTGCCGTGCAGGTTAATGTAATCAATATCGGCAGTAGTTAAACCTGCCTTTGCCAATGCGCCCTGCATAGCCAGGTATGAGCCTGTTCCTTCCGGCGATGATGCCGTTTGGTGATAGGCATCGTTGCTGTTGTTATAACCGCCAAGCTTGCAGTATACCGGCTTATTTAAAGTCTTCGCTACCTTGTCGGATACCAGCACCACATAAGCCGCGCCTTCGCCCAGGTTGAGGCCCTGCCGGTTTTCATCGAAGGGTTTGCAAAACTCTTTATCTAAGATCATCAACGTATTAAATCCGTTCAGCGTAAATTTGGTCAGCGAATCCGCCCCGCCTGCTACAACCACGTCCACCACATTATTCCTGATGAGCCGCGCGCCATAAAATATGGCATTCGCCGATGAAGAGCACGCCGTGCTGATGGTGGTCATGTAATCAGTTATTCCCAACTGATCGGCCACCGTCTCGGTTACGCTGCCGCATTCATGGTCAAACACGTTGCGCAGTTTACCTTTACTTTTATCGCCGATGAATTCAATAAAAAAGTCCTCGCTTTTATCCATCCCGCCAACCGTATTCGCCGAAACAAAACCTACGCGTAAACTATCAAAATCCGGAATCCCTGCATCCGCCAAAGCTTCTTTAGCCGCAGTTAAACTCAATAAAGTCGTGCGACTGATCCAGCCGTCCAACCCCGTCGCTTCGGCAAGCTGCGCGTTGGTCAGTTTCACTTCAGCCGCAGGTATCTCCCCACGATGCACGGTGTTCATCATCGTGATATCAGCCATTCCCGCCTGCTCATTTTCGAGCGCGGCCAAACATTCGGCAACATTGTTACCGATGGCCGTTATTGCTCCTATGCCTGCTATATAAACTTCCGCGCTCATTTATCTTCAAATAGTTTAAGCAGATGTTCTTTGGTAAAAGGCACCGCGTCCGCATTGTTTACCTTCTCCACTAAAAACAGTGCCGCTTTATATTCATTACCCAGTAATTCCACCCAGCCGCAAATACAAACCTGCAAAACCTGGTCATCCAGTAAGCCGCTTACATAACTTTCTGTAAACTCCGCATCAAAATTATCACTCAAAAAGAAGGCATCCTCACCCTTAAAGTTATTACGAATGCAAATCTCACCGGTTACAATATTAGGCAAAGTATACACAAACAACGAGGGACTGGCCCCATCGGCAACACTTGCCAGGTAACGCTGGTCGGTATCTAAACTCGCATTAGCGTTGGATAATATGATTCCGATCTCTTCCGGCTGGTATTGCTCTTTGTTAAAACTATCCTTCAGCAGCACCTCGGCGGCCAGCCAGCCCAGCTTATTCAGACTGTCCATTTTGTAGAACCGCGCGTAAGTAATCTCCAGACTCTTGTACAGCTCATTAAAAAAGTCGGGCAAGGCGCTGCTCTTATCCGCAAACACAATCTTGCCGTTCTTATAAACGGTTTGCTTGCTGATGATACAACTTGCCGTGATATATTTTGCCGCTGCCAATTTGTTCTTCTATTGTTTACTGAATACTACCGCCGCATTACAACCGCCAAAACCCGATGCTGTTTTCAGGCAGTTCTTAAAATTACCCGGCAGCAAATGCCTGTAAATATTTACCGACTCGCTTACACCGTTCTCCTCAAACCCTAAAGTCGGGATAGCCAAATTCTCTTTAAGCGAATGTATCGCGATGACCGATTCGATCAACCCCGCCGCGCCCAATGTATGCCCGTAATAACCTTTCAAACTGTTTACCGGCACGTTTTGTAATTGCGCTAAATTAAGCGCCTTGGCTTCCATCTCATCATTATAAACCGTGGCCGTACCATGCGCCGATATAAAATCGATAGCCGATGCCCATAACCCTGCCTCGTCCAATGTTTTGCTGATGGCCTGCGCCAGCTCCGCCCCCGTTCGCGAGGGCGCCGAAATATGGTTGGCGTCGTTACTCACCGCTCCGCCCCTCACCTCAATATCATCCGCACTGTTGGGCACTGCTGATAGAATAACCGTAGCCGCGCCTTCGCCTAAAGTAATCCCGTCGCGGTTCACGTCAAACGGTTTACACGGCCCGCTGCTCACCGCCTGGAACGACTGAAATCCCGAAAGGATAAACTTCGAGATCACATCCGCACCAGCCACAATTACATTTTCATATTGCCCCGACCGGATCAGTCGCGCACCTGTTATAATCCCCATAATGCCCGAAATGCAGGCATTTGAAACAACAAGGGGAGTATTAACAAACCCAAAATGATCCGCAACCAACTTAGCCGACGTTGCCATGGCTATCCGCTTTTGCAAAGCCGGGGTATTAGCTTCCGTTTCCAGCAGACTGATATTACCTTTTGTTGATGAAATGATAAGCAGCGTTCTTGTATCGCTGGTGCGGATGCTGCCATGCTTCAGCGCATCGGTAATCGAAGCGATGAGCAATTGCTCAAATTTGGTATATGGATGATTTTGGTCCTCGATAAAAACGCTGTTCTTTTCAAACAGCGAAGCATAGAACGGTTCGTCAGCTAAGGCAGTATCATGATGTAGTTTAACGCCCGAAACGCCTTGCTTTAACCCTTCAAAATTCTCGGCAGTGGTCAGGCCAATGGGCGACAAAATATTATCCGAAACAATAAAAACCCCTGCCATTATTTGCTGATAAATATATTCATTTCACACCGGGCCATAAGCACATCGTTACACTTCACCGTACCCGAAATTACCGTCATGTCAAACACCTGCTCTTCTATTTTCACTTCGGTCAGCAACTCGTCATTCACTTTAGGCAATTCAAATACCTCAAAATTCTTCACCGAACCTATATAACCTAAAGCCACCGGTTTGTTTCCTGCCTGCGCGATGTAACCTGTCCCGGCAGCAGCCGTTTGCGCGATGTTCTCCATCAATCCCGCCTCCGTAAACTCACCGTTCACAACCAGCACATTATCCCCGCTTATGCGGAAACTGGTTCGCGTAATATACTCATCCGAAAACACCAATTCATCCACCATCACAAAAGGCGGCCTTTGCGGGATAAGGGAAAGGATGTTTTCGTTAGATACCATTTTAAATTAAAAGAAATTGTCATTTCGAGCGAGCGCAGCGACGAGAAATCTTCTGCTTCATGCTCGTCTACACCATAAAGATCGCCCCGTTCCTCGCAATGACGCTTAGGTTAATACAAACCCCCATTAACCGATACCACCTGCCCGGTAACATAAGCCGCTTCCGCGGATGCTAAAAAGCCCGCCACATGCGCCACTTCTTCAGCCGTACCAAACCGGTTAGCCGGGATGTGTTTGCGCAGTTCTCGCTCATCAAGGCCATCGGTCATATCGGTTTTAATAAAGCCCGGCGCTACGGCGTTCACGGTGATCCCGCTGCGGCCAACTTCCTGCGCCAATGCTTTGGTAGCGCCAATTACCCCGGCCTTCGCCGCCGAATAATTGGTCTGCCCCGGCAAACCCTTCAATCCCGAAAGGGAAACGATATTCACAATGCGGCCGTACCGGTTCTGCATCATCCCATCCAAAACCAAACGGGTCACATAAAAAAAGCTGTCGAGGTTAGTCTTGATCACCGTATCCCAGTGCTCATCCTTCATCCAGGCCATCAGGCTGTCCTCGCGGATCCCCGCGTTGTTGATCAGCACCTCGATATGCTTATCGCCGTTGTCGGCAAGCCAGCCACCCAAGGCCACTTTAATCTGCTCCTTATCCGCCACATCAAACCGCAGCAGTTCGCCGTTGCCGTTAATGCTTTGCAAGGTATATTCAGCCTCTGTGGTATTGCTTTTATAATTGATGAGCACATAATAACCCATAGCCGACAGTTTTACGCAGATCGCCCTGCCTATCCCTCTCGAACCACCGGTAACCAATGCGCACTTCATATTACGAGTTAAATGATACTGAAGGGTCAGTTGTTTCCAAAAACACCTTGATGTTTTCCAAATCCTTATACTTAGGCTGATCCTCAATAAATTTAGGAAATATTTCCCTCGCTTTGGTATAAAGCGCCAGCGTATGCGGGGCCAGTTTACCCTGGCAGTTCAGATAATCGATAGCCTGCAACAGCGTCATCAGCTGGATGCTCAGCACCGCGAACGAATTATCAACTACCCTTCCCGTCATCAGCGCGGCATTGCAGCCCATGCTCACAATATCCTGGTTATCATTATTGTTCGGAATGCTGTGTACATACATCGGGAACGACAGCGTCTGGTTCTCAGCCACGGTCGACGTAGCCGTAAACTGCATCCCCTGCATCCCGAAGTTCAATCCCAGCACACCCAAATTCAAAAACGGCGGGAACTTTTTATTCAGCTTTTCATTCACCAAATAATTCAATTGTCTTTCCGAAAGCATGGACAGCTTAGTAATGGCAATCTTCAGTTTATCCATCTCCAGCGAAACATAATCGCCATGGAAATTACCGCCATGAAATATATTATTGTTTTCGTGATCGATCACCGGGTTATCGTTTACGGAGTTCAACTCATCAACTAAGACCCTTTCAGCATGTACAATGGTATCATAAACCGGGCCCAGCACCTGCGTTACGCAGCGCAGCGAATAATACTCCTGCACCTTATCTTCAAATACTTCCTGATCGATGTTATCGGGGTGGTACAAGTGTTCCGACCGGCTCCTGATCATCTTGCTGTCCTTTAGAATATCGCGCAGCATGGCCGCTACCTTGTTCTGCCCTTTATGATGTTTCACGATGTTCAGCTCGTGCGAATAATGATCGTCATAAGCTTCTACAACCTCGTTGGTCAAAGCGGATAACATTGCACCCCATCCCAACAATTTCTGAGCCTGTATGATGTTCACCATGCCGATACCGGTCATAGCCGAAGTACCGTTAATAATGGCCAGCCCTTCGCGCACATGGATGGTCAGCGGCCTGATGTTTAATCGCTTAAACACATCGGCGGTGGGTTGTACTTTATCTTCATAGATCACTTCCCCCTCGCCTATCAACACCAGGCCTAAATGAGCCAGTTGCACCAAATCGCCGCTCGCGCCAACGCCGCCATGCTCGTAAATGCAAGGCGTTACATCTTTATTAATAAGTATGCTCAGCAACTCCACCACATCGGTATGCACGCCCGAATAAGCCTGCATCATGCTGTTCAAACGGGCAACCATCAGGGCCTTGGCCAAACGCGGGGTAAGGTAAGCGCCGTTACCCGAGCTGTGGCTGCGGATGAGGTTATATTGCAGTTGCAGCAGGTTTTCTTCGCTCACTTTATACTGGGCCATCGGGCCAAAACCCGTATTGATCCCGTAAATTAACTTATTGGAAGAGAACTGCTGAAGAAATTGAAAGTTAACGTTAACCTTATTTAAAGCAGCCTGTGATAAAGTAACTGTTTGATTTTTAAATACGATGTCAGAAAAATCAGCTAAAGAAAGGACGTCTTGTCCAACAGATATCATAGGCGAAAATTAGTTTTAATTGATAAGCACGACCAGCAAATATAAACCGTACTAAACAAATACGGTAATATTTATCTAAACTCTTTTGTCTACAAACTTAATTGCCTTACGGCTTGTTTCGGGGAACTGCATTTTATGCATTTCGGCAGCGGCAATGTACCTCACATGCGGACTAACCCTCAACCTGGCCTGTAGATAAGCACGGATTTTACGGTCGGCTGCTTCGGTCTGATCGATGCTCAGCAAATGCAGCAAAACCTCATCCAGGCCTATCTCGTTTGGATAAACCTCCACCACAAAATCAACAACCTCGGGTATCTCGTTCAGCAGGTCGAACAATGCCGGCGGGTAAAGCGTAGTGCCTTTAAACTTGATCATCTGTTTTTTACGGCCCAGTATCGGCGATAGTCGCAAACTGGTTCGTCCGCAGGCGCACGGTTCATCAAAATACATACAGATATCGCCGGTTTTATAACGCAGCAGCGGCATGCCTTCCACACCTAAGGTGGTAATCGTTACCTCACCTGGCGTATTAGGCAGAACGGGGCTATCCTCATCATCCAGCAATTCAACTATTAATAATTCAGGTTGTAAATGCCCGCCGTGCCCTTCGCCGCATTCGGTAAAAGCAGTTTGCATCTCGGTCGAGGCATAAGTTGAATACAATTTGATATCCCAGGCCTCGGTTATTTTTTTGCCTAAGATGCTGTAGGAAAAATCGGTATTCCGGATGTTCTCGCCGATACAGATCGCTTTCTTTACCGATGACGCATTCAGATCGATCTGGTGATCTTTAGCGTATTGAATGAGTTTAAGGATAAACGATGGCACAGCTACGATGGTCGTAGGTTGCAACCTCTCAATGGTTTCCCATTGCAATGAGGGCACGCCCGGACCTAACCTGATAATACCCGCACCCAGCTTTCGTAGACCAGAATAATAAGCGATCCCGGCCATAAACTGCCTATCAAGCGTCAGCATCAGCTGGTAAATATCCTTGTCGGAACCATCGGCACATAAAAATGAGTTATACTCGTTCAAAGCCAAACGGTTCAAATCATTTTCAGTTAAAGCAATGGTAACCGGGCTACCCAATGTACCCGATGTGGAAGCATACTCGATGATCTTGTCGCGGCTCACGCATAAAAAATCGTTATTCCGTTGTTGCAGATCTTCTTTGGTGGTTATGGGTAATAAGGCAAGACCGGCCAGGCTTTTAACATTGCTGATATCAACCTGGCGCTCCCGGAACAACTGCTGATAGAACGGCGAATTTTGGTTCAGATAAGCCAGCAATTGCTGCAGCTTTTGTGTTTGCACCCTATTATCGGCTGTCGGAAATGTTGTTCCATAAAAACTCATAACGTTACTTTAATTGAACAGCCGCTAATTTCATTAAATAAACCGAATTACACGAATTGACTTCATCTGCATACTGTACATTAATTTAGCTTATATTGTTTAAAGAATTGCCACATTTCCTGGCAGGCATTCAGGTTTTTGGTGGTTTTACCCACAATAAATTGGGGCAGATATTGCCAGCCTCCGGGCCAGGTGTGGCCGCCGTTAACAATGGTGTATCCTATTACCTTAATGCCTGTTGTCGGGTTGCTGTATTCTTCTTTGGTAACAGAGGTACCATCATGCGCAGTGTCGGGCAGATTGGTTACTACAGGTTTAGGATCGCATTTATCTACACCTACCCAAACTTTTAAAACCTGCTCCTGCGAGTAGATCGCCCTGCCAAATGCTTTACCACCTTTATTTGAGATTACCGGGTCCTTAGTGCCGTGCATATAAATTACCGGCATCGGCCTTACGGGAGCATAACCTTCGCCCTCATCCAGCGAAGCCGCAACAACGCCAATCGCCGCAATGCGCTTATTCAGCTGGCAGGCAAGTTTGGAAGTCATAAAACCACCGTTCGATATCCCGGCAACGTACACGCGTTTTGGGTCAGCATGATAGGTATTGATCATATAAGTAATCAGCTGATCAATAAACTTAACATCATCTATTCCGCCTTTTTCGTCCTTGCCATCGTGCCAGAAATGTTTGGATGCCGGACAAACCACCAGGATATGCTCCTTATCGGCTATCGGCCTGAAATCCGCCAGGTGAAATTGCCCCTTCGGTGTTGCAAAGCCGCCATGCAGCGAAATAATCAAAGGCATTTTTTCATCTTTTGGCACACCCGGGGGGACATAACTTACAAACGCGCGGTTCATACCGTCAACCTGCATATTTTCCCGCTTTTGCACACCTTGCGATTTAACAGACATATTCAGAATAAGAAATAACAATAAAAGAACACCAGTCTTCATAAAGTAGTTTTAGTTTTAGTACATACTGCCAAAAACGGAATATGGTTTTCTTAACTATTCTTTTTTTCAGAACAAAAACGGCTTTGCGTGGTTATTATCCGGAGCGCTCAATCAGGGCATTTAACTAAAATTTACTGATATGAAAATCATCCGATCATTAATTATAACCGCAGGGGTAGTGTTTACCTTAAGCCAGGCCAATGCGCAGCTGCACATTCCGCCACCGCCGCCGCCACCACATCATCCGCCGCCGCCACATCTTAATATTCATTTCCGTACGCCGCCTCATCACACCGTACATCATTACCACCACACGTATCATCATACCTACCATCACAGATAGTACTCATATTTTATCTTAAAACCAAAAGAGCTTCCGGATTACTCCGGAAGCTCTTTTTATATAAAATGATTATTATTAAAACTTAATAACCATTGTTTTGCGGGTATGCAGGGCCCGATAACACGGTGTTGATCAACGCCTGTGGTATAGGCCAACGCGTGTTAAATGGTTGTACATTTGGTCCGCCGTTCGGGTTATACATTTGGTTACGTCTAACCAGTTGCTGGGTTCTAACCAGGTCATACCAACGGCGCGGATCACCATAAAGTTCGCGGCTGTACTCTTCCAGTATCAGGTCCATGCCACATGGAGCTGTACCGGTTGTATTGTTAGGTATAGCCAATTGCGCTAACTGTGCACCATTTAAAGCCATAGCGGCAGCGTTGGCGGCGTTAACTGTTGCCATATTTGCTGCAGTTACGTGAGCTGCACTTGCGGCAACGGATTGCGCGTCAGCTACTGTACGGTAAGCCGCCCTCTGCCTCAGAACATTTAATGATGCTGCTGCATTAGGTACATTACCAAGCATATAATTGGCTTCGGCATTCATCAGGTAAACTTCCGAAAAGCGCATCAAAACAATCGGCCTGCTCGAAAAATCGAGGATACCGGTACGCTTCGGATCGTCAAACTTTTTAACAGTTGGAAAAGTAGTACTGTTAAATTGCTTTGGAGTAACTATTAAACCTTTAAAGGCATCGCGGCGGGCCAGGGTAACATCAACGCTCGGCATCAGTATGGCGGTATCACCATCCAAAGGTGTTATATATGCGTTTTGCCCAGGAGCGGAGCTTGCCGCGGCAGGCGGAACATAAATGGAAGATGTGGTAGGTATCAGCTTACCTTTTGGCGTAACGCGGTCGCTTTGAAGTCCGGCAGTTACCAGAGGGTTGGTACATATCCAATAAGTTTGGAAAGTAGCATCATAACGGGTATCATGTAGCTGATCGGCAAAAGCAATGTCCATAGTATACGGTTTATTTGGCGCCAGCCTGATGTATGGACGGCCATTAAACACATCACGCACCATGCCTGCACTGCCGCCCATTTTTTGCGGTACAGCATCAATCCCCGGAACATTATCTACACCCGGCCCTACATAGTTAAAGCGGGCTAAAACATAAAGCAGGTTTATACCCGAACCGCCCGAATTTTGTCCTACATAGCCTGAATAAAGCGGATCTGTTATACCATAGTCTATAGCAAACATATTTTCTTTGCCATAATCGTTAGCTGGTTTGTGTGCGTCAAAATAATCCTGCCACAAATCAAGTCCATAGGTGCCTTTATTAGCTATCAGGGCTGCGGTAAGGTCGGCAGCTTTCTGGAAATCGGTTGGCTGCTTAGCTTCTGTATAGCCCCGGGTTAAATAAGCTTTAGCCAAAAATGCATTGGCAACGGCCGATGTAGCTGTTTTGCCAATACCGCCTGCCGAAAAGGGATTGTTGGCGGCGATGGTAGGAGGCAATGCAGCAGCGGCGTCTGTAAAATCCTGTATAATGGCGTTGTAAATATCGCTCAATTGCGCAGGTGCATCAGCAGAGCTTGCCTGGGTATTGAATGTGAGGTGTAAAGGGATACCGCTTTTTTGTGTAGCGGTAAGGCCACCGTAGGTCTGCACCAGCCAAAAATACAGAAAGCCCCTTAAAAACTTGGCCTGGGCAACATATTGTACGCGCGCAGTTGCATCAGTTATCAATGCCGCATTTTGAAAAACCCCGTTAAGCGTATTAATGTCTACATAAAGAGGGGTAAGGTCTATCCCGTTCGAAGATGTAAGACCCTTAAATGCGTTGTATATACCCGGAAAAGTACCGGCACTGCCACCGGGTATGTTTTCGTCGGTACCATCATAAAAGTATACAATGCCTTCACCCGAAAATCTTGTTCTCAAATCCTGGTAAACACCGGTAACTGCAGCCTGTACACCACCTGCTGTGGCAAAATAATTGGGATATAACGCCGATTCCGGCTGTTCCACCAAATACTTTTTACAGCCCGGGGCCACTGTTAGTATCGCCGTAACAGCGATAATAAAATTATTTTTAATATTTTTTTTCATGTCTCTCTATTTCTTAAATTAAAACCTTGCATTAATGCCTATAATAAAGTCACGCGTTTGCTCACCTGCACTAATACCTACGCCGCGGAAATTAATACCGCCGAGGCCGGAATTTGAGCCTGCAATGTTACCACTTGCCGAAGGATCTGCCGGGTTAGTAATTGCCTGCCCGGTAGTATTATAGCTGTAGGTCGATTCTGCATCAGGCACCGAAAAACTATGCTTTGTGATAGGTGCATAAAGGAAGAAAGGATCGGTAACGTTGGCGTAGATCCGCAACCCGCTCATGCCTATCTTTTTCACCAGCTTTGCAGGAAGGTTATAGCCAAGGTTGATACTTTTTACCCGGATAAACGAACCATCATAATATTGCAATGTTGAATAGTAGGATGTTGGTGCATACCCGTTAGGTTCCGGAAATGCGTTGGTCGGGTTAGTCGGCGTCCAGTAGTCAATCACCGGCTGATTGTGGCGGCCGATGTTAAGGTATTGCCAGCCGTTGTTAGCCGAATTAGACGACGATACATAAGGTACTATCGTAGTAAAGCCCATACGACCCTGTATTACAAAGTTCAGATCGAAGTTTTTATAGCTAAAACGGTTTGTCATACCAAAGGTATAATTAGGGTTAAAATGACCAATGATCTGATCGTCATTAGCGTCTATCTTTCCGTCGTTGTTAACATCCTCAATTTTTATGGACCCTGGTTTTTGACCATATACTGCCGCTTGTGCCGCCTCGCTTGTTTGCCAGATACCTATTTTTTTCAAATCGTATATTACATTAAGCGGCTCACCTACAAACTCGCCGGAGCTGATATTTTGAAGTCCGCCATTTGGTAACGCAATAACTTTTTCACGACTGAAAGCGATATTAAAATCAGTTGACCAGTTAATACCACTTGGGTTCTGGATGTTTACACTGCTCAAAGTAATTTCAAGGCCCTTATCCTGCGATGTTCCCAGGTTACTGGTTTGTGTAAGAGCGCCGCTGGTTGCCGGCAAATTGTTTGGTAAAATAATACCAGTAGTAGTAGTTTTGTAAACTTCTACCGAACCTGTGATCCGACCTTTCAACACGGCGAAATCTAAAGCTAAGTTATACTCAGCTGATCTTTGCCAGGTTAAAGTTGGGTTAACCAGCGAGTTTACCAATACACCCTGGGCATCACCGGCAGATACGCTGCCAAACTGATATTTGGTACTGCTTAATTGGCCTAAAGTGTTGTAAGGGTTGATTGTAGCAGCTGATGTTTCTCCGTATCCTCCGCGTAGTTTCAGGTTATCGATGAAAGTATACTTTTTCATGAAGTTCTCATTGCTGATCACCCAGCCTAAACCAATTGACGGATACGTGGTGGTTTGGTGCCCCGCTGCCAGTGCTGAGTTAGCGTCCGAACGTATGGTAGCTGTAACGTCGTACTTACTGTCGAAAGCGTAATTCAAACGCCCAACCCACGATACAATCCCTTGCTCGCTATATTGTCCGTTAACGTTGGTGATGCTTTGTGCCAGGCCCAGGTTAGAGGCTTTATTCGCATCCTCTGGAATACCCATACCACTGATACTCGAGTTTTCGGTATGGGCTAATTCATTCGTAAAAACGGCCACAAAATTTACACTATGCTTTTGAGCAAACACATTATCATATGATAATAAATGCTCCTGGTTTAAGCGGTAAGAGTAATTATTAGTTGTACTGGCGGTGGTTTTTGCAACAGTGGTCAGGTCGGCGCCATTAATACCGTTATAAACTCCCTGTAGGGATTGTGCATAGTTATAGTTAACCGTATAGCGATACCTTAAATGTTTTATCGGAGTGACCTCGCCGTATAAAATATCGTTATTAACAAAACCGCGGGTATAATTGTAATACTGGTCAGGCATTTGGCCGGGCAGCAGCGGATTTACAAATGAGCCATCCAACTGGTCCGACTGTGGCAACGGATTTATCGTCCCATCGGCATTGTAAGGATACGTCAATGGACTGATGTAGCGCGCCTGCTGCAACTGGCCCGCGCCGCCTGTATTGAGCAGTCGTAAGGTGGTTTGTGTGCTTAAGCCAAATTTGATATAATCATTGATCTTATGATCCAACGTACCATTTAATGAGATCCGCCTGGTGTAATTGTTATTACGTTCAACGGTGTTGTTGGTACGGTAACCCACACCTATGTTAAATTGCGTTTTTTCACTTCCTCCGGTAACCCGTAAGCTTTGGTCCCAGGTATAACCGTTCTGTAATAATAACTCAGGATAATTACTGCTAACGCCTGCAGCAAGCGCCTTCGATTCAATAGCTGAAGTGTTTATCGTATTAGGAATAGTTTGACCGTTTTGCAATAACGCACCCTGCACAGCATCAGATACTAACTGCGCAAATTGTGTTCCGTTAAGTACTTTCACATCGCCTTCTATTTTGTTAATGCCAAAATACGTATCGTACGATGTTTGTGTTATCCCTACCCGGCCGCGATTAGTGGTTATTAACAGCACACCGCCCGAAGCGCGCGAGCCATATATTGCCGTTGCCGAAGCGCCTTTCAGCACCTCAACGCTTTTAATATTGTTCGGGTCAATGTTCTCTATCGAGTTATAATAAGGTTGACCGTCCAATACAATCAGCGGCCCGTCAGTTCCTACAGCGGCATTGATCGTACGCGTACCTCTGATCGTAATAATCGGTCCGTTAGTAGGGCTGTTTACTACATCAAGGCCTGCTACACGGCCTTTTAACTGATCAACAACGTTAGATGCCGGAATTTCCTGCAACGTTTTGGCATCAACCGAAACTACGGTTCCGGTTACATCCGCCCTTTTTATGGTACCGAAACCTACAACTACCACCTCACTCAAATTTTTTGAAGATGGTTGAAGCGTGACTTTCAGGCTGCCGCCGGTAAGAGCAACTTCCTGGCTAAGATACCCTATAAAGGATACAACGATTGTTTTTTCGTTTCGTGGTACCCTGATGGAGAAGTGCCCGTTAACATCGGTTGCGCCCGAACCGGTATTGGTTGATTTGGCTTTAACGGTCGCCCCAATTACCGGTGCGCCTGATTCGTCCGAAACGGTACCTGTAACTACCGACTGGGCAAACAGCGCCATTGGAAGTACGCTTATACTCATAAGCAGTATCAGCGTCTTCCAGCATTTTAAGAGTTTAGTTTTTCTCATAATTGATTCATTTAATAGTTGGTCGTGGTCATGATTAGTTGATTGATTTTTTTAGGCTTTACTGTATCCTGATTAATTACCCCATTGTGCTAAGCCGCAAAAGCTACTGAGCGTATAGCTTTCGATAATTAAGTAGATACCGGGTGTTTTTTTGATAAAATTCTCGTCATAAATAAGCTGATTGATTTTTAATAACTGATTAATATTTAATTACTGGTTCACTAAAAACCTTCCTGGTACAACAGTTAAACTTAACCGGCACCCCGTTACCGGTGTGTTTGTTTTGAGAAACCTATGTTTTAAACAAGAAGGGTGTAATTGGTTATAACTTGGAATAAAAGTAGAAACAAATTTTTAAAAATAACAATCGATTGCAAAAAATATTTTATTTAAGTAACAATCCTGAGACCGTATCTTTTTCGAATAGGATGTTTTATAAAATAAATTGTTAATGTTTATTCGCAATACTTATCATTTTATCAATAAAAATCATTTATAGTTAATATATTGATGATTTTAACTGGTTGCCCTTTTTAAAAAAATTTATTGGTACCGATTAAATTATGGAACCGTTTTGGAGTGTTTTTTAGGTGTATGTTATACATTTAACCCCCGATAAGCTTTTAACTTGTGGTATAATTTTAACAGATACTATCCAAATTGCATTTTTATTTGTAATCGATTGCTTAAAATTACTTATAATTGTAACGTGACTTTTAAAGCATTTTCTGTTGCTTATTAAGCAAGCCTATTTAGTACATATTGTAAATTAAAGCCCGATGAAAAAAGTAATTCAAGTTGTTTTGATCTGTTTATTTGCCTGTAATATTCTGCAGGCTCAGCAAGCCCCATCAATAAATAATAAGGGATTAAAAGATTATTATAAAAACTATTTTCCTATTGGTGTGGCGGTTAATTTAAGAGCCATAACCGATTATAAATCGCTAATCTTATCGCAGTTCAATAGCATTACGCCCGAAAACTCCATGAAGATGGGCCCCATCCATCCGCAGGAAAACCGGTATTACTGGCGCGATGCCGACTCGATTGTCAATTTTGCACAGGCCAATCATTTGCGTATTCGTGGCCATAATTTATGCTGGCACGAGCAAACACCTCCATGGCTGTTTAAAGATTCGGCAGGCAACCGGGTAAGTAAAGCGGTTTTGCTTAAACGTTTGCACGATCATATCACCACCGTGGTAAACCGTTACAAAGGGAAAATATACGCCTGGGATGTGGTGAACGAAGCCATCGACGACGACAGCACCAAATTTTTGCGTAATTCGTTATGGTACCAGATCTGCGGCGAAGAGTTTATTGCCAAAGCTTTTGAGTACGCCCACGCGGCCGACCCTAAAGCGCAGCTGTTTTACAACGATTATAATACTGAAAGGCCCGAAAAGCGCGAGCGGGTATATAAATTGCTTAAAAAACTGGTTGATGCCGGCGTGCCTATCAATGGTGTTGGCATACAGGCACACTGGTCGATATTTGAGCCCGCCGCCAGCGAGCTGCGCAAAACTATCCAGGAGTTTTCATCACTTGGGCTAAAAGTGCAGATAACCGAGCTTGATGTTTCTATTTATGCATGGGAGAAAAACCGTCGCGATCGTAAACCGGGCGAATCTGACGCATTTACCCCCGCGCTCGAGCAAAAGCAGTTGGAAAAATACAAAGAGGTTTTTAAAATATTCCGTGAGTATAAAAACGTGCTTACAGGTGTTACTTTCTGGAACGTATGCGATCAGTATACCTGGCTCGACGATTATCCCGTTAAAGGCCGCAAGAATTACCCGCTATTATTCGACCAAAATCAGCAGCCTAAAAAAGCCTACTGGAGTGTAGTGGATTTTAAATAATTGATCTGTATGAAATTGCGAGCCCCACTTTTTCTTCTAACTGTGATTCTGTTAGCTTGGTGCTCTTCTACTGCGTACGCAGTTGGTGAACCAGCGTACATATCGTTTAAAAGCAAGCCGGGATATTTCGGGCTAACCGTTGCAGGCAAACCGGCACCGTTATACATCAGTGCCGATGATTATCCGGGCGTTATCCGTGCGCTGAAAGACCTGCAAAGCGATATTACATCGGTAACAGGTACAAAGCCCGGGTTGTTCACCAGAGACATGCCATCTGGCAAACAAGTTGTGTTGGTAGGCACCATTGGTAAAAGCCTGCTGATTGATGGCCTGATCAAAAATCATAAACTGAACGTTAGCGACATTACCGGCAAATGGGAAAACTTCATCTTACAAACGATACAAAACCCGATGCCCGGCGTAAGCAGCGCGCTGGTTATTGCCGGCAGCGATAAACGCGGAACCATATTCGGCATTTACGACCTTTCCGCACAGATTGGGGTATCGCCCTGGTATTGGTGGGCCGATGTTCCCATAAAAAAAGAAGCTGATTTGTACGTAGCGCCTGGAAGGCATACCCAGGGTACACCGGCTGTAAAATACCGCGGTATATTTATTAACGATGAAGCACCCGCCTTTTCGGGATGGACAAAAGAGAAATTCGGCGGCGTGAATCACCTCGCTTACGAAAAGGTTTTTGAATTGATCCTTCGCCTTAAAGGTAATTACCTGTGGCCCGCCATGTGGGGAAATGCTTTTAATGATGATGATAAGGCCGACCCGGTACTGGCCGATGAATACGGCGTGGTAATGGGTACATCCCACCACGAACCGATGGATCGCGCGCAGCAGGAATGGAAACGCTATGGCACCGGGCCGTGGGACTATGAAAAAAATGCTGATGTATTAAAAGCCTTCTGGAAAAAGGGCATCGAAAACATGGGCAGCAAAGAAACACTGGTTACCATAGGCATGCGCGGCGATGGCGATATGGCCATGACCGAAGGCAGCAACGTAGCTCTGCTCGAAAAAATAGTGCATGATCAGCGGCAGATCATCGCCGACGTGACCGGTAAAGACGCTTCAAAAACCCCGCAGATGTGGGCGCTTTATAAAGAAGTGCAGGATTATTACGACAAAGGCATGCGCGTACCCGATGATGTTACTTTGTTATTGTGCGATGATAACTGGGGCAACATCCGCAAGCTGCCTAAACTGGGCGAACCTAAACGCACCGGCGGCTATGGCATTTATTACCACTTTGATTATGTAGGCGGCCCACGTAACTATAAATGGCTAAATACCAACCCCATCTCAAAAACATGGGAGCAGATGCACCTCGCGCACGAGTACGGCGCCAACCAGGTTTGGATAGTGAACGTTGGCGATCTGAAACCCATGGAGTTCCCGATCTCATTCTTTTTAGACTATGCCTGGAACCCGGATAAGATCCCGGCAAACGGCTTACAGAAATATACCGAACAATGGGCCGCACAACAATTTGGAGAGCAATATGCAAAACAGATTGCCGGTATATTATCGAAATACACCATGTATAACGGTCGCCGCAAACCTGAACTGCTCAATCAGAATACGTACAGCCTAACCAACTACCGGGAGTTTGAAATCGTAGCCAAAGATTATAATGATTTGGATGACGAAGCCGAACAACTCTATCAAAAAATACCCGCACAATACAAAGATGCCTATTTTGAGCTGGTATTACATCCCGTAAAGGCATGCGCCAACCTGAACCAACTCTATTACACCGTAGCTAAAAACAGGCTGTACGCACAGCAAGGCAGAGCCGCAACAAACCAGCTTGCTGATGAGGCTGAAAAGTTGTTTGCCAACGATGCCAAAATATCTGCCGAGTACAATCATCTGAATGGTGGTAAATGGAATCATATGATGGATCAGACACATATTGGTTATACAATTTGGCAACAACCCACGGCCGATACAATGCCCAGGGTTAAACGGATTAATGTTTCCGAAAGAGAGGCGATGGGCGTAGCCATTGAGGGTTCAACTGCGGCATGGCCAATGTCGCAACAGATGCCTATTCTGCCACAGTTCAATTCGGCGCAACAAAGTAAACATTATATTGAAGTGTTTAACCGTGGCGTTCAGCCATTAGTTTATACTGCTAAAACCGATCAGTCCTGGGTAGAGCTATCATCCAAAACCGGAACCGTAAAGTTGCAGGAAAATTTAACGGTAAGCATTAACTGGGCAAAAGCGCCAAAAGGTACAAGTACCGCTAACATTACTATCGCGGACCAAAACGGCCCGCCGGTAACCATTGCGTTATTCGCAAGTAATATGCCTGAGTTGCCAGATTTAAAAGGTTTTGTTGAAGCGGATGGCTACATCGCGATGGAAGCTGCGCATTATACCCATGTTGTTAACAGCAATGGGATTATCTGGGAAAACATACCCGGTTACGGGCGTACCTTATCGGGTATCACAACCTTCCCGGTAACAGTAAAAAGCCAGACGCCTGGCGGTAACAGTCCGCACTTGCAATACCAGGTTAATGTAACCGACACCGGTAAATTTAAAATTGAAGCCTATATATCCCCCACTATCGATTTTACCAATACACACGGCTTGCACTACGCTGTTTCGGTAGATGATGAGCAGCCGCAGATTGTCGACATAACCCCCGATAATTCAGAAAAAGCATGGGGGAAATCGGTTGCCGATAATATTAAGATTTTGATCTCGTCGCATCATATCAGCAAGCCCGGGGTTCACACCATTAACTATTGGATGGTTGACCCTGCCGTGGTTTTACAAAGGCTGGTACTCGATTTTGGCGGTGTACAACCAAGTTACCTGGGCCCGCCCGAAAGTTACCGGCAATAAAATAATGGTAATTATTCATTATTAAATGCGCACGTGGCTTATTGTTTTTAATACACCATGTAGCCAATATAATTGTAATTTAGGCGCACTAATTTAGTTACGCCAATTACAAATGATGAAGAAATGCCTGTTCGCGCTCGTGGTGGCTATTGTATTATGCAGTTATAACAGCTACGCACAACAAAAAATAAGGTTAACAAACAACTGGGAGTTTTTAAAGCAGGACATTGGCGGGATTTGGGAAGCCGTGCGCCCGGTTACACCCGATAACCCCGAAGCTGTACCGGTATGGCAGCCCGTTAATTTACCCCATTGTTTTAATACCCGCGATGCCGTTGACCCTGCCGGGAACTATTACCAGGGGCCGGGCTGGTACCGCACGCAGCTGGATATTGAAAACCCGTATCAAAACGGGCGCACTTTATTGCATTTTGAAGGTGCCGGCCAAAAAACCGATGTCTACGTTTATACCACCAAAGTAAAATCGCATTTGGGTGGGTACGATGAGTGGACAGCCGATATAACCGAAGCCGTAGCGGATTTTAAAAAGACCGAAGTTTTCAAGAAACAGTTTAAAGGCAAGGTACCTGTCGAAATTCGCTGCGATAACTCGCGCGATGTGGAAAGCATTCCATCCCGCATGTCGGATTTTTGTGTTTACGGTGGCATTTATCGTTATCTAAACCTTGTTTACGCCCCGGCATTATCCATCGATAAAGTATTTGCTTCAGCCGAAGTTGGCGCGGACGGCAAACTGGGTAAACTAAACGTCAAAACACGCTTTTATAATCCCACAACTGTTGCATCGGCAAACGTACAAGTTGTAGTAACCGATCCGCAGGGCAAAACCGTTAATCAAAATACGGCTAACCTTACCTCGCTTAACGGCGATGAACCTGTCGGCACATTTACTATCAAAAACCCGGTTTTATGGTCGCCTTCAAATCCTGCTTTGTACGCGGTTACCGTAACGGTTACCAGCACAGCCGGCACGGTTAAGCAAACCGAAAAAGTGGGCTTCCGCAATTTTGAATTTGTAGATAACGGGCCATTCAAATTAAACGGCAAACATTTGTTGTTACGCGGTACACACCGGCACGACGATCAGGCAGGCGCGGCTGCGGCCATAACCGACGAGATGATCCGCCCCGAAATGCAGATGATTAAAGATATGGGTGCGAACTTTATCAGGTTGAGCCACTACCAGCAATCGCCCATCGTATTAAACCTGTGCGATAGCCTGGGCATTTTAGTTTGGGAAGAAGAGCCCTGGTGCCGCGGCGGCCTTGGCGGCGATGTTTATAAAAACCAGGCCCGCAGCATGCTCACCAACATGATCGAGCAGCATTTTAACCACCCCGCCATCATCATCTGGAGCTTAGGGAATGAGAACGATTGGGCAGGCGATTTTGAGGAATTCGACAAGCAAAAGATCAGGGCTTTTATGAAAGAGCAGAACGACCTTGCCCATAAGCTCGACCCGTCACGCAAAACGGCTATCCGCCGCTGTGATTTTTGTAAAGATATTGTAGATGTGTATTCGCCCTCGATTTGGGCCGGCTGGTATGGTAAAGGCTTGTACACTAATTACAAGGAACTTGAAGAAAAAGGTTTTAAATCGGTGAAAAACTTTTTGCATGTGGAATGGGGCGGCGACAGCCATGCCATGCGCCATTCTGAAAATCCCGAGTATATCAAACCCAAACCGGGCAAACCGGTTGATACCACTTACAAAGATGTAAGCTTTGCCAAGGATGGCGACTGGAGTGAAACCTATATCTGCAACCTGTTCGACTGGACACTGAAAGAGCAGGAAACCATGCCCTGGTTAACAGGCGCTGCTTTCTGGACGTTTAAAGATTTTGCCACGCCGCTGCGTCCCGATAACCCAATCCCTTTTATGAACCAAAAAGGCGTTGTTCAGCATGATTTGACGCCGAAGGAATCGTACTATGTTTTCCAATCGTACTGGAGCGAAAAACCGATGGCGCATATTTACGGGCATACCTGGCCGGTACGCTGGGGCGATGCAGGTGAGCAGAAGATGGTGAAAGTATATTCCAACTGCGATGAGGCCGAACTTTTTGTAAACGGCAAAAGCTACGGCACAAAAAAACGTAACAGTCAGGATTTTCCCGCCGCGGGCTTGCACTGGATGGTAACTTACAACAAAGGCGATAATCACCTTAAAGTAGTTGCTAAAAAAGGCAAGGCTACCATCACCGACGAAATCGATCAGCAATACCAAACCGATAAATGGGGTAAACCAGCCAAATTGATCTTTGAAAAAATCGGCGAAAAAGATGGCATAGCCACTGTGCAGGTAAAACTGTACGATGCCAATAATGTGCAATGCCTTGATGCAGCCAATTGGATCAATTTCTCCCTTGCCGGGGATGGCGTATTATTGGACGACCTGGGCACATCAGGCGGCTCACGCAAGATACAGGCTTATAATGGCCGTGCGATGATCAGCATAGATACCCGCAAAGGTAAAAGCGTAGTTGCAGTAGCTTCGCCGGGCTTGCCAAGCGCGTTTGTGAATCTCTAAATTTAAAAACCCTCCCCTTCAGGGGAGGGTTGGGTGGGGTTATTTCCCGGCATGCCTTGCATTTAACTGCGCCATGTATAACGATTGAAGCTGCAACCCGTTCTTATTCTCTCCTTCCCATTCGCCGTCCATACGGTCTTTAAAATGCCCTGCATCATGCGAGCCGTGAAAGCCGATGTTATAATTGGTTCCGCTTACCCAGGGCTTTTGCACTGCCGCGTCTTTAGCGGTACAGTTCCATAATACTTGCGTAACACCGCTCCAGCCGTGGCCGCTGCCCATGTTACCTCTGTCTTGCACGTTTATTTCACCATCACTTACAAAGTTATCATATAGCGTACCTGTTGCCCAGCGGTGGTGCGGACCTGCGTCAGCATGGGTATGCGTTGCCGTATTGTTGTAAAAAACGTTCGGACCGCAGACCCGTGCGCCGGTAACATTATCATGCCGGCCATCTTCGGTGTGGCAGTTCATTACTAAATTAAGCTGCCCGGTTACGTTGAACGAGTACCTTCTGCCACCGGTTATCTGCGATTTAGCATCTGTGCATTTACAATTGGTAACGGTAACGTTTCTGGCGCCGCCATCAATGCTTACACATGCATAGCCAAAATATCTTGACGATACGCTGCGTACCCAGCCGTTTTCAAGGTTTCGCATATCAATGGCAATCCAACCGTGATTTTCGTCATCATCGCGGGCATAGTCCGATTCAAAAGCAATGTTCTCCACGCCCACTTCGCTAATGCGGCCGTTAAAAGTGTATTTATATATCGCTCCGCCGCCATAGTTCGCATCTATTTGCATCACCACCGGGTTATCTATATAAACCTTGTTGCCGTCCATTTTGGTAATCGTACGCTCGTAGTGCATATCGTATTCGCCGGCTTTCCACTGTTTGGTATCTTTCCTTGCAACAATCTGGTCCATCTTTAAATCATGTATCCAGTTTTCTGGACTCGGGCGATACAAAATTATCCTGTCGCCAACTTTATAACCGGCCGCAGATTGTACGTTGAACGACTTTGCCCCAACCGGCACAAAATCATCTGTAATTTTAACCCTTGTTCCGTTTACTTCTCTTACAGCGCCTGATCCGGTTATGTGCAATAAAGTACGCTGGCCTGCACCGGCTGCAACTATCACTGTACCTCCTTTTTCCATGCCTTCCCCCCGTAGTACCACGCCGCTTGTATTAATACGCAAACTATCCGGTACTTTATATACTCCCTTTTTTAACAAAACAGCACCACGATGTCCATTGGCATCAGGAGTCATTTTAGAAACTTCGTTGATCGCATCCTGTATTACCTGCGTTGCGTTGCCATCTTTTGGCGCTTCAATGGTTTTTACCACCGGTACATCGGGTATGGGTACATCGTTTTGATGATAGCCCACCATACTAAAATCAGGCAGTATGTTTCCCTGGGCATCCGCGTGGTAAGTAAGCGAACCATCCGCGTTAAGCGTTACAAATTTCGATTGCCAGCCATCTTTCTCGGCTGTGTGAAAGGCGGTCATGGTTAAAATAGCCAGGCTAACAAGTGTTATCCGTTTAATTAAGTTGAGTTTCATGTATTCTTTTTTAGGTTTATGTTGATGAGGTGCCGTAAGTTACTATGCCAGCATTATAAAAACGATAATTTAGGTAGGCCAATTCTCAAGGTTTTATTTTAAATTTTCAATAAAATTTATATTTCATTAATAATTTGATAATAATTCATTTTTTTTGTTGAAATTATTGCAATTAAAAATTATTGATGTACATTTGTATTGTAATTAAAGCAAGGCGCTGGTTCGGCAGCAAAACACGAAGGTTCGATTCCTCCCTTAGCAGCTCTTCTCATAATTTAGGTTTATAATTGGTTAGAATGAGTTCCTGCCCATCAGGAACTCTTCTTGTTTTTATACATTTTTTCTTAAAAATATTCTTTCCCTAAAATCTACTGACAGTAAAAATAACCAATAGTTTAACCGGGTTTTACTTAACTAATTAGCATTGTATTAAGTGTTTTTGGCTGTATAATGTATCCCTTTAAGCTATCGCCGGATTTCTCACCTGCAGGCATTGCCTATTAATCATCTATTCAAAGTCTTACTATTAAGTAAATATTTTTACCCATGCTCAAATTTTTAAAATACTAAGTATCGCCATAAGCAGAAATGTAATTTTTTTATGATTAGAAAAACAAAACGCCGTATTAGCGATTATATAGGCTAATAATTTATGTGTTTACTTAAATAAGATAATTAATTGCGTTTACAGTAATATTTAATGGCAAAAGAT
>Ga0207098_10100_pt1 | contig 28547 bp, 24 predicted proteins | sample Alteio_BWMinHeat_84_FD_153548 | JGI IMG/M metagenome (GOLD analysis project Ga0207098, IMG submission 153548) | Enriched cells from forest soil in Barre Woods Harvard Forest LTER site, Petersham, Massachusetts, United States -... | ecosystem: Environmental > Terrestrial > Soil > Temperate forest >...
TTATTGGAACCAATCATGACTCTTCGAATGCCATGTGTAACAACTGACGATCCGACAGTCGCTTCAATAGGCCGAAAATAGGGATAAACACCAGCAGCCTTTACGCGTTTTGCGTCCTCGTAACTCCGACACTTCTCAAAAATATCTATCACGTTAGTTTCTTTCCTCTAGAACCATACGAATATCATCAGCTAATAGGTAGGTCAATCAATTACTCTAAATAGCTGATAATAATAGTGTTTTATTAGAAGCAAATTACGCAGCATTTTTTACTAAGGTTATTATAAAAAATACCGATTAGTAAGTTGGAGCGTAAAAATCTACGCACTCGGGAGCGGCACACTCCTGAATCCAAAATTGGTCTCTCGGCGGAAAGGCTGTTTGCCTTGTTACCACGAGTAGCCGCGTCACTCATAAAATTTGTAACCCCTGTAACTACGAGCGCAGAGTCATCATCACTATATACTTACATCGAGAATTCAAAGGATCAAAAGAAGAAGGGTGACAAGGGCGAAAAAGAGAAGAAAAAACCGCAATTCAACAACCCGTATCAAGAAACAGAATCAAAGAAGGCTGGCAACCACGAAACATATCAGGAAGACCACGCGAAGGTGGTTCCAATTAGACAGGCGCTTTCATCCGAAAAAGCTAAGCCTCAGGCACAATCGTCTAATTTTGTGAAAGTCTTTTCATCCATTCAGGAGCAACGCAAACCATTAATCGAATGGATGGGAAAGAAAATCTATCAATCCGCATCCGAATCCAAACGCAAAGCTACTACGAAGGGTACCGTCTTGGATATTCTCGCCGATTAAGCTAGCCGTTCTATATCAGCACCAAGTCCCGTAAGCTTTTCTTCCATTTGTTCGTACCCTCGATCCAAGTGATAGATACGATTAACAATCGTTTCGCCCCGAGCGCAAAGGCCACCTATAATCAGGCTGGCACTCGCTCTTAGATCCGTCGCCATCACAGGTGCTCCCTGTAAGGCATCCGTTCCTCTAACTACTGCTACATTGCCGCGCACGGATATATCGGCACCCAACCGACAGAGCTCAGCAACATGCATAAGTCGGTTCTCAAAAATCGTCTCCGTAATCATTGTGGCGCCATCTGCAACTGTCATAGCAGCCATAAACTGGGCCTGCATGTCAGTTGGAAATCCGGGAAAAGGTAAAGTGGTAATATCGGCCGCCTTAGGTCGACCAACCGATTCTAAAACAATACTTTTCTTATCTACTCGCGAAATTTCTGCGCCGGCCTCCTCAAATTTCACTAAGACGGATTCCAAATAAAGGGGATCTATCCCATCTACTTGAACTCTACCGCCCGTTGCAAAGCCAGCCGCGAGGAAAGTACCCGCCTCAATCCGGTCCCCCATCACTTCAAATTCACATCCACTTAGCTGAGGTTTTCCCTGAATGCGAATCGTTTCCGTGCCCTCTCCTTCAATCTTGGCTCCCATCGCCTTGAGCGCTTGCGCGAGATCAACGATTTCGGGTTCCTTGGCACAATTTTCTAAAAGAGATTCGCCTTCTGCTAGAACCGCTGCCATCATTACATTTTCAGTCGCACCCACGCTTGGGAACTCAAGCACCACTCGATTTCCTTTGAGCTTTTTTGCCGATGCGTTCACGTATCCGTTTTCTAAAACGATCGAAGCACCAAGTTTTTCGAGCGCGGCTAAGTGGTAATTGATAGGACGAGCACCGATGGCGCATCCCCCTGGAAGACTCACTCTCGCTTTGCCAAAGCGCGCGAGCAGTGGCCCTAGCACCACCACCGAGGCACGCATAGTTCTGACCAGGTCATAGGGAGCTTCAAAGCAGTTGGTGTTTTTTCCGTTTAGGATCACACGATTATTTTCTAAATTTGACTCAATTTCCACACCTAGATGGGAGAGCAGTTTTAAAGTCGTGGTGATGTCTTGAAGTTTTGGAATCCGCTTAAAAACGCACTTCCCTTCAGATAGCAAACTTGCAATGAGAATCGGTAACGCGGCGTTCTTGGATCCACTCAAACAAACGGTGCCACGAAGCGGTTTTCCCCCTCTGATTCTTACTTTATCCATATATCAACCTTCCAATCTTCCAATCAAAACTCGGTTCGAGCCAGTTAAATCGGGGTGGACCTTAATATTCCACTTTCGCTCTGAAAATAGATGACTAATTGCGCAAGATCGCTGAGAGGGGATTTCCAGAAAAATATAGCCCCGAGGCCTTAAAAATCGCTCTGCTCCTTTTGCGATAGCACGATAAAAATAGAGAGGATCCTGCTGAGGCGGAAAAAGCGCTTCCTTTGGTTCATGCGTCAACACTTCATCGTCAATCTCATCGGTAGGCACCAGATAGGGTGGATTTGAAATGAGAAAATCCACTAGCACATGAGGACTATGTCTAACAAAGGGTTCCCAAACTTCTCTATCAGACTCACTCTGCAATAAAGTGAAGCGACCGGTTCGAATTGCATCATCACCCAAAATCCGTTGAGCGTTTTTGAAAGCACACTCCATCGCGTCTCGGGTCAACTCCGAAGCCACCATTCTTAACGATGGAAAGCGCGACAATAGTTCAATGCTGAGGATCCCACTACCCACTCCAATTTCAAAACCTAGAAACGGCCCCACCTTTTCTCTCTGCAACTCCGCAATTGCAGTCGCGCACAAGATTTCGGTTTCGGGACGAGGCACCAGGACTTCAGGACCTACATTGTAATCGTGTTCCAGAAAAGCTTGCACCCCAGTAATATGTTGCAGGGGAAATCCCGCAGCTCTTTGTTCCAGCCATTGAAGCAGCAAATCTTGTGCAGGAAGTGGCATGGGATCTGACAAGTGGGAATAAAGATCGATCTTTGACATCTTGGTTCCAAAAGATCTCTCCCAGCTCAGAAGAACTAAATACTCGGCTTCTCGACGCGCAAGATCCCCCCCTGCGAGGCGAGAATTCCTCTTCAATATGGACTCCGCTTTATCGAGAATTTGGTCATACCTCAATCAGATGGCCCGATCCCTTGTGCTTTTAGTGCTTCCATCTGGTAATGATTGAGCAGACCCTGAATGATGTCATCGATTTTACCTTCCATCACATCTTGCAAAGAATATAAAGTTAACCCGATCCGATGATCCGTTAATCTTCCCTGCGGAAAATTATATGTCCGAATACGCTCACTTCGATCGCCAGTGCCAACCATGGAGCGGCGTGCATCGGTCTGGGTCTTCGCGGATCTTTCCTGTTCGATATCTAAGAGCCGTGCGCGCAAAATCTTCATTGCCTTGTCTTTATTCTTATGTTGGGAACGCTCGTCTTGGCAAACAACGACGAGCCCAGAAGGAATATGCGTAATGCGCACCGCAGAGTCTGTAGTATTAACTCCCTGCCCACCTGCTCCGCCGGAACGAAAAACGTCGATTCTCAAGTCGACAGGGTTAATCGTCACGTCCACTTCTTCCGCTTCCGGTAGAACTGCCACTGTCACCGTAGAAGTATGAATTCGCCCTTGAGCTTCAGTTAGAGGAACTCGCTGCACTCGGTGAACACCACCTTCCCACTTCAGTCGACTAAACACCCGATTGCCATGAATTTCAGCGATGATTTCCTTAAACCCCCCCAGGCCCGTGGGATTTGCCGATAAGATTTCCATCCGCCAACTCTGTCGCTCCGCAAATCGCTGGTAAAGCCTAAAGAGTTCACTTACAAAAAGTGCTGCTTCCTCTCCTCCGGCACCCGCTCTGATCTCAAACAGCACATCTTTCTCGTCATTGGGATCTTTAGGTAGTAGAAGAATTTGCAATTGATTCTTAGAAATTTCGAGCAGGGGTTCGATTCGTTTGAGCTCATCTCTCGCCATCGAAACCAACTCAGAATCTTTCTCTTTCAGCAGTTCTCTATTGGAATGGATTTCAGCGTCTAACGTCTTGTAATTTTGATATTCCGTTACTATGTCCTGCAGCCCGGCATGTTCCTGCGAAAGTCTTCGAAATTCGTCAGGACGATTTGCGATTTCAGGATCAGACAGACGACTTTCGATTTCTCTAAAGCGAGCTTCCACAGATTCTAGTTTATTGAACATACTCATTTTTAGAACTCACGTTTCGTTAGGCTTCTAGAAACTGACCGACTCTGGATTTGATTTCTCCCAATTCCTGGAGACTCGCTATCTCGAGTTCTTCCTTGAAGCTTGGGGACTTGCGGCCTTGACTCTCTTCCATATGAATAACGTATTTGAGGGAGGCTAGAGCGACTTCCAATTGATCATCCGTTGGTTCCCGAGTAGTTAATTTCTGAAGAATTAGTCCCGGCCAGATCAAAATTCGAAAGAGTCTACTTTGCATCCGAAAAGCACAAAATTTGATGAACTCATAAGCCAGCCCAGCCACTGGGAACATAAGAAGAATTTTCAGCAAAACCATGCAAAGATGGTTCAGAATCGGATTTGAAGAGAGATGAGTCAACTGAAACAAGGGAAAAACGATACTAAAGACCGCAATACTGATGAGTACCAGAAAGAGAAGAAAACTGGTCCCGCATCGGGGATGTAACGTAGTAAATTTTCGGGCATTCTCTACGGTCAGCTCTTGGCCTGCTTCAAACGTGTAGATCGATTTATGCTCCGCGCCATGATATTGAAATACCCGGCGAATGTCTTTCATGAGAGAGATCGCCGAAACGTAAACCAACAAAATGGCAATCTTCAAAAATCCATCAATCAGGTGAAAGATCGGACTCTCTGCCGTCAAATTCAGATACTGCCCGGAAGTCAGGACAGCCGTCAAGAAGTGAGGCAAGGCCACGAAAAGCCCCATACCCATAGCAAAAGCAACTAGGATGGAAACAGCAATCGACCAGTTTGAAAGTTTCTGATTTGAATCTTCTCCACCTGCCAGCACTTGTGCAGAATAGCTAAGAGCATCAATCCCTTGAAACATCGATTCAACGAGAGAACAGATCCCTCTTAATATAGGCCTCTTAAAAACAGGATAGCGGTGACCCCAGCTCTCGTAGGACTGATTCCTCAAAACGATAGCTTCGTTGGGTTTCCGAACAGCAATAGTGACAAAATGGGGAGATCGCATCATGACCCCCTCCATCACTGCTTGGCCACCAATACTGGTATACCGGCTCAAGAGAAAAACCTATTTTTTCTTATACTTGTTCAGGAATCTCTCTACTCGCCCTTCCGTATCCAGCAACTTATGCTTGCCAGTAAAGAAAGGGTGGCAGTTTGAACATATTTCGATTTTTATGTTTTCCCTAGTCGCACGCGTTTCTATAACGTTACCACAGGCACACGTTACAGTGGTTTCTACATAGTGGGGATGAATTCCTTGTTTCATAAACGATCTTCCTAACAATCCTATAATAAAGTATCAAGCCAAAAAGACATTGGTAGCCCGAAATAGGATTTTTGGCTTCAGACGAGGAAGTTTTTGCGAAAAAACCGGAGTGTACACCTAAGTACATGAGGATTTTTGAGCAAAAACTGACGATGTATCAAGCCAAAAAGACATTTCGGGGGGTTAACTACTCATGCCTTTCACAAAGTCCTCGTTAGTCTTAGTATGCGAGACCTTATCTAGCAGGAATTCCATCGCATCAACTGTATTCATTGGATGCAGGACCTTCCTTAAAATCCAGAGCCGGTTTAGCATATCTTTTGGCAATAAGAGCTCTTCTTTTCGGGTGGCGGACTTATTGATGTCCAAGCACGGGAAGACTCTCTTCTCCATCAACTTACGGTCGAGATGGATTTCTGAATTGCCAGTTCCTTTAAACTCTTCAAAGATCACTTCGTCCATTCTGGAGCCGGTGTCAATCAAAGCAGTTGCAACGATGGTAAGCGATCCGCCTTCTTCGATATTTCGCGCAGCGCCAAAAAAGCGCTTTGGCTTATGCAATGCGTTGGAATCTACACCACCCGATAGGATCTTGCCAGATGGCGGCACCACAGAGTTATACGCTCTTGCCAATCGAGTAATGGAGTCTAATAGAATCACTACATCAAACTTGTTCTCGACTAAACGCTTTGCCTTTTCAATGACCATCTCAGCCACCTGCACGTGACGTGAAGCCTGTTCATCAAAGGTCGAGCTAACAACCTCACCTTTAACTGAACGCTGCATATCCGTCACTTCTTCAGGTCTTTCGTCGATCAAAAGAACGATCAATTTAATTTCAGGATGGTTGGTAGTAATCGCATTCGCTATATCTTGCAATAGTACTGTTTTTCCAGCGCGAGGCGGCGCAACGATTAAACAACGCTGTCCCTTCCCTAGCGGCACAATCATATCAATGATTCGGGTGCTGTAGTTATTGGGCTGGTACTCGAGGCCTACCTTCTTGTTTGGGTACAAGGGGGTGAGATTATCAAAAAGAACTTTTTCTGAATTCATTTCCGGAGTCTGGAAATTAACCTGTTCCACCTTAAGCAGAGCAAAATAGCGCTCACCTTCTTTAGGGGCTCTTACTGAACCACTGACGGTATCGCCAGTACGAAGACCGAATCTTCTAATCTGTGACGGAGAAACATAGACATCATCAGGACCCGGAAGATAGTTGTAATCAGGCGCCCGCAAAAAACCGAAGCCATCGGGAAGGCATTCTAGAACGCCGTCGGCGTAAATATGTTCGTCTTTTTCTGCTTTCTTTTGCAGAACCGCAAAAATCAGGTCCTGCTTTCTCATACCCCCGGCATTTTCAATGCCAAGTTCCTTGCCCATTTCGACTAGATCGCCGATTCGCTTCTCTTTCAATTCTCTAAGATGCATTCCATTTCCTCAATTATTAGTCTTAATTGCAGTCACCAGACACCCCAATCATTCATTGCCGATTCATGATTTTTTATGGGATGTTAACACCGCATCGTTAGCGCCACAACCGTTCGACTTTACACATACTCTATCTTTACTCATGTCCGAAGGCGCAAAAATTTGACTTAATTGCTGGCAGAACCTGCCACTAGTTACTCGGCCTAACAAACTCCCTCACAAGAGTAAAGAAAAATGATCTTTTGCCATTAAATTTGTAGACTCTCTCCTTTTAGCCTAAAATAGAAATTATGCAACTTAGCAATAAGGTGCCTTCCTACAAAGTTCACCTTTTTTTTCTGGCGTTTCTTGGGCTTATCACTCTCCCCATAGGCAAACTGCTCACTTTTGCCTTTAGTCCTAATGATTCTCAGTCGACCAAATCTGTAATTATATTGGTTAACAAGGGCGAAAATCCGAACGACCTGACTCGCATGCTCGTCTCAGAAAATATAGTTTCTGACGGTAGGACCATGATTTGGCTTGGAAGGCTGACTCGGAAATGGAAATCAATTAAAGCCGGAGAGTACCAGGTCTCACCTAATATGACTCCGTTAGAGATCTTCCGGACTCTAAGCTCGGGAATTAGCGTCCTTTATCCGATTACGATTCGTGAAGGCGAAAATATGTATGAAGTCGCAGATGACCTTCAAGTAAAGGGGCTCGCCAAGAAAGAGCAGTTTGTGGCTCTATGTAAGAACATAGATTTTATTAGATCTCTGGGAGTCTTTAGAGAATTTACCCCTCGAAACCTCGAAGGCTATCTTTTTCCTGATACCTATTTCTTTAACCACTCCACACCCGTCGAAGAAATGGTTAAACGCATGGTGAGGCATTTCTTTGACTATTGGAGCAAGGAACAAGACGATAGAGCACACGAACTCAAACTTTCGCGCCATGAAGTCATCACTTTGGCTTCGATGATAGAAAAGGAAACGGGAGCCCCAGAGGAGAGAAAGGTAATCAGCTCTGTCTTTCACAATCGGCTCAAGAAGAGAATCAAACTTCAAAGCGATCCTACTACCATTTATGGAATGTGGAAGCGTTATGAAGGAAAGATTCACAAATCGGATCTATCTGAAAAAAATGAATACAATACTTATTACATAAGAGGTCTGCCGATCGGCCCGATTGGTAATCCAGGAAAAGAAGCGATTCAGGCAGCGCTCTATCCGATAGAGAGCCCCTACTTCTTTTTCGTTTCTCATAACAATGGAACCCATCAGTTTTCAAGAACGATTGAAGAGCACAATCGCGCAGTGGCAAAGTATCAGTTAGACCCGCGAGCCAGAGAAGGAAAGAGTTGGCGCGATTTTTACAATAAGAACCATCTAAATAATGGAAATGGAACGGGCTCTGAAAATAATCCTGCCGCAAATGCCGGAGGAAGACGCGATCCCTCTTCGAAATCATCGGATTCGGACAGGGAACAGCATCCCTAAAAGATAGGTCTCCAGCCTCGTGAAAGAAAATCTGCACACTAGATCTAGGAAGTAGCGTCGTCTTGACGGCTGTAGTAATACGTCGAAAAAATCAGCAAAAGATGGATCAATAGAAAGAGTGACGCCGATTCTAAATACATTCCCCAGGTTTTGCCGACAAAATCGAAACCTGTAAAATTGATCATAAGAGCAAAGAAGATCAGCAATAAATATTCGATCTTCGATCTTTGTTTAGCGAAAACAAAATGAAGAAGTAGTATTGCCAGCGGCATACTAATCACAAAGTAGGGCTTCCAAACGAGATGAGAGGGAATAATAATAAGAGCAATGGTAATAGCTGCCCAAACCAATGTGGAGGTGGCACTTGATATCCGACTGGCTCCACTCACAATCCATCCAAGCAGAATTCCAAAAGTAAAACAGAACCAAAATAATGTTAGAAACTGAATGGTTTGTTCGGACAAGACTTGATAGCCGAGCAGTACCGGCGCACTTCCAACAGACAATACGTGGGTTGGACTACCACTGAGAAAGTGATAAAGCAGAGCCGGAAAACTTTGATTGTGCGACTCTAGAGGAAGTCCTCTTGCTAATACCGCGTTTTTCCAGCTATTCAATAGATTCAGACTCCCCTGAAAGCCAACGCTTGCTACTGGCAAAGCCAGTGCGATAAAAGCGCCAAGCAGAATGCCAAGCTTCTCAATCCGAAGTTTCTTTGTCGAAATATTTGAAGTCATGACCCAGGGAATAATTAATAATGGTATAGGGAATAGCTTTGCCACTGCAGCAAACGATAACCCAGCCCAGCGTAACCCAGCCCAAATGGAAGACCCACTTTCAAAGCGACCCAATAGGGCCCACAAACAGACTCCAAGAATTATTAAATTGACTTGACCATATTCAAAGTCAATGAGAAGCGGCCGAGCAATAAGAATAACGCCCCAGACACTCAATCCGTAAGCTAAAAAGCTATCTTTCTGAAGAAACTGTTTGCTCAGTTTTATAATGATAAAAAAAATGATGGCGACTTTTGCCAAACACCATAAGGCGAGCGAGTAATTTCTAGGAATAGCGCCAAGAAAAGCAAAGAGCCAAGCAAACCCAGGACAGTATAGGAATCGATCCGGGCTTACAGCATAAATCTCGGTCCCTCGACCTTGAACAACTAATTGCCATGCTTGGTAAAAAACGCTAAAGTCATTGCCATTGCGCGAGAAGGCTCGATAGATTCCAACTATTAAAATCGGAATCAAAATGGATAGCCCGGAAAATAAAATAAATTTTGATTTAACTTGAGCTGACATCCTTTACCAACACGAGTGAACGAGCCTAGCATCCTGAGTAAGAAATGAAAACACAGGGCTTTGGTATCGCTCTTCTAATTCAAGAAGTTTCCGTTTGAGTTGGAGCTCCGGCTGCGAAGGGTCTTTAATTCCCATAAAACCACCAATAGAATGATTGTCTGACAAAATTCGGTGACACGGAATGAGAATTGGGAGGGGATTTCGTTTCAGCGCTTGGCCCACTGCACGCGAGGCAGCGGAATTGTTGAGCCTGCGAGCGACCCAACCGTACGTTCTCGTTTCTCCATGTGGAATCTTGGCAATGGTTCGATACACTTCTTTTTGGAAATCACTCCAATCACTTTGGTCGATCAGATCCCAAGGTACTACCGCCAATGGCTCACCCTGATAGAAGAATCCGCGAATTTGATCGATGAGCTCTGAGATGGGTTGCGGAAGTTTCACTGGGCAGTATATTGCCAATCTTCCTTCAGACCATTCGATCCGATCTAGCAGACCTTGAGCGTTCCAACTAACTAAAATGGTCCCTAGGCTTACCGGGAAATGGAAATGGTTCAAAACAGGTTCCTCATCTTTACGACCGGATTTAAGTTTGGCACTCGTTTGATGGAAATTCAATCGGTTTATGTTATCACCCCTGAGAAAAGTACAGCTTGCTAGTGGCAGCCCGACTTCCCACTGGTGGCAGCTCGAGCATCTGTGCAGCAGGATTAGCGGGTAGCTGCAATCCACCGTTGCAGCTCGGTGATATTCTATATAATATATATTGCTGCCGCGAGTACACAAAAAGCTTTGATTTTAGCTTGTTTGTCAACATTAAACAGGGTAGTAGAAGCTATCCATCTCAAGGAGCAACGAAGTGTCGTCATATGTAATACTTGCTAGAAAATGGCGTCCAGCGCAGTTTTCAGACATTATTGGACAAGGACATATCGTTCGCACTTTGACCAATGCGATCCGCCAAAATCGAATTCATCAAGCTTATTTATTTACCGGTTCTCGAGGTGTCGGCAAAACGTCGATTGCTCGAATTTTTGCCAAAGTCATTCGATGTGAAAAGACCCGAGAAGTGCAGGAGGGCCAGGAGAAAGGTCCAGAGAATTACCCAAAGAATTATAATGACACGCAAAATTCTCCAGGCGGACTTCTTTATTCCTGTGATCAATGCTCCAGTTGCAAAGAAATCGCAGCCGGCAATAGCGTTGACGTGATTGAAATTGACGGTGCCTCTAATAATGGTGTCGAAGCAGTAAGAGAAATTCGAGAAAGCGCCGTTTATATGCCGTCAATGGGTTCTCGAAAAATTTATATTATTGATGAAGTGCATATGCTTTCGACGGCGGCCTTCAATGCTTTGTTAAAAACTCTGGAAGAACCGCCAGCCCATGTGATTTTTATTTTTGCCACAACCGAGCCCCATAAAATTCCGGCCACAATTTTATCGCGATGCCAACGTTTTGATTATCGAAGAGTCACGATTCACCAGATTCAAGAGCGACTCAAACAGATTGTCGTTGCTGAAAAAATTCAAACAGAACCGAGCGCACTGACATTGATCGCACGTGCAGCTGAAGGGAGTATGCGTGATGCACTCTCCATTTTAGATCAGATGATCGCTTATTCGGGAAGTACTATTACGCTTCAAGCCGTCAGAGAAGGAATCGGCCTAATCGAGAGCCGAAATCTGATCGATATATTGAAGGCCATTTTTCAACGCCAGCCGCTAGATGCTTTGAAGGTCGTCGAGGAAGCTTATGATTGTGGTCAGGATCTTCGTGTCCTCACTAGAAATTTGATTGAGTTTCTCCATTCCGTTTTACTTGCGAAAATTGGATATCAAACGTCTTCTGGAATAGAGATTACCGAAGAAGAATGGCAAGAGCTCCAAACCCTTAAAGACATGCGTCCGATTGAAGAATTGGAAATGATCTTTCAAGTCCTGCATCATGGTTTAGAACTCATTGCGAAATCGCCCCAGCCTAAAATTGTTTTAGATATTTTATTAATGAAGTGTTCGAGTGCGGAAGCTTTATTTTACGTCGGTTTTTCAAATACCGATTCTGTCGTTAGCAGCAGCAGCCCGTCTAAAAGTACTATTAGCACCCCCAGTCTGAGCCCTAACGCAAGTTTGAACTCAAACACAAGTCCGAGTGCAAACATAAGTCCGAGTCCAAGCTCAGGTTCGAGCGCAAACTCCAATCCGAGCCCAAACGCAGGGCCAATTCGGAGTACGATTGCAAGTTCGAGTCCTAAATCCGTTATAGGAAACCCCGTCAATTGGGAACAGTTTATCAACTCTGTTAGAAAAACGCGTCCCCTACTTGCGTCCATTTTGGAGCATGCCAGCAGCGTGACACTGCCGAATGATAGTAAAACTGGCGCTGCTGCCGGGGATGGTTCGGTTTTAAAAGTTTATTTTGCCCCACAGGATGCCTATTTTCGTGAGCAGCTTCAGTCTAAGGCTTATCAAGAACAGCTTAATGCGCTTTCAAAGGAATATTTTGGAAACTTTGTCCGTATGCATGTGGACTTATGTGAAACCGGAGAAAGCATCGCCGTAAAAAAACAAAAACTACAACAAGAGCGAATCGACTTAGCTAAGGAAAGGGCTCAGACTCACCCCATCATTGTGGAAGCTAAATCTCTTTTTGGAGGAGACCTAGGTCCAATTGATATTCGGGAGGATGGCCATGCAAACCTCACAACATGATCCGGTTTCTAAGTTAATCTTTGAACTCTCGAAACTACCAGGAATCGGTGAAAAGACTGCGACACGCCTATCCTATTTTATTTTAAAACAAGATGAAACCTATGCCGCAACTTTGGCTGATGCGATTCTGAACGCAAAAAAGAAAATTATCCTTTGCGATCGCTGCTATACGTTTACGGATATTAATCCATGTAGAATTTGTTTGAATCCAAACCGTGATCAATCCTTAGTTTGTGTTGTGGAAAGGCCGGCCGATGTTCTTTCTATCGAACAGTCTGGAACGTATCGCGGCACGTATCATGTACTTCATGGTTTTTTATCTCCTTTGGATGGCATCGGACCGGATGACTTAAAAATTCGAGAATTACTAGGCCGACTGGCTGAGACTTCAAAGAGTATTCGAGAATTGATACTAGCGACTAATCCCAGCGTAGAAGGCGAAGCGACGGCTTTATATTTATCTCGACTCGTGAAACCTTTTGGTATTAGGCTCACGAAGCTTGCCCATGGACTACCGGTTGGTGGCACACTAGAATACACCGATAGACAAACCATTGGAAAAGCCATTGAGAACCGTGTGGAGATTTAATAAGTGAGCTTCATCAATTATGCTTCTAAAGAAATCAACTGCAAAATAATATATTACGGCCCCGGATTTAGTGGAAAAACAACGAACATTCAGTACGTTTACGAACAAACACAGCATGATCAGAGAGGAAAACTGATCACGCTCAGTACTGAAAATGAGCGAACTCTCTTCTTTGATTTTTTGCCGTTATCCGTAGGCGATATTCGTGGTTACAAAACGCGATTCCATCTCTATACGATTCCAGGGCAAACATTTTATGAAATCTCACGACAATTTATTTTGAAAGGCGTCGATGGAATTGTCTTCGTCGCTGATAGCCTCGCCGAAAGAATGGAATCGAATATTGAGAGTTTTGAATCGTTAGCAAAAAGTTTGGAAAAACAGGGGTACGACCTCAATCGAATACCTCTTGTTTTTCAGTACAACAAAAGGGACATGCAAGGTGCCGTTTCGGTCCAGGAACTTGAAACTGCGTTTAATCCGATGCGACGTCCCTATTACGAAGCCGTGGCAAATCGTGGGGAAGGAGTGATGGAAACACTCCAGTCGATTTGCCAGTCAATCATCAACGACCTCAAAGGGGGAACCTCACTGTGAAGAAACAAGTCATGCAAAAGTTCAAGCGGCTATTTGAGATGCAGCTTGAAGCAATTGCCTTTAATACGAAAATCATTCGCGAAGACCTGAGCGTTTCACCAGATGATCGTTATGACGAGATTGACCAAGCGGCCTCCGATTTAGAACAGTCCATGTTGATGCGACTAAAGAATCGCGAAACTCTTTACATAAAAAAAATTAAAGATGCTCTAAGACGAATTGAGGCGGGAATTTTTGGTGAATGCCAAGAATGTGGAGAGGATATTGAAATTCGCCGTCTGGAAGCTCGTCCCACTGCAACGATGTGTTTGAGCTGTAAAGAAGATCAGGAAAGAAGAGAATTGAGCATTAATAGTGAAAGTGCTACCCACCGACCGCTGGTTCGGTTTCCTGTAACTTACTAATAGGTACTTTTTGATCAACACGTTCAAATTGGAGCCTATGGGGTGGGGCTATGAGCCTCAGATTGAATGATTTTTAAAAAAAGATAATAGATCGGCGCTGGCCGCTGGATTTCCGTAAAAGACACGACCCTGCCTTGAGAGACAGAGCCGTGTCTTAAATACTAATACCCAAACGCTAGTTTAGTAACCAAACGTTAGTTCGAGTTCAACATTTTTTCGACATTGATTCGTCCACCCGTGATTGTCTTTCCAGCCAAAGAAGGCAGAAGATCAACTGTATCCATTATGACTTGTTTGACCTTCTTGTAATCCCAGCTTGGGTTTTTTGACCAAAGAAGCGCTGCTGCTCCTACAACATGGGGACAAGCCATCGATGTTCCACTGAGTTTTACATAACTGTTGTTTGGTTCAGTACTAAGAATCTGTACTCCGGGAGCTGCCACATGCACAGTCTTTTTTCCATAGTTAGAAAAACTCGCCATTTTATCTCGACTATCTGTTGCAGCAACAGCAATCAGGTTCGGGCTATCAAATGCAGCTGGATAGCTCGCTTCTGACCCATCGTTGTCAGCAGTATCGTTTCCTGCAGCAGCAACGAACAGAACATCATGCGATTCAGCGCGGGCGATAGCCTCTTTTAGAGCGTTATTATCATTATCGGCCTGACCGCCCCAACTAGCATTGATAATCTTTGCTCCATGAGTAACGGCATAGTCGATGGATCGGATACCATCTGAAGTGGTTCCTCCACCATTGCTATCCAGAAACTTAACAGCCATGACCGAAACTCGCTGCGACACTCCTGAAACTCCTATGCCATTCTCACCAACTGCACCGATAGTCCCCGCCGTGTGAGTTCCGTGACCTTGGTCATCATAGGGCAGACCATCGTCATGGACGAAATCATAACCAACGATGTCGTGTTTATCGCCTGGATTTGGGTTTCTCCAAACGTTGTAGGAAAGATCCTCATGATTGTAGTCGATTCCTGTATCGACATCTGCAACTAGAAAATTGCTATCTCCTTTGTGAATATTCCAAGCTTCCGGCGCACCAATTTTCTTCATACCGTAGAGTTTGGACATGTCCGGATCGGGAGCAGCTTTGGGCTCAGTCGGCCTATCTTTTAAGACGGGCCTGTCGTCACTAAATTCCCCGGAATTAAATTGCGCCGAACCTTGTGAGAGCTCACATCCTGGCAAGAGCTTAGCGCCTGGAATCAGACAAAACGACGGCTGTTTTTTATTTTCATATTGTGTATAGCCATGTCTGCTCAATTGCTCTGCAACCGGAAAAATATGCACAATGTAATTCGGTTGTGCATACGCTACTGCACTGTCCTTCTGCAGCTGTTTGATCACATCATGAATATCAGCATCCGACTGAACTGAAAGCAGCTCGAAACCCTGCATCATTCCTTGATAGCGCAGAATCGGTTCTGCACCGACAGATTGATAAAGTGCATCCATACTAGCGCGCGGCCGAAAGCTATCTTTATATTTCACAATCACTTCACCCGGCTTGTATTCAGCACCAAATGCAGCGGTGCCCAATGCCATCGCCAACAAAACTATGAGTAATGCCCTCCTTGGACTCAACATTTTTTCACTTCCCCCTTTTTGTTTAGCAAAAATATGTTAGAAACGAAGTTTTGATCTCTGTTGAGATAGTTTATAGTGCGCCGGCTATTTTGCAATTCGATGCGGCATTTTTATTTTTTTCTTGAGAACTATTGCTTTCCAGCACAGAACGGCTAAACTTAATGACCGCCTAGTGTGAAAGCCAAACGTTAAAAAAAATAAAAGATGTTACAGGAGAAACAACTATGCTCGAGCAAACAAACGCCCAATCCCATAGCCCCTTGTTAAACCAAGTAGCCATTGTCACCGGATCGGGTCGCGGGCTCGGAGCTACAACAGCATTGCGGCTAGCGCGAGACGGCGCAAACATTGTCGTAAATGACATTGATTCAGAAAACGCCAAAGCAACCGGGAAAGAAATCGAAAAGCTGGGGCGAAAAGTTTTTTTGAGCAGTCACGATATTTCACAGTACAAAAGCGCAAACACCTTGATCGAAGAAGTAAAAGCCCAGTTTGGCAGAATCGACATTCTTGTCAATAACGCCGGCATCACTCGGGATGCCATGTTACACAAAATGACCGAAGAAAAATGGGATGACGTTATTCGCATTAATCTCAAAGGCCCATTTAATATGAGCCAAGCCTGCGCCAGAGTCATGATGGAACAAAAATCTGGCCGCATCGTCAATTTAGCATCTGTTGCCTGGCTCGGGAACGTCGGCCAAACCAATTACTCCGCTTCCAAAGCAGGCGTTGTCGGGATGACACGAACTCTAGCACTTGAATTATCTAAATATAATATAAACGTGAACTGCATCGCGCCCGGGTTAATTGATTCTGTATTGACACAACAAATTCCCGCTGAAGTGAAAGAAAAATTCATCAATAGAATTCCGCTGAAGCGGATTGGCCAACCGACCGATATCGCTAACTTGATCGCATTCTTGGTCAGCGATCAGGCTTCTTACGTAACGGGACAGTGTATTCAAATTGACGGCGGACTTACAGTAGGCATTAGTAACGCGTAAAAATGATTATGGGAGCACTCTGAGTTTTCAGAATGCTCCCACGGATTTTGGTAGTTATTTTTGATTATCGAAGATTATCAGATCAGGACAACGCCCAAGCAATTCTATTCGATCTTCCTCGGAGAACTGATTCTCATCAACATAGAGTATATGCAGTCCTGTAGGAATGAGATCTCTATCCTTACCTGTGATTTTTGTTCCTCTGATATCGAGAACTTTTAATTTCGTCAGGTGTTGGATTTGCGATAGGTGCTCTCGTGAAGCTTCGTCCAACGCATATTCAATTATTCCGATAGGGATAATTCACTATAATCAACAAGGAGCGCGGGGTTACGAGAGCAAGACATCAGATAAATAGCCAGCGGAGAACAAAATGGAAACTAAAAAATCTTGTTCTCATAAAGTTCAGATAAGAACACCTCTATGGGCAAAACCTGGATTTCATCAAAGGTTAGTCGCTCATGGCCACAATAGACTCCGAACATCTTTGCCACAGTAACGCCACCTGATTCTTTTAGTGAAAGCATGGCTTTATTCCAATTGCGATCCCATTTCTTAGACAACTTTAATTCGATGAGAATCACTTCAGCTTTTTTTGATCGAGTGCCGTGCTCTAGCTCAATGATAAAATCTACTTCTAAGCCACTTGGCACACTATAGTAGTACAGAGGCCGTAGTCGCTGGTGAATATGGTTGTAGACCCTGAGCTCGTGAAATAAATAGGTCTCCAGAGCGGCACCCATCCAGTTCGAATCAGGTTCTCGAGTCAGTAGATTCGCGCATGCACGAGCAACTCCAGAATCAAACCAATAAAATTTAGGATGGGAAGCCTCGCGAACTTTTGCGCGGGGCTGATAGGCGGGAAGACGAAATCCGACCAATGTGTCCTCAAGAATGGAAAAGTATCCATCGATTGAACTTCGGGCTACTTTTGCATCTCTAGCAATCGCCTCACCATTGATTTGCTGACCATTCAATATGCTCGCAATATCAAGAAAACGAATAAAGGGTTCCAATTTTCTTACTAGACCCTCTTCCTTGATTTCTTCCCGAATATACGTCTGTACATAGACGTCCAGAGTCTCAACTGCATTTTCTGGATCTAAATAGACTAGTGGCAAACTCCCCCACTTCAGTATTTTTTGGAGATCAAATTTTTTCTCAAGTTCTGCAAAGGAAAAGGGTTCCATTGTCTTTCGCAAAGCCCGTCCAGCTAAAAGATCGGCTCCTCCCTTTTTCAATTTTCTAGCTGAGGAACCGGTCATAGCAAATAGAAGCTTATTGTCTTCTATCAACCGATGAACCTCGGTCAATAGATCTGGAATCTTTTGAATTTCATCGATGACTACCCAATCTCCTGGTTTCAAATGAGCTACTTTGCTTTCAATTAGCCCGGGATCCTTGGCCAATTCGAGGTAGGATCTAGATTGCAGAAGATTGACCTTAACCGAAGCCTCGATCGATTCCCCAATCCAAGTGCTCTTACCGACACCACGCGCACCAAATAAAAAGAATGACTTGTTTTTTGGAGCCTTCAAGAGACGCTTCAATTTGGACATTCTATTTTCTTACTCTATCTGAGCTGTTAGCGCAATGCAAATATCCATCATGATGTAAATTTGCATTGTAAATCTACATCATGATGAATATTTGCATTCTAAAATCTGAAGTCTAACTTAAGTTATCCAATAGCCCTACCACGGAGTTTGGTCCTTTATCTCTTAATATTAGGGCAACAATAAGAGGTCAAGCTCCTCGGAGTTGACGCCATATCGAAGTTTCGGTAGATACCCAACTTGAAAAATATGAAGTTCAGTTTGTACGCGCAGACTAACTCAAAAGATTAATGCCAGACTGACGCGTAGTTAGATCTTAAACCTCGCGCTCTTGCTGCCTTCGAATATAAGTTGGAATATCATATTCGTCGTCAGTTAAATTGGTGATACCCAATCTCTGAGCTATTGCGCGAGCACGTGCCAACTCTGCGGCCTCTCCACCCAGAGCTGCCGTTGCCATGGAAGGTGCTGCAGGTGGAATACTATGCTCATCCATAAAAGTGGAATCAGCAGGTCCGCTCATGGGAGTACCTGGAGCAAAAGCTTTCGATGCCGACGCATTCACATTTGAATTCGCGACCGATGCATGGTGTGTCGCATGGTGTGTCGCATGATGCACAGCATGCTGCGATGCATGATGGGCACCTTGGTATGTACTAGGATTCGGCGCAGAAGGAGGTTGAACTGCTGCATTTCCATTTGGCTGCGCCTGAGCTTGCAACTGAGCTCCATTATTGGGAGCGCCGGTATTCAGGGTACCAGTATTCAGTGTAATAGATCCACCATTTCGAACTGGAGGAGGAGGAGGCATATGTGCATCTCTCACTGCCTCAGACACATTCTGGTGCTGATGCGCGGACACTACCGTCGAAAGATGTGGTCCGCCAAGTCCTGTAGCAATGACGGTCACCTTCACCATTTCCTTAATCGATTCGTCAATTACGGTACCGAAGATAATTTCAGCGTCTTCATGAGCAGCTTCCATAATCAATGTGGTGGCTTCATTCACCTCATGAATCTTCAGATTAGAGCCGCCGGTGATATTGATGATAATGCCTGTAGCACCTTCGATCGAAATATCTTCCAGAAGCGGACTGGAAATTGCGTTAGTTGCGGCTTCGACAGCACGATGCTCCCCTTCTCCGTAACCGATACCCATTAGCGCAAGACCTTTATTCTGCATAATGGTCTTCACATCAGCAAAGTCACTATTAATTAATCCTGTGTGATTAATCAGATCGGAAATACCCTGGACGGCATTCAAAAGAACTTCGTCTGCTTTCTTAAACGCATCCACAACAGAAAGTGTCTGACCAGAAAGAGCTAGTAATCTCTGGTTTGGAATCGTAATAAGCGAATCCACGCTCTCGCGCAGGCACAGCATCCCTTGTTCGGCGTGCCTCATGCGTTTTCTACCTTCAAATACGAAAGGTTTTGTAACAACACCTACAGTAAGTGCGCCAACTTCTTTTGCAATCTTTGCAAAAACGGGAGCAGCACCGGTTCCAGTACCACCGCCCATGCCAGCCGTAATGAAAACCATGTCAGCGCCAGTTAGCAACTCTGAGATTCGAGCGTAGTCTTCCAGCGCGGCCTTTCGTCCAACTTCCGGATTGGCTCCAGCGCCCAATCCTTTGGTCAATTCTTGTCCGATGGCCAATTTTACGGGAGCAAGCGAAGCGTCCAATGCTTGTTTATCAGTATTTGCAGTAATGAACTCGACACCATCCAATCCAGTGCGGATCATCGTATTCACGGCATTGCATCCACTGCCGCCTACGCCTACTACTTTGATTTTTGCTCCTTGGGTCGCCAACTGATCTATTTCAAACATATTTTATATCCTTCTCGTTAATTACATTATAACTAGAATAAATCTTTAATCCACGCTCGCATAGAACCTTTTACTTTATCGTAAATGTTTTTTTCGCGAATTGGAAATCGTGGTTTAGAAAAGTTTCTCGCACCATACTTTAGGAGTCCGACACCCGTTGCAAACTTAGGTGAATTAACTACATCTTTCAATCCCCCGATACCGTGAGGCAAGCCTCGTTTTACTGGCATTTCAAAAATCATCTCAGCAGACTCAACCATGCCCTCTAGAAGAGCTGCACCACCCGTAATGACAACGCCCCCGGAAAGCATTTCATGAAATCCGGACTTCATTACTTCTCGTTGAATTAATGAAAAAATCTCTTCTACACGAGGTTCAATAATCTCTGCTAGGAGTCGCCGCGGAACCACTCGCGCTTTTCGGCCTCCGACGCCGGGAACTTCCACGACTTCATCGGGTTTTACCAAAGAAACGACGGCGCAACCCGATCGAATTTTTATTTTTTCGGCCTCATGCTGGGGCGTTCGAAGGCCTACGGCTATATCATTAGTAATATGATTTCCACCGATGGCCAAGACCCCGGTATGGGCAATAGCACCATTCTTAAAAATGGCCAGATCACTGGTACCCCCGCCGATGTCGACGAGAATTATGCCAAGCTCCTTTTCGTCTTGACTGAGAACGGCCTCGCTAGAGGCTATCGGTTCGAGGCAAATTTCAGCAACATTTAAACCTGCTTTGTTCGCACACTTTACAATATTCTGTGCAGATGAAACGGCGCCTGTGACGATATGAACTTTAGCTTCCAGCCGCACTCCGCTCATACCGACGGGGTCTCGGATCCCATCTTGATCGTTAATCCGATATTCCTGTGGTATTACGTGTATAGTTTCGCGATCTAGCGGAATTGCTACTGCTTTAGCAGCATCAATAACTCTCTGAACGTCTTGCTCCGTAATCTCTTTGTCCTTGACTGCTACAATGCCTGTGGAATTAAAAGACTTAATATGTCCACCGGCAATCCCAGTGTAAACAGTTGATATTTCAGCCCCTGCCATTAATTCCGCTTCTTCTACTGCTTTTGTTATGCTCTCCACGGTTGCATCTATATTAATGACAACGCCTTTTCTCAATCCCAAAGATGGGGAAGTCCCAATTCCAACAATATCTATTACTGGATGCGAATTGAATTCAACGAGCTCGCCGACTATACAGCAAATTTTTGTTGTTCCTATATCTAATCCAACTATAAATTCTTTCTTGGACATGAAACCTCTCCCGGCCGGACTCGCTGACTATCACGCTTATCACGAGCACAGCAGGCCTCTTAAAAATTCTTTAAATTCCCCTTTATGTACCGTGAACCATTTTGACAACAATCTTTTTTCCTACATCTGCCCATATTTGACGCACAGCAATGGAATTACTGCTCAAATAGTGAATAACGTCGGATATGTGGACAAGTTTTGTTTCCAGGCCCACGTCAACTTCATGTCCTATATCAACAAAAGTTCGAATACGCGAGTCCAACTCCACTGCTGATATAGATTGGCCTTTTTTTCTTGGATAAGAAACTAGCATGCGAAAGCCTCTATCTGGGTCCCAATGAATTGTCGAAACAAGAGCTACACTTCCCAGTTTTGAATCTTCCCAAAGCTTTGCCAATTCAATGGCCTTTTTTAGTCTATCAGTATTTTCGAGATTGATTCCTGAAATAAGCGGCAGATCCGAAACTCCGATAGATCCAGCAGAACCGAAAATTTGTCCTTCTGAATCAACGTAAGCCAATTCACCTTTCGATTTTTGAATGAGAGCTATTGGATTTCGATAAGTAACAGAAATAAGAAGAGTGTTTGCAAATTTCTTCTCGAGTCGAACGGACTGGATCCACTCATTTTGCAAAAGCCGATTTTCAATCGTTCTCAAGTCCAATGTAAATAGACTAACCCTTCCTAAGGGAATCGCTGTCATATGAATAATATCGGACTGACCCATTAAGAGTCCCGGCGGCGATTTAGTCGATTTCACTTCGATATTCCGAACCAAGAATGCTTCAGACTTCATTGCTCCCACCATCCCGAATCCCAAGATTCCCAAGGAAGCAACCAATAATGAAGTAACCAGGAATTTTCTCACTTTACTATTGTATCCGTTGACGTCCATTGCACGCCAGAAATGTTTTTGGTTCTCTAGACAGTTGATAAGTGCTTGTGAGATGAATGAGGGACTATGCTTCAAAATTTAAGACCTTTTGTGTTTATGGGCCTAGTTTCTCTTTTTTGGCTCTCGGGTTGTATGAGTACCCCCGTTTCTAACCGAAGTACTGAAGAAGGTTCTAAAGAGAGTCCACCCACACCAACTCCAACTGCAGAGTTGTCGGTCGCAAAAAAGGAAGTCCTTGCCTTAACCGAACAGATTCCGGTTTATCGCTATATTTTTAAGAATGGTCTCAAAGTCATGATCGTCGAAGATCATACTTCACCGACATTTGCCTATCAGACTTGGTACCGCGTTGGGTCGAAGGATGAGGTTCCAGGCAAAACAGGCTTGGCCCATCTCTTTGAACACATGATGTTCAAAGAAACAAAAAATCTTAAAGATGGCGAATTCTTCCGTACTCTAGAGGCTTCGGGAAGTGAAGGCGAGAATGCATTTACCAACCGAGACTATACGGCTTACATTCAGGAACTGCCAAAAGAACATTTAGATATGATAGCGCGCCTGGAATCCGAACGAATGGTCAATTTAATGGTAAACGACCAATCTTTCCGAACGGAACGCGAGGTAGTCCAGAACGAGCGGCGATTCCGATATGAAAATAATCCGGACGGGATGATGTATCAAAATATATTTGAATTGGCATTCAAAGAACACGCCTATCGCTGGCCAGTTATTGGATACGAACAAGATTTAAATTCAATGTCAGGCCAAGACGCTCAGGCTTTCTACCGGTCTTATTATAGCCCCAATCATGCTACTATTGTTGTGGTAGGCGACGTCACTCCGAAAGAAGTGATCTCTACAATCAACAAACACTATGGACATCTCAAGGCACAACGCTTCGCAAACAAAAAGGGACATCCCGAACCACAGCAAAAGAGCGCACGAAAGAAGACTTTGAGTCTGAATATTCAGGTTCAAAAACTTCTGTTGGGCTATCACATCCCAGATATTAAACACCCTGACATCCCTGCTATTTTGGTATTCCAAAGCATTCTGGGAAATGGGAAGAGCAGTCGACTTTATAAAGCGCTGGTTGAAAAGGGAATATCTTCATCAGTCGATACTTATGGCTTAGATGATCGAGATCCTTCACTATTCCTCATTTCCAGTAACCTCCAAGATGGAAAAAAGGCGGTCGTGGCCGAAGGAGTTATCCTAACAGAAATTGGGAGACTTCGAGATAAACTCGTCGATCCGAATGAGTTGGAACGGGCAAAAAATAAGATCGATTTCGATTTCTACCAAGGACTTGAATCGAACTATCTCAAAGCTCAGTTTCTGGGAACTTATGAAACTGTCGCGGATGATTTTAGGGTCGCTCTCAAGCATCATACTAAAATGATTGCTGTTTCAGCAAAGGACGTTCAGCGCGTCGCCCGACAATATTTCAACCCTAACACGCGTAATACTATTGCAGGGGTCCAAAAATGAAAAGCTCAGTAAAAAGGTTCAAACTGTTAGTTGGGTTCATCACAATTCTTTGTGGGATCACTTCGACCCAGCGGTCTGAAGCAATCGAAATTGCGTTCGAACGAGACCCGAGACTTCCTCTTGTTTATATTAATCTCGCCCTAAAAACAGGTTCGGTCAGTGACCCAAAAGGTAAGAGTGGGATCACAAATTTTATGGGTGAAATGCTACTTCGAGGTACAAAGAAGCGAAGCAATGAACAACTGAATTTAGATTTGGACCAAATTGGTGCAAAACTAGAGGTAGAAACCCGTTTGGAATCGATTATCCTCAGGGGGGCGGTCGTATCAAAACACCTTCCGACCTTTCTGAACATCGTTTCGGAAGTGGTAACTGAGCCCAGTTTCCCGGAAACTGAAATTTCCAAGCTTAAGGGCGAACTTATTTCTACATTAAGAGAGTTACTTGGAAGCGATGGTTCTTTAGCATCACGGTGGTTCACTCGATTTCTTTTTCAGGGTCACCCTTATGGCAACCCGATTTTAGGTACAGATAAGAATTTGCGATCATTGACCCGAAAACAGATTGTTGATCACTACAATCAAGTTGTGTCTGATCGTTTGCTAGTGTTTGTTGGAACCGGCGATGCATCCAATGAGCTGATTTCAAACTGGGTAAACAAAATTGCGTCTGTATTGGCTGAAAGAACTGGGTCTGACCAACACGGGAAAGAACTCGGACAAACCGCTGGACAGGAAGCTGGGCAAGAAGGAATTACAGAGAAACCCAACAGTAAAAAACACCTTCTTCTCTCCACAGACCTCCAGAACCCAAAAAATCCGGATAAAAGAAGACTGTTAGTGGTCGACAAGCCGGATCGAACTCAGACTCAGATTAATGTCGGACAAGTCGGAATTAGTCCTACCGATTCTGATTACTTTCCGCTGTATTTAGGCAATCACGCCTTGGGTGGCTCCTTCTCCAGCATTCTAATGTCTGAAATCAGGGTTAAGCGTGGCTGGAGCTATGGTGCGTATAGTATGTTCCGTCTCGGTCTCCATCCACGATCGTGGCATACGAATCTATTTCCTGCGGCCAAGGACTCACCGGCAGCTCTTGAGTTAACTCTCAAGTTGCTAAAAGATGCAAAGGATCTGGGGATTACCGACGCACAGTTTGAATTTGCACAAAAGAGCCTGATTCACAATGCACAGTTCATGTTCAACACTCCCAAGAAGAGAGTCGAAAATGTTCTGGTTGAGAAAACCCTGGATTTGCCGGCCGGATTTTTCCGCGACTACGCTGAACAATTAGATAAGGTCAGTAAGAGCGACGTCAATCGGGCGTTGAACCGATTTTTGAAACCAGATCAGATGACGATTACGGTCCTTGGGACAGCTTCTCAGCTCAAAGATGCATTGTCGAAAGTCACTGGAGTTCCCGTGGCAGAAATCAAAGTAATTCCTTACACTGCGGAAGACTTGTAAGGATCAAGAGTTTTTATTGAAGAAGTAGGCTGGGATGGCAGTTCAAGATTGGTTTAAAGAAAATCAAAGCTCGTTTTCGGGTTCGCTTAGCTTCGATGAACCTCTGTTTCGTCACACCTACTATCGGATCGGGGGTCCTGCTTCAGTTTTCACGGTGCCAAAGTGCCAAGCCGACATTCAATGGCTCAACCGCGGTATTCGTGAAACTGGAATTCCATTTTTTATTTTGGGGTTAGGGTCAAATATCTTATTCCCAGACGAAGGCTATCCCGGATTAATTATACGTACCAACCGTTATAATCTCGAAATTCAGGCTTCGCCTTCTCCCAAAGAACATAAACTCCTCATCACAACCGGCGCCAGCGTTCCCATTTCGACCTTACTTAGGAAAGCTTCGCAAGAAGGCTGGGATGGTCTTGAATTTCTAACGGGCGTTCCAGGAAGTGTTGGCGGTGCCATTCGCATGAACGCAGGCACTCACTTAGGCGCAGTCGAAGGGCGACTTCAGAGAGCTGATGTATTTATAATAGGCGATGGCGTAGGCGACGAATTAAAAACGTTCAACAGGGATCAGTTTCAGTTCGCATATAGAAAAAATTTGTTTTTACCGGAAGGCGCCCTAATTTGGTCTGCACTCTGGGAAGTCGAAAAAGCAGATCCCGAACAAGTGAAAACAAAAATTGCTCAAATTCTCGCAAGGCGAAAGCAAACACAGCCGATCGATATGCCATCGTGTGGTAGCGTTTTTAAAAATCCAAAAGGCCAACCATCCCAGACAGGACTCCATGCATGGCAGGTCATCGAACGCTTAGGACTGAGAGGCTTTCAAATCGGCCAAGCCCAATTCTCTGAAAAACACTGCAACTTCATTGTCAATCTGGGGAGCGCAAAAGCTAGTGATGTACGAGCACTGATCGACCTCGCAAAAACCCGAGCCAAACAGGAGCTCAACATTACGTTAGAAGAAGAAGTTATTGTGATTACTCCATCCCCCTAAGGTACTTTTGAGCGAAATGCTCAAACTGGAGCTTATGGGTTGGGGGTATAGACCTCAGATTGAATGATTTTTTAAAAAAAGCAGCAGAGGACGAATTCAATTACTCAGGATCGCCTCTAACGCCGACTTGAGATTCGGATACTTGAAGCGAAAATTCTCGCCTATTAACTTGGCCGGAGCAACTCGCTGACTGGAGAGCAGAGCTTGAGAGGCTTCTCCTAAGCCAAATTTTAACATAAATTTGGGAATTTTAAGAAATGTGGGCCTATGAAGGGTTTTTGCAAAAGTAGTTGAGAATTCGGAGTTGGTGACCGGGTATGGAGCAACGCAGTTGATCGGGCCGGAAAGAGCCTCATCACCTAAACATCTTGTAATGATAGAAACGAGATCATCGATATGGATCCAACTCATCCATTGTTTTCCACTACCGAGTGAACCACCTAGACCAAATGAAAATATGGGGAGCATGCGATCAAGAGCTCCGCCACTTTTTCCTAAAACAATTCCAAATCGAAGGGCTACTCTTCTTGTTCCAGACAGTGAGGCCTGAAGCAGAGCCCCTTCCCAATCCTTACAAAGTTTGGCAAGAAAGTCCTTTCCGGGCGGGGAAGTCTCACGCAACACTTCCTCCCCGCGGTCTCCGTAATAACCAATAGCCGAAGCAGTGATAAAAACTTTTGGATGCGTTGCCAATGAATCGAGCAATGAAATCAGTCTCTTAGAGCTCTCAACTCGTGAGAGTCTCAACTTCTCTTTATAAGAATCGGTCCAGCGATGTCCAAATAAGGATTCACCGGCCAAATGGATCACTGCATCGAGCCCTCCGATCTGAGATCGAATTTCCTCAGATCTGGAGGATGTCGGTGTCTCCGAAAAATCCCAAGCCAGCACAGTATGTGGAGCGGGAGCTCGCCATTTTGCTCTGCTTGGATCTCTGCTTACCACTACTAGGTGATGGCCTCCCTCAATGAGGGTTTTGCAAAGAGCTCTTCCAACAAATCCTGTTGCACCAGTAACAAGTATTTTCACAGAGGGCCTCTTATCATTTTTTTATATTTCTATAGTTTAGAACCGGGTTAGAGCTGTCCAGATTTATCTCTTAAATCCGAGACTAAGTCTGACAAGTCAAAGCTACGGGTTTTACTCGTGTCGCCGCTAGGTCATCCGCAAGTTTAGTGATAGAACCTGCCCCCAAACACAGAACAAGATCTCCATCCATGAAATGCTCTTCTAAGAGTTGCCGGGTTAAAGCTAAATCACCTGTGTAGAAGATCTGCTGTCCACGTTTGGCAACTGTTTTTATTTTTTCAACTAGAGACTCTGAATTCACGCCCGGAATGGGTTCTTCTCCAGCTCCGTAAATATCCGTCACAAAAATAACATCGCTCATATGAAATGCGGATGCAAATCCCTCTCCACAGTGTAGGGTTCGAGTATAGCGATGCGGCTGAAAAATGGAAATTATCCTGCCCGACCAATACTGCCTAGCCGCAGCAAGTGTAGCCTGAATCTCTGTCGGGTGATGACCGTAGTCATCTACAATAACTCTTTGGGAAGTCTCATCAAACCATCGAATTTCGAAGCGCCGCTTGACGCCCTTAAATTCCTCTAAGCCTTTGGCTATCACTTCAAATGGAATTTCCAATCGACGAGCAATCCCAATAGTGGCGAGTGCATTCAGGATATTGTGTTTTCCCGGAACATGAATGCGGACTCGACCCAGGCACTCTGATTTATTCGTATCGTTATTTTTTGCGCTATTCTTTGCAAAGACGCTAAATTCAGAACCCAAACCTTTGAGCTCGATATCACGTACTGATAAATCACAGTCTTCCGAGAATCCGTAAGTCAAAAACGGTTTTGTCCAACGCTCCAGACATCGTTTCACACCGGGGTCTTCGCCACAAACGACCGCTAGTCCATAAAACGGAAGCTTACCCACAAAATCAACGAACGCATCTTCGATTGCCGAAAGATCTTGGAAGTGATCCAAGTGGTCATTGTCAATATTGGTCACAACTCCATACGTTGCCGGTAAGTGTAAAAAAGAACCATCGCTCTCGTCCGCTTCAGCGATCACAAAATGGCCCTGTCCTAATTTTGCATTTCCGCCGAAAGAATCCACTTTGCCACCAACCACTAAAGTCGGATCGAGCTCCGCGGTGGTAAAAACCGTTGCCAGCATAGATGTCGTCGTTGTTTTTCCATGGGATCCTGCCACTGCAATGCCGACTTTGCCACGCATGAGTTCCCCGAGCATTTCAGCTCGCGGGATAACGGGAATTCGTAGTCTCTTCGCTTCTAGAATTTCAGGATTTTTCTTTCCAATTGCTGACGAAACCACCACCACATCCGCTTCGGAAACATTTCCGGCAGAATGTTCGGAAAAAATTCTTACACCCAATTGTGTCAATCTTCTGGTCGTTTCGGTTTCCACAACATCGGAACCTGTCACTCGATAACCTTGATTTAAAAAGACCTCGGCGATCCCACTCATCCCGATGCCACCGATCCCAACAAAATGAAGTACTGTCTTCCGTTTTCTACTATGATTCATTTTACGCTTTACCAGCCCGAATAAACT
>Ga0207098_10101_pt1 | contig 28532 bp, 31 predicted proteins | sample Alteio_BWMinHeat_84_FD_153548 | JGI IMG/M metagenome (GOLD analysis project Ga0207098, IMG submission 153548) | Enriched cells from forest soil in Barre Woods Harvard Forest LTER site, Petersham, Massachusetts, United States -... | ecosystem: Environmental > Terrestrial > Soil > Temperate forest >...
TCGTCGTTGGCTACAGGATCGTTGGGGAAGTAGTGCGATGTACTATTGATATAAACTTCGGGAGCGGACATAAATCGGTTTAAAATAAATCAAGTTAAATTAGTATAATATTGTTTTTTGGCCCTGATACGCTTTGGCGTAGTGAACCTGAAAAAAATCCCGTTAAGGGTAAGCACAATTGGCGCGCCTATCCAGAAAGCAATTAAAAGATAGTACTTAAAGGCTTTTAGCCAAAAAGCCTTGTTCTTTCTTTTAGCTATAAAGGTAGCCCAAACCCTGAATATTTTACCGGCTACACCTTCTATAACCATTAAATTGTAATTCAGTTTAACCGCGCCATCTTTAACCATATCTTGCTGCAGTGTATCCCAATTATTATTCATTAAATGGGGCAGCAGGGTTTGGCCAAATACGGCGGTATGTTTGATGTTTGCATCAGAAACACCCGGAGGGGGGAAAATGTTTAGATAACGGTCTTTTTTACCTTTGAGCATCCAATGGAAGATGGTGACAAAGCTCACCGGGTTGGGGTGCGTATCCACCAAAGCAATGTTACCCACATGCCTGGCATCCGCGGCAGCGAGCAGTTTTTTAACCCTTACAAAGGCATTGAGCCACATATTGCGCGCGCCCGTAACGGTGATGACGGGTGTGTTTTTTAAGATGGATTTTAGTCCGGAATCCTGCATCAGGGAGTTAAAAGGGATGCTTGGAGAGAGGAACCAGGCCTGGTAACCTAAGATGACCAGGTCGTATGCTTTTTCTTTTAACGTGAACGGAGCAACTTCTGTCGGCACATCTAAAACACAATCGGGCATTACGCTGAAGAAACGGTCGGTTGTCCAGGGGAATGCGAAAGGTTTGGCAAGCTGTACGCGTACCTTTTCGACTGATACACTGGCTTCAACAAGCGGAGCGGTGAAGTTATCGATGATCTCTTCCAACTGCCCCGACTGGGTGTAATAAACGGCCAATACTTTTTTGCTCATAGCGGTTAATTAAAATCCTCCGGGTGCAATATTTTTGAACTCTTGCTATAATCGATAATGGCTTGCTGAACGCTGTGCGGCAAATTTTTGTAGGATGCTTTGACGATCTGTTTATCGGCAGGTATTTGCGCGCTGTACTTAACGATGCCCGGCGCGTGCTCCTGGATGATGAGTCGCAAAAAATGGTATTCGGCGTTATCGTTATCCTTTTGTATGGCGGTTTCGAGCTTGATACGGCCTCTTTTAAAGTATTTGAGTTTTTCGGCAGGTATTTTTTCCAGTCCGGCTTTGCGCATTAGCAGGGTGCCTTCGTAGGCTTCCTTTTCGGGAGTGGATGAAGAACTTAAAAGTGCAAGCTCATCGTTCACCTGGTCCATTTTGCCTGATGCCAAAACAGTGTAATAAGCTTGCCGGTCGAAGTTCTGGATGACGCTTTTGCTGTGCGCAGACAGACCGGAACAAACGAAAAGTAATAAAAACAATAGCTTTAATTTCATGTTGATACCCGCGCTGCCTCTCCTGCAAATATATCTAAATATGGTAATTTACGGTTAAATATCATATTAAGTAGCATATGTGAGGCGTATTTATTAGTTTTCCAGTACCTTTGAGGTTCGGTTATCATTAATTATTATGTAATTTAATGGTTAAGTAAGATAATGTTTTTGTATATTAAGGTCAATTATAGTAAGTAAAACAGTTACGTGTACAGTAATAAAGCGCAGTTTTCAGGTTCGTGGGCCATTATTTTAGGCGGCTCAAGCGGTTTTGGTTTGGCTACGGCTCAAAAACTGGCCATGAGCGGAATGAACATCGCGGTTTTGTACCGGGAAACTGCTGCAGTTGAAAGAGCATTAAAAGAAAAGCTTTCGGCTGTAGCCGGAGAACATGCCGTTACGATTTTGCCGTTTAACATCAACGCGCTTGATGCTGCGGGCCGGAGCTCGTTCATTGAAAAATTTACTGCTGATAGTGATAAAAAGCATTCGGTTAAACTGCTGCTTCACTCGGTAGCGAGGGGCAATTTGAAGCCTTTGATTTCGGAAACCGGTGATGAGCAAGGCATTTTATCGGTTGAAGATATTGAGTACACCACCTATGCCATGTCGACCAGTTTATTGGATTGGGCGAGGGATTTGTTAAAGGCCGGGCTTTTTGAGGATGATGCACGGATCATCGGGTTAACCAGCGAAGGCGCGCACAAGCATTGGGATGGTTATGCGGCGGTATCCATCGCAAAGTCATCGCTGGAAAGCCTGACTACCTACATGGCTGTGGAACTGGCTAAATACGGTTTAAAAACCAATTTGATACAGGCGGGGATTACCGAGACGCCATCGTTACATAAAATACCGGGGAGCGAAAAGCTGGTGCAATATGCCAAAGAACGCAACCCATTAGGAAGGATAACGCAGCCCGCGGACGTTGCCAACGTGATTTACCTGTTGTGCACCGCCGAGGCAGCGTGGATAAACGGTACGGTGATCCATGTAGACGGCGGCGAGCATTGCAGATAGTGAATTGACAAATGAAGAACGATATTATAGCATACCTGCCGTATAAATCATCCTTTTTATTTGTGGATAACATTACAGAGCTGGATGCAGACGGGGTAACAGGCGACTATACTTTACGTAAGGAGTCTTTTTTTTATGAGGATCATTTTGCGGGTAACCCGGTAACGCCGGGCGTGATCATCATCGAAATTATGGCTCAGATTGGTTTAGTTGTTCTGGGTATTTTTTTGATGCTGGACGGCGATCACGAAAAGGAAATTACGATGGGCGAAGGATCGTTCCCGTTGTTTACCTCGACGGATGTATCGTTTTTTAAAATGGTATTACCGGGCGAAAAGGTTGTTGTAACATCAAAAAAACAATATTTTCGTTTCGGGAAACTGAAGTGTGTGGTAGAAATGCATAACGAAGCAGCAGAATTAGTTGCAAAAGGAATATTTTCGGGAATAATAAAGAATGCCCTGGTTAAAAATTAAAGATAAATGAGCAAGCGTGTTGTTATAACGGGTTTAGGGGTGATATCGCCCAATGCAATGAATATACCCGATTTTCTGCACGCCATACAAAACGGTGTTTCGGGTATCAAGTTTATGCCCGAATACGAGCGGCTCAAATTTAACTGCCAGGTAAGCGGTTCGCCGGAGTTTCAGTTAAGCGATCTGAAAGACTATCTATCCGAAACCAGTCTGTATGGTTTAAAAGGTAAAGGCATAGGTTTTGGTGTTAAGGCAGCTTTGGATGCCTGGACGGATGCCGGCAACCAGATTATAAACGAAGAAACACTGTGGGATACCGGTTGTATCTTCGGCAGCAGCGTAGCCGATACCGACGTGATTAAAACGGCCATTACCCGTGTAGATGCGGGCGAATCGAAAAAGTTAGGATCGCGCGTGGTGGAGCAGATCATGAACAGCGGTGTTACGGCTTACATATCCGGCCGGCTGGGTTTAGGTAATAAGATCATCAGCAACTCATCGGCATGCGCCACGGGTACACAGGCTGTTTTAATGGGCTACGAATACATTAAATACGGCATTGCTAAACGCATGGTGGTTGGCAGCAGCGAGTATGTAGATGCCTATGTATTCGGCGCGTTTGATTCGATGCGGGTGCTATCACGCAAGCATAACAACGAACCTGAAAAGGCATCGCGCCCGATGAGTATGACGGCAGGCGGCTTTGTGCCGGGCAGCGGCGCAGGTGCGCTGGTGTTGGAAGACCTGGATTATGCCCTGGCGCGCGGTGCTAAAATATACGCCGAAGTGTTGGGCGCAAACAATAACTCGGGCGGGCAGCGCAGCGGCGGTACCATGACGGCGCCGGGGCCGGTAGGCGTGGTGAAGTGTATACAGGATGCCATGGCCGATGCCGGTATTACCGGCGACCAGGTTGACCTGGTAAGCGGGCATTTAACGGCGACTATTGCTGATAAGCTTGAAATACAGAACTGGGCAGAGGCTTTGGGCAGGAGCGGGGCCGATTTCCCGATGACCAATTCGCTTAAATCGATGATAGGGCATTGCCTTAGTGCGGCCGGTTCGATTGAGGCAGTAGCGGCGGTATTACAGATTGAGCATAACTTTGTGCATCCTAATATTAACCTTGAAGACCCTAACCCGGAAATAATAGATTTGGTAACCGCAAACAATTTGCCTACAATAATGGTAAACAAAGAGGTTAATATTGTAGCGAAGGCTAATTTTGGTTTTGGCGACATTAATTGCTGTATAATAATTTCAAAATATAAATAACAATGGACAGAACGGCTATCTTAATCGAATTGAAAAAAGTAATTTCACCGTATACCGAAAACAAGGCAATGCTTGAAGGTATCAGCGAGGATACTGACCTTATTAAAGACCTGAAGATCAATTCGGCTAACCTGGTGGATATCATAATTGACGCAGAATCGCAATACAATATCGAGATCGATTTTGATTCGGCAGAAAAAATGTACAAAATTGGCAATTGTGTTGATGTGATCTACGATAAACTGAATCAATCTGCTTGAAAAGCACGGGCAACGATATTGTAGCCTTAGCATCGGTTAACCAGGAACGCACCTTACAACCCCAGTTTTATTCGCAGATACTTTCGGTATCAGAGCAGGAGCAATATCAACAAGCCGAAACTTCAAAAATACTTTTCCAGGTTTATGTTTGGCTGTTATGGTCGGTTAAGGAGTCGGCCTATAAATACCTCAAGCGCCACCAGCCTGAACTGGTGTTCGCTCCTACAAAAATTACCGTCAGCGATATTGAAGCCTATACTCCCGGGGTTGAAAACTGGGAAGGCTCAGGTGATTACGAGTCCTACCGGGGCCGGGTTAGTTACCAGTCGGACACCCTGTATTTCCGCTCAAAAATCAGCGCTGATTGGATAGTAACCGTAGTTAACGATACGGACAATTTCGACAGCGTTTACTGGGGTGTTAAAGAGATTGGCAGCCCCAATAACGAATCCCACTCAAGCGAAGCACGGGCTTTTCTGCTTAATAAACTCCAAACCTTTTACCCCGGCCAGCTGCAAATAATTAAAAGCGATATTGGATATCCTGTTGTTTTGCAAGATGGGAAAGAACTATCAGTTCCAGCTTCGCTGGCGCATGATGGTGCGTTCGTGGGGTATTCGATAGCCCCCCAACCCCCTAAAGGGGGAGTTTAGTAAAGTAAATTATTTAGTATCGGATTGGACCTAATTCTAAAGCCTGCCTATCATTTCGACCCGTTAGCTAACGGGCGAGTAAGAAATCTACTGCTCCCTGCTTGTCTGCAGCAGAAGATCTCTCCCGATGGTCGAGATGACAGGGCGGTGAGAATGTTATTTGTAATAATAAATTATTGACATAATCTACTTAATTTAAGTTTTATATATTTTATTATTACATTTGTAATGTTAAGTCCATGGTCGATAATCCATAGACAATAGTTTTTAGCATAGTTGGTTTAGGCCAGCTTTCATACAGCCGATGCACTAATGGGCTGTTGCGTTTCCCGAAATATTTTAGCCCCCTCTAAATCTCCCCCGGTAGGGGAGACTTGGAGCCCCTCCTAAATCCTCCCCAGTTGGGAGACTTGACTTGTAATTTTTAAATCCAATAATATTATGAACACAAATGAAGAACACAACTTATCGCACCAGCAGCAGCGTTTTTGCGATGAGTACCTGGTGCATTTTAATGCTTTTAAAGCGGCGGTTAATGCCGGCTACAGTGAGAATACGGCCCGCAAAGGTGAATTGCTGCATTTGCCTAAAGTGCAGTATTATTTACAGGATGCGATGCGGAAAACGCAGAGCCGGTTACAAATTACGCACGATATGATCTTGAGTGAATTGGCGAAGATTGCTTTTAGTAATATGGGTAACTACTATGATGAGTACGCGGTGCTGAAACCGATGAACCAGTTAACCAACGACGAAAAGGCGGCGATCAGTCAGTACCAGATTATGGATGCGATGGATGACCATGGCCAGCGAATTGGGGAGTTGAGTAAGATTAAGCTGCATAATAAAATGGCGGCGCTGGATAGGATTGCGAGGCACCTGAATTTTTATGGAACAACAGTAAAGCCTGGGGTACAGAGTCAAGAAGCAAGAGCCAGGAAGCAAGAGGGGGAAAGTGAAAAATTAAAAGTAGAAAGTCCGGAGGACGGTTTGTTGGTGACAACACCAACAAAGGCGGCTGGGATGGAAAATAATCCCGATAGCTATCAGGAGGTAGTGGTGAGTGGCGAGGTTGGAATTGAGCTTGAAGCGGGAAGCATGAAGCCGGGAGCTTTTGTTGAATCGTTTGAAGATGGCGAAAACATTGAAAATATTCTTACTTTATCCCCCCTCCTTAAGCCAGAAGCAGGAAGCAAGAGGCAGGAAGCAAGATGGATTGTTGGTGAAAACGGTGAGTTTGCGTTAGGGATTGGAGCGGATACCGGCCTTGTGGCTAAGGCCTGTGCAGTATGAGCGGAAAGCCCGGCCCGGAGAGAACGCCCAGGAAAAGAGCCAAGAGTCGAGAGCCAGGACAAAATGGTTTGGTGAAATAATTACCAATTGTTCTTTGAAATATTATAACAGACCGCATTTACGCTTTACTAAACTTGCGGGAGTAATGGCTGCCAATACTCGTTTGATGTAGGTTGAACAACCCTCTGTGTTTTTGAATAATTTTTTATTGATTAATATTTAATATAAATAATGAAATATTAATAACTTTATGTAAATAATCACTATCAATTTCAGTATATGCAAGCTGCGTACACTAAAATAAAACCGGCTAAGTCAGCTGGTATTGCTCATCAAAATACCGGTGTAAACGGCATAGCTTTGCCGGCCAGGTCAATTTTGCAAAAGAGAGATCAGCATGAAAGCTTTAATGCAGAAACCTCCGGGAGCCGCGTTACCGAAAGGCCCTTGCAGCTAAAAGCTTTTCAGCTTGAAACCGGCACCCTACAAAAAAAAGAAGATAAAACAGGCTTGCCCGCTAACCTAAAATCAGGTATTGAAAGTGTATCCGGTTTCTCGATGGATGATGTGAGGGTGCATTATAACTCTTCGAAACCGGCGCAATTACAGGCATTTGCTTATGCACAGGGAAGCGATATACATGTTGCGCCCGGACAAGAAAAACACCTGCCGCACGAAGCATGGCACGTAGTACAACAAAATCAGGGCAGGGTGCGGCCTGCTTTACAGATGAAGGCCGGCGGGGCATTTAATAACGACCAGGCACTTGAGCGTGAAGCAGATATGATGGGAAATAGGGCTTCTGAAACAGGCGGAAAGGCGGTTGCAATTAAGTCGGCCCAATTAATACATAAGGATATTTCTGCGGGTAATTTGCCAATACAGCGTAAAGTAATAGCCAGAATACGAACGGGGCAAATAAGCCAGGAACTGGGACGTATAATTACTGATATTATTATTTCGGGCCGGGCGCCTACTGATACGCCTACTTCGGCGCAAGGCGATCATACCGTTGCAGAAACCCTGATTAACGAATCGGTAAAAAGAGAGATACTTGGCCAGAACCGCCAGGTTGCATTAAATAATCTTTTAGTGTTAGCCAGGATGACCTTAGAATCGGTGCCTGACAGATTGGAGCTATTTATAGGAAAATACCAGCAGTACTTTTATAGCATAGCCACCCTGGAGGGAGAAGATCAAAACGCCTTGATTGAATCGATGATTGAAGATTATATAACACATGCAAATAAACGTCCGGGTACGGCATTCTTACGAAAAGATGAGCTGACTACAGGCGGAGGCAACGGTCACGAAGAGAAAAAAGCGATAACATCTGTACGTAATGTAGCAGAAAAAAGAGAAATACAGCCCACTGATCTGAATGCCGTAGCAAGAGATGTTAGTTTGCTGGTTGATCTGAAATTTAGTATGGCAGGCGTAGACAGAGCATCCGAACTTACGGTAAGAGCATTAAAGCACCTGGTGTTTTCGGTTCTGGTAAATTTAAACCAGGAGCAAGGTTTATATGTGATTAATACGACAATGAACATTTTGTTAAAACGCGAAGGCGTTTCCAGCGAATTTACAATCGCATACAAACAGGCTGTACTTGATGGATTTAAATAATGGGCCGTTAAAGTTCCTTATCTTGTATTAAAAATCCGGATATCATGTCGACATCTAAAGAAGAACCTCAATAACAAACTACACTTTCGTTATGGATCGAAGAAGAGCGTTTACGCGAAGATATTTACCGGCCCGATATGGAAAAACTCCGCTTGTTTACTAAAATGCTTCGTACCAACGCCTTATATAAGCGGACAAAAGTAAGCCATAAATAGCAAGTGGGCCATGATAGGTAAGTACTCTTCCTACCTAAAATAGCACTTCTCGTTCCCCGGCGTCAGGTTGCCGTTTTTGAGGAAAACGCCGATTGATATTTCGTGCGTGCCGTAATTATAACCGCCAAGTTCGGTGGTCGAGTAGTCGAAAGCGTAGCCTACCCTCAATTTATCGGTCACAAAAAATTCAACCATGGCTATCATCGCATTGGTTGTCGGCAGGCCGCTTTGCAGGTTAGGTTTGGAGTATAGGGTGACCGCTGTACGATACGTTCCGCCAACCCAAATACGATCGCTCAATAAAACAAACATGTTTAAATCGAGACTGGTTGGGCCGGCACGATCATCCTTCAATAAAAACGACGGGTTTAATTTGGTATCGCCATTGGTGCTGAATATGGCGCCTGCGGTTAGGTAGTAGTGGGGTTTAGGTATAGGAACCAGTAGTGCCTTATCCTTTTGAAACTGTTGTGCGATGAGGTTATCGGCCGAAAAGCCTGTGTAAAATGTAGTGGTGCTGAACATCACGCCTGCACGGCCGTCGGGCACAACTGCCGATTGACTGCCAGTGGGTACGGAGCTATCGCCGCTTTGCACCGCAGTGAGCAGGTTACCGTCGATTCCGGCCTGTTCAAAACCCAGGCCCAGGCCGAGCGAGAGGCGAGTGTTTTCATCTTCGCCAACCTGTATGTGGTAGGCGTAGCTAAAATCGCACGCCAGGGTGCTTTGGGCGCCGATATTATCGCTGGCCAATAAAAGACCCAGGCCAACTTTGGTATCGTTTGTAGAACCATCGGCCGCTATCGAAAAGCTTTTTGGCGCACCGGGGAAACCTGTCCATTGCGAACGGTAAAAGGAGTGGAGATAGAAATCCTGTTTATAGCCCGCATAGGCAGGGTTAATGTATAACCCGTTAAAAATATACTGACTGTATTGTGTATCCTGTTGAGCCATCACAGCCAGGCACATTATCATCAAAAATCCTGTAAAAAACAACTTTTTCATTAACTCACTTATTATCTTTTTCTATTTTGTTTTCGAGCGTAACAGGGTTACATAGCCTTTGTATATATCTACCCTGTTGGCATTTGTAGTAACTTTAAGAATATAAAAATAGGTACCCTCGTTTAGCCCCGATCCGTCCCAATCGCTCAGGTATCCTTTTTTCTGATAGATGACATTCCCCCAGCGGTTAAAAATCACGATCTCGTTTTCCGGATAATAGCCCAGGTTAGGTATTACAAAAGTATCGTTGGTGCCGTCGTTGTTCGGCGTAAATACGTTGGGGATATAAAGCCCGTCAATATCCTTTGTGTCGGTAGAGGTGTTGTTCGCCAGGTTGGCATCCTGCTCAATTGATGTTACGTTAGCCGAGTTTTTAACGGTTCCGTGTGTATTGGCTTTTACCTGTAAGGTTAGCACGGCTTTCGCGCCGGTTGCCATATCGCCAAGTGCCCAGGTTATAGTACGGCTGGCAGGGTCGTAGATTGGTGTACCTGCGGTAGCGCCGGATATGCTTACAAAATCAAGCTCGGCAGGCAAAAGATCTTTCATTTGTACCTGTGTCGCGCCAAGCGCACCTTTATTTTCGACAGTTAAAGTATAATTAAATGCTTCTCCCACACGCACACTCCTGGTTTCCGAAACCTTAAGTACGGACATATCCACTATCTTATCAGCAATAGCGAGCACACCCGGTACGTAGCTTATCTGGTAATTATTAGCGGTAAACCCGGATGGCACAATAGCATAGGTTCCGGCGTTAATGGCGCCCATCGCGGTACCGGTATAAGTTAAATCGCCTTGCAGTGCGCTGGTATTATCGCCGTTTACAAAACCAGAGTAAGTAACACCGTTACCTGAAGTATAAGGTACCCCGTCTTTAAATTTACTATCGTTTGTAGCGGTAATTACCAAAGGTGCTTTGGTAATGGTTAAAGTACCGTTTTGGTAAGTGATGGTATACTTGTTTGATTGCGCTCCAGAAGGCACGATGGGGTAAGCACCCACATCAGAGTTTAATTTGGCCGTTGTTGACAGTGTGGGGAGTGTACTGAGTACGCCCGGGCCGTCACCGTTCACAAAGCCCTGATAGCGTAAAGTAAGCGGCGGATTTGGCGTGCCGTATACCTTGGTCTTATCATCTGCAATGATCAGTAGTTTAGGAGCTATTTCAATGTCGATCGGATCAGACGCGTCCGATGCGCACGATTCATTATTATAAGCTACTACTATATAGCTACCTGCCTGTTTGGCAATATAATCTTTAAGATTAGCCTTCAGAATAGGTTGCCCGTCTTTATACCACTGGTAAATAACTGCACCGCTGGTGCTGGCATGCAGGGTTATGGAGTCGCCGGCTTTAATAATTACAGGCGTAATAGGGCCGCGATATTTGTTTACGGTAAAACCTGCCATTACGAAGAGTAATAGCAGGTTTAGAAGCCATATTGAATAGCGATGCCCCATCAAAAACAATGTTTAAGGTATGCGAGCAAAAATTATGGACCGGTGATGATAACAGGTTTGGTTGGTACAGCTATAACATTGATGGTTTGTGTTGCCGTTGAGCTACAAGCGCTGTTAAGAGCATAAGAAACGGTAACCCCAAATGTTACTGTGGCTGCAGCAGTTTCGCTCACTGTATAAGTGTTTGATGTTGCGCCAGTTATTGGAACCCCATTTCTGGTCCATGCGTACGTATAGGTATAAGCACCACCGTTAGCAGGCGTAGCAGTTAAAACCGAAGTAGTTTGGCCGCTGGCGCAAACATCGCCGCTGCTTGCCGATATAGCTGCAGTTATAGCAGGTAAAATAAATACGTTAAACGCGTCCGACGAGGTCGAGGTACAGCCATTAGAGTTGATTACAACCAGTTGATAGGTATAATAGCCCGAAGCGGTTGGCGTTTCGGTATAGGCAGGGCTCGATCCCGATTGTACCAGTACCGGGTTACCGGTTGTCGGATCTTTCTTATACCACTGGTAGGTATACCCGGCTGTAGCTGCCGTGTTTAATTGTATTTGAGTGCCGCTGCAAAGCACTTGTTGAACTGTCGCTGGAATAGGAACAGTAGGGGGCGCAGTTGTTGGGTCGCTGGGTCCGCTAAATGGAGTTTGCGCAAACGCGGTTGCGACGATAAAAGCAAACATCAATGTTAATGCTGCTTTTAAGGGGATGTACTTGTTTTTCATAGGGATTGTTTTGTTATTTTAATGTGTGATTAAATTTGTGATTATCGGTTTTGCAGGGTTTGGATATAAATTAACAGTAATGTTTTTCCGGCAAACAGGCGCAAAAACAATGTCGTCAAGGGCAAAGTCGTTACCGGATGAAGCCGTATTTTGATTCACAATACCTATTGTGGCTGAAGTATTGCTGCCCGAGTTCCATCTTACAGTAAAATTTGACCATTGGCCCACGGTTGATGTAAGTTGGATATTACCTAACTGCACACTATTGATAGAGAAATCGAGCTTGCCCGGGCTTGCAGAGTTTACCGAAGTTCCCCATATGGAGAATACATAGGTTGTGTTGGCTTGTACCGCAATACTTTCCGTCCATACCGTAACATTGGCAACTGATGCACCGTTCACCACCATCATATAGCCTGTTCCGTCGCCTTTGGTATGATCCTTAATTGCCCCAAATTGCGGGTGTTCACTATTCGGATTTTGTATTACGGCATAAGTAGCTTCGCTAACTAAGCTGCTGGTGTTTTTAGTGTAGCTGCTTGTAAAGCCGGTATAGTGGTCTGTCGAGTTTTCAAAATCGCCGTTTACTACAGCATTTTGATCTAGTTTTACGGTTTCCCACCAGTAAGTGCCTGAGCTGGTAACTGTAATTGATGTTGAGGTAGAGCCGTTATTCCAGGTGTAGTTTGAGTATCCCGGATCAACATTTAAAACCGCGCTGCTGGCGCATTGCGAAACTGTTGCATCCGTTAATGTACAAACAGCAACCGGCGGGGTAATTAGAGTAGCGCTATTGTAATGATTGCTATTAAAAGCCTGACGTAGAATGGTATGCCCAATGATATAGCTTGCCGGAAATATCATGGCAAGCAGGATAAAAAAATAGAAATTTGTAAAGCTCTTAAAGTATAATTGCAGCATATTCAAACATCTGTATGTCGAACCAGCTTTTACGTGAAAACACCCCTTAAAGTTTTACAATTGAGAAAATTATACAAGGTTTTATGTAATTTCTTATAACTAAAGTAAACTTTAACCTATAGTTACCCTAATAACCTTACCGATAGTATGTTGCAGGACCGAAGCTTAATAATTAACCCTTAGTATATATGGCTTTTGGGTATCAAAATGAAGCCCGGGTGTTGTTTTTATACACTAAAAAATCTACGCCGGTTGTTTTTAATTGTTCATCTGTTTTCCGGTGGAAAGATCTCTTTAAACAGCAGATTTTAAGCTTGGCATAAAAGGGGTTTGTGCGGATGCGCCGTACCAGTTTTTGTACTTCATCTTCCAAAAAATCATGGTCGATGATAATAGTACCTGGCTGCAGGGTTGATATGGAAGGGAATATTTGACTTTTCGAGTTGATATGGCAGAATTGAATATTGGTGTTTTCTATAAAAAAACCTGGATTTAAAGTATCATTTGTAACCAACAGAATAAGTTTGTCATTTGATTTATAAGTAGTACTTGTTGCCATTTTAATCTGCTTTTTATAAATTAATACTGTTTTAAGGATTATTAATCAGTGCTTTTTCTGCAAGCCGTTTTTCATCATATTTAATAAACAAACTGCTTAATATAGCGGCAAAGAAAAATTTAGAACTCAACTGATTTTTTTCATCTGCTTTTACAAATGCGTTGCATAGGGTTTTAAAATCGTCGTACGCAATACCTCTTATACGCCTGTCATTTTTCATAAAAACAATGCTGAGCCTTATTTTTCTCTGAATAAACAAAAATGGCAGATACGGCACCAGCTCGGAAAGATGCTTGTGCAGATTCTGATTGCTATAATCAGCCATAATGATATTTAACATATTGATATGCGAAAAAACTTTCTGGCCGTTATTTAGTGTATAACAAATAAATTCAAAGTCACCCAAAAGTATAACTTCCTCATGTTGAGTAAATAGGTCCATTAAGTTAAGGCATTGACTAAAAAATTGTTCTACGTTAAAAGCTTTGCTAAAGTTTTACGCTTGCGAAACTTTGTGCCGTTTTTTGAAAATCCTTATAACTGAAATGAAATGCAGAAGATTGCCGTTGCCCGGACTTTCTTAAATCGAATGTATACCCGATACATTATTTATTAAAGCTCAACTGCCACGCAATCCCAAACTTATCTGTAAGCCAGGCATATTTTTTACTGAACGGATAGGTATCCAGAGGCATCAAAATATTTCCACCGGCCGAAAGCCTGTTAAACAGCTCTTCGGTTTCCAGTTCCGATTCGCAGTTAATATAAATTGATATGGCCGGTGTAAAGGTAAATCCATGCTGAACAGGGCTGTCGATACACATAAAGGTTTGCCCGTTTAACGAAAAAGTGGCCTGCATCACGGTGCCTGCGGCACCTGCTTCACGGGCTTTGTACCGCGCAATGGTATTAATTTTCGAATTCTTAAATATCGAAATATAAAAATTCATCGCTTCTTCGGCCTGGCCGTTAAACATTAAAAAGGTGATAAACTTTTGCATATCGGTTAAATTTCAATCTTACTCAAAAATCGCAAATTGTCACAAAATTCGGCTGTTCATAATCACTTTTATTTGTGATATAGAGCTCACAAAAGTTTTATATATTTGGTTATGAGCGAAAAATTAGCTATTTCACTTGATTGATTGGATGAATCATCGATACTTACGTGATGTTTATCAATAGCCGGTTGAACAGGGCGTTCAAAGTTATGTAGCGAAAATGCCAATGCCCCCTTTTTATCTCAAAGGCCCTCGCCCGTTCAAGCGTCCTCGCTTGAACGAAATGCCAATGTTAGCGTCCTCGCTAACGCTTCTTTACATTCTCTTGCACAAAAGCACCTTGAAAAAATCCTCAATACTCCGCAAACACCTCATCCGGGTAACACCATAACCACCTTTCGCCCGGTTCTGCCGATGACACTACCGGGTGATGTACTTCGTGGTAATGCGCCGTCATGTGCTTCATCGGCGAATCATCGCAACACAGCGTTACGCCGCAGGTCTGGCAGGTGCGCAAATGCACCCATTTGCTATTGGTTTTAATACAAATTTCGCAAACCAGCTCAGTGGCTTTTTTCAGGGTTTTAATATCCAGTATATGCTGGCATAATTCAGGTTGGTCCATATTTGTCGTATTTGATGTTTTGATATGATGTTATTACAATAACCCCGCCCGTTCAAGCGTCCACGCTAACGAGGCCTTTTCACTGCCACTGCAACTCGGCTTCCGTACCTCCGGTCTTTCCGACTTTGCGGACTCTACTACTTCACCTCCGCCAGGTACTTATGCACAAAACTAATTGCCATCGAGCCCTCACCAACAGCCGATGCCACCCGGTTCATAGCTCCCGCACGTACATCGCCGGCGGCAAAAACACCCGGACAACTGGTTTCTAACAGGTAAGGGTCACGCTTTTGCTTCCATATCTTGTTAAAATCGCCATAATTTTTTAACTCACGCCCGGTTTCTATAAAGCCCTTGCCATCCTTAATCACATCAAGGGTTATCCACTCGGTAAAGGGCTTTGCGCCGATAAATATATACAAAGCCTCGGCCACTTTTGTTTCCGTCTCGTGAGTGTCTACGTTGATAATATCAAGCTGCTCCAGTTTATTCGAACCACGCGCCTCTACAATTTCGGTTTTTGGTGTGATGTGGATATTATCCGTCGCCTTGATCTGATCAATCAGGTAGGCCGACATAGTACTTGTCAAATCCTCTTTACGGATAATAATATATATATTCTTGGCGAACTTGGATAAATACATAGCCGCCTGCCCTGCCGAATTACCGCCGCCAACAATATATACTTCCTTGCCTTTGCAGGCGGTAGCCTCCGTCATGGCGGCGCCATAATAAATACCGGCCCCGGTAAAGTCGCCTATGCCTTTGGTTTCCAGTTTGCGATAGTCAACACCGGTAGTTATAACCACGCTGCGGGTATTGATCTCTCCGGCATCTTCCAGGATGATCTTTTTATAACCGTCCTGTTGCTGTATGGATTGTACCTCCTGCGGCGACATGAACTCAGTGCCCAGGCGTGCAGCCTGCGTCATAGCGCGACGTGTCAGTTCAGCCCCGCTTAAACCGGTAGGAAAGCCCAGATAGTTTTCTATACGCGAGCTGGTTCCCGCCTGTCCGCCCGGAGCGCGTCGCTCAATCAGTAAAGTTTTTAACCCTTCCGATGCACCGTATACACCCGCTGCCAGTCCCGCCGGGCCCGCGCCTATAATTACCACATCGTAAATATCCTGGCGTTTTACCTGTGGGTTTAAGCCAATTTTAGCAGCAATCTGGGCAATACCCGGACTAACCAGGTAACTGCCGTCTTCCAGGAAAATAACCGGCAGATCTTTTGTGCTGAGCCCGTTAAGGCTCAGTAGCTTTTCACCTTCATGGTCAGCTTGTATATCCATCCACTGGTAAGGCACCAGGTTTCCGGCTAAAAAATCCTTTACCTCATGCGACTTTTGCGAATACTGGTAGCCAATCACCTTTATCCCTTTAAATTCAGGATAGTAATTGCATAGCCAGTCTTCCAGCAGATCATCTATGATCGGGTAAAGCTTCTCTTCTGGCGGGTCCCAGGGCTTGATCAGGTAATAATCCAGCTTAATGGCATTTATCGCTTTAATAGCCGCATCCTTATCCGAGTAAGCAGTCAATAAAATCCGCTTGGCATCGGGGTAAAAGTTGATGGCTTTTTCCAAAAAACCAAGCCCATCCATTTCAGGCATCCGCTGATCCGAAATAAACAAGGCAACCGTTTCACCCTTATTCTTCAGTTCAAGCAAGCTATCCAAAGCTTCCTGAACCAGGGTAGTACTCAAAATTTTATAGTTTTCCCGGTAGCGGCTTTTTAAATCGCGGGTAATAGCGCGCAGCACCTGGGCATCATCATCAATACAAAAAATAACAGGCAGACTCATTAAATATTCCTTTCGCTATAAATATACAATACTATCCATCAATCGGGAATTCAACAATAAACTCCGTACGCCCGGGTACCGAGTTGACTTTAATGCTCCCCTTGTGTTGTTTCACAATGCGCGTTACCACATCCAAACCCAGGCCGGTACCTTTACCAACCTCTTTGGTGGTAAAAAACGGGTCGAATATCCGGCTTTTAATCTCAGCAGGTATCCCCGGCCCATTATCAATTATCGCAACCTGCACACAATCTTTGGCGCGGGCCGTTTTAATTTCCAAAATACCTTTGTTGTTTATTGCCATCGCGTCAAGCGCATTATCAATCAGGTTAGTCCACACTTGGTTCAGTTCGCCTATCATAGCGTTTACCGGGGGTAAACTGGTATCAAAAACTTCATTAACCTGTACGTTACTGTGCTTTATTTTATACTGCAGCATGGTAAGCGTATTGCGGATGCCGTTGTGGATATCGGCATACTGCTTGCCGCGACCCTGATCCATGTGGGTAAAGTTTTTTACCGCGCCCACCAATGTGGCAATGCGGCGCGAAGCATCCTCAATATCGATTACCATTTTTTCGGTAACCAGGTTATTGTTCATCCAGCCAAATACTGGCGGAATGGATTCCACCGGAATGTGCTGCTCAAAGTCCTTTACATCGGCAAGCGTAAAACCAAAATCAACAAAGTTTTCGGCGATCTCCTGGGCGTTTTCTATTTTGTAATCATCCATCCAATCCAGCAGGTCATCTTCCAGGCCCGACCGCTGCATCATCGTAAACGTTGGCTTTTCAGGATTGCACAATACCGCGAATAATTTCTGACTAACATAGTCAACATCCGCCGGAGTTATTTTGGCAACCATCACCTTTTTAAAAGCATCCGGCGCTAATTTAAGGTGCTGCAACAGCGAGGCCGAACCCCGTACTACCGCTGCCGCGGGATTATTCAGCTCATGAGCCAAACCCGCCGATAACTTACCCAGCGCCATCATCTTTTCGTTTTGCTGCTCAAAGGCGGTAAAGTCGCGTACGCGGGTGGTCATGATATGTACAAATGCCTGTGTGAGCTCAAATTGGGTGCGGATCATTTCTTCCGATTTTTCAATCGGGAAAAAGAGGTATTGCAAATCCGACAGTATTTCGCTTATTCCCGTGGCTACTTTCCCCCGCGAAAAGGGTAGGTAACCGCTGATGGATTTGGGATTAAAAACGGCTACTTCTAACAATTCCTTCCCCTGCGGCATACATAAACGCACTTGCCCTTCAATAATAATATAAGTGCCGTTAAGCGGGTCGCCTGTTTTAAACAGCTTATCGCCCGTTTTTAATTCATGCTGGGTGCTGTTATCTATCAGCCATTGCAACTGCGCGGCAGGCACATCTTTTAGCGCTTCTATCGATTGCAGCCACTCTACGGTAACCTTGTTCATGAGGTATCTTGAATAAGGTTTAAATTTAAGAGTAAATTATCAATTTTTGATTGTCGGCAATGCGGCAAATTATTTCGGGTATATTATTTGTTATAATAAGCCTTATATTTATAAATACGATGATTTAAGCCGCCATGATCTTTCAATCGTTATTTAATAAAAAGCCGACCACTTTATTTAACGAATTTGCCACCAAAAGTTTTTCGGAAGCGATAAAGCAGGGTGTTACGGCTCTCGGTGCAATAATATTCCATTCGGTAGCCTGGGGTGCAATTTTAGGCATAGGCGTAAAGGGTGTGGTCGATTCGCTTTTCGCGAAAGCATCACAATTAGAAAATAAAATTGATAAATTATTGCAGCAACCGTTTTTGTCGGGAGTCAGGTTTTTGCAGGAGGCATTACTGCATGATGAAAATGATGAGCAGGAAACCGGTCGCCAACATTTATTGAATGAGGCGCACACCTGTTTTGTAAATGCCTATAATTTATCTCTCGATTCGCTCGAAGACAAAACATTCATTTTCACTTTGGATTGTTTAGCCTTAGCGGCGAATAAAACGCATAAAAGCCTGGTGAAAAGGATTCTGCCGGACTGCGAACGGAAAATTACCGAGTTTGAAGAATCATCCAAAGCCTATGAAATTGCATCCGCCGAAGCCATTGAACAAGGCAAACGGACAGAACTCTATCTATACGGCCGCAGCAAATGGACGGATAAACCGCTCGGCTTTGCCGAGCAAAAAGCCGCCTGGAAAGGCTTTTTAAAAGAGGTTAAAGTAATTGAAGAAAAAATACAGCAGCAAAAACTAAAAATCGAAATACTGCACAATCTGTACCGGCTGATCAATCTTTTAGTAATTGATTAGTCGAGTATATCAATCATTATCATCCCGGGATTAATGCCTTTAGCAGTTCACTTCGCCATTGGTTCGCAGCTTTATCGAAAATACTGAAACCCACATTATAGCTAAATACACCCCAAGTAAAATTTCGTTTTTCGGCCTGTTCACGATAAAAGGCTAAAAATTTAGCTTTCGATTCTATATCTGCATTATTGCTTGCGCCAAACTCGCCCATAAAAACCGGCCGATTATGTGCTGTGGCCCATTGCGCTACCATATCCAAACAGTAAGTTATTTCATTTTGTTCTTCGGGAGTGCCCGTCCATTTGGTGCCTATCCATTCCATAGGTTTCCCTATAGGGAACCATTGCTCGCCCTGCATGGTAAATTTTATGGGATTATAGATGTGAAAAGTAACAATAAGGTATTGATCGTTATCGGGTAAATGCAAGGTATTGATATAATACGCGCTGTTGTAAAGTCCCGGGCCTACAATTACCGGCCGGGTTGGGTTATCCTTGCGCACAATAGCCAGCGCACTGTTAAAATAGCTTTCCCAAACTTTTTCCAGCGCGGCATGTGGCTCAGCCATCAGCTCGAACATTACCTGTTGCGGATAAGAAGCATAATGAGCCGATAATTGCTGCCAAAGCGCCATAAACCTGTCTTTATGCTTTTCGGGCTGGGTCATTAGTTGTTCGTCTATACAATTTTCAATAATAACCGCCAGGTGATTTTTTTGTGCCTGGCCAACAACCTCATCTATCCTTTTCAGGAAGGCAGGGTTGATGGTATACGGCGCAACGCTATCCATCCGTGTAACCCATTGGATGGGGATGCGCACAGCGGTAAACCCCGCCGCTTTAATGTTTTTAAGCTCTTCTCCTGTCAAGGTATTTCCCCATGCGCCTTCTTTCGGAGCATCAAACGTAAAGGCGATATTCATGGTTTTAGCTAATAACTTATTGGCTTCTGTAATATCCATGGGTTTATTATTGGCTTTAACTGCACTTGAAAAAAGGAGACTGAGCAACATATTCAGCGCAACCACATTAATTTTTGCTGTCATTTTTCGTTGGGTTGATTATCTGCAAGTTACTTATCTCAGGTGGGTTAAAAAGAATAAAATGGTAAATGCCGGGTTACAACCGGTAAAATGCACTAAAAAGCCGGTAAACTACCCATACTGCATTTAAGCTTCTACACTATTACTGGTGTTTTACACCCATGTTCTGTAGGTGTTTATACCTGATAATCAGGGTCTTTTAACTATTTCTTTGAGGGATAAGTGTCTATATCTTTATTCTATGCTAAATGAAACAGGGATTTGTGAAGGGATGATCTGATGGTAATATTAAGTACGACACTTTAATCCAAAAATCATGAGTAAAAATCAATTTACGGTAGATCTTGGTAAACTAAGTTTAACCGACGATCAGGCAAGGAGCATTAATGCGGCCATACACGCTGCCGTCGCCAAAGAATTGGGTAGTATTTCTGTAGGTAATAAACTGGCGCTTGTGCCTATTTTTAAAAATCCTCACGGCCCTATTATTAATGGGATAATTGCCTGGGAGGGCGAAAATATTCTCGCGCAAGCCTTCAAGCAAGTAGAGGGGTGATGGATGCGGGCCATGATAAAATAATGTGTCCTGCCAATAAATGCAAGCAGGGCTCATTATTGCTCGGCGCCCGCCAGGAAGACGGTACTGTAGCTATTTTTCCGGAACCGCTTACCATTAGTGATGAGTTTATCGAACTGGTTAAAAACCATCCAAGCGCTCCCGAAGAGCGGTTCAGGTTTACAAATAAATGCGTTACCAGCGGTTGTAAGCAGTGGACAGGAAGCGCCTGCGGAGTAGTGGAACGCGCTGTTCAGTTCCTTGATTCGGTACCTTCAGTCGATCCGCATTTTCCGTGCTCCATACGCAATAATTGCAGGTGGTTCCAGCAAAGAGGATACGACGCCTGCCGGATCTGCCCGTATATCCTGAGAGATATAACGGAGGCCGAAGTTGATGCCTATTTTGAACATCAAAATATTGATTCGTAGTTAGTAGTTAAGGAAGATTGTTCTTTTGGTGTGGGGGACACCAATTGAACATCTTCTTTTTTAGTTTTCTTCTTCTATTGCTTACTCAAAACCCATTCTTGTTGAGCCATGCAAGCGAATATTCGGCAATCTCCTGCCAGCCGCTGTCAACAGTAAGCGAATGCCCGCGGCCTTCAAACAACTTAAACTCGGTAACTACCGATGGATTATACTTTTTAAGCGAGGCTTGCCCATGTACAGGCGGCGCAGTATGGTCTTTCTCACCGCCGGTAATGAGCAGGGGCCCGCGTGTGGTATTGGCGGTATCCACTTTGGTTTCCGATCCTGCAAAAGTAGATATCGCGACCTGGAAAAGCGGCCGGGCGGGACCTGGAATCGTCCACTGTTCATAAAGTTCCGTAGCTTCCTTTTCGTCAATAGCATTAGCAAAACCATACTTAAATTGGTCGAAAGTAAGTGATTTTGCCTTTTTAAAATTAAACGGATTACTCAACACCGGGAACGAAACTTTGAGAACAGAAAGCGGCAATTGCCATACGCCTTTCATGGGAGCCGGATCGATAGCGATTCCCGCGGCGGCGATGCCCCGGCCCAATAATATTTGTGTAAGCAGTCCGCCAAACGAATGCCCAATCAATATCGGCGGTTCGGGAAGCGATTTAATTACCACAGCATAGCTGTCTGCTACTTCGGTAACTCCTCTGTTGGCAATAGCCTGCGGGTTGGCGCGGCACTCTGCCACAGTTGCCGAATCTCCCGGCCAGGGCGGGTTTAAAGTTTCGTAACCATGCTGTTTAAAAAAATCCATCCAGGGTTGCCATGAGTTGGCGTGGATCCATAGTCCGTGAATAAAAACGATCGTTCTTTTTGCCATGACTAATTGATTTTAGTTTAACAAGGTAGTTAATATTAAATAATAATTCAATGAATTTATTATTAAAATATTATAAATGAAATATATACGGCATAGAGCCCAATCGCGGCTGAATATTCTGTCTCAATTCCCCACCCTGCCTGCTTCACTGTCGGCGCTGCCGGTTTGGCGTTTTTTCCGGTTGTCCGTAGTCGACCCAAAGCTGTACGTAAAGCCCAGCGTTACTGATCGGTTTGCATTATCATTGTGGTAGGTTGCAAGAGTGCCGGGTATATTGGTTATAGTACCCGCCGAAAAATTAGCACGGAAAATATCTCTTGCAGACAGTTTAATGGCTCCTTTATTTTTAAGCACCTTTTTAGCGATACCAACATTGGTTTGTTCGCGATATTGATGGGTAAATTGTGTATCCTGCAAAGGCGATACATAAAACGTGCTTAGTTCGGCGCTCCAGCCATTCGATAAGGTGAACTGGTTGCTGTCATTAAAATAAAAATAAGTACTGCTGTTGTTAAGCGTTAAGTTAGCAATCTGCCCATGGTACCAGTTATGCATTACTTCGGTATAAAAATTAAAACTCCACCATTTAACCGGGCTCAACCCGATGTTTGCCGTAACGCCCCAATGGTCGCGCCGGCCCAGGTTATCCGTGGTTGCTGTAAAAATGCCGCCCGCTTTGGTATTGTCTAACTCTACCTGGTAGTCGGTAATAGGGTTATACTCTGCCGTTAACGTAAGTACGCTTTTATAGGAATATGCCAGCTCGTAATAAGATGAATATTGCGGCCTTAAAAACGGATTGCCGCTAAACTGGCTGTATTTATCTAAAATAGTTACAAACGGGTTCAGGTCCTGGTAGTACGGCCGGTCAATGCGCCTTCCGTAACTCAACTTTAACGAGTTATTCCCAGCTGTATCAAGCTTATATAAAATATATGCAGTTGGGAACAAACTGGTATAATGTTGCGAGAATGAAGAATCCGGACTTTGCGCATTGCCCGTTTGATGCCCTTTGATATTCGTGTTTTCTGCACGCAGGCCAGCTTGTATAGATAATCTTTTAAAATCCTGGTTAAAACTGGCGTACGCGGCGTTAATATTTTCCTGGTATATAAAACGATTTGTATTGTTATTATCTACCGTACTGATGTTATTAATCACATTAAAATAATTGGCCGCGTTATCGGTATTTACATAGCTGCTTTTTAACCCGAACGATAATTTAGCTTTTCCTAACGGCTGTGTATAATCGGTTTTAGCGGCGTAGATATTGATATCAGCAGGCAAATCATCAGTGATAAACTGTGTGCTGCCCAAAACGCCGCTGGCATTGTAAGTGTTATTAAAAAAGGATTGGTTCCGGCTGTTGTTATATTTCAGATAATCCAGGTCGAAGCTTAGCGACTTGTCGGTACTAAACTGGTGACTATAGTTAAGATTGATGCCGCCGCTATAGTTTTTGGTATTCGTGTTATTATCTGATGTGATAATCGAATCAGTTTTGCCGGTATTATCCCTGATCATGCTGTTTACCGGGTTATAATTATGACCCGACGACATGGTACCCGTCAGCACAAAACCCCATACCGTTTTTGGCGACAGGTAATAATCCATCCCTAATTTTAAGTTGGGATTATAGGTTGTCGGATGAAAAAAAGCTGTCTCGTTATATGATGAAGTTACATTTTCATTAGCATCCAGGTAAGTACGCCCTACATCCAGCCGCCTGTAATTATTCTGGACACCATAACCCAGGTTGGCAAACAGGTTTATTTTATTGACATGGTAGTTCAGGTTAACGCTTTCGAGCGTGCGCCAGTATTTGGCCTTGCCGACACTTGCCGCAACCGAACCGTTAAATCCTCTGGCTTTTGATTTTTTGATTTTGAGATTGATCACGCCGCCGTTACCCGATGCATCGTACTTGGCCGGAGGGTTCGACATCAGTTCAATCTGATCGAGCATCGAGGCGGGCATCGCCCTGAGATAATTGGCCAGGTCCGCCCCCGATAAGTAAGTTGGCTTATCATCTATCATCACCATAACCCCGCTTTTGCCTTTATAAGTAATGTTGCCGTCATCATCAATAGTTACCCCTGGTGCTTTTTCCAATGCCTCAAGCGCGTTTGCCCCGGTGTTGGAGATAGAGGCATTAACATTAACCACGGTACGGTCTATCTTATTTTCAACAAAAGCTTTATCGGCTGTTATCTCCACCTGTTTTAACGTTTTACCAGCAGGCATAAGGGTTATTGCGGGTAGATCAAGTGTTTGCTTGTCACTGATACTAAGCTGCTGGCTTCTGTAATTTTTATAGCCGATATAAATTACCCTAACCTGGTAACTGCCACTTAACCCTCCAAATGCAAAGCTCCCATCTGGGTTAGCCAGAATGCTTTTTACCACAGCCGAATCTTTGGCTGTTACCAGTATCACGGTTGCGCCGTCAACAGGTTTCTTGGCATTATCCAGCACCAGTCCCGATATCTTACCGCCGGGCGTTTGACTGTATGCAGCATTCAAGACGAGGCATAGCCCGATGGTAGCAAATACCATGAATAAGGTTCTCATATAAAACAGGTGATTTTTAAATCAGGAGTTTATGTTTGTTTGAATGATGCGCTGTTGCAGGCCTGTGCGATTCCCTCCCAACGGGAGGGCGCAGGGAGGGGTTATACCATTGTATCCCTCCCAAATTATTGTAATTGACGATATCGTTACTTCGCCTTCCGGATAAAAATATTGCCATTCATAGTCTTGAACATCATTTCGGGCCCGCCGCCATTTATCTTTCCATATACCCAGTCTTCGATGTTTAAATGATACATGCCGTCTTTAGCAGTTTTGGTGACTTTGGGTTGCGATGGATCGGCAGCTATATCAAAATCGGTGTATATCTCGCCTCTGTCCGATCGTGCTTTCAAATTAGCCTTTAACCCTGCCGGGAAGGTAACATCAATAGTGCCGTTCAAGGTACTAAATGCCATCGGTGCTTTAGTGTCGATACTTTTAAAGTTTATCAATAACTTACCATTAATCGAATTGGCCACAACCGAACCTGAAACATCAGTCAGTTGAATAAACCCATTAATGTCCGAAACTTCCAGCGCGCCGCTCAGGTTACTGCCAATAATGCTCTTGCCGTTCACAGTCGAAAGTTTGATATCGGTTGCGCCCTGCGGTATTTTTATGGTCAGTATGATATCTTTACCCGGCATCTGGGTACCGATATTTACCTGGTTACCTTTTTCACGGGCAATAACATCAACATTCTCGCCGCTTGGTATACGTTTCATACCACCACTGCTTTTGTCTTCTGCTTTTTTATGTTCGGGCGTAGTCACATCTATAACAACGTCCTTGCCCTCATAGGTGCTTATTTTAATCGATCCGTTCACCAGGTCCACATTCAGTTTATACGGTTTGCCCGGTTCGCTCAGAGGCACTACAAGTTGCTGATCTTTCGTTTCGGTTTGCGCTGTAACTCGTGCAGATATAAGTATAGATATAAGCGCTATGGCTGTAAATTTTATTGCTTTCATTTTTATTTAGTTAAGATTGTTTTTTGATATAAATATTGCCGTTAAGCGTTTCAAATTTAAATAGTTTACCACCAGCGCCTACCTTCACCTGTGGATCTTTATTCAGTTTATATAGGGTACCATTGTCTTTTTTATTTTGGGTTACCACAACCTTTGTAGGCAGTACTTCGGTATCGTCAAAATCGGTATAAAACTTTCCGTTCATACTTTTAAATTGCAGTATAGCGGCAAAGTTAGCAGGGTAAGTAACTTCGAGCTTGCCGTTCAAAGTATAATAGTTCGAAGCATCTGGCGGTACTGCCAGGTAATTTACCGTTAAATTGCCATTGATGGTATGAGCATCAGTAGTGCCTTTGGCGTTCACGATGGTTATCGGTCCGTTAATGTTATTTACTTTTAATGTACCGGTTACATCTTTTACATCCACACTGCCGCTATTTATGGTGGAGAGTCTCAGGCTAACATTATACGGAACCTTTAACGTGTATTCAAGCTTAACGCGATAATGGCGATTGTCGTTATCATCGTTCCAGTGAGTGTGCGGCCGGGTATCGTAAGGGGCTGCCGTGTACGCGATAACGCTGTCGGCTTTTTGGTCGAAGCCCAGCTTAACCTCTTTTTTACCTCTTTCAAGTTCATCGTTGTCCTTGGCCATAATGGTTTCATCTACCTCGATCATCACCTTGTCGCCCGACGAGCCTTCCACTTTAATAGAGCCTTCGATGTTATATACGGCTACTACGCTGCCCGGCACTACCTGGAATTGCTTGCTGATATGTTCGCTATACTCCTGGGCATTGGCTGTTAATTGGGCAAAACACAGGCCCCATCCCGCTAAAAGCGCGATCCAAATTTTAGTTTTCATATGTTAAGGGTTAAATTAAACTTGTTATCGTCTGACTGATTTTTTCTCTGACACCATGGTCGAGGTTTTTCTGTTTCAATAATTCTTTAAACGATTTGATCGACCGTTTTTCCTGCAACTTGAGCATCACATCCGCAATGGCCGATTGCATCAGCGGCGAATCCTGCGTGGTGATCGACTGGATCAACCCCTGCCGCACTTCCGGGTGATTAGCAAGATGTGTTAAGGCATCCAGTGTGCTCAACCGCACATTCACATTCGGGTCGTTGTTCAGCGTCGCCAGTAAGGCATCAATCACCTGCTTATCTACATGTTTGATATCGCTGGTATAGCTAACACCCCTTATCCTTTCGGATGCCGATGGATTATCCAGCAAAGCCAGCATCATGGTTTGCTTAAGCTCGTGCACCTGTGCCGTAAGCGCCTGTTGCTCCTGTTTTTCGCTGTGTATCAACCAATAAGAGCCGCCCAGGCAAATAATGGCTATCATTAAACTAAAGGCCCATGGCATACTGGCTTTTGAGGGCCAAAGGCCGCTGGTTTGTTCTTTTAACCTGCTCCAAAAACTTTCTTTTTGCTGTGCCGATGCTTTATAATCGTTCAGCATCGCCTGGAAATCCGTCCGCATATCTGCCGATGGCTCTGGTGTTTTAAACTCGCCCATCATATCCCAGGTTTGCTGTATAACGGCTAACTCTTCGCGGCAAGCGGGGCATACGGCTAAGTGTTGTTCCACTATTGCACGCTCAGTAGCCGGTAGCCGGTCGTCCAGCCAGTCGGTAAACAGCTCCTGGTATTCCTCACATTTCATATCTTTCTGTTTAACGTTCAATTTTTGTATAAATATTTTTAAGTTCCTGCATTGCACGGAATACCCGCACTTTTACTGCTCCTTCGGTGATACCTAATATCTGCCCAATTTCCTGGTGCTTCAATTCCTGGAAACGGCTCATGGTTAATATTTCCCGCTGCTCACTGCTTAGTTTACCCATTGCCCGGTGCAGTTCCATTTTTTCCTGCTTGCGTTCCAACTGCCCATCGGTACTTACATCACTTGCCAGCACTTCAGCCATGTCTTCGGCGCTGTCGTGTAAATGCTTTTTGTTGTTTTTCCGTGCTTCATCAATAATCGTATTACGGGCTATCGAATACATCCAGGCTACAAATTCACCGTCGCCGGTAAAGGTGTGCCGGTATTTAAGCATTTTGTAAAACACCATTTGTACCATATCCTCGGCTGCCTCACGCTTGTAAGTCATATGAAATAAAAAACCATAAAGCTGCCGGTTGTATCGCTCAAACAGCAATCCCATCCTGTCCAGGTCTCCGGTTTTCACCTGGAGCATGATCGAGTTATCTGTAAGCGCGTTCAATCAGTTTTATTTATTTTTGTTATCTATACTTGGAAACTGCGGTAAAATAAAATGGTTACACAAAATTTAAAGTTTTTTTAATATTGTGTGCGAAACCTATTGCTAATCAAATGGTTTAAGATTAATAATTTCTGTAAATTGACAAAAATTAATCAAATAATAATTTAAAATGTTGCAAAACAGGGTTGATCCATTTGGCTATATCATCAAAACCAAAGCACGCGGCGCATGGATGGGTAACCGCGGAATACTGCATAATGAAAAACAAGAGCTGCTGCGCCCGTTCAAATTAAAAGCATGGCTGATCTGTAAGCTCGAATTTAAAGGCCGCTGGCGCCAGGTTATGGCTCCCGACAGGTATACCGAGCTCTTTTTCCTCGACGAAGCTACCGCGTTCGCGGCTGGGCATAGGCCCTGCTTCGAATGCCGCAGGGAAGATTTTAACCTCTTCAAATCGCTCTGGTTAAAGGGCAATCCCGAATATAATTTTAATCAAAAAACACCCGTCGCGAAAATAGACGAGATTTTGCACAGCGAACGGATAAACTATGTAAAGTTGAAGGTAATGTTTGAAGAAAAAGCCAAAAATATCCCTGATGGCACCTTTGTGCTATATAAAAATGATGCCTACTTAATTTCTGATGGATTGATGTATTTATGGTCGCCGTTTGGTTACCAAAGCGGGATAGCTTTACCTCATGTAGCTAAATTATCGGTGCTCACGCCAAAGTCGGTTGTCAATACCTTCAGGGCGGGTTATTTACCACAGATGGCTGTTTAAACAGTCCATTTATGTCTTGTTGTAGTACGGAGATCATTTTAAGGCTGATAGTAAAGCACAATAACCCCCAAATCGAGTATTTGAGTTTTAACAAGCTTTAGATTTTTAGTGACCATCTTATTGTTAAAAAAGCGTTTTCCATCGCCGGCAATAATAGGATGAACCAGGAACCGGTATTCATCAATAAGATTAGCTTCCATTAGCAACTGTACAAGCGCGGCGCTGCCCTCTATTTGTATTTCCGATCCAGGCATATTTTTTAACCTGGTTATTTCCTCTATTACGTTCTCGTTAATAATAGTCGAATTGTTCCATTCTGCCTTTTTCAATGTAGAAGAAACCACAAACTTGGGCGCGCTGT
>Ga0207098_10102_pt1 | contig 28353 bp, 21 predicted proteins | sample Alteio_BWMinHeat_84_FD_153548 | JGI IMG/M metagenome (GOLD analysis project Ga0207098, IMG submission 153548) | Enriched cells from forest soil in Barre Woods Harvard Forest LTER site, Petersham, Massachusetts, United States -... | ecosystem: Environmental > Terrestrial > Soil > Temperate forest >...
ATTCAGTGAGGATAATTGGGCTGGGATTACTGAAGAGGAGAAGGATGTTTTAAATGAATGGGTTTTATTCAATAAAGATAAATTAGAGCAAGCCGATTTTGACGGGCTTTATATTCCGCGTTTTTTATACGGGATATATTTGTCGCGAAAAGTAGAAGGCATTATTGCCGAATGTAAAGCAAAAAACAGGGTTAATATCGATCTGATCTGCGGTGAAGTTACCGGTGTTGTTAAGGCCGGCCAAGATCAATATCATGTTGAGATACTGTCGGGCGAGAGCAGAACTTTTATTGAAACCAATATACTGGTGTTAAGTACGGGGTGTTTGGATACCAGGCAAATTAATAAAGCATCATCACTAAACAAGCATTTAAGTATTGATGATATTTATTACCCAACATTAAAAATAAACCTGGATAAAATAGATGCTGCCCTTGCGTTGTTACCGCCGCAAAACAGGAATATACTGATCATTGGCTCGAACGCCAGCGCATCCGAAATTGTACACCTGCTATATAAGCAGCCTGATAGTTTTAACAAAATACTGATACTATCGGGCAGCGGATTACCCGACAGACTGCATGTCAATTCGGATTATGATCACATTCTCGAAAACCTGAAAGACCTTGAGGAAAAAGAAAATTATCATGCTGATGCATTAATGACAGCCATTGAAAAGGATGTTAAAAATGCGGTTGAAAATCAGCTATCGGTAGGTAAGATTCACTACAGTTTAAACGAGCGGTTTTTCAGAATACAAAAAAAGCTTAGCGCAGAGGAGCGACTGAAGTTTTTTAAGGATCATGGCTGGGCATACACCAGGATAACCCGCCGCACTAGCGAAGATTATTATATCACCGAAGCTGAGCTGGTGAAGGCAGGAAAATTACATTTTTTAAAAGGCCGGTTTGTGAAGTTGAGTGATGAACAAAATAACGAGCACGGTTTAACTTTTTGCTATAAAAGTATCGATGAGGATACGGAGAAAGAATACAAGGATGGCTTCCCGATTGTTATTAATTGTACAGGATCTGAACAGATAACAGACACGTCGACAACACTCATCAAAAACCTGTTGAATAAAGAAATTGTAAAAATAAACGACAATAAAATGGGGCTGGCTGTTGATGAGCAATTTGCCGCAAACAACAATCTTTATATCATAGGCCCGTTATTAGCGGGTATTTATACTGAAAAGCATAAATACTGGCACCTGGAAAATGCCAAAAGATTAAACAACCTTGCGCCTATACTGGCAGATACCATTATCTCAAAATAATTAAGTAGCGCGGCGCCGGTTGGTATACAGGGTCAAATTTCTTTTCATCTTGCTAATTACAATCCCTATTTTTTTGATGGTCCGTTTTACCTCATTAATCTTTTTGGCATCGGCCCATTTGGTTTGGTTGAGATAGGTGTAAAATATGTCTTTATAAATTTGTTTGCCTTGATAGGTAGTGTGGATGGGCTTGCGCGATATGTAATGAATGACGCCGTGGCTGGCCACATATTCATCGGTCGAAAAATGGTTCCATTTATCGGCTAACCGCAGCCATTTTATATTGGGTAAAATGGTATTAAGCGCGTACTGCTCGGCATATTGGGCAAACTTTATATTATTGTTAATGGCCGTAACAATCCGTTCGGCCATATGCTCATCGCGATATCTTTCGGTGTTCATTAATTGCAGCCCGCTGTTAACATAAGGATGACTGCCCTCCAGGCCTAACTCTTTATAGTTGAGAACTCCGCCCCAGCTGTTATCTAATGTTGTAACGCGCCGGTCAACCACGGCGCCTAATACGTAATCGCTAATATCGATGTTCCAGATATTGCTGATATCTTCGAGGATGATCATATCAACATCCATGTAAAGTATCTTTTTTGTTTCTTTCGGAATAATGTAAGGCATAAACAGCCGCATATATACCGTAGCCGGGAACAAATTACGATCGTACGGTAAGGACATTCCTGGCGGTATCATCTCCTCCATCGTTTTCCAATGGATGGTAAACATATCCGGACTGACAGAATCAAGCATCATTTTTTTGCTGGTTTCCGTTATCTCGTTCCCGGCCATGTAAACCTCGATATGCTCGGAAGTTTTGTGATGTATTTCGATAGATTTTAAAAGCGCGGCCATGAGTATGATATAATCGTTATCACAATTCATGGTTAGCGTTATGGTATTATTGTTATTCATCCGGTTTATGAATATTGCTGAACTCTTAACAAGATGCGGCAGATCATGCTTATTTCTTCTTTCTGTAATTTGTGAAATAACGGCAAGCACAAAATCCGGCTTGCAATTTCGTCGGCAACAGGGGTGTGGTACTTTTTGATGTACGGTAACGAATTTAATGATGGGTAAAAATACCGGCGCGGCACTACATGCTGTTCGGCCAGCTCGGCAATGCTTTTTAGAAGTAAGGCTTCATTATCAAACAATAACGGGAAGTAAGAGCAATTAAAATCAGCATGTTTATTGACGGCTAATTTTGCTGCCTTATGGTTTTCGAGCTTTTTTGAGTAATCGGCGTATTGTTCTTTCCGGTTTAGTAAAATTTCGTCGATATGTTTCAGGTTTGCCAGGCCGAATGCGGCATGCAGCTCACTGTTTTTACCGTTTATCCCTAACCCGGCAAAATCAACGCGCCCATCATGACCAAAGTTCCGCATGTAAGCCATTGTTTTCAATACTTCCGGATCTTTCGCAATTACAGCGCCCCCTTCAACGGTATGGTAAATTTTAGTGGTATGGAAACTTGCCGTGCTCACATCGCCATAGGCAAAAATGCTTTTTCCTTTATACAGTGTGCCAAAACAGTGCGCCGCGTCATAAATAACTTTCAGGTTATGCTTTTTTGCGATCCGGTCAATCTCATCAATATCGCAGGGGTTGCCATATACGTGGGTTGCTAAAATTGCCGAAGTTTTTTCGGTTATCGCGGCTTCAATTTTAGAAGGGTCGATGTTGTAATCGTGCGGATTTATATCAACCAATACAGGCTGGTACCCTTCCCAGGCAATGGACGAGGTTGTGGCTACATAACTGAAAGGAGTTGTAATAATCTCGCCGGTTAGCCGCAGGGCTTTTATGGCCAGTTGTAGGGCTATGGTGCCATTGGTAACATATAACAAATGCGGTGTCTGCAAAAAGTTTTTCAGTTGCAGTTCAAGTTCATTTACTAACGGGCCGTTATTTGTTAACCATCCTTTATCCCAAATTCCTTCTAAGTATTGTATGTATTCCTGCAGATCGGGAATAAAGGGTTTACTAACGTTGATCAAAATAGATAAAATTTAAAGTGTTAATTAATCAATTTTACCTAAAGACGAAGTTTTTCGAGGTCAAATTAGAAAAAAAATAACTATTGACGCTATTGTAAGCGCAATATTTATACTTTTTTTTCGGCAAAAAATAAATAATATCCACAAATTGGTGCGATGTGAAAAATTTTATTTTAAATAAATAGTTTTAATATTTATAATTAAATATCATTCGGATAAGTTAATGCGATTTATGGCAATTTATAAGTTACCGAAACAGCCCGGGGTGCCTGTGAACAAAAACAGCGATAAGTTTTAACTCATCGCTGTCATATATTCCGGGTATTAAACCAAGTGTTAAATTTCTTTATTTAAAAATGGATAGCGGTAATCTTTCGGCGGATCGAATGTTTCTTTGATGGTACGCGGCGATACCCAACGCAGCAGGTTGATCATGGAGCCTGCTTTATCATTAGTACCCGAACCTCTTGCCCCGCCAAACGGCTGTTGACCAACTACGGCGCCGGTTGGTTTATCATTCACGTAAAAATTACCGGCAGCATTACGTAAAGCGTGGGTAGCTTTATCTATCGCATACCTGTCCTGCGCTATTACGCATCCCGTAAGGGCATAAATTGATGTTTTATCGATGATGGTTAACACCTTATCAAAATCCTTATCATCATAAATATAAACCGTCAATACCGGGCCGAACAGCTCTTCGCACATGGTTACATAATTCGGGTCGGTAGTTACAATAACGGTAGGCTCAATAAACCAGCCTTTGCTGTTATCGTAGTTTCCGCCGGCTATTATTTCAACGGCTTTGTCTTTCTTTGCCTGGTCGATATATTTCGCCAGTTTGTTAAACGATTTCTCATCGATAACAGCATTTACAAAGTTTTCAAAATCTTCAACCGGTCCCATTTTGATGGTTGCCAGTTCGCTAATCATTTTTTCTTTAATGGCGGGCCATAACGATTTTGAAAGGTAAGCCCTTGATGCTGCCGAACATTTCTGACCCTGGTACTCAAACGCACCGCGGATTAAAGCGGTAGTTACCACATCAGCATCGGCGCTGCCATGTGCCAGCACAAAATCTTTACCACCCGTTTCGCCAACTATGCGTGGATAGGTTTTGTATTTATGAATGTTAGTGCCTATGGTTTTCCAGATGTTTTGGAACACCGGCGTTGAGCCTGTAAAGTGGATGCCTGCAAAATCGGGGTGACTGAAAATGATATCACCGGCAAGGGGACCGTCGACATAGATTAAATTGATAACGCCCGGAGGCACACCGGCTTCGAGGAACACCTGCATCAGTACGTTAGCGGCATATATTTGTGTGATGGCCGGTTTCCAGATCACCACATTGCCCATCATGGCTGCAGATGTTGGCAGATTTCCCGCAATAGCGGTAAAATTAAAAGGCGTTATGGCCAGTACGAAGCCTTCCAGCGGGCGCTGCTCAACACGGTTCCATACGCCTTTTGGAGATATGGGCGGTTGTTGAGCATATATTTCGGACATGTAGCTTACGTTAAAACGTAAAAAGTCGATGAGCTCGCAAGCAGAGTCAATTTCAGCCTGGTAAGCATTTTTTGACTGGCCAAGCATGGTAGCCGCATTTATTTTGGAGCGGTACGGGCCTGCTAACAGGTCGGCTGCTTTTAAAAATATGGCAGCGCGTTGTTCCCAGGCCAGGTTTTCCCAGTCGGGTTTGGCGGCAAGCGCAGCTTCGATAGCAGCATTTACATGGCTGGCATCACCTTCGTGATAGCTTGCCAGTACGTGCTGATGATCGTGCGGGGGACGTATCTCGGCAACTTTACCGGTACGCAACTGCTTGTTGCCGATATACATGGGTATATCAATTTGCTGCGCACGGCCTTCGGCTAAAGCCACCTTAAGCGCTGCGCGTTCCACACTGCGCGGGCCGTAATTTAATACCGGCTCGTTAGCGGGTTTGGGTACATTGAAAAATCCTTTAAGCATGGTCAGTTAACTTATGCCGCAAAGATAAGGTTTTTACGGATGTGCAAATTGGCAAATATGCCGATGTGCAAATTACTGACGGTGGGGTGATGCGAAAATTGGTTGAAAACTATTGCCCAAACCCTAAGGATATTAAAGAATCACTTATCTTGCTTTGTGTCTCCCATAAAGTCAACAGGCAAAGTATACAAGGTCCGCAAAGGCTTTCCATTACGTACTGCGGGTTTCCAATGCGGCGATTGTTTGATAATATTAACCACCTCTTCATCCAGGCTTTTTTCAACACTCTTTACTATTTTGATATCTGTTAATGAGCCATCCTTTTCGATCATGAAAGTGACAACTACTTCCCCTTTGATTAGTGCGGGGTTTTGAAGATGCCGGCCGAGGTAATTATTAAAGGCATCTTCGCCACCGGGAAATTCTGCGTCCATCTGCATCACTGAACTGGTAAACGTTCTTTGTGCTGTATCTGCAGGAGCAACTTCATGCATATCACTTGGTTTTGAGCAGATCATTTTCCCTTTTACAGGTTCAAAACAGGAGGTTAATCCCAAAGCTAGCATGGCTGCCGGTAACAATCGGAGCCACTTGTTTTGTCGTGGTATCAATTGGATACGCTTTGCTTCAAAGATGCCGCAGGGCCTTTGCTCATATTTAATGACATGGAGTATCTGTGCTTCGGTCATGCCGCGAAAGTCGTGTACTACCTTTTTACAGCTATCGCAGTACCAATCGCTGTTGCAGGGCCGGAGTTCGTTTAATCGTTTTGAGCATTTGAAGGATAATTTGATGTTGTGATGTGGTGGCATAGGTATGATATAGACTTATTTTATTACTAAAGGATTGACCATATTTTTCACTGTACGTATATTATTGGTGTTTTGATACAAATAATTTAATATTTCGTTATCTCATCGTAATATGTGTCCCGATTGCTGGGTCGCAGAGATTTATTTTTTTAGACATTTGGCAGGATAATTTGATGGTTTTGTAAGGTTGAACCGGCATATTCATATTATTAATTCCGCTAAAAAATGCCTATATTGTATGGATGCAAAAGGGGAGAAGATTCCATAAATTAATTAGACCAAACACGAATTTTCACGAATAAGTGCGAATTACACGAATGAAAATTTCTTACAATTTCCCCCCTTTGAGCTGAAAGCACGAAGCCGAAAGCAAAAAGCTTTTTGAAAATACCGAAGAATACCGATGTCTTCATTGCACATTGTTGTTCGTATCTTTACATCCTGATATGTTAAAATACCTGCGCTGGTTTTTATTGCCTTTTTCGTGGTTGTATGCTTTGGTTGTCATCATCCGTAACCGGTGCTATGACAGGGGTATATTTGAAAGTTATAGTTTTAAGCTGCCGGTAATATCAGTAGGTAATCTGGATGTCGGCGGCGCGGGTAAAAGTCCGATGACGGAGTACCTGATCCGCTTGTTTAAAGATGAATATAAGCTTGCTACCTTAAGCCGGGGTTATGGCCGTAAAACGCAGGGTTTCTTAACCGCAACTGCTGCTGCCACTGCTACGCAAATTGGCGATGAGCCTGCACAATTTAAGCATAAGTTTGGGGATGTAACGGTTGCTGTATGCGAGAAAAGGGTTGATGGGATAGAGCATTTGCAAACAGATCATGAGTTGATTATTCTCGATGATGCCTACCAGCACCGGGCGGTTAAACCGGGATTGAGCATTTTGCTGTTTGATTTTGGCCGTGTACGTGAGCCACATTTTTTATTGCCTGCGGGTAACCTGCGCGAACCTTTCAAAGGGCGCAAACGGGCAGATATACTGGTGATTACCAAATGCCCGGTCGATCTGTCGGAACAGGAAAAACAGGAGCTTACATCGCAAACAAAACCCTTTGCCGGGCAGCAGTTGTTTTTTGCCGGTATTAGTTATTCGGCTTTGCAGGATATGGAGGGGAATACAACGGTTTTAACAATAGATACCGAAACCACAGTTTTTTTATTGACGGGTATAGCCAACCCCGATCCGTTAGTAAACGAGCTTAAGAAACGCGCGAAAGAGGTTGTACATCACAATTATCCCGACCATCACCAATATACCTTGAAAAATATTGCTAAACTTGCTGCCGATTTTAATGCTTGTAAAACACAAAAAAAACTGGTTATTACAACAGAAAAGGATGCCCAGCGTTTAGGTGAACATACCTTGCAACAAGCAGTTAAACAACTGAATATTTTGGTGCTGCCCATACAGATCAATTTTTTAAATAATGGCGGGCAGCAATTTGATAAAATAATAAAAAACTATGTTAGAGAACATACAACGTACAACCAGCTACATTAAAAGCCGCATTGGCGATTTTGAGCCGGAAATAGGCATTATATTAGGCACCGGCCTTGGCGGCCTGGTTAAAGAGATTGAGATTGAAAAGCAGATGATGTACAGCAACATCCCTGATTTCCCAATTTCGACGCTTGAGTTTCACTCGGGTAAATTGATTTTCGGAACGCTTGCCGGTAAAAAAGTGGTAGCCATGCAGGGCCGCCTGCACTACTACGAGGGTTACAATATGCAGCAGATCACCTTCCCGGTAAGGGTAATGAAAATGCTGGGGGTAAAAACCTTATTCGTATCGAATGCGAGCGGCGCTTTAAACCCCGACTTTAAAAAAGGCGACCTGATGGTGATTGAGGATCACATCAACTTACAACCACATAACCCGCTGGTGGGTAACAACCAGAGCGAATTGGGTCCGCGTTTCCCGGATATGAGCGAGCCGTATAAGCATACCCTGATTGAGAAAGCGTTAAAAATTGCTGCCGATAACAATATACCCTGCCATAAAGGGGTTTATGTATCGGTTAGCGGGCCGAATTTGGAAACCCGCGCCGAATACAGGTACCTGCGTATTATAGGCGGCGATGCCGTTGGCATGAGCACCGTGCCCGAAGTAATTGTAGCCAACCACATGGGTTTACCCGTTTTTGCTATTTCGGTTTTAACAGATGAGGGTTTTCCGGATACGCTGAAGCCTGTATCGGTGGAAGAGATACTGGCCGTTGCAAGCGCTGCCGAGCCCAAACTGACGCTTATACTTAAAGAACTGGTTACCCAACTTTGATAACAAAAAGGCTTAAATATTTTTTGATACTGCTGATGAGTTTATCAGCGGGAAGCGTGTATGCACAATATACCAATCCCACTAATACTACATACCCGCAGACTAACCGCATGCGTGGCGATACAACGCCTACACCCAAAGCGTTAACCGAAGATCAGATGCTGGATACTTTGCGTAAACAGCAGGAGCATAAAAAGGATACGATTATTTTTACCTCAAAATATATCAGGGTAACTACCGAACGTTTTTTGAACGACAGTACGCAGGTGTTTCCGTTAGATACCGCCTTAACCAACTTTGAAAACTACAGTGTGCTTTACCAGCCACGCAGCCCTAAAATTGGCATTGGTAACTTAGGTCTCGACGAGCGCAGCCTGCTTTTTGAACCCAGCCGAACCATAGGCTTTGATGTGGGTATGCATACGCTGGATGCCTATCTCTTAAATCCGCAGGATATACAGTATTACCGGGCACGAACCCCCTACACCAGTTTATATATGGTTACAGGTGGCTTAATTGAGCAGGTTTTTAAAGTAATACATACACAAAACATCAAGCCCAACTGGAACGTGGGCCTTAATTTTAACCGTATAGGTTCGTTTGGTTTATATAATCAGCAACATGCTGATGATTTAGGCGCTGCGTTTTTTACCTGGTACGAATCGAAAAATAAGCGCTATAACCTGTTAGCCAATTTGATATTCAATAATTTAAAAGCGCCCGAGAACGGATCGATCACCGATGATTCTATCTATACGCAAAAAGTAAGTACGGTAGCGCTCGATCCCAGCACGGCGCCGGTAAGGCTACAGAATTCTCGTCAGAATATTCGCGATAACGGCTTTTACATCAAGCAGTTTTATTATTTAGGCAGGGTCGACAGTTCGGGGGTAACTACGGGTAACGATCAATCCAAAATATTGCCTACCCAGCGTGTTGCCTATACTTTTTACTATAATGTGCAGAAGTATAAGTTTTTGCAGGATGAAGCCGATCCCTACAAGATTTTCCCGGATACATATTTCGATCAAACTACCTCGCGCGATTCGCTCGCGGTGCTGCATCTGCAAAATGAATTTTCGTACAGCTTTTATTTAAGGGGTAAATCGGTAAGTTTTGTTAAAAACGAAGTAAAGCTCGATTTGGGATTACGGGATGATTATTATAATTATTCGCAATACGTGCGCGATACCTTGGTAACCACGGGCTTGCCACAACTGGATAAAAAACAGACTTCCACCTTTAACGATATTACCCTGAAAGCAAAATTGAGTTATCGTTTCAGCAACCAGATGGGCCTGGATGCCGACTTTCAGCAAATTACCGTTGGGCGCGATGCCGGCGATTATCTGTATGATGCCAGTATTAATTTAGCCGGGGGAAAAAAGGTGGGTAGAATTATACTGGAAGCATATACGCAAAACAGCTCGCCGCCCTTGGTTTACACCCATTGGATATCAAATCACTTTATCTGGGATAACAGCTTTAAAAATGTAAAAACCACCAGTGCATCATTTAATTATATCAATGATAAGCTGCAGTTTAGCGTTAAAGCTGAATATTTCCTGATAGATAATTACCTGTACTTTGGCGCGGCCACCACCGGCGGTACCGATGCCGCCCCGATGCAGGTAGCTAATCCTATTAACCTGTTGAAAGTAAGCGTTAGTAAAAATCTGCAATTTGGCCACTGGCACTTTGATAATTTCGGGGTATATCAAAAAACCGATTATCAAAGCACGCTGCGTACACCCGATTTATATATTTACAGCAGCCTGTATTACAACAGGGAGCTTTTTGAAGTGCTCAATACCACCATAGGTATGAATGTAAGGTACAATACGCCTTATGTTGCGCCATCATACGCCGTTGGTTTAGGCCAGTTTTACAACGGGCCCGATGTTAAGTTTTCGTCGTACCCTGTTGGTTCAGTTTATGTAAAAGCTACTTTGAAGCGCACTAACCTGTTTTTAATGTACGATTACTTTAACCAGGATCTATTAAGCAACGGCTACTATACCGTGAACCGGTACCCAATGCCCGACAGGATACTGAAACTGGGCGTGCTGTGGAATTTTTACGATTAGGGGAGAATAGAGTCAGGAATGCAAGAATCAAGATGCAAGACCTAACATATCTTATCTTGATTCTTGATTCATGACTCTTATTTACGTTTTCTGTTTCTTCTTCCTTGCTGCCGGGAACAAAACATTGTTGAGGATCAAGCGGTAGCCTGGCGAATTTGGATGCAGGCTCAGATCGGTTGGCGGATCGCCTACCTGGTGCTGGTAATCTTCCGGGTCGTGCCCGCCGTAAAACGTCCATTGCCCTTTGCCGTATTCGCCATGAATGTAACGCGCTTCGTTGGCGGTTTTCATTTCACCCATAATGGTAACGCCGGGTTTAATCAGGCTTTCTTTAAAAGCGGTGGTGAGCCCCATAAAGCCTTTAATCACCTTGTCGTGATCCTGGGTGAGCATGCTGGGCACTACGTCCCATTTTGCCGAAAAATCGAACAGGGTAAAAAAATCGTGGGCACGGTCAACCTGCCGGGTGCGGGTTACATCAATATCGCTAAACTGGTGCGACATCGGGTTTTGGTCGAGCGTGAAATTCTGAAAGGCAAAGGTCTGGGTAAAATCCAGTTTCGATTGTGCCTCGGGGTCGGCAGCATCGCCATCAAACATGCTTTCGCAGATATCGGTATTTGAGGCGGCAAGGGCTATATCGAAGGTATCCGTACCGCAGCACATGGCGAATAAAAATCCGCCGCCTGCACAAAAATCGCGGATACGCTGGGCAACTGCCAGTTTCATTTGCGATACCTTTTTAAAGCCAAGTTTATGCGCCATGGCTTCCTGGGCGTCCACGTCTTCTATGTACCACGGCGCCGTGCGGAACGGCTGGTAAAATTTGCTGTATTGTCCGGTAAAATCTTCGTGATGCAGGTGCAGCCAGTCGTACTTTGGCAAATCGCCTTTTATTACCTCTTCATCGTAAATAACATCGTAGGGTATTTCGGCATATTTTAAAACCAAGGTTACGGCATCATCCCAGGGGAGCTTTGATTTTGGCGAGTAAACAGCCATTTTTGGGGCCTTTTGCAGCTTAACCAGATCCATGTTAACCGAAGGGTCGGTTATCTCGGCGATAATGGCATTTACCTTGGCATCGGGCAAAACCTCGTAGCTAACACCGCGTATTTTGCATTCGTTCTCAATTTTCTCGTCGTATTTCATCATAAAGCTGCCGCCGCGGTAGTTAAGCAGCCAGTCAACTTCTTCGTTGTTTTTCAAGGTCCAGAAAGCGATGCCGTATGATTTGAGATGATCTTTTTGCTGATCATCCATCGGTATCAAAATGGAAGCGGCCCGTGTTAATAGCGATAAAAAAAGAAAGGTAAAAACTAAGAGGTACTTTGGGTAACGCATACCCAAAACTAACGAAAAAATGGTAATGCTATTATGATTTATCAGGCTAATAGAATTTCAGGTTATTACATTGTTACCTTTCTGCTTTCCACTTTCTGCCTTCTGCTTTCTTTTACTAACTTTGCCGCTCAGAATTTTAAAAACAGAAATGAGTAAAGCGATAATTAAAACTGAAAAAGGTGACATGACCGTTGAGTTCTACGAAAACGATGCACCTAAAGCTGTAGCCAATTTTAAAAAATTAGCTTCCGAAGGCTTTTATAACGGCGTAACTTTTCACCGTGTGATCCCTAATTTTATGGTGCAAACCGGTTGCCCTAATTCAAAATCACCCGAAACAGCGCACCGCGCAGGTACAGGTGGTCCGGGTTATACTATCGATTGCGAACTGACCGGCGAAAACCAATACCACGATCGTGGTGTATTATCAATGGCTCATGCAGGTCGTAATACCGGCGGATCGCAATTTTTTATCTGCCACAGCCGTGCCAACACTGCTCACCTTGATCGTAACCATACCGTTTTTGGTAAGGTGATTGAGAATGTTGACATCGTTGATTCGATACGCCAGGGCGATAAGATCACCAGCATCGAAGTTTTAGAAGATTAATACCTTACAGTTTCGGGGTAATGGACGGATTTTTGCTCATTACCCTGAAATTGATAACCGATTTGAAATGAATTTACACGGAATAGTAGCAGTATCGGGCAAACCGGGTTTATGGAAAGCTTTGGCTCAAAATAAAACAGGCTTTATCTTAGAAAGTCTTGATGCTCAAAAAACCAAACTGGTAGCCAACTTATCCACAGCCAAACTGGCCGCGCTGGATGAGATTACCATTTTTAGTTATGATGAAGACATTTTGCTGAAAGATGTTTTTGAAAGAATGAAAGCGGCCGCTAACGTGCCCGACGCTAAAGCCGACGGTAACAAGCTTCGCCAGTTTTTCAGGGAAGTAGCGCCAGATCATGATGAGGAAAAGGTATACGCATCCGATATGAAAAAGATCGTATCATGGTACGCGATACTGAAAGATATGCCTTTATTTAGCGAAGAACCACCTGCTGTTGCCGAAGAAGCTGCACCCGTAGCACCAGAGCCGGTAGTTGAACCGGAGCCTGTTGCCGAGCCGGTAAAAGCTAAGCCTGCGGCCAAAAAGGCTAAAGCAGAAGCTACTGTTACAGAAGAAAAACCAAAAGCTCCCAAAAAGAAAAAGGCTGAATAATTCAACCTTTTTCTTTTTATCTATTTCCCGCAGATCTCCGCACACCGGCGGCAGGCTTCTGCACACCGGCGGCAATGCTCATGCATATCAGCATGTTTATCGCACTCCAATGCACAACTTTCGCAAATTTTTGCACAAAGGCTACATAGTTCTTCCGAAAACTTCGACTGGCGGCATAGCCATTTGATGCATAGGTTACAGATATCGGCGCAATCGCGGCAGTTCTTTATACAATCGGCATAATCCTTTTCGCCCATCTCAATGCACCTGGTGGCGCATATTTCGCAGGCACGCAAACAATTAAGGCAGGCCTCAATACATTCCTCTAACGATCTCATGAGCGTAGTTATTTATAATCTAACTACAGTTGAAATAGCTGGTTGTTTTAGTGAGTGATGGTGAATTTAGCAGTCAACCTGCGCACATTTTTCGGTGCTGAATTCAGGCTCAAAAGTACTATGGTTTATCTCAAGATGTTCGAGCCTGTGCCTCAGATCATGCTTCATTTTATCAAACTCGGGCAGATACTCTTCGTTTACAACCAGGTGAGCGGTTAACGCGTTTTCGGTTGTACTTAATGCCCAAACATGCATGTGGTGTACGTCGATCACGCCTTTAACTTTCAGTAGTTCGGCTTTGATCTTTTCGAGGTTCATTTCTTTCGGCACACCGTCCATCGCTAAACGCAGGCTATCCTGCAATAAGCCCCAGGTGCCTCTTAAAATAACTACCGCGATAATTAAACTCACCACGCTGTCAATCCAGTACAAATGTGTAAAGTAAATGATGATACCCGATACAACTACGCCAAATGACACGATGGCATCAACGGCCATATGTATATAAGCGCCTTTAACGTTAAGGTCCTTTTTGCCGTCCTTATCACGGGTAAATAACCAGGCGGTAATCGCGTTAACGCCGATCCCAACAAAAGCAACCCAGGCGATGGTATCGCCGGCAATGCTTGGCGCGGGATGGATAAAACGCATAATGGCTTCGTACACAATTACAGCAATGCCCACAATCAGGATAAAGGCATTGAGTAACGATACAATAATGGTTGAGCTTTTATAGCCGTAAGTATATTGCTTGTTAGAGCCAACTTTGGTCAACTTAAAGGCCAACAGCGCCAAAGCTAAAGCGGCAACATCGCTCAGGTTATGGCCGGCATCGGTTAACAGGGATAGCGAATGGGTGATTAAACCTGTAATAACTTCAATTATTACAAAGGCTGAGTTTAAAATGATCCCAATGATGAACGCCGTATTGATATGATCAATTTTGGGCGCATGATCGTGATGATGGTGCCCGTGCCCGTGGCTATGGCTGTGATCGTGACCTGACATGCCGCAAATATAGGTATTTACTTACTGATGATGATACGGTTCGCCTTTTAAAATAGTAAAAGCACGATATACCTGTTCCACAAAAAAGAGGCGTACCATCTGGTGCGAAAACGTCATCCGCGAAAGCGAGAGCTGATCGTTGGCACGCTTGTAAACCGTGTCGTCGAAACCGTACGGCCCGCCGATAATAAATACCAGGTTTTGTACCGATGCGATCATCTTTTTGTTGAGCATAGCCGAAAATTGCACCGATGTAAGCTCTGATCCGTGCTCGTCCAGCAATACGATATGGTCGGTGGAAACAGTGTTTTTAAAGATTAGCTCGGCCTCTTTAGCCTTTTGCTGCTCCTGGCTCAATGCTTTGGTGTTTTTTAGTTCGGGAATTTCGACGATCTCAAACCTGATATAATGCTTTAACCGCGACAGGTATTTGTCTATACCATCCTTTAAATAGCTGTCTTCGGTTTTGCCAATGGTGAGCAGGGTGATCTTCATTTCAAAAACAAAAGAACGAATATTTGAGGATAAGCGATCAATTTTCAATTAATTTGCTTTCAATTACGCATTATGGATACCAATATTACCGACGATTACCGGCAGCGCGCCGAGGCTGCACAAAAAGAAATAGACAGTTATAAAAGGCTCATCAACACCTATTCGTTCATTCGTTTGGGGGTGTTTATCCTGTTTGTTTTACTGGTTGTTCTGGCGGTGAAACTGGAGAGCCACATATTATTTATCATCTCGCTTATTGCATTAGGTGTGTGTTTTGCCTGGCTGGTACAACGTCAAAGCTGGTTTGAGCAGCAGCGCGAGTATTTCCAGAATCTGAAGAAAGTAAATGATAACGAGATCGGCAGCATGCAAAGCCGTTCAAATATCTACGATAACGGTGCAGCTTTCGCCGATGAAAAACATTATTACACTTCCGATCTGGATATATTCGGTCAAGGTTCGCTTTTTCAGCTGATTAACCGCTCGGCTACGCCTGATGGCAACGTTCGGTTGGCGCAATGGCTGAACGCGGCATCCGCAAAGCAAACCGTTTTAGATCGTCAGCAGGCTGTTAAAGAATTGGCGGGCAAAAAAAGCTGGAAGATGGATTTCCAGGCGGCTATATTATTCGCCCAAACGCAGGATAAAAATCAGGTGAAACAATTAACCAGTTACCTGCATGTGCCGCTTAATCTTAAAGGCGAAAAATGGCTTGCGATTTACTGTAAGATAGCACCGGCTGTGTTGGTGCTGGCCATGATTGCCGGAGCATTCTACACGCCGGTAAGCAATCTTGCTGTGGTTATTGGCTTGTTTAACCTCGGTCTTGTTTCTTCGAAAGGTGAATACATCAAAAAAACTGATATGATTGCCGGTAAGATCGGTAAGATACTGGACATGTACGCTAAAATTTTTGCTCGGATTGAAAACGAAGCATGGCAATCTGCCTACATTATTGATCTTATGAAAATCATCAATAACGAAAAGCAAGGCAGCACATCTGCGCAGATTAAGGAGCTATCGCAACTCATCAATAAACTCAACTATCATTTAAATGTGATCATCGGCTTTTTTCTGAACCTGTTTTTATTGTGGGATATCCGCCAGATCATTGCCATCGAAAACTGGAAACGCAATAATCAGCAAAGTCTCGAAGCGGCGTTTGATGTTGTTGCCGAATTTGAGGCTTTGTTAAGCATTACAGGCTTAAATATCAACTACCCCAATTGGTGCTTTCCCGAAATTGCCGATGGCGAAGCTTATACCTTGTCTGCAAAAGCCATTGCTCATCCATTAATCAATAACAATAACCGCGTTGATAATGATTTTGAGCTGAACGATGAGTACAAGATCGATATCATTACCGGCTCGAATATGGCCGGAAAAAGTACGTTCCTGCGTACTTTGGGCATCAATACCGTGCTGGCCTTATGCGGTGCGCCGGTTTGCGCCAATAATATGCGTGTTTCGGTTATTACTATCATCAGCTATATGCGCATCAAGGATTCGCTCAACGAAAGTACATCCACCTTTAAAGCCGAGCTCGACCGTTTGCAAATGCTGCTCACAGCCGTCGGCGGCGATGAAAAGGTTTACTTTTTAATCGACGAGATGTTGCGCGGCACCAATTCGGTTGACAAATACCGTGGGTCAAAAGCGGTAATTGAACAGTTGATCAAAAAACAAGGCGTGGGGCTGGTAGCCACACACGATTTACAGATAGCACAACTGGAGCAAAAATACCCCGATTATGTGCGCAACTTCTACTTTGATATACAGGTTGTAAATGGCGAAATGCTGTTCGATTACAAAATCAAGCACGGCGAATGCAAAACCTTTAATGCTTCGTTGCTGCTTAAGCAGATTGGTATTGATGTAGATGCCGTTTAACGTATAATGGTTACCGGGCCCGATTCCTTGAGTTTATCATCATTTAAGGTAAGTGCGTCGATAACGTAATAATAGGTACCAACCGGTACGTTCTGGCCATTGTAAATACCTTGCCACGGGTTGCCGGTATCATACCCGTCATAAAGCTTGGCCCCAAAACGGTTAAATATCTGGATGTGATAGGTCTTGGTATTGGTGATCTTCACATTAAAAACATCGTTAATGCCATCGCCGTTAGGCGTAAAGGTGTTTGGAATAAAGATTACCACGTTATAGCGCACAATAAGCTTGCCTTTTGCTACGGTATTGTTGCACTGCCCCTGGCTGGTGGCCGTCAGTGTTACTGTAAAATCGCCTTTGGTTGTGTAAGTATGTACCGGGTTCACATCCGTCGAGGTGCTGCCGTCGCCAAAGCTCCACAAATAACTATCGGCCAGGGTTGAGGTGTTGGTAAACAGCACCGAAGTGGGTACCGTAAGGTTTGCCGGTATTGCAGGGATAGCCGTAAACGATGCTACCGGGATGGGTATAATGTCTGCCGGGTCAATTACGGTGGTAGCAACATCGCTGGTACATAAACCCTGCGTAACCGTTAATGAGTAAGTGCCGGCAATACCGGGGCCTGTTGCCAATATCTTAACAACCGGTGTAGTAGCCGTAAAACCATTTGGCCCGCTCCATAAATAGGTTGTATTCGCCTGCACGGGTGTACTCAAAGTTAAGCTGTCGCCCACACAAACCTTACCGGTACCCGCATTTATAACAGGTAAAGCTGGTTTAAGCGGTACCATTACCGTTTTTGAAAGCATAGTAACACAACCGGTATTGCCAATGGCAGTAATGGTAATGGTTTTTTCACCATAAGTATTATAAGTAAGGTTTACGCTATTGCCGCTTAGTGTTGTTGGTGTATTAGCGCCGGTACCATAGTCCCATTGCAGGCTGACATAATCTGACGAGTTGTTGGTTATGGTAAAACTCTGTTGCGGCGTACACAAGTTGTTTGCTGTAATGGTAAAATCATCAACAGGTTTGTGGCCTATATTTACCAATACCACTTCGGCAGTATCGCTGGTACAGCCAAATTGCGTTACTGTCAGTACATAATTGCCGGCCATATTGTAGGTCGTAATAGGCACTTTAACAGTAGGCAAAGTACTGCTGAAATTATTGGGCCCCGTCCACTGGTAAGTATAATTTGTTTTAACAGGAGTGCTTAAAGTTAAAGTATCAAGAAGACAATACTGGGTACTTAATTTGGTTATGGGCGGTTTAGGCGGTTTTATACCAACGGTGAAGGTCGTGTCGGCCACAACATCACATCCATTGCCGCTGCTGGCGTCTAATACGGCAGTTTTTATTCCCGGCGTTGAGTAGGTTACTGTAAAAGGTCCTGCACCTGTGGCTGTCGATGGCGTAGCATCTTCACCAAAGCTCCACTGGGACTGCCCGTAATTTGTTGATTGGTTAGTAAAAGTATATATCTGCCCGGCTGTGCAGGGTACACCGCCGGTTACGGTAAAAGCCGCTTTTGGGCCTACAAAGTCGCCGGTGCCATCAAAAGTTAAGGTAAAGCCGTTGTTTCCGCTCGTGAAGTTATTAATCAGCAAACCATAATAGTGGCCCTGTACCATGTCGATATATTTCACGAATCCATTCTGACCCTGCCCGCATCCGGAAGCCTCACTTATATCTGTTTCCGTCATTGACAGTCCCGTTTTAAAATACAAAGGCTCGTTAGGGCAACCCGTATTATCAACACCATGGCCTGCTGCGCACCTGAGCGGGTTGGAGAGGTCGCAGCTGTTTGTGGTACCCAGGTCATACAATACAAAGTCGATATCATCGGTATTAACCGTAGGTGTAATTACAAAAGTTAAGGTTCCGCTGGTTGCTGCCTGCCATTTATACCAGGCCGTATTTGATTCGTCGCCCATTAAACAGGTTCCTACCGATTCATGTGAATTACTGCCCGCGCCCACTACGTTCGATTGGGTAAATGTTTGTTTGCTGCATAAAAAAGAAGCTGAGCTGCAATCCTGTCCGGGCAAAAGCGGGGGGCTATAATTATTGTAGCATAATCGGAAAGTACCGGTATTGTTGTTTTCGGCGCTTACGCGGATATAATAGGTTTGACCTATAGTTAAACCACCTTTGTAAAAGCTCGAAACTCCCACGTCTTTTAATAATGATCCTACAATGCCGGTAGTTCCCTGTCCTGAGGCACCTATTGTATATAGCGCTATCAGTGGGTTTTGCAGTGTTCCCCCGGTACTGCCTCCCCCGGTGCTGGCGCCCGTAATGGTAATATTAACATCTGTACGGGTAGCTGTAAATTTAAACCACACGTCCTTACCCTGCGAACCCCAGCCTTCGGGCAAGCCTAAATTACTCGATGTAGCATTGAGATTACTGTAAGCAGCATCGGATGTACAATAGTTTGAAACGATGGGTAAATTGATCGCGTTCTGAATAGAATCGTTAACCGGCACTTGCCCGTAAGCAAGGGTTGAAAAAACAAGAAAAGCTAAAATAAGTAGAAGTCCTTTCAATGCGCCGCCAGTTTTAAATGCAGATGATATTGTATAACGTCAATTACGCAAAGTTATGCTTTTATGATACAGCATATTTTGCTTAAAGCAAAAAAAGTCCTCCCGGTATTTAACGGAAGGACTTTTTTTAATTATTATTAGTGAAAATTATACTTTTTCAAGCTTATCGCCGGTCACAACTTCTTTTATTTTGATTTCCAGTTCTTCCATCAGTTCCGGGTTATCCAGTATCAGTTGTTTTACAGCATCGCGGCCCTGGCCCAAACGGGTTTCGCCATAGCTAAACCACGACCCTGATTTTTTGATGATCTCGTATTCAACACCAAGATCAATAATTTCGCCGGCTTTTGATATACCTTCGCCAAACATAATATCAAACTCGGCTATACGGAACGGAGGCGCTACCTTGTTTTTAACGATCTTCACCTTAACCCGGTTACCCGATACTTCATCAGTATCTTTAATCTGCGATATCCGGCGGATATCCAAACGTACCGATGCGTAAAACTTCAAAGCGTTACCGCCGGTAGTGGTTTCAGGGTTACCAAACATTACACCTATCTTTTCACGCAACTGGTTGATAAAGATACAGCAGCATCCGGTTTTGCTGATTGTTCCGGTTAGTTTACGCAATGCCTGCGACATTAAACGTGCTTGCAGACCCATTTTTGAGTCGCCCATTTCGCCTTCAATCTCCCCTTTGGGTACTAATGCCGCAACCGAGTCGATCACGATAATATCGATAGCGCCCGAGCGGATCAGGTTATCGGCAATCTCTAAAGCCTGCTCGCCGTTGTCGGGTTGCGAGATCAATAGATTCTCTACATCAACACCTAACTTTTGCGCGTAGTATTTATCAAAAGCATGCTCTGCATCAATAAAAGCGGCGATACCGCCTTTTTTCTGCGATTCGGCAATGGCATGTATGGCCAGGGTTGTTTTACCCGATGATTCCGGTCCGTAAATTTCAATTACACGGCCCTTAGGTAAACCGCCAACGCCCAAAGCAATATCCAAACCTAACGAGCCTGTCGAAATAACTTCGATAGGCTCAATGGCGGTATCGCCAAGTTTCATAATGGTGCCTTTACCGTATGATTTCTCCAGCTTATCTAAGGTAAGCTGTAATGCTTTTAATTTTTCTACGCTACTCATTCTTGAAATTTATTGAGAAACAAATATACTAATATTTTTAGATTTGCTAATTTTTTTGGTAAAAATATATTTTGATGAAGTAAACTTAGTTAAGATGCCCAAGCATATCAAATATCTTTATCCACACTGCGCTTTTTAAACTCTTTGCTTATAATATCAAGCCTGCGTTTTTTAGATTTTTGCTCCGCTTTCTTTTTTTCAGATGCTTCAGCTTTTTGTAAATAAGACTCAGTATGTGTTTGTTCGTAATATTTGCAGAACCAGGTTAAAGGGCAGATCTCACATTTAGGGTTGCGGGCTACGCAAATATACCGGCCGTGTAAAATGAGCCAATGGTGCGCTACGCCTAAAACATCCTGTGGTAAATATTTAACCAGCTGTTTTTCTACAGCCAGCGGGGTAGTGGCTCGTGTAGTTAAACCTATCCGGTTTGAAACACGAAACACATGCGTATCAACTGCAATAGCAGGAGCATCATAAATAACCGATGCAATTACATTGGCGGTTTTGCGGCCAACGCCCGGCATTTTTTGCAATTCATTAATATCCGATGGTACCTGGCTGGCAAAATCGTCGACCAGCATTTTAGCCATGCCCACCAGGTGTTTGGCCTTATTATTTGGATAGCTTACGCTACGGATAAAGGTAAAAACCTCATCGGCGTTTGATGCGGCAAGCGATTCAGGTGTAGGGAATCGTTTAAATAATGCAGGTGTAACTTGGTTTATCCGTTTATCGGTGCATTGCGCCGAAAGTATAACAGAAATAAGTAATTGAAACGGATTATCGTAATGTAACTCGGTTACAGGCTTCGGTTGGTGTTTTGAAAAATAATCAACAAAATGCTGATAGCGTTCAGTTTTGAGCATACGCAAATATAATAAGGGCAATTAATTTTTACCCTATTATATTATCCGGCATAGTTTTTTGAATATTGAAGAATACGGTCTACAGTTTCGGCTTTGGGCCTGATTTGTATTTGTTGCAGATCGGCACGTATTGAGTTGTAAAACAACATTTCGTCGGTTCCAACGTTTTGGATGGCATCAGCTTCCTTCATCTCATTATCGATTACAGGTGAATTTAGATTATTTGTAAATACGTCCATCATAAGCTTTCTGTTAAATTATGGTACTTTAACGCAGCCCGATTTATTTTATTTTACAAATTTCATTTTTTTTTCATCTAAATTTCATCTTTGTTTATTATCTATCGATTTTGAGGCTCAGTTCTTTGTTTTGCATCATTTTGCGCAGGTTATTTAAGGCGTAGCGCATGCGGCCCAGTGCTGTATTTATGCTTACTTCGGTAATATCGGCAATCTCTTTGAAGCTCATATCACCGTAATGGCGCATAATTAATACTTCTTTTTGTTCGGCAGGTAATAATTGTATCAGTGCTTTAAGATCTTTATAAGTTTGTTCGCGCACTAAGCGGTCTTCAATGCTTTCATCATAACGGCCCAATACTTCAAAAATGTCAAAATCGTCGCCGTTGTTTATTACCGGCGTGCGTTTTTCTTTACGGAAATGGTCGATCACCAGGTTATGCGCTATGCGGATAACCCAGGGTAAAAATTTTCCTTCTTCGTTATAACGCCCGGCTTTTAAGGTATTGATAACTTTAATAAACGTGTCCTGAAAAATATCTTCGGCAAGATATTCGTCTTTAACAAGCAGATAAATGGAGGTGTAAATTTTGGCCTGGTAACGGCGGATCAGTTCTTTCAGCCCCGCTTCATTCCCTGCCACATAAAGATGGATCAAATCCTGGTCACTCTTCAATTGAAAATCCATAGAGATACTACTTTAATTCACTAAATTAATATACGATTATTTTTAAAGTAGAGTTGCTTCTATAGGGGTCTTTATTTTAAAGTGAGTTCAACAAATCAAATGAAATAATAATTTTGTCAAAAAGCAAAAAATAAATTTATAATCCGGTTTAAGTGCGGCAATAATGGCATATTTTTGTACCACGGATTAAATTTAAGAATAAAATTTTCTTTTTAAGAAATATCACAAATTTTTTTACAAACGGATGAAGATAGAAACAGCAACAGATTCACAAAAAAATATACTGATTAAAGGCGCCAGGGTTCATAATTTAAAGAATATGGACGTCGCCATTCCAAAAAACAAGCTTGTAGTTATTACAGGGATGTCGGGTTCAGGTAAATCATCTCTGGCATTTGATACCTTATACGCCGAAGGGCAACGCCGTTATGTAGAAAGCTTATCATCGTACGCGCGTCAGTTTTTGGGCCGGATGAATAAGCCAGACGTTGACTATATTAAAGGTATAGCACCGGCAATAGCCATCGAGCAAAAGGTGATTACCTCAAACCCACGCTCAACCGTAGGCACCTCAACCGAAATATACGATTACCTGAAGCTGCTGTTTTCGCGTATAGGCAAAACCATATCGCCCGTATCGGGCCATGTAGTTAAAAAGGATACTGTTACCGATGTGGTGAACTTTGTAAGCTCGCTGCCCGACGAAAGCACCGTTACCATTTTGTGCCCGCTGCATCCGCACAACAACCGCAGCGCCAAAGAAGAATTGGCTGTTTTAATGCAAAAAGGTTTTGTACGTGTTGAATACCTGGGCAAGCTTTCGCGGATTGAAGACTTGCTGGAAGACGGTTCGATCGATAACGAATCGCTTGAAGGTGACGGTCAGATCCGTATCGTGGTTGATCGCATCAACAAAAATAACGAAGACGAAACCCTGAGCCGCGTGGCCGACTCGGTACAAACCGCTTTTTTTGAAGGTAAGGGCGATTGTTACGTGCGCTACAGATCCGGAGACGATGCCGAGCAGGAACGCTTTTTTTGCGACCGCTTTGAGCTGGACGGAATGCGCTTTGAAGAGCCTACGCCAAATTTCTTCAGCTTTAATAACCCGTATGGCGCATGTAAGCGCTGCGAGGGTTACGGTAAGGTTATCGGTATCGATGAAGATCTGGTTATCCCCGATAAAAGTAAAACTATTTACGAAGGCGCTATCGCTCCGTGGCGCGGTGAGAAGCTGCGCGAATGGAACGATAAACTGGTGAAAGAATCAATCAAATTTGATTTTCCGATCCATCGCCAATACAATCAGCTCACCGAAAAACAGCAACAGTTGTTGTGGACAGGTAATAAGTATTTCCGCGGACTGGATGATTTTTTTAAAGAGCTCGAAGAGCAAACCTATAAAATACAATACCGGGTTATTTTATCGCGTTACCGTGGAAAAACCAATTGCCCCGAGTGTAAGGGCAGTCGTCTGCGCCAGGATGCATCGTACGTAAAAATCGCTGGCAAATCCATTACCGATATTGTGCTGATGCCTTTGGATAAAGCTTTTGAGTTTTTCCGCGACCTGAAACTCGACGCTCACGATGAAACCATTGCCAAACGCTTACTGCTCGAAATTATTAACCGCCTCAACTTTTTAAATGATGTTGGTTTAGGTTATTTAACGCTGAATCGCTTGTCAAATACCTTATCGGGAGGGGAGTCGCAGCGCATTAACCTGGCAACATCATTAGGTAGTAGTTTGGTAGGATCGATTTACGTCCTGGACGAGCCCAGCATAGGTTTGCATCCACGCGATACCCAAAAGCTGATAGGCGTATTAAAATCGCTCCGCGATGTGGGTAATACCGTGATTATCGTCGAGCACGAAGAAGAAATAATGCAGGCGGCCGATTACCTGATCGATATTGGTCCCGAAGCTGGTACCCACGGCGGTGAATTAATCTTCGAAGGTACTTATGATGAGATACTGAAAGACCCGCATAGCCTCACCGGTAAATATTTAAGCAGGAGGGAAGAAATTGCCATCCCGGCACACCGCCGTAAATGGAACGATTTTATCGAGATAAAAGGCGCCCGTGAAAATAACCTGCAAAATGTGGATGCTAAATTCCCGATAGGGGTGCTAACCGTAGTAACCGGCGTTTCCGGTTCGGGTAAAACAAGTTTGGTTAAACGCATTTTAGCGCCTGCTTTGCAAAAAGCTTTGGGCAGTTATACAGGTGAGCAAACCGGAAGCTATGACAGCATCGACGGTGATTACAAAAAAATTGAGCAGGTTGAACTGGTGGATCAAAATCCAATCGGCCGTTCATCGCGCTCAAACCCGGTTACCTATGTTAAAGCCTGGGATGAGATCCGCAACCTGTATGCGGCACAACCTGCAGCTAAAGGCACGGGATTAAAGCCATCCGCATTTTCATTTAATGTGGAAGGCGGCCGTTGCGATACCTGTCAGGGCGAAGGTGAGGTTAAAATTGAGATGCAGTTTATGGCCGATATATTTTTGACCTGCGAAACCTGCGGCGGCAAACGTTTTAAACAGCACGTGCTTGATGTTACCTATAACGAAAAAAATGTTGACGATGTACTGAACATGACCATCGACGAGGCGTTGGTATTCTTTGCCAAAGAGCCTAAAATTATCGCCAAAATAAAACCGTTGGTTGATGTTGGTTTGGGATATGTACATTTGGGTCAATCATCAAACACATTATCAGGTGGTGAGGCGCAGCGCATCAAGCTGGCATCATTCCTGGTTAAAGGCAATAACGCCAATAAAACCCTGTTTATATTTGATGAGCCTACAACCGGACTGCATTTTCATGATATTAAAAAGTTGCTGAAATCATTCGACGCCCTGCTCGATCATGGAAATACCATTATCGTGATTGAACATAATATGGATGTGATTAAATGCGCCGATTGGGTGATCGATATCGGCCCCGAAGGCGGCAACAACGGCGGTAAAGTAATTTTTGAAGGCGTACCTGAGGACTTGATTAAACAGAAAAATTCGTATACGGGTAAATATTTGAAGGAGAGATTTAAGTAACATTTATTCTCCGCGCGTCATTGTGAGCGATAGCGAAGCAATCTCTACTTAGGACATTCGATCTGTATAGTTTAGAGATTGCTTCATGCCTTGTTATGGCTTGTTTATTCAAAGCTGTCATCCTGATACAATAATCGCCATTTTCTCAACCCATTTATTCAATAATTAATATATTTAGCCTGATGAAGAAATTGTTATGCTATCTGCTGCCTATATTAATTGTCCAGTTCTGCTCCTGCAACACCAACACATTCAATTCTCATAAAACCACCTTCAACCTTAATATGGACGAGGCGCTTACCTCGCTCGATCCGGCATTTAGCCGCAACCAGTTTGCGTTGTGGATGGATAACCAGCTATTTAACGGTTTGGTGCAGATTGATGATAGCTTGAAAATACGACCCTGTGTTGCCAAAAGCTGGGAGATCTCTGCCGATGGTACGTTGTATACTTTTCATTTGCGTAACGATGTTTATTTTCACGATGATCCGCAGTTTAAAGATGGTATCGGTCGCAAAGCCGTAGCCGCCGATTTTGTATACAGCTTTTCGCGGTTGATCGATCCCAAAGTCGCCTCGTCCGGATCATGGATCTTCAGTGATAAGGTTACCGGTAAAGAAGCTTTCACCGAGATTAACGACAGTACTTTTTCTATTAAACTCACCAAACCCTTTCCGCCGTTCATTGCCATGCTTACTGCACAATATTGTTCGGTGGTACCTAAGGAGGTGGTTGAGTTTTACGGTAAAGATTTCCGCGATCATCCTGTAGGTACTGGTCCGTTTAAGTTTAAATACTGGAAGGAAGGCGAAGTACTGGTGCTGTTAAAAAATGAAAAATATTGGGAAAAAGATGCGCAGGGTAACCGTCTGCCATATCTTGATGCGGTACGCACTACATTTATTAACGATAAGCAAACCGCCTTTATGGAGTTCATCAAAAAGAACCTCGACTTTTTTAATGATATCGACGGCAGCTATCGGGATGATATCCTCACCAAAACCGGGCAAATCACCCAAAAATATAAAGGCAAGTTTCAGTTTATCAGCCGCCCGTACCTCTGTACAGAGTATCTGGGCATGCTTATCGACAGTACTTTGCCTATTGTAAAGCATTCGCCTTTGCGATTTAAAAAGGTAAGGCAGGCCATTAATTATGCTATTGATAAGCAGAAAATGATCAAGTACCTGCGCAACAGCATTGGTACGCCGGGGTACTCAGGTTTTATACCTGAAGGTATGCCGGGGTTTAACGGCAACGAGGTTAAAGGCTATATGTATGATCCTGAAAAGGCACGCCGTTTATTAGCCGAAGCCGGTTTCCCCAACGGCAACAATATGCCTGAGATTTTGCTAAGCGCAACTACCACCACCCGCGATCTGATAGAATACATACAGGGTGAACTGGGTAAAGTAGGTATTAAAACCCGTGTAGAAGTAACGCAAGGCGCAAGCCTGCGTGAGTTGATCTCGAAAAACGGGGTCAATTTTTTCAGAGGAACCTGGATTGCCGATTACCCCGATGGCGAGATCTATTTATCGGTGTTTTATTCTAAAAACAAAATCCCTTACGGCCCAAACTATACCGGGTTCAATAACCCCGCTTTTGATGCCCTGTTTCAAAAAGCTTATACTGCTAAAAACGATGAAGAACGCTTCGAACTTTACCGGCAGATGGACAACATCGTAATGGAACAAGCCCCTGTTGTGGTGCTATATTACGAAAAACTGGTCAACATGTTTCAAAACAACATTACCGGCTATGGCAAAAATGCCCAGAATTTGCTGGTGCTGAAATATGTAAGAAAGTCAATAGTGAGGGGTCAGTAGTGAGAGGGAAGTGGTCAATAATAATTGATCAGTAGTGAATATAAAAAAGGTTGTTACTTCAATAAAGAAATAACAACCTTTTTTATATTATGAAGTTTAGAGTTCTTAAATTCACTACTAACAACTCCCCATTCACTAACTTATCTTCCTGAAGGGCCTTGTCCGCCCTGGTCTTGTTTCAGGTCGTCATTGTTAACACCTTTCTTTTTCTGGGTCGGATCCTGCTGATCAGAGAAAGTTACCTTGCCAAAGTGGTAGCTAAATGATATACCGAATGAGCGGAAAGGGAACTCGGTATTGCTGAACTGTGTATAGCCGGTGCCAACGGTTTTGCTGTTGAACGCTTTGTTCTCGCTAAACGGATCGAAGGTATTTAAGCCCACGCTGGCCTGTTTGTGCCAGAATTCTTTTTTAACACCGATTATCCATAAACTAAATGATGGAGTGGTGCCTTGTATAGTATGTTTCGGTGTATTGAGGATGACAAATGATTCGGCCGCGAAACCACCATTCAAATTTACCGAACCGCTCAGGAATGCATTAACCGATACATAGGTACTGTTATCTGTTTGATAAGTGGAGTAAAATCCATTAGGCGTAGGATTATAGGTGTAGGCATTAACACTACCGCGGATGGTTAATATTTTGATCGGGTTTATTGCGCCGAAAAAGCTTGCACCCCACGAATTATTGGAGCCTATGTTCTCATATTGCGTTAGCAATATAGATTTCGAACCCTTATATGGTGTTGCGATACCCTCGATGAGGTTATTGGTATACTTATAGTAAGCTGACAGATTGATCACCGATGAGCCAACATACGTGGAATAATTCAATTCGGTATACTGCGATATCTCCGGTTGCAGTTGTGGATTACCCACGCTGTACGATGTAGGATTCGATGTGTTAAAGAAAGGGTTCAAATACGTCAGGCTCGGCCTTTGTATACGTTTGGTATAGGTTAACTTATAAGTCGAGTTCTTGATGGTTTTTGAAAAAGCAAGCGTTGGTATAAATACCGTATAACTGTTGCTGTATGGCGATAACAGCGGTGTCGGTTCAATTGGTGCACCATCGATCCGGGTATCTTCAACCCTTGCACCCACCTGTAACGAATACGATTTTGGCAATGTAAAAGTCAGAACGGTATATGCCGAATAGATGTTCTGGTTGTAGTTGTAATGATTTGATGTAGTATCATTA
>Ga0207098_10099_pt2 | contig 28211 bp, 28 predicted proteins | sample Alteio_BWMinHeat_84_FD_153548 | JGI IMG/M metagenome (GOLD analysis project Ga0207098, IMG submission 153548) | Enriched cells from forest soil in Barre Woods Harvard Forest LTER site, Petersham, Massachusetts, United States -... | ecosystem: Environmental > Terrestrial > Soil > Temperate forest >...
TGCGAGCCGATCCGCGTTAGCTCCGTGAGCAGAACGCGAATGTACTGGGCGCGTTTCGGAACCTCCAATCCCAGAAGTTTTTCGACCGCTAGACAATAAGCCAGGTTGTTGGACAAGGGCGCGAGATAGTCGATCCGGTCCGTGATGGTGATCGCTTGCGAATAGGTAAGCGCCTCTGCCGTCTTTTCAATACCGGTGTGCAGATACCCGATATCAGCTCCTGCTCTGACCACTGTTTCACCATCAAGCTCCAGGAGAACACGGAGAACTCCGTGAGTCGATGGATGCTGCGGGCCCATGTTGAGGACCATCGTTTGGACTGCGCCGGTGGCGGTTTGGACTGTCGTCATAATTTCAGTCTACTCGCGAGGCGTTACCGGGGTCCCTCCGTCGGATAGTCCTTACGGAGTGGATGGCCTTCCCAGCCATCCGGCAATAGGATGCGACGCAGATCGGGGTGCCCTTCAAAGCGAATTCCAAATAGGTCGAATGACTCTCGCTCGTGCCAATTGGCAGTCGGCCAAATTGGCACAACGGATTCGACGAGAGGGGATTCTCCTGCGATGCGCACGCGTAAACAGAGCGTCTCGCGGTGGCGGAATGAGAGCAATTGATAATTCAGCTCGAATCGCGGCTCAATCGGGAAACGGTCCACACAGGTAATGTCGGATAGAAACGTAAAGGCCAATTCGGAGTCGGTCGCGAGAAATTCGGCTACAGCCCGGAGGTATTCCCGTTGCAAGACAATCGTCAGCTCTCCACGAAATGAAATAAGGCTCGCGATTGCCTCAGGATGCCGCGCGCGGATTCCAGCGATCGCCGGAAGCTGCTCCAAGTTGGGGGATTCCTTCACGAGGACCGATTTCGGCGGATGGCTGGGCTATTCCAGTCCAGCGCCCCTTTCTTCCACAGATAAAAATAACCGACTAGGAGTATACCGATGTACAGAAGCATTTCCACAAATCCGAACCAACGCAATTGGCGAAAAATAAATGCCCAGGGATACAGAAAAATCGCCTCGACATCAAAAAGAATAAAGGCCATCGCCACCAGATAGAACTTTACGGAAAAGGGTTCTCTCGCGTCACCCGTCGGGGTAATACCGCACTCGTAGGCCTGATTCTTCACCGTGGACGGCCTCCGCCATCCAACTATGGAGGAAAGCAGAAGGATCGCACCCGAAAGCACCATCGCGAGCAGGAGGTGTAAGAGTAGAGGCGCGTATGCTTGGAGATCGTTTCCACTCATCGAAGCACCGGATATAATAACGGTGAAGCGACTAGTGGTCAATTAAACGCGTATGAATTTATGGAAATTTATTGCAGGACATAACGGTAACGACAAGTCTTAGCTCACCAAGCGGCAGCGAAGCCATAGGGCTGGATTCATGAATTTTGGGTTCAATTCCAACGTGCGCGTCGGTAACACCCAATACCACGTCCAGACCGAGGACCGTGGCGAGGCTCACCCATTCCTTACTACCGTTGTGTATCAGGGTGGCCGGGTCGTGCACAAGCGCAACACCGACTACAAAGGCCTGGTTGCCGGTGCCGGGGACCCGAAAGCAGTTGAGGACCAGCTTCATACGCTGCTCTCGAAGCAGCATAAGGAGGTCATTGCGTTGCTCGAAGGAGGCTATCTCAATCTGGAATCCCACGCGGCGAACGCGCCCTCCAAGTCAATGAGCCGTCTGCCTGAAGCGCTTCGCATTGAATTCGAGAATCCAACATCGTGGCTCGTTTCTGGGAAGGTAGTCCTGGAAGTCCGTGTCCTACGAAACAATACCGGTGCCGAATCCGCGGAAGTAGTTGCTTTTATAGAGGATACGGAAAACCGGTCCGAGCCGTGTTATTCGCGGACCGACTCACTTGGGTTAACCGAGCTGAAATTCCCAATGCCAGCGTCCGTGAGCGATGGCGCGACGCTGGTGATCCGGGCCATGCTCGGAAAGGATCGCGGAGAGCTCCGGTTTCGGCTCAAGCCTTCTAAGGGCACGCCTGCTCCGGTTCTTCCATCTGCATGAGTACAGACATTCAGGTGGTCGTCAATGGAGAGTCCCGCGCTGTGCCTCAAGGGATCGTTGTAGCCGGACTGCTCACGCACCTTGGCCTGCGAAGTGACCGCGTGGCGATCGAAAGAAATCTCGATATCCTGCCCCGCCCGCAATGGGTTTCCACTGTCGTGCAGCCGGGAGATCGCTTCGAAATTGTTCAACTGGTGGGCGGAGGGTAGAGGCAGAGAAATACACTGTTTGCAGTGTCAGCGGTTCTTTGTGGCAAGGTAATTCTTCCACGGTTTCCAATAATAATTCCGCCAGCCTTTGGTGACGCCTGCTTGGTCATAGGCCGGCACTCCAACGTGAGTGAGGTCTACGCGTGTTCCACCTGCGACCTTCTCAAATCGCACGATGAGAATCGAATCCGGGTCCGCTTTTTTCCAGGAATGGGAACGCCACGCCTGCACCAACATTCGGTTTGGAGCTAATAGCAAATTCCTCCCCCCAATCATTCCGTCGAAGGCAGACCATTTTCCGCCAATCTTGCTACTGATGTTCGCGGTTGCGCCGGTCGATGCCGAATGAAGTCTCGAATTCATCAACAGAGAGTACAACTTTTCAGGGCTGGACTTGAATACAACTGACTGCTGGATCGCTCGAGTCATCGGATTTTCTCCTTCCGAACACCGCTCAAAAGATGCCCCAGTTTTGTTCGTTTCGTTTCAAGATATGCGCGGGCGGTGCGCGAAGTACGCGGACGGCAAGGCACGCGTTCCACTACGTGGATGCCTGATGCTTCCAGTTGTTTTACCTTGTCAGGATTATTCGAGAGCAGCCTCACGCTCCGCACACCGAGAAGACGAAGGGCCGCCGCTGAAAATCGGTAGTCGCGCGAGTCGGCGGCGAAGCCAAGTTCCTCATTTGCTTCGACAGTGTCCATGCCTTGATCTTGCAGCTCGTAGGCGCGGAGCTTATTCATCAATCCGATCCCGCGTCCCTCCTGCGGCATGTAGAGAAGGATACCCGATTTCGCGGCCACGATCCGGCGAAGCGAAAGCTCAAGCTGGGCGCGGCAATCGCAACGTTCAGAGGCGAGAACATCCCCAGTCAGGCACTGTGAATGGATACGGACGAGCGGAGGTTCCTTGCCGCGGCGGCCGTGTACCAGAGCCATCAGGCTATCGTGTTGGTTGCGGCCTTCGATTCCCAGGACTTCGAAGAGACCAAAACGTGTTGGAAGCGTGGCGCGCGCCACGATTCGAACTTGCCCCGCCCTTTGCGTTCTGCGTTGGGATTTTACCGACGGTCGCTTCTTCTTTTGCATAGAAAACTTGTCATTATAGCAGGGCCTTGGAGCGGACTGGGCTTTACATCGCCACGACGATTGGCTAACGTAGCCGGAGCGCGAAATTTCCATGGGCACACTCACATCTGGCGCGGACCTTCTCTTCACTATCCTGCTCCACGTGGGAGCCGCCGCATCTGTCTCGGCCTGGCTGGTTCGGTCCGCTTTTTTCCGCAAGGTCCTCTTCACGGAGGTTCGCGATTCCGACCAGAAAGTGAATCTCATGCTGTTTATTACGCCTGCGCTGGCCATGGGCGTCTTGTTGCGTATCGTTGGGCATGATTCTTACAGCTTCGCGGACCTGATGCTTGAAGGTTCCTTCGTGCTGGGATTGTTGGGCGGGCGCGTCGTCGGCCCCCTCGGTGGCTCGATCATAAGTTTGCCGGCGTTTTTTCACCATGAATGGCTGTCCATGCCTGTGGCGGCGACAGCCGGCTTGGTCGGCGGCCTGATCCGCCAGACCGTTCCAACCACTGAGGATATTTGGAAACTAGGGCCATTCAGCTTCCTGAATTTACCAAAATGGCTGGTCGGAGTGGTACGGCGCACCAAAGTGAGCTGGGAGATGGTACCTCTGGGAGCCTGCGTGGCGCTCGAGTTGGGGCGTCAGGCGCTGGGACACGCCACGAAGCAGCAATGGCTGTTCTATTTGAATGTCGGACAAAGCTGGGCTTTGGGGTTAGTCGTGCTGTCCACGGTGATGGCTATCGCTGTCCCGATGAAGATATGGAACAACACGCGAATTGAGATGAACCTCGAACAGCATCAGCAACTCCTGCTGAAGGCGCGCATGGATGCTCTCTCGGCGCAAATTAATCCCCATTTTCTATTTAACACGCTGAATACGGTTTCGTCCCTGATTCGGTACGATCCGGACATGGCGCGCGGCGTCGTCGTGAAATTAAGCAAGATTCTGCGACGCCTGCTAAGAAAGCATGAGACGTTTGTGCCGCTCCAGGATGAGCTCGACTTCATCGACGATTATCTGGACATCGAAGTCGCCCGCTTTGGCCGCGACAATCTGCAGATCCACAAGGAAATCGAAGGCCACACACTCGAAGCGTTCGTTCCCAGCATGCTTTTGCAGCCCATCGTCGAAAATTCCCTGAAGCACGGCCTCTCGGGGAAGCTCGAAGGGGGCGAGATCACGATTCGTACAGCGACCCGCGACGGGCGTTTGGTTATTGAAGTGGAGGACAACGGCGTGGGCATCCCCGAGGATCGCATGGAGCAGGTCTTTGGCGACGGCATCGGCATCAGCAATGTTCATGAACGCTTACGGGTTCTCTACGGCGGAGATTTTCGAATGGACATCTCGAGCCGCGAGGGCGAGGGAACTCGAATTCACATCGATATCCCAGAGTTGATTCCCACAATTTCGCAGGCTTCCGCAGTCACTCCGTCTGCAAGCGAGTAGCCAATTCAATTTACGCGTGAGTTGACGAGACCATACCGAGGACCTGACGGTAGTACTCTTCGTACAGTGGAATGATGTCCTTCGCGCAATATTTCTTGCGCGCGTTGATTCGAGCGGTCTCCCCTATCGCGCGGCCGCGATCGGGCCGGGATAAAATATCGAGGGCATACTTCGCTGCCGTCTCGACCTCACGAGGCTCATGAAGATAGCCATCTACTCCATGTTCGACGACCTCGGGCAGTCCGCCCACGTTTGATGCGATCACGGGAACCTCGCAAGCCATCGCCTCGAGTGCCGCCAGTCCGAACGATTCCATGTCCGACGGGAGCAGGAAAAGGTCGGCCTGACCAAGGAGTTGATAGACCCGGTCCTGTTTTCCCAGGAAATGTACGTCGCGCCTCAGTTTTTTCTTCTTGACGGCATTCTCAGCCGCACCCCGGTCGGGGCCGTCGCCGATCATGACGAGTTTTGCCGGCATTTTCTCACGCACACGCGCGAAAATGTCAATCACATCGAGAATGCGCTTCACCGGGCGAAAGTTTGACAGATGCATAAGAATCGGTTCGCCGTCGGGCGCCCACTCTGCCTTCAACTGCCTGTTCTCCACACGGCAATACAGATCGCAATTAACAAAATTCGGGATCACTTCGATAGGATTCTTGGTGTCGAACTCCTCGATGGTTCGCTTCTTCAGATAATGAGAGATCGCCGTAACCCCGTCGGACTGTTCGATCGAAAATTTTGTAATGGGGAGAAAGCTTCGGTCGTTTCCGACAAGAGTGATGTCGGTCCCATGCAGGGTGGTAATAAACGGCAACCGCCGCGGGGCGGCCATCGACCTTGCAAGCAATGCGCTCACCGAATGCGGGATTGCATAATGGACGTGCAGCAGGTCCAGGTTTTCCGATTCAGCTACCTGCATCATTTTCACGGCGAGCGAAAGGGCATAGGGCGCATGGTCAAAGAGGGGATAGCTCGAAATCTCCACTTCATGGAATTGGATGAGATCATTCGTGTCGGTCAAGCGGATCGGTGGGGCATAACTGATGAAATGGATCTCATGCCCGCGCGCGGCTAGCTCCATACCCAACTCGGTCGCCACCACACCAGAACCGCCGTAGGTTGGATAGCATGTAATGCCGATTTTCATTTCGGGTCGAGCGTAACTCTTTCTCCGCTCCTCAATTTTACGAGTTACAACCGTCCTAGCAACGCACGTCACGAAATCCGACTAAGCGGGACTCGAATAGGGCACTGGCTGTTTCAAGCGCAGCCCATTTGATGCGCAAGGATGCCTCAAGGTATCGCGAACTATGGCTCTTTGGGTAAAGCTGCTCGAACGAGCACTTTATAGGAACACGCAGCGCCATGGAATGGAGTGCGAGGGACAAAAAAATGCTCTAACGACTCTGTCACAATCCATACGAACGTGAGGGGCGGCAACCGAAATGCTCCCGCAGACAGTACGAACCCAGATCACAACATTATCACTGGTCCGACCACCCCCTACATTTCGCTTGACCCGCCCAGCGCAGCCTCTTCTCCATCTTTGTAGACGTACTTCACCACCTGCTTATAGATGAGCAAATTCGGGTTGCCCATGCGGGTGAGCTTAATGCAATCGCGGTCATACCACTCAATTGAACCGCGGAGCGTTTCACCGTCTGTCAAGACCACGACGACGGGCGTGTGGGCCTGCATTTGCTTGACCCAATAGAAATTTTCGGCGTGCGTCTGTTCTGGAGGGGCGGGCTTCTTGTGTGGCTGAGGCCCGTTCGGACGCGGGCGGTTTATTTGCTGATCCTTGACTTCCGTAAGAGTAGGCCGAAACAACTTGCGGTTCACTGTGAACGCTCCTTTTGAGCTGGAGATCTGGGACTTTGCAGGTACATGCGAAGCCGCCGTTGAAACGTAGACGGCCCCAATTGCTGTCTCGTTACGTTAGATTTTCCTTTTAATCTATGTCTTGGATTGGCTTAGCGAAAGCACCAGCGCATCCAATCCCAATGACCGGTTAATATTCCGGCGAAGACGGGAGTGAAGGGTATCCAGCCCGTCGACGGCTCTGCTGATCCAAGTTATGTCCACCTTCTTGCTGAGTGCTTCGAGTTCCTTGCGCAAATTCGGATTCTGCAACACGGTCAACGAAGGAGAGCACATTATGTCCAGCAAATCCGTCAACAAACTATAGAACACTTCGAGGACATTTTCAAACGGCACGTCCTGACCCTTGGCGAGCGCCGAAGTGCGCGCGAACAGATCGGGAACCCCGCGAAGTTCAATCGAGCGCTCGAGAAGAGTGAGAACGTCCCGCCGCATCTTCATCGCCGAATCGAGATCGAGTTCCAGAGCGACTCCGGGACTCCCCCCGCAAAGCTGAGCTAGCTCCTTGATATCGGCCGGCTTGAGTTGCGTTGCCTTTTTAACGACTTCTTCCACTTCTGTGGCCGTGAGCGGAGAAAATGCGAATTGGAGACAGCGCGAACGGATCGTGCCCAGCAATTGGAACGGGTTGGGGGCGAGCAAGATCAGGGTCGCGGATTCGGGAGGTTCCTCCAGAATCTTCAGGAAGATGCTTGCGATATCCCACCGCATCGTTTCCGCCCCATCCAAAATAAAAATGCGGCGGCGGCCCTGCGGCTTGAAGTAGGCCGCGCGCTGAATGGCCCGGAGCTGGCCGACCCGAAGCATCGGCCGCGCCACGGGTTCTTTTGCCCGCACCGGATCAGGTACCACAGCCCAAACGTCAGGGTGTGTTTCCAGCAGTAGGGGCACGCGTTCGACGGTGGCAGCGTCAGGCCGTTCCCCCCGCTGCGCCAATCCTTGCTGGATCAACGGGCGCAAATCGGCCAGCAGGCCTGTACGCTCGCAAGTATCGCACTCACCACAGAAATCGTCACTCAGTCGCTCGCAATTTGCCGCTTGAGCAAACATGCGGGCGAGTGTGAACTTCCCGATTCCTCGTGGGCCTGTGAACAGCATCGCGTGCGGAACACGCTCGTTCGCCAGCATGCCCCGCAGCGCGGTGGCAATCCGAGGATTCCCGAGGAATTCTGAAAAGCCCACAGTTTGAATTCTCCGTTTTAGGGTTGAGCAATTGCGCGCAAAACAATCCGAGAATCAACTGCATCCAATACTGCGCGGTGAATCTTGTCGGGAGGCAGAATGTCGCCCGAGGAATCGGCGCAATCAATCCGTACCCAGTTTGCCGCAGTGGAAAGGCGGTCATATACTGCGGCGGCCTGCTCCAGATGCGTAACGTCTGCTTCCAGCAGATCGTGCTGAAGCGCTGTGTACGCACGGCGGGATTTCATTCCAACCATGCGCTGCGCCTCGCTCACAGGAACGCGAAGATAGATCACAAGATCTTCCACGCGCAGGCCATAAATCCCATATTCAACGTGTTTCAACCACGTGACAAACTCGTCGCGGCGGTCCGGTGGTACGCGCGCCGTCTGATGGGCAAGATTGGAAGCCACATAGCGATCCGCGATAATCACCTTGCCCTTCGCGAGGGCGAAATCCATTTCCCGTTTGGCTTCGAACCGATCCCCGGCATAGAGCAGCGCCGAGAAATGAGGGTCCACGGCCTCCAGCGGGCCAAACTCACCGTCCAGGAATTGTCCCACGAGCTTACCGAACGAGGACTCGTAACGAGGAAAGCCGATCCGCATCAGCTCGATACCGCGCGCCTCAAGAGCGTGCGAAAGCAACTTGAGCTGTGTGCGTTTGCCCGAGCCGTCTATCCCTTCGATTGCGATCAGCCTTCCGCCGGATATCATGGAATGATTTCCAGTTTAACGTGACCCAAGCAGCCTCGCAAGGAAGTCGGGGAGATCGAAATTGGGAGTGGACGTCGCGTGCTAGAATTTCCCAGACAATGCTCGATCATCAAAACTTCAAGGAAAATCTGGAGCGCGTTCAGGAACGCATTGATGGTGCAGCATTTCGCGCGCGCCGGTGCTCTTCGGAAATTACTCTTGTTGCCGTCTCAAAGACACATTCCGCCGCCGATATTCACGGCGCATACGAAGCTGGAGTGCGCCATTTCGGCGAAAATCGCGTGCAGGAGTGGGAGTCAAAGCAAGCGCATGTGAAAGATCTGGATGCCACATGGCACCTGATCGGCCATTTGCAAAGCAACAAGGTGCCGCGCGCGCTGCCGATATTCCACCGCTTCGATTCTGTGGATACCGCGGCATTGGCGGAACGCATCGAGCGAGCGGCGGCGATTGGCAACTGTTCTCCTGTACGCGTTTTGATCGAGGTGAAGCTCGATCCTGGTCCAAGCAAATCTGGCGCGAATGAAATCGAATTGCCACAACTGGTCGAGGCTGTCCAACGAATGCCCCACCTTCTTCTGCGCGGTTTGATGGGTGTGCCGCCGTATTTCGAAGACGCGGAGAAAGCGCGGTCGTATTTCAGACATTTGCGCGAACTGCGCGATGCGCTACGCGTGCAATTTGGTGCGGATTCGCTCCCGGCCCTCTCGATGGGCATGTCGCACGACTTTGAGATCGCCATCGAGGAAGGCGCGACCGAAATTCGCGTTGGTACCGCGCTGTTCGGCGAGCGGGAAAAGGCGTAATACGTTGTGAAGATTTCGGAGAGCGACGGCGCGGTCAGCTTCATGGTTCGGGTACAGCCTCGCGCCAGCCGCGATGAAATCGCGGGCGAGTGGCAGGACGGCATGAAAATACGGCTCACCGCGCCTCCCGTGGACGATCGCGCGAATGAAGCGTTGCGCCAACTCCTGGCGGGGCGTTTGAAAGTCTCACTTGCGGCTGTTAGAATCGCTTCCGGCGAACACAGCCGCACCAAACGAGTGGAAATCCGCGGCGTTTCAACGGGGGAAATCCAGGCGCTCTTGGATTGAAACCCTTTCCTTCCAGCGCCACTGAGCCGTGACGTCAACATAATATGCCTGACATCAAAGCAGTTCAAAGAGCCCTGCAAGAGCAGAAGCTTAACGGCTGGCTCTTCTACGACATTCTTCACCGCGACCCCATCGCTTACCGTGTCCTCGGCCTCACACATGCCATGGCCAAGCGGCGCTGGTTTTACATGATTCCTGCAATCGGCGTTCCTCGGAAACTGGTGCACCGCATCGAGTCCACGGCGCTCGATTCTTTGCCCGGCGACAAGATGCTTTACGCCGCTGCCGAGGAATTGGAAAAAAATCTGAAGAGGCTGATCGGCGGCGTGAGGAAAGTCGCCATGCAGTATTCGCCGAACAATTCAATTCCCTATGTCTCGCTCGTTGACGCCGGAACAGTCGAACTGATTCGCGCTCAGGGCTGCAAAGTGGTCAGTTCCGCCGATCTGGTACAGCAATTTGAAGCCGTCTGGACCCCTGAGCAACTGGAATCGCACAGAGTTGCGGGACACGCAATTGACCGCATCACTCAGGCGGCATTCGAGGAAGCGGCACGCCGTGTGCTTGACGGCGAAAAATTCACGGAGTACGACCTGCAACAGTGGATCCTCGGGCAATTCAGGGCCAGCGACGTGACCTCCGATTCTGCTCCAATTGTGGCCGTTGGTCCACACGCGGGCGATCCGCACTATGAGCCATTGGAACGCGGTTCGGCACGCGTACAGAAAGGTGATTTGTTGCTGCTCGACGTTTGGGGAAAAACGCTCGGGTCGAACAGCGTCTATTACGACATTACCTGGGTAGGATATCTCGGCAAAAAAGTGCCGCCAAAGTATTCGAAGGTGTTTACGATAGTGCGCGACGCGCGCGACGCAGCCGTCTCGTTTGTGCAGGAGAATCTGAAGGCAGGCCGCAAAGTTGAAGGATGGCAGGTGGACCGTGCAGCCCGCGAAGTGATTCGCAAGGCGGGCTTCGGAAAATATTTTGTTCATCGCACGGGCCACAACATCGGCCAGGAGGTTCATGGGACCGGTGCCAACATGGACGGTCTCGAGACCCATGATGTGCGACGAGTGATCCCCCACACCTGTTTTTCGGTTGAACCGGGAATTTATCTGCCTGAATTCGGTGTGCGACTCGAAGTGGATGTGTACGTTGGCGAAGGGACCGCCGAAGTTACCGGCGCGGTACAGACCGAGATGCTTCGGCTGCTGGCATGAGGGTGGGGTCATCGAAGTGACCAATTCAGACACGCAGATGGGCAGTGGGAAACCCGCAACAGCGAATGCTTTGCTCGGAGTGGGCGTTGCGTTTGCCGGATGGGCAGTGCCCGGACTCGGCCACCTTCTGCTCGGAAAATGGAACAAGGCCGCCGTATATTTTGTTTGCGTGGCAGGCCTCGCGTGGACGGGCCTCGCGATGCGCGGCGGGGTATTCGGCCCGGGATCGCAAGACATTCTGGATCGTCTAGGCTTCTTCGCCGATATGGGAACTGGGGGAATTTATTATCTGGCGCAAGCTATTCAGACCGCCGGGCCGGATGTTGCTCATGCATCCGGAGACTACGGGACCCGCCTCTTTGCGGCAGCTGGCGTTCTAAATCTCCTTACAGTGCTCGAAGGATTTGAAATCGGTTACCGGCGGGGACACTAGATGCCCGCGCTCCTCAATCTCCCAACGCATTTTCTTGGGATGGTCGCCTTCGCTCTGCTGGTTTCGGTGGCGTTCGCATTCCTAACGAAGCACACCACGCCGGAGCGGTTGAAATATCTCTTGTGGGCGGTGGGGGCATTCCTTCTCGTCGCGATCGTGATTGGCTGGCTGATGTACCCGTTTTCACAGTAGATTTGCCGGAAGTGGCAAGGGTGTGCCTGTGCCACCAAACACAAGTGACATCAATTTTAATCACTGCCGTTTGGCAACATTTGGCAACATTGTTTGACACCTTTTTCCGCTCGATGCTACATTGAATTCATTGGGCCGAGGTAGCTCAGTTGGTAGAGCAGTCGATTCGTAATCGACAGGTCTCCGGTTCAAATCCGGATCTCGGCTCCAACCCTTTTCAAATCAGCAACCGGTGAGTTTGCTGGAGCCGATTTCGCAACACTTCGTAACAACTCAGACGCTACGCAATTGAGCGGGGCACGGAAGTCTTCGACATTCGGATGGTCGTAAATATTCAGTGTTATATTCACATCCGCATGTCCGAGAAGTTCCGACACAACTTTAGGTGACACGCCATTACGGAGCAGCCCTGTTGTTAGGCTGTGCCTAAAATCATGCCATCCGCCAATATTAATCCCGAGCTTCTTTGTAACTGGACGGATATACCGCTTGAGCGCGTTACCTGGGTTCACGGGTGTTCCTTCACGTGAGCGAAACACCCATTCGGTGCCACCCAGTGAACGCATCCGCGAAAGGAGGACTGCCGGAATTGGAAGACTGCGTTCAGAGTCTTCTGATTTTGGTGAGCCTTCCTTGCCTTCATAGATTCGCCGACTGATTCTAAGTACGTCGCCATCGAAGTCTGTCCACTTAATTCCGATGGCCCCGCCTATCCTCAGTCCCGTAACGGCCAGGAATAGAACGAGCGTTGAGTATGGTTCTTGCAGTCCATTGGCAATCGCGACTGACTGTTCTGCCTTGAGCACTGTCCGGATGATTTTCTTGCCCGCTTGGGGAAGCTTTATACTCGAACACGGGTTCTTTTCAATCCATCCGCACTCGACAGCCCATGACAAAACTCGCCCCATTGAAACCCTCATTCCGCGAAGTGTGTTGCGACAATACTTCTGAGCACGCTCTGCGAGAAAGGTTTCAATGTCATACCTGCCAATAGCGGTCACTTCTCGATTGCGAAAAGCAGGAACAACGTGGGCCCTTAGTTCCTTAAGATAGTATGTGGCCGTCGTGTCCTTTATTGTAGGCACAACTGCCACCTTCCATCTTTCGACCAATTCCGAGAACTTCAATTCAACTGACATCGGCTTTTGACCCATGCATCGAGAAAGCTCTTCATATGCAGCCGAACGTGTCGGTAGTTCATTCAACGTGCCAAGTCGAACGTTTCGCTGGCGTCGAACGATGGTCCCGTCCGGTCTTTGAATGTCTTCTCGCCACATGCCATACCAGACCTTGATTCTTTTTCCTGCCTTATAAACGTATCCTCTTTGATACCGCCGAAGCCTCATCTTTACTCCCCTTTCTGGCTTCAAGCGGTTTCCCGAAGATTGTTTACACTGAAACTGTCTAAGAAGCAAGGCGGTATCAAATCGAACTAACCGACCCACTTTGACCGATGGCAATCCACGAACATGACGGCGAACCCAACTCTCAGAAGTGCCTAGAAGTGCGGCACATCCTGACACGCCGACGAAGGAACCCATGGATGCCGCTCGTTCTGGCACTCCTGGGCGAAATACTCCATCTGGCGTGGGGTCCCCATCGGTCAGGCGAATGCTAGTCGGATTAGGAGTTGAGGACACTGAGGTGTAGAAGCTACCGATTATCAGCGATCAAGAGAAATGGACGGTTTAGGGATCTGTGGCGCCGCGGGTGACTGCACAGGATCTGGTCTTCCAGGTTCTGCATGAGATTGGGCCGGCTTTTCGGCGAAGGATTTGTCTGTTTGTTTTTCACGAGATCCGGTGAGTCGCTCGGCTGGCAGAATCTCTTCAAGAATCCGTGAAGAAGTTTCCTGGATTGCCGAAAGGGATTGGCCGAGCGTCTTCTTGTCGCCGGTGTATAGCGCTATGTAATCGGCAGCTGCGGAATTGGTCTCCAACCCGACACCTCGCGAGACAACGTAGGCGACAGCTTCTGCTTGGGTTTCGCGAACCACCTTCGGTAGGCGTGGTTCGTCTTTACCATGGTGCAGTATCTCGTGAGCAAGTTCATGGGCGAGCACGGAGAACTCCTCGGCGGGCTGCATTCCCGGAATCAGTCGGATCTTTCCTCCGGAGGAAACGCCGTAGGCAGGCGCAATCGTTTTGTCGTATTCGAGCGAGATGCCTTGCTTGGCGACAAGCGCTTTGAGTTTTTCCAAATAGTCCTTGGGATCGCCAGTGGTCTTAGCGAACTCAGGCAAAGCCTCGCCCTCGGTTTGTTCGACATCGAAGACAAAGGCGGTACGGAACCCGGCGAGGCGAAGAGCGTCGTTTTTGTTAGTAGAGGTCTGGTCCTGACTCGGAGGTGGTGGAGTATTGTTGCGCTGCTTCACGACCATCGGCGCGAGGATCATGATCCCTCACTGCTGTCCGGGGAAACTTCTGCAGTGAGAGCGCAAGCGTCATAGATTCAGTTTGATGTATGGCTTCTTTCGTTAAAACGATTTGAACCACCAACAGCGTTAAAAGCATAGTTGGCGCGTTCCTGCGGAACGGTGACAATGCTGAATGAACGCTGGGCGCACCATATTCTCCCAACTGATCGAGTTCCTTCCCCACCAAGAATTTCAGAAGTGCGTAGACCGCTACGATGGTGGTCGCTATCTGAAAACTCTGTCCTGTTGGGATCAGTATCTCGCGATGGCATTCGCGCAGTTGACCTACCGCGAGAGTCTCCGCGACATCGAAGCGTGCCTTCGTTCGGTCGGCGGCAAGCTCTATCACATGGGATTCCGCGGCAAGGTGGCACGGTCGACGTTGGCCGATGCGAATGAATCACGCGATTGGAGGATCTACGCTGACTTTGCGCAGGTTTTAATCGCGATCGCTCGTCCACTCTACGTGCACGATCCGATGGGTGTCGATCTGGAGCAGAGTCTATACGCTCTGGATTCGACCACCATCGACCTGTGCTTGTCGCTGTTTCCGTGGGCGAAGTTTCGTCGGCGCAAGGCCGCCGTCAAGATGCACACCTTGCTGGACCTGCACGGCAACATTCCCACATTTATCCGCGTCACCAGCGGGGATGTGCAGGATGTGAACCTCCTCGACGAGATCCTGCCGGAGGCGGGGGCCTTCTACGTGATGGACCGGGCCTACATTGATTTTCAGAGGCTCTTCGTCTTTACGCTCAGCTCGGCCTTCTTTGTCGTGCGCACCAAGTCGAACGTGTTGCTCCAACGACGCTACTCGCATCCGGTGGACAGGAACACGGGCGTGCGCTCGGATCAGACGGTGATTCTGACATCCTTCGAATCGGCCTCCGTGTATCCCGATGCCCTGCGGCGCGTATGTTACTTCGACGCGGAAACCAACAAGCGGCTGAAGTTCCTGACCAACAATTTCGTGCTCCCCGCACTTACCATCGCGCAAATCTACAAGTGTCGCTGGCAGGTGGAACTGTTCTTCAAATGGATCAAACAACACCTGCGCATCAAAGCCTTCTACGGAACCAGCGAGAATGCGGTGAAGACCCAGATCTGGATCGCGGTGTCGGTTTACGTGCTGGTGGCAATCCTACGCAAGCGATTGAGGCTGGAGGCCAGTCTTTACCAAACGCTACAGATTCTGAGCGTTACGCTTTTCGAGAAAACGCCCATTTTATGCGCCCTTCAGGCCATCGATGTGGAAGCCCATTTCACCGAAAACGTCAACCAACTGATTCTCTTCGACTTTTAACCGGACAGCAGTGATACGGTACCACAGCCTCACTGTTGGCGTTTCTACAGGCGGCAGTCGGAAGTCTGAACGCGAGGAGAAGGGTGATGCGATGACAGGATCAGCGAAGGTGTATGAACTGCGGATTTATCACGCAGTCCCAGGAAAGCTGGACAGCCTTGTGACCCGCTTCCGGGACTATACGGATAAGCTCTTCGTGAAACATGGAATGAAGAGTCTTGCGTACTGGACGGCGCTGGATGAGCCTGTCAAAAGCAGTACCTTCCTTTACATTCTGGAGCATCCGAGCCGCGAGGCGGCGACCGCGAACTGGAAAGCGTTCCAGGACGATCCGGAATGGCAAACGGTGAAAGCCAAGTCCGAAGAGAATGGCAAACTGGTGGAAAAAATTGATTCGACCTTCTTGACGCTGGCCGATTTTTCCCAACCGCCTCCGATTTGAGATCAGTCGATTGGCTATCGGCAATTTGCCACTTAAAACGAGTTAGGCCAATCGTAGTCCTATCATTCCTCAGGTGGCCAACAATCGATTCCCGCCCGAGTCGGAGAAGGATTGGCCTTAAGTCTCACAGAGGTGCATCCCATTTGGCCGCAATCGAGCGTTGTGTAAAGAATCCACCGACGAAATGTATCGTCGTGGCGGACCGTAGGCATTAGAGCCGCCTGTAATAGCTGTGAGGACGTAAAGCACTGCCGAAAGAATGGAAGAGACCGTCGCAAAGACCCGTGGCCAAGTTAAACCGGATCTTCCGTCGCGTCAGGGCCTCGTCCGCTCTCTGGCCGGCTTTTCTGCCTAATCGTGTTCCAGTAGGTGTAGCATCGTGCCTGACGGTGAAGTCACAGGTACGCTCGCAGGGAGTGCGCATGCGCATCCGCAAATTCCTCAAGACTGGTTGTCTTCCGTGGCTTGTGCTGTTCCTGAGCTCGCATGCTTTCGCACAGTCGCCTGGGCCGCAACCGCTGCCCATGCCGCCGCGGATTCCGGCGCCGAAAGATACTCCCTATCCCGGAACCATTCGCTTGAGCGTGGTCGCCACCGACGTGCAGCGAGGCATCTTTACGATCCGCGAAACAGTTCCGGTGCGAGGCGGCGAGGCGCTCACGCTGCTCTATCCGAAGTGGCAGCCCGGCAACCACTCCCCTTCCGGACGCGTCGACAAGGTCGCCGGCCTGGTGATTCGCGCCGACAATGCCCGCGTGGAGTGGACCCGCGATCCGGCGGACGTCTTTGCGTTTCACGTGGGCGTTCCAGCGAACGTGACGTCGCTCGACGTGGAGTTTCAATTTGCCTCGCCCGTGGAGGCGAATGAAGGCCGCGTGGTGATGACGCCGGATATGCTGAATCTGCAGTGGGTCGACGTGGCTCTCTACCCTGCAGGCTACTTCGCACGGCAGATCCCGATAGCGTCGAGCGTGCGCCTGCCAGACGGCTGGCAATTTGCGACGGCACTGGAGACGGCTTCCACGAACGGCGGCGTAACGAACTTCACGCCGGTGTCGTTCGACACGCTGATGGATTCGCCGATTTTCGCAGGCCGCTATTTCAAGCGCTTCGACCTGGACCCTGGCGGGGCAGTACCCGTTCATCTGAACGTCGTGGCGGACCGGCCGGATCAATTGGACGCCACGCCCGAGCAAATCGAAGCGCATCGCGCACTGGTGCGGCAAGCCTACAAGCTCTACGGATCGCACCACTATGACCACTACGATTTTCTCGTAGCGCTCAGCGACCACATGGGGGGAATTGGCCTGGAACATCACCAGTCCAGCGAAGACCGGACCGTGCCGAATTATTTCACCGACTGGAGCAGGATTCCCGACACGCGCAATCTGCTGCCGCATGAATTCACGCATTCCTGGAACGGCAAGTTCCGCCGCCCCGCGGACCTGTGGACGCCGAACTTCAATGTTCCCATGCGCGACAGCCTGCTGTGGGTCTACGAGGGCCAGACGCAATATTGGGGCTTTGTCCTTGAGGCGCGCGCCGGCCTGATCACCAAGCAACAGGCTCTCGACGCCTTCGCGGCCACGGCTGCAACCTACGATCACCGCGTGGGCCGCGAATGGCGCGCGCTGGAGGACACGACCAACGATCCCATCGCCGCGATGCGCCGCCCGCAAGCGTGGCTCAGCTGGGAGCGCAGCGAGGATTACTATTCCGAAGGCCAATTATTGTGGCTGGATGCGGACACGCTGATCCGCGAGCGATCCGGCGGGCGCAAATCGCTGGACGATTTTGCACGCGCTTTCTTCGGCGTGAATGACGGCAGCTACGTGACCTCGACCTACACATTCGAGGACATTGTAAAAGTGTTGAACGGCGTCGAGCCCTATGACTGGACAAAATTTCTGCAAGATCGGCTGCAGGGCCACGGTCCAGGCGCTCCACTCGACGGCATCGCACGAGGCGGTTACAAACTGACATACACCGACACGCCGACCGATTACTTCAAAGCTTCCGAAACGCGTCGCAGGGTTAACGACCTCACCTATTCGCTCGGCTTCGTCGTCGGCAACGATGGCCGCATCTCCGACGTATTGTGGGATGGCCTGGGCTACAAGAGCGGACTCACCGTAGGGACGCAAATCGTCGCCGTGGACGGTACGGCGTACGATCCCGACCGCCTCAAGGACGCCGTTAAGGGCGCCAAGGGTTCCACCGCCGCGATTGAACTACTGCTGCGAACCGGGGATCGCTACCGCGTGGTGCGCATGGACTACCATGACGGTCTGCGCTACCCGCGTCTGGAACGCGACGGCAGCACTTCGGCGCGGTTGGACGACATCCTCAGCCCCAGAGGTTAGCCAAACCACTGCGGTGTGCGAAGGTTAGTGTGGTAGAAGTACTCGCCCGCTGCGGCGAAAACATTAATCCTGAGATCCGAAATTGAATAGCACTGTTTTGTCTTAACTCGGTTAAGTTTCAGTTGGATGAAAGAAACGCCGAGGAGGACAAAACAGTGCAATGGAAAATTACCGCTCTTTGGGGCGGGAAGAAAGTGGAATTACGTGAGACGCGGCGAGCGGTCACGCCATTCGGGGGACTGCTGGTGTTCGTCGAGTTTCTGCGGCGGATTGGATACCTGGAGGCGGTGAACCAGCATCTGCCGTTTCATCTGACTTCGCCCAACGCGATCGATCCGGCGCAGAGCTTCACGGTCTTTTTGCTCTCGGTGGTAGTCGGAGCACGGCGATTCGCGCACACCGGTTTGTTGCGTGCCGATACGGCCTTGCAGGCGTTGCTGGGGATGGCGCGCTTTCCCGTCGATGACACCATTCGCAACTTGTTCAAACGCTTTGGCCAGGGGCAGTGCCAGCGTTTTTTCTCCGGCTTGTGGAGTTGGCAACTGGAGCGGCTTCCGATCTGTGCCGCGGGATACAGTTTGGATCTAGATTCAACCGTGTTCGAGCGCTACGGCCAGCAGCAAGGAGCGCTGCGCGGGCCCAATCCGCGCAAGCATGGACGGCCTTCGCACCATCCCTTGTTGGCGGTGCTGGCCGAGGAACACTTCGTGCTGCATGGATGGCTGCGCAGCGGGAACTGCGGCACCGCGCGCGGGGCGGTGGAATTTCTCAAGGAAGCGCTGGCGTTGCTGCCCGAGCGGCATGCGATTCGCGTGGTGCGCGCCGACTCCGGCTTTTTCGATCAGGAATTACTGGGCTTTTTGGAGCAACGCGAGCTGCACTACATCGTCGTGGCACGGCTGACACGCTGGCTCAAGCGCGAAGCGGCGCGCCTCACCATGGGGCGGGCGCTGGATGCCAATTACTCCGCCAGTGAATTCCACTTGCAATTGTTCGGTTGGGATCGCCCGCGCCGCTTCGTGGTGATTCGCGAACAACTGCGCGCCGAGCGGGCCTCGCTGGGCCGCAAACTGCTGGATGTGCCCGGTTATACCTTCCGCGTTTTCGTCACCAATCTCGCGCTGCCACCGGAAGAACTCTGGCGCGACTACAATCACAGGGCCGACATGGAAAATCGCATCGCCGAACTGAAACACGATTTGGCGGCGGATGATTTTTGCCTGCAGGAGTTTTTCGCCACCGAGGCGGCTTTCCGCAGCATCCTGCTGTTGTTCAATCTGCTCGGAGAATTCCAGCGCGCCTGCCGTTTCACCAGTTACCGTCAGCCCGCCACACTGCGCGCTCAGGTTTTTCTCTGCGGTGCTCTGCTGGGCCGCGCGGGTCACCGCTTGGTCCTGCATCTGTCCACTTCCTGGGGCGGCTTGCAGCAACGCATCCCACTGCTGGAGAATGTCTTAGCTTATGGCCTTTCAACTTCGCCGAAGTTAAACCCCGAACTCTCAAGCTGAACTAAAATCGGACCTGGAATCCGTATGAAACCGCCCTCCAACTTCGGAATTCAGGCTGAAACGACTGGCTCCCCCTTGAAACTAGATCTGGTCAAGTACTCCACCCGCCAATTGACATTCCTATCGCCCATCTTGCTCAAATGCCGCCGCTTCGCAGCGATGACGTGGAAGGTCATGGCGCAGCACGAGAACACCGCTGTCCAGGAACGGTACGAAAAGCATTTGGCGTCGGGCGAATCCAAGGCGTGAAGCCGCGCTTCACACTCGGTCAAGTGGTCGCCACCCCCGGTGTGCTGGCCGCGCTTGAAAAGGCAGGCCAGCAGCCGGGGGATTTTCTTGCCCTTCACGTCGGTGGTGATTTGGGAGAAGCTCCACCTGAAGACATCAAGGAAAACGAGTTGTCACTCGAGCATGGCTTCCGGCTCTTGAAAGCCTACCGTCGAAGAAATCTGCTCGGTCGAACCGACTATAGAGTCGAACCCAGCCGGCGAATCACAATTGTATCTCACGACTGTAAATTGCAGATTATTTACTGTCGACAGATTGGGCTGTCAACGCAAAGTAGGGCTAGAATATTGACACCTAGGATCTCTGCGTGCTATAGACGCTGTTGCATACTTCCAAGGAGATTAACCAAATTTACTCTGAATGGCCGCGTTGCCGCTCGGACGTTTGGCACTAGATCATTGGTTTGGACGAACCGGAATTAACTCGGGCATATTTTCTGCTGAACGCGCTTTTCGAGAACGAGAGGACTATATGAAGCCTAGGAATTTTCACTTCGGTCTTGCTATAGCAGTTGCCGCCGCAAGTGGTTTGATGCTGCCATATGGCGCCCGAGCCCAGAATGGCGCTGCACGGGCTGATAGGGCCTCGGCATCGGCTACATCCGCAGCGACTCCACGCATGCCAGATGGCAAACCCGATCTGAGCGGTATGTGGGGTGGGCGTGGCGGCGGTGGAGGTAGGAATAACGAAAGCAACGACATCACCACAACTGTTGCGTCGCGCCGGTGTGCGCCCAACCAGGTGGGTTGCAACGATCAGTCTAACCAAACAGTAGATGGCGAATTTACCGGGCGGTTGGAGGCTAACCGACCAATCTATAAGCCGGAGTTCTGGGACAAAGTTCAGCAATTGGATAGGGACACCAATATGAAGGACCCCGTCTTCCAGTGTCAGCCTGAAGGCGTTCCCCGCGTTGGCCCTCCCGTCAAGATCGTTCAGACAGCCAACGAAGTCATTTTCTTCTACCAGGCGGAAGGTGGAGCTGGCAATCAGCCGGAAGACTTCCGCATCATCCCCACCGACAACCGCCAGCATGATCCAGTCCGGGCCTTGGACGTCACCTATTACGGCGACTCCGTGGGACATTGGGCGGAAGATACTTTCGTGATCGACTCGGTGGGGTTCAACGACATTACCTGGTTGGCACGTGGTGGGTATTTCCATACCGATGACATGCACGTCATTGAGAAGCTCCATCGCGTTGGCGACACTTTGACCTATGAAGTGACTGTTGACGATCCACGTGTGCTGATCCAGCCGTGGGCGATGACTCCTAGGGTCATGAAACTAAACCCCGATCCCAAAGCCACAATTCGCGAAGGCGATCCTTGTCGCGACTACGATTCCGCAAATATGTCTTCCAGAATCCGTCACTAGTGTCCTGGCCCGCCTGGGGGCAACATTGGACAAATTGCCGGCGGCCGGGATGACTTCGATGTGGGTGATCCTTTGATCGGAACGCTGATGCCGACGAGATCGCAGAGCGGTTTCAACTATCACGTCCAGGAATTGGCCTTCTTTTCGTGGTTTTAGGGGGGAATTCACTTGGTACCGGCGGAGTGTCTTCCAGCAAGAGGTCGTGTAAAGGGCCCGCTAAGGCTTGTCGGCCGGGCGGAACGAAGTAGCGCTCTTTACGTTTGACTGGAAAATCTTGCTGCGGCGCTGATTCTTTCCGGCGACTGATGAAGCACGGCTGCTCGGCTGCCAGCAGCTCCAAGCTGTCTACCCGAATAGGGCAGCAGGGTGTGCCTTGTGGGGGCCCGTGGACGCTAAGCTATTCTTGCACCGGAAGCAATTATGCAAAAGGGCTGCTTAGAAACCAGACAGGCAGCGCAAATTCCGAGTTGCCTCGTACCGTCTTCACTTCAGCATTTGCCCCACAGTGACCGGATTGCGGTTTCTGGAGGACTCGAAAACTTCTCCGACGGTGAGCGACGCAAGGTTCCGGTCGGCAAATAACTGCAATCGCGCTCGACCCTGCAAATCTCCAATAAAACAGGCCTTTTGATGCGGTTTGAGCGGATAGGTTCTGGTTGGTCGGCAATCCTGAAGTAATGTTGGTTGCAAATTGGTGGCCGAGATTAACTTTCTGAAGCCACCTTTGCCATTGCAGGCACTGCCGCCGCTCCCGAATCGGAATCTTCAAGTACCGTCACCAGCCGGGTCATCTGCAAGAGTTCGTTGGATCTTGATCGCAAATTGCAGAGCAGCAGTGTTGCTCCCCCCGCAATCCTACCCGACATATGTCGCTGCTCACCTGCATCTGCGGCCTATGCCGTGGCTCAAGACAATTTGGAAATTTGGCCGTCCACCAAGGCGTTCAAGGCGGATTGTTTGTCAGGCACAACCCAAGCGGAAACGTTGGCTGTCAGGTTTTTGAGATCGTTCTTGGCTACATCGTATGCGGCGACTTCAACCTTTCTGAACGCAGCAGTATATTGGTTCACGAGTGTCCTCCGTTGAGTCTCGGCGTTCCGCCGGTCGACGAAGCCAGAGTCCGGAAGGTTAATTATGGCTGACTTGAGTTCACCCCATCCGAGATCGATGACAACCGACTTAACCAACGTCAATTCGCCCGCCAATTGAGACAAACCGGCCACCTGCTGCACAAAATAGTTTTTGTCAAAGCCGCTCATTCCCGCTTCCGTGTCGAGTTGCGCATATGTTTGGGTCCAGCCACCTGGCCAGTCGGCAGCAAGCCCAATTCCGGGAATACGGAAAGCCCGGCCCTTATTCATCGGACTTTTTACCGAGCCCTGAAACCCGCCGTTGACGCCCGGCGCCACACTGCCAGCCTTTACGTCAACCCTGGGCCAATGATTGTCGGTCGCAGCTTTCGCAATCTTTTCCACCAGCCAGATATTGTTGTTGTAGATGTCCATTAAACTGGTGATGACCCCGCCATTTTCTGGGGACTGCTTGGAATAGACGTAGTCGTTCCCACCGTCTCCGACTTCAACGGTTTGTCGGCCTCCCATGTGCTCCATCCCAAGTGTGGCCACGATCGACTTCAACCGCTCAGGGTGGAGTGAGTAGTAGTCGAATTGCGGCCAGGCGGCCTCAGCGCCCGGCATAAAGTGGCGGCAATCAAAGTAGAAGATCAGTGTACGGGGCCTTGCCGCCTTCGGAATGTGATTGAAATAGGACATGATGCCCAGCATGCCGAGGCCGCCATTTTCTTCGATCAAGGACATAGCATCAGTGTGGGTAGCGAGCAAGACTTGCTCGTCGAGCGGCGTGCCGTAATTCTTGCCAGGCAAACAGCTGATGATAGCTTTGCCCACGTCGCGTTGGAATCGGGCGGTCAGGGTTAGCGTGGCGGTCTTGCCTGCCTTCGCGTCGACGAGCACTTTCGCTCCATTCACTCGGTCCAGAGTGAGAGTAGGACAGTTAACATAAACCGCACCGAGTCCAGCCTTTCCGTCCGGCGTATAAACGCTTCGTTGAGCAAGCCCGAATGCGGCCCCTGGCGACAGGTCGTACACGACGACCATGCCCACCGCATTTCCACTTATGCCGATCGCGGCAAACCGATTTAGTTGACTCCAGACCCAGCGGGAATGAAAGGAACTGGTTTCGCTGGCGGGCGGCGGCGTAAACAATGGCGCCCATTTGCCCGGTGAACGCCATTCGTAGTCCGTCAGGGTGAAGTTGTCCAAGAACTGATTGTTGTATGGGGGATCCGGGTATTGCGCTGTTTGGAATACGAGTATTTTCCCCGCAATCTGTGCATTGGCAGGCGGGTGAGCCGGATCGTAATATAGCATCGGGGCAGTAATGCCTTCGGGAGGCGTAAAGCCAGAAGTCATGCCGTACGACGCTACCACCGGCACCGGCGCACCATTCGAGACGAGCTTTTCCAGCGCCATGCCGGAGTCGTTTATGTGGGTCCTGCGGTCGGGCCAATCGTCTACGATCTAATGATCGTACGGAATTTCAACATAGTCCAAGTCGACCGCGCCTAATTCCGGCAATTTTGAAATCAGGAAATCCGAGTATCGCTTCCAGCCCGTGCCGCCCGCATAAGTTGGTCCTCCCTTGCTTTTGAAAGAAGCCCAGTCCCAAGCTTGATCGGGTGTGATCATGAACTGTCGCTCGATTTCCGGAAAAGCAGCATTGCGATTCGTTGCGGTCGCGGGTTTGCCCCGGGCCCAAATCGATTCAGGTATGAAAGCGGCGCCAGCGGCGGCACTTGCAGTTTTCAGGAAATTCCGCCGGGAAGAGTCGGTTGTTTTGTGGGTCCGGTCATGTGAGTTGTTGGGTGAAGTCTCAGGCCACTTCCGCCATTTGCGCATCATGTACCTCCCGCCGATCGGTGAAACATAGTCCAAATGCTCTGGTCTTGCAAAGTTATTCCCAATTTTTTGGATTCATAACTCAGGCGCGTCAGAAATCCATTTCTTAGCCCTCGACAATCGCCGCCTGAGAATCCGCCACGCATGACCCGGATCCTGAGCCGTTTCAGTTTTCGGACGCGCCGCATGCGTCTTTGAGCAGCACTGCGCGACGATCGCCACTACTCCCCCGACGCCAACCAAGGCGACTATGCAATCCGCGAGGCGAGTCTCAACTTGGTCGCATTGCCAACGGGTTAAATTACACTACGGCTGCTTCTGCATTTCGTAGCTCTTTGTAGTGTTGTCTTCCTTGTTTTCGTAAGAAGCGTGATTGGAAGCCCCACCGGGGGCAACGGGCAATTGCGAAACTCCGACGATTCTGCCGTTACGTTGGGAGGTTACTTCGATCTTGTTGGGGTTGAGCTGCTTCACCGAAGCCATCGTATGGCCCGGTTCATTTTCGACGGGATAATACTTGCCGTCGAATTTTGCGTCATACCCTTCACCGAGACGATTGCGCGCACTGAATCTATTCGCTGTGCACTTGTATGTGATTATCGAGCCGTTCTTGGATGTATTTATCTTGTAGGCGAACCTTGCGTCGCAGTTCGTTATGGAAGAAATTGGCCCGCACCTCGTGAGAGGGACCGGACCAAATCATGACGGCATCAAGCCACGAATTACGATGGCGTCGTGGCACAACATCACGTGCGATGAAGGCTTGGTTGAAAGCCTGCCAGTGAATGTCCGATGGCTAAAATTTAGAAACGCTATTACTTAGTTCGTTCACCACCCAAATATTGGCTCCGTCGAAGGCAATGGTGATAGGGTTCGCGCCGGTGTTGAAGGTCCCCACATTGCTGCCATCGCTGGCGCGCACTTCGCTGACAGTGTTGCTGGCTGCATTCGCCACCCAAAGGTTGGTTCCATCGAAGGCGATGTAGGAAGGGTTCGCGCCCACGTTGAAGGTACCGAGCACCGATCCATCGCTGGTGCGTAGTTTGCTGATGGTATTGTCCCCGCGATTCGTTACCCAAATATTGACGCCGTCGAACGTGATACCCCAAGGGAACACTCCCACACTGAAGGTACCTAGCGTTGCTCCATCGCTGGCGCGCAATTCGCTGACGGTGTTACTGTCGACATTTGTCACCCAAATGTTGGCTCCATCGAAGGCGATATCGGAGGGGTTCACGCCCACGTTGAAGGTACCTAGCGTTGCTCCATCGCTGGCCTGTAGTTTGCTTACGGAGCTGCTGGTGAGATTTGTTACCCAAATGTTGCCTCCATCGTAGGCGAGTTGGTAAGGGTACGTGCCACCCACGCTGAAGGTACCCAGCATCGCCCCATCGCTGGCATGCAGTTCGCTAACCGTGTTGGTGGCTGCAATCGCCACCCAAATGTTAGCTCCGTCGAAGACGATACCGCCGGGATTCGTCCCCACCGCGAATTGTAAACCTGACAGGTTCGCTGGATACCAGCGCAAGAGGGCTACCTGCAAAGGGTTATATGGCAGCCCCTGAGGCCCTCGGACTCCCTGAGGTCCTGCTGGACCCGTTGCGCCCGTTGGTCCCTGATTGCCTGTTGCTCCTGCGGCTCCGGTCGCACCTGTGGCACCAGCAGGTCCTTGCGGACCGGGCGCACCGGGAAATCCCATTGGCCCCTGTGGTCCTGCGGACACTAGTTCCACATCAATATCTGGATCGTGACTCGCCGTGGTCGATTCCTTGCTATTGAACGTCACAGAGATTGTGCTGCCCGCACTCGGAACCAACGCCAAGCCATTGTTCGATGTTCCATTAAGCCAAGCTTGAACGGCAGGAGTAACATTCACCACAACGTAATCCTTCGCCATAGATGTTGAAACGGGTATGGCGCTGGCGACTTTAGCTCCCAGCTTAGGAGCCGTGTTATAGGTGATCGCGTCCTCCGCCCACGCACTGCCAACCAGATAAACGTCGAATGTCCCGGCAGCGGGCACGGTATTCACAAAGAGGTCTAATGTGGCAATCGAGACATTCGAGCCTGCCAAACCCGCAGGAAGCGGAGAAAGATTGACTCGGATATATGTCGTGCGAGCAGCCGTTGCCGACCCGAGAACATCCAAGCTCGCGGCGCTTCCGTGGGTCGTATTCGCGGCGTTTTGCTGCGTGAAAGAATCATCCGTTGGTGGTAACTGCGCAAATGCACGCACCGGAGAAAACAATGCCCCGACGGCAATCAGAAGCAGGGGAATCAAACGAGACACAAATCGGGTGCTGGGCAGAAAAGTCATACTAGCCTCCTTGAATGCGTAGAGTAGGTCGTACGTCTATGGAGCACGATGCCTAGTTCGAAATGTTTTTCTTCACAAAGGCCACGTGATACACGGATCGGGCGCTGCGAATCTCAAGAACCGAAGTTCCTTCAGACTCAAGCGGGTATTTGCGATCCCGGAGAATTACTTGAGTGGGAAATTCAGCAGAACCTAACATACGCGCAGAGGGCTGTCTATAAAATTCTGATTTCTCGGCGGGTACTAGGGGTTTGTCAGCACTCGATGTGCAGGGAGACGTGAAGACTTTTCTATTTGAGAGCCGGTTTCATGTGGGCCGCCCCTCTTCGCCAGCCGCCCCTGCGTTCAGGGACGTGCCGACCTACCTCATTGAGCAGCACGGCACCTCTTCCGCGCTGGAAGTCATGCACATGCAAGAATCCGACGAGAGACTCGTAACTTGGTCACTATGATGTGTAGTTACCTTTTCATGATATAAGAGGTGAACAATCGCATAGGATAATTCAAATGGCCGCGACTTTTCTATTCCGAATTGACGGCGCTAAGGATAATGACGCCTTCTTCAATGCACTGCGACCCTCAATGTCTTTTGTTTATGCTGGGGTTGACATCCAAGTTGGCTCGTCGGGATGGTCGCCAGACCTCATAAAATGTTCCCTCGGCGAAACAAACCAATTCAAGCTGACGTTAATTGAACTAGATGCGACAGAATCAATCGCCCGAATTTCATGCAGAAAGTATTTACCCGAGAATTCCGCTGACATCGTTCGCACTTTTAGCAATTATCTCGACCGTGTCATTGCACAATGCCGGTCCACCGCGCATCCTTACGAAGGTGAATTTGTTCAATTGAAGGGACTCCTGTCAAAGGCTGACAAGATTGTTGTTACTACAGCTGGTGCTTTGAGGTCTTCGACAACTTTTTCAGAGGAACTCTCTCTGATTGACCAACCGGATCGAATTGTACAAGTGCAGTCTTCCGAGACACCTCCTCAAATGACATCTCGAATACTGACTCCACACTTTGGTGACAAGTTCTTACGTTTGAGTCAGCATGAAGCAAGAATTCTTTCCCGGACAATACTAGTTCTCGATGCCGTCATTCGGAAAGAAGATCACAGCGCAGCCACAGTTCGTGGATGGAGAAATGGTGTCCTCAGGAATCGCCCGCAATTTAGGCAACTGAAACGCGATGCCAAGTATCCATCACTTTATTCCCTCCTCTTTGAAACAGTGAATCGCGGGATCGAATTGGATTTTGAAACGCTACTCTCAGAATTAGCAGATATGTGGTCGAATGCGACCAAAGCACAATTCGACGCAGAGCGCGCCCGCCGTCTCATCAGAGGTTATTTTCCAATCGCTTTGGAGATTAAATTTGAAGAGAAATCTATGCGTTCCATCTTTGAAGCGGCGCGGACATTTATGGCTGATGAAGAGAATCCCGTTTACTCAGTTGGCGATGGTAGCGATCATACGTAGCAAACCAACACCCGTCGGAATCCGTATCCCAACACCTAGTCCCCTTCCACGGCACGCCAATCGCCTTCCGCGAACCTGCCACGCATGCGCCGTGTCGCTGACTTCCAAGAGGCTGACACCGGCGACTCCATCAACAAAATTCCTATGCCGCCGCGAAGATCGGGCTTTACACCGCCAGTTTTAGTCGGACCTCAGTTGATGGCTTCTTTGCGGGCGCGAGGGTTGCCCTATGGGTCATGGTTTCTATGGTTTCAAAGGTTTCTTCTGCTCCGCGTCGGTGGCAGCCTGAATAGTTTCATTGATGTAGTTCACGGGAAT
>Ga0207098_10103_pt1 | contig 28190 bp, 24 predicted proteins | sample Alteio_BWMinHeat_84_FD_153548 | JGI IMG/M metagenome (GOLD analysis project Ga0207098, IMG submission 153548) | Enriched cells from forest soil in Barre Woods Harvard Forest LTER site, Petersham, Massachusetts, United States -... | ecosystem: Environmental > Terrestrial > Soil > Temperate forest >...
TCGCGCTGTAACGCCACACCGCGGGAGAGTCGAGCGCATCGTCGCGCTTGCCTCGATAGACCACAAACATGTCCTGGGATTGCCCAACCTCTTCCTGCGGACTAGGAGTCCGGGGTTGAGGATTGGTTGGATCGCCTATCTGCCCGGGATTGCCCGTGTGGCCTCCCATCCCGATTCCCGAATCTGTGGGTTCAAGAACGACGGGGCGATTGTTGATCGGCACGCCGCCGATCGTCTGCTGAGCGATCTTTCCATTCCCCTTGCGAACGGAAATGATCAGATCGGCAGTTGAGGCGTCCGGCGCGATGGTGAAACGGCCCCAGTTCATCAGGGCTTTCTCCACGTCCTCCTGGGCGGTGCGGTTGGCCATGGGAGCTTCGAGAGCCAACCCGGCGTCGGGATCGACGACGACCAGCACGGTCCTGGCCTCAAGAACGTCGGCGGGGAGCAGGACCTTCTTCTTGTCCTTGCCAACCGCAACCAGACAGTACAGCAGCAATACGGAAAGTGCGAGGCTCCTGTGATACCGCATGAAACGCCTCCCAAGATGGAAGCAAGTCTAGTCCATCCGAGGCCCGTTTGGCTCGGTCTGTTGGAATCAGTTCTCCAACATCTTGATTGCTTCCACGAGGCTCCTCCGCATGCGCCGGAATGACTCGGCGAGGGTGGCGATTTCGTCCTTTCCGGATGCCTCGAAGTCGGGAACGGCGAGGTTGCCGAGACTTACTTCGCTGGCGATGTTCGACAACAGGTTCACGGGCCGGATGACCAGGTACATGAGGAGAACATTGATGGCGGCAATGAGGACGACAAAGACCGCTGCGAGCGACAGCATGAAGGCCGTAAAGGCATGATTCGCCCGCTGAATCGGCAACTGCATGGGGGCGGTGATAATCTGCGCCGCCACGATATCGTTCACCTTCCAGCCGAAGCCATTCGCGCTTCCATACTGCTCGATGACGGTGCGGGGCGCGCGATCCGGAGTATCGTGGCAATCAAGGCACGCGGGGTCGGAAATCTTGAGCGGCTTGGCAATGTAGAGCGCCCGGCCTGCGGGCGTGTCCCGTTCATCCACGACCTCGGTCTTGTCGGGGGCCTGCCGGAAGAGGCGAACGATGTCCGCCTCCCAGTCCGTGGCGCGATCGCTGGGATTGGTGGGATTGAGCGTCGCTTCCTTGTATGAGTATTCTGGATATTTCTTGCGGAGAAGCTTGAAGTACTCGTTCGCCGAATACGCCGACACCGACTGCGGCATGAAGGTGTAGGTCATCTGCGTCTTCAGAAGGGGCTTGATCTGCGTACTCGTGTAGGTGCGCACGGCAGACGCGCTCTCGATCATGATGCGCGCATTCTCTTCGATCTCCGCCTTGGCATTGCGCTGCAGCAGCGCGTGGGTGAAAAATCCGGCCAGGACAAATGCGATGGCGAAGACCAGGGACAGGACGAGGTTAAACTTGACGATCAGTTTCATAGGATTTCTCACCCGTTGAAGAATTGGCGTTTGGCCGCTGCATGCGTTGGGTTTATTGGGGGTGCAAGACTGGTTCCCACTCCGGAAGCGCCGCGAGATGGGCCTCAATTGCCTGGCGAAAAGCGCTGTCCTGAAGGCGCGGCTTGAAACGCGCTACCAAGCCCCTGCCCCAGCTGGAAGTAAGCCAGCGCTCGATTTCGGCGTAGGAGACCTCATGGTCGCTCTTGGGGACGGGCGGCTTGGCGCCGGCGAAGCGAGATAAACGAGAAGGAAACTCATCGCGAAAGGACACCGGCATCCCGCCGATGAATTCACCCGAGGGGCGGCCCGCCGCGGCGATGGGCTTCCCTGCTTTGCGGGTAAAGAAAATCTTTTCGGTGGAACTGGGCGTCCCGGGTGCGCTGCTGGCGCCGACGGAGGCGGTTCCCCGTTCCACAAAGACCTCGGCAGCATCGGCTGTGGCGTGCAGCAGCACGTTGCCGCCCTTGCTTGTGGCTGTTACGAGGGGGCTGGAATAGCGATAAGTCCCCGCCGTCGTTTCGCCCTTGAGCCATCCGGTCAGCATGGCCATTTCCCCCGCGACCGCACTCTGGTTGAGGAGCAAAACCTGGGTCGAAGGTCCGAGTTCGATGATGGCGCCACCGGTGAACTCCAGTTGCGCCTGCGCCGTCGGCGCCGGCCCGGTCTCGAGGATGTCGCCCTGGCGGAGCCGCATGCCCTCAACGCCCTGCAGCACCGATACGTTCCGGATCACATGCAACGGAGTGTCTTTGAGCAGCGTGATAGTGCCTACCTCTTGCGAGTGCGCATAAAGCGACACGAGGAGGGCAAGAATCGGCAACAAGAAAAGGCGTCGGACCCGCACGCCAACAGATTGGATGGGCATGTGTTTGCTGGGTAGACCGGAGCTTCATGGTAAGAACGACGCGAAGCCCTGTCAAGGGACGAGCGGCGCGTGATCCCACGTGCGCCAGCCGGAGGCCGTGCCGGCGTTACTGCGCCGGCGGCTTAGACGAGGCGGTGGGCTTGGGAGATCCGGCACCCGAGCGGGGCGGCGCGTCCGGAGTCTTTTGCGGGGAGGTTTCGGCGGGCTTTTCCGGTTGTGCCTGGGCCGCGGCCTTCTGCCGCTGATCGGCGGCTTTCAGCAACTGTTCCTCGCGCCGTGTCTTTTCGGCTGCCGCATCGGCGTCGGTGACGTAGCGAAACACCTGCAGCCGTCCCGGCTCCTGCTCGGTGGTGAAAACGCGGTTCTGCTTGTCGATCGCGACACCCACCAGCGCCTTGAACTGGCCGGGGAGCTCTCCGTGGCCGGTCCCGATATAGGTGAGCAGCTGGCCTTCGCGATTGAAGACCTGAAGGCGGTCCTGGACGGCATCGGCTACCCAGATGTGCCCGTCGCCATCGACTGCGATGCCTTTGGGCCGGGAGAAGTATCCGGCACCATCGCCCGCCTTGCCGAATTGGCTGATAAACGTTCCGTCGGCATCGAAAATCTCCACCCGATTGTTGAGGGTGTCAGTCACATACACGTTGCCGTCGCCGTCTACCGCGACTCCCTGGGGTGCGCCAAAATCGCCCGGGGTCGTGAGGAAGTGATTTTTGCCGCCGGTTCCGATGCGGCGGAGCAGTTTGAGAGTGTCCGCGTCAAAGACGATGACCTGGTCTTGCTGGGTGTCAACCACGTAGAGAAATCGGTTAGACGTGTCGATGGCGAGGCCGACCGGATCCACGAGCCCATCGGTGATCTGGTTTTCCACCTCGTGCTTGGGGTTAAGTATGAGGACCCGGCGCATCTTGCCGTCGGAGACGAAGAGCCGGTCGTCGTCATCGATGGCCAGGCCGTTGATCCAGCCGAAGTGCGCCTCCGCGCCATTCCGGATGAGCTGCGTATCGTGGGTTTCAACATTGAAGATGAAGATGGCCCCGACTCTCTGATCGGCCACGTATACCAGCCCTTTGGAATCGGTGGCGATTCCATAGGGTCCGATGAGCTGGAAGGGAAAACTCTTGGGATTGAATTTTTCGTCCTGGGACTGGCCGCCGGCAAGGCGATCCATCCAGGTTGCCTTGGGCTTGGCGGTGGGCTCCTGGGTGTAATCGATCTTGGAGCCGGCAAGGTAATCAACCCAGCGAACACGCCCGATGCTGGGCGGGCTAGGCCAGACCAGCTTGGTGGGATCATAGGCAAATTTGCGCGGGCCCAACTGGGGTACCGCGGAGGCATCTGCCTTTTTCTTCGCTGCATTGGCCGAAAACGGCAATGTCAGCCCCATTATGAGCAGGAGCAGAACCAGCAACGGATTGGAAGGGCGCATGGCAAGGAAGGGGAAATGCATTATCTGATCCTCCGTTAATTCCCAGGGGAAATCGTCTCTTTCATGTTGAGTCTGTTCTTGTGGCAGCTGTCACAGAACTCCATGTTGTTGGATTGGTCTTTCACCAGTAGATCGGGCTGAGCAGAAGCGTGCGCCTGGTGGCAGGAAAGACAGCTAAGCGGCGTCTTTACTTTGCTCTGGTCGGCCGGGTCCATCACGTCCGACACGGGGTGATACTCCACCGGGTGTCCGAGGCCAAAGCGCAGAGGCAGGATGGCTACCTTGTTCTTCTTGTAGTAATCGTCAGGGAGTTTCACCGTGCCGTTGAAGATGGTGAGCAGATGGTCGGCTTCGTCCCGCTGCGGAACAGAATCGGGACCGTGGCACTCCAGGCACAGCGCATTGCCCTTGGCGCGCAGGAGATGATCGTTATCGCCGCCATGCGGCGTGTGGCACGTGGAGCAGCCCTGGGTGAAAGCGGGCTGATGGTGTACCGCCTTCTTGCGCAATTCATCGATGTCGCTGTGGCATCCCAGGCATATGGCGACTGAGTCGGTCTTGGGCAGCCCGGGCTGGTTGCTGGCGTGAGGGCTGTGGCAGTCGGTGCAATCGCCGGATGCGCCCGGATGCTGCACCTTCGCCGTGTCGATCAACTTGGCCTTGTCGTCGTGGCAGGTAACGCAAACAGACTTGGCGTCCTTCTGTGTCAGCACGACTTTTCCGTCTTTGGCCGGAGCGTGGCAGGCGTCGCAGCTCTTGTCGGCAAACGGCACGTGCATGAACTTTGCCATTAATTTGGGAGATGCCGACTGGTGCGGATCGTGGCACTCGACGCAGTTGGCCGTAGCGAAAGGCTGATTCTGGTGAGCCTTCTGCAGGCTTTCATCCTTGGGATCGTGGCAATCCAGACAAAGCGCAGGAGCTGCCTTGGTCAAATGGAACCGGTTCTCCGGAGTGGGGTCGGCGCCCGTCTTGTGGGTGAGATGGCACGTATCACAGCCCATCTCGAGGGCGGCGTGAACGCTGCCGGTCTTGGGCACATTCAGACCCGTCTGGTGACAAGTGCTGCAGAGGTTCTCTTTTTCTCCGCCTGACACGGGTTTGAGGAGCTGGTTCTTGTTGTCGCTGGCGTGGGGATCGTGGCAGGTAAGGCAGTCGCGAACCGCGGGGGGGTGGACCGTTCCCTTGATATCGGCTGCTTTCTTATCGGCGTGACAGGTGAGACAGAGAGCATACGGAGTGGCCGTGATCAGCTTGACGCGCGTGACATCTTTATTGACCCGGATCTCATGGCAGCTCAAACATCCGGTCGCCATGGCGGAATGAACGGACTTGCCCTTGTTCTTGTCCTGGTGGCACTCAAGGCACTTGGCGGCATCGGTGTTCTTCTCCAGCGGGACGGGATGAACTGCTGCGAATGCGCCTGGCGTCAACAACATGGCCAGCGCGAGGCAGATCCAAAGTGGTACACCAAAACGCGGGCCGCTTTGATCAAAGGCCGTTTTGCAGCAGACGCGTTGGGGAAGCAGTCTCATGCGGACTCCGAGGGGGATGTTGGACCACTTTCGCTGTCAGGCACCTGTTGCAACATCCACCTGATCGAATAGACCGAAGTAACCTGGCAGGAATATTAGATATGGAACGGATAACCCCAATCGGTGATTAAGATCACATAATCGTTTTCCTCGCGTGTGGCTCTTGGATGGCGCGTCCTCGTGCGTGACGGGGGCACTTGCACAAGCCCATTTTCGCGTGTCGCGAGCTGAGGCAGTCCTTAGAGCTTCAAAGAAGCCCGCCGATGAGAAAAGTACGCAAACAGGAGGTTCTGCTTCATGAAGCGTGCTTTTCTCATCGTGCTGCTATGTCTGGCCGCTGCCGGGTTGGCCCAGGCCCAGATTACGAAGCCCTCGACGACTGCGCTGGGAGCCCACCTCAACTATGGACGCGGCTGCGCGGCGTGCCACTCCCCACACAGTGGCGGCTTCCGCAACAGCAATGCGAACGCGGCCGATTCCTCCTCGATCACGGGAGCTCTATGGGGCGAGAACGTCAGCAGTCTCTACGGAAGGACCGTTTCGTCGGGAGGTGGCAAATTCGTGGAAGTGCTGCCGGCGAGTTTGTCGGCTACAACGCCGGATGTTACAGGCATGATGACCTGTCTGGGCTGCCACGATGGCAACTATGCGCCGAAGGCGATGATGAAAAATAAAATTTTCGAGTCTCTGCCTGCAACCTATGGAACGTACAACACTGTTCCGACCCTGATAGGATGCAGCGACGGAGGAGCGGGAAGCTATCTGAACGAACACCCGATGGGGCTGAGCGCCAGGATCAATTGCGGAGGCGAGAACTGGGATTGCGCCGAGGTCAACGGGATGATCAGCATGCAAGGGGCGTATTCCAGCCGGTTCGTTACGAATTACGGTTTCTTTGTGAAGCCGGGGAAATACAACAACACATCGGTGGTGGTTTGTACGACCTGCCACGACCCGCACTCGATGAGTATGGTCATGGTGTCCAACTCGACTTCAGGTCTGCCGGCGGGCACCTACACAACGATCTTCTTTCTGCGCGCGCCGTACAACCCGAACGATACCAACCGTTCGTCGAACCAGACGGCGCAATTCTGCCGGCAGTGCCATGCGGACAAATCGAACGAGATGAACGGCAGTACGGCGAGAACCGTGTTCTAGGTTGCGCGCTGAGTCTGAAATGCTCACTTCCTGATTCCAGGGCTCCGCAGACCAGCCGCCGTAACCGTGCTGTTGGGATTGTGTGCGGCCATGTGACAGACCAGCACGCAGGTGTTGGGGCCGCGATTGTAAGAGATGGGCAGCCCGCCATTGGATGCGACGACATTGACATCGAAATTGACCAAACGCTCGCCGCTGATGGTACCGCTGGCGGCTCCCATGCCGTGAGCGATGTGGCAGACGGAACAGCTCAATCCGAGGTTGATGTGGGCGCTGTGCTGACTCCAACTGGTGTTCTTTGCGACCTGGTTGGGTAAGTCATGGCACTTGGCGCACAGGGCGTAGGGTCCATTGGCGCTGAGATCCGGATTAGGAAAGAGATTGGTGATCGCCTTACCGGGAGAGACGGCCTGGCTGAACTCGTAGCGGCGCTCGAGGATGTGCGTCCACCGGGAGCCGTGGGGGCCGTTGGCTCCGGAGCCACCCGATTCGCGATTGTCGTCGCTGTTGTGGCAATCGGTGCAGAGAATCTGTGTGCCCATGGCGCGGCCCTGGGTGACGCCGTCTAGATTCAACATGTTGGCCAGCAGGCTGGGTTGCGGTAGAGCGCTGCTGCGGCCGTGAAAGAGAGGATGGCTGGAGGTGGCCGAAACAGCAAACTGCGGGATCTGGTTCAGAGGATCTCCCGCTGAAACAGCCCGGACCGGGAAATATCCATATATCAGCGGCACCTGTTTGCCGGAACTGATGCCGTGACAGCGCAGGCAGTTCTCATATTGATTGACGGCGGGCGTGAGCACGCTGGTTCCGTCGCTGGCGTTGATGCCCAGGACGTCCTTCTGGGAAAGTCGAATGAGTGGCGGAGGCGGAAATACGCCGACAGGTTCGGATCCATGTCCGCTGTGGCAATCCACGCACGTGGCATGACGGTTGTTGTTGAGCAAGGTGTTCTCGGCGGCATCGTGGGCATTGGACGATGCCGGAAATGGATGACCGACCTTGGGCGCGGCGTACTCGGCAAACACATTGGCGTAGGGCGCCATGGGCGAAACGTTCGAGCTGCCGTTATGACAGGCGATGCAAGCCTGTTCATTCTGGCCGCGCAGAAGCCGCGCGGGGCCGGCAGCGTTGTGGGGCGTGTGGCAGGAAATACAGGCGTCGCCGCCAACGGTGGTGTAACTCCCAAGCGCGGCCTGGGGCGAAATCTTGGCGGTCGACAGCGCATGTGCGCTCGTGGCCCAGTCGGCCAGGGGATTCACCTGACCACCCACTTGGCGCGTCGGATCGTGGCAGGCCAGGCACATCTGCCCACTGGAACCGTCCTTCACGAGGAAGTTTTGCGACACCAGGTCCTTGGCCTGCACATGCGGATCGTGGCATGAGGTGCACTCGACGCTTCCCTTGATCAGCTTGACGGCCCCGGACGGATCGGCAGTCTTTCCGTTGGCTGCAAGCGAGGCGACGAGGTGAACATTGTCCTTCAACGGCGGCGCGAGGGAGAAAGGATGGGAGGTTTGCATGTTGCTGCCGAAGACGTCCTGCGCGTTCATGGAGCCCTGGGTCGTGATCTGGCCATAAGCCACGGTCGACCCGACGGCGACCGTGCCGTCATGGCAGCTCAGACACTGATTGCTGGCAGACCCGAGCATGGACTGCACGCCTGTGTTCTTTTCGGTGGTGCTGGTGTGTACGGTGTAGGTCTGGGTGGTGAGCTTCTGGTTCCAGAGGCCGATGTTCAGTCCGGAATGGGGCGCGTGACAGTAATTGCAGGCGTCGGGACGGGCGCCGGAGATGGGCGATTTGCTGCCCGGCCCGAGGCTGTGCATGCCCATCACGTCGCTTGCGATCTGAGAATGGAGAGCGGCCGCGGGGAACAGAATCGCCAGTCCGGCTATCCAGATTCGGAGCCTCACTTGCCACCCCCCTTGGCCCCATCCTGTTCGACCGGCTTTTTCGAAGCAACGTATTGGAAGACCTGGACGCGGCGGTTGAACGAATCAACGACATACACGCGATCGTTGTGGTCGATAAACAAGCCGGCCGGCAGCTGGAACTCTCCGGCATGCGTGCCGCGGGCGCCGAAGTTATAGAGCAGTTGCCCCTGACGATTGAAGACCTGGACTACGCCCCACACGCCATCGACAACATACAAGTCGCCTTCGGAATCGACGCTGACGGCCTTCGGTCGGAACATGGCGCCGGCACTGTCACCGATCTTCCCGACGGCGTACCGAAAGTTCCCCGAGCGGTCAAAGACCTGCACGCGGAAGTTCATGGCATCGACGACCATGAGGTTTTGGCCATCCAGGCGCAGTTCGGTAGGAAGATTGAATTCGCCTTCCGCCTGCCCGGTTTGGCCGATGGTCTGGAGAATGTTGCCCTGCATATCGAGGACGAAAACCTGATCGCGCAGCGTATCGGTCACGTAAATCCGCTGTGCCGCCGAATCGACCGCGATGCCCGTGGGCCGCTTGAAATAACCTTCCCCTCCTTTGAGGCTGCCGATTGCGCGCACAAACTTTCCGCTGGGCTCAAAGACAAAAATGACGCCGGCATCGGAATCGGTGACGTAGATATTGTCCTGCGCATCGACGGCCACGCATTGCGGCGTCCGTATTGCGTTTTTGCTCTTTTCCGCGCGTTCGATGAACTTGTATTTACGCTGCGCGAAATCGAAGATGTGTACGCCAGCAGCGCCGGGATCGGTAACGATTATGCGTCCCCGCGAATCGGCTGCGATGCTGTAGGGACGGACCAGGAAGTGGTAATCGGGCGCGCCGGCGATAACATCGACTACCTTGTTCCAAAAGCCGCGGTTAGGCTTGACTTCCGACTCGGATTTGAAACTGCGCTCCCAGGACAGGCTGCGCCCGCCGTCGAGCGACATCTGCCACTGCTCCGGAGTGGATTGCGGAGAGTTGGGCTTTGGGGAACCCCAACTCAGCGGCAGCAGCATCGCGGCGCCAGCCACGATGATGGCTGCGCGCACCGAGTTCCGCCGCTCCGCTTTTAAAAGAAGTTGAACCAACGCGAGACCCCCATGTAATACGACGAGATAATTTCGGGCGGCAAACCGGAGCCGCTGAATCCCTGCTCGAGGCGGGAATATCCGCTTATGAAGTTCAACTTGCGAACCCGGTACTGGACAATTGAATTGAATTGATTGGTCTGGTTCGACGACAGGATCGAGTTATTGGTGGTATCGGTGATCGACTTGCCGAAGGTCGCCGCGATGACAAGCTTTTTCGTTGGGATGCTCGACACGCTGAAGGCATAACTATCGCCTCCGTAGAGGCTCACCAGGCCGGAGGGAATAATGGGCGACGGTATCGGCACCGGCACCAGTCCTGTTCCCGTGAGCAATGCCTGGCCGCTCGAACGGGCGTACGTGCCAGTGGCGATGAGCCACATGCCATAGGCGAGGCTGGCGTTGTAACTTTGGCCGTTGTTTGCAGTGCCTGGCTGATCGGTCAACGCAGTGTTCGCGCCGCCGGCGCCAACGCTGAAGTTGAATTGGCCCACGCGCCGCCTGGCGTTACCTGAATAGTTATAGTAGGAGTTCATGTAGGTGATGAGGAGGGTCTGTGCGTTCTGCGCATAACCGAACGACCCGTTCAGGTGCCACCCTTTAACTATGTTGGAATAATTCCCCGATGCGGAAAATCCCAGGGTATCCTGGCCAGTATTGTCGGCAGAATTGGCGCTCACGCTCACTGTCCCGTTGAGAGTGCCTCCGGCCAGATTATGCGAATATGTGCCCCCTCCGCCATAGGACGTCACTCCGTAATCCTGTCCGAGAAAGGACTGCGTGCGGCGCTCGACGAATCCATCGGTTTGCAGGTTCGCCATCGCGGTATAAGTAACAACGCCAAGCACGTCGAAGGAATCTGAAGACTGATTCGAGTTGAACCCCGGAACAATCCCACCGACGCCAATCACTGACTCGGCAAGTTGGCCGGCCAGGTTGTCGGAGTAATTCGCGCTCCCGGATACCGACAGGTTGTTGCGAGGCCGCACGGTGGCGACGGCGTTCACGAGATTAATCGTTCCGTTGGTGTGGTAACCCAGATAATCGCTGTTCCAAGTGGACCGGTTGTAGCTCCCCGATGCAGAACCCTGCCAGGGCAACAGGTGTGTGACATTGAACCCTTCGCCGCTGTTGTCGGTATTTATTTCGGTGGACGGTTCACCCGCGGCCAGAGCGGGAATCGCTGAGTGCCCTCCGCCGTTCACATAGTAGGCTCCCATGTTGAAGCCCGCCCAGGTATATCCCGAATGAAGGTTGGTCGAATGAAAAGCGTTGTTCCCTTGATTATCAAGTCCGTATACGGAATACGAGCTGTTGCCCGTCTGGAAACCCGCCGAAAAACTGGGCGCATCGGGAAGGTTTTCGCTCCAGTTGATGCCAAACGAATCGCTGTTGCCATGGGTCACGTAATCAGACAGCCCGGGAACAGCGTAGTTCCCTTCGCTGTTGTAGGCCTTGGCATAAGTCACTGACCCGGGAAATTTGCTGCCGTTGAAGATATTGACGGTAGCATTGACTCCGCTGGCATTGGAAATAGACTGGAAATCGGAGTTAGCACTGGATTGGTTCAGGTAAGGAGACACTGTAAAGGACAAGAAATTGGGGCTGTGGTAAGAACCGGAGAACGTACCATCCCCCCCGATCGTCCAGGCGTGCGTCGAAGGCGTCAGATTCCCGTACGTGGCGGAATACCCGCTGGATATGGTGCCATTCAAGTTGGTGCTGGTTTCACCGAACTTGACCTGCGCGACAACAGGCACTGCCAGGAGCAATAGCCCTGCCTGCATCATCCGCCCGACTTGGAGAGAACCCCTCACCGTATTTCGCCCCTTCACCCTTCAGAAATCAGCCTGCAGTTCAAAATCGCACTCGTTCTTATTGCTCTTCGACCTTCGCGTTTTGCCGCAGTTGCTTGTCGAGAGCGACACGAACCTGATTTTTCTTGCTCTGTTCCATCTGCTTTTCGAGTTGCGCCTTGACGTCTTCAAATTTCGCCATGCCGGCAGGCGCGTGCTGGTCGAGGCGCAGGATCGTGTAGGCCTGTTCGACTTGAATCAGGTCGCTAACATCGCCCGCCTTCATCGCAGCCAGGGTCTTCGCAACGGGAGGCGGTAATTGATCGACGGGCTCGGGCTTATGCTGGCCCATCATCACGCGGTAGTCGTCGTCGGAGATCTTTTCGGCCAGGAGACCGAATTCTTCGGCGGTCTTGGTCGCCTTCGCCTGGCGGAGAGCGTTCTCGGCGCGCGTGCGCCCTTCCTTCAATTGCTCGCCAGTCGCGTTGGCCGGCGGCAGAACTGAGATGCTCTGGAAGGTGAACGATTCGGGATGCTGGAAATTCCCGGGGTGCTGATCGTAAAACGCCCGGACTTCGGCCGGTGTGACGATGCTCTTGTCCTCAACTTCGGTTTTCAACAGTTCATCGATCAGGAGCGAGCGGCGGATTTTTTGGTCGAGCAGCTGCTGCGAACCGTGAAACTCGCTCTGCATGAACGCATTGAATTCGTCAGGGCTGGAAAAGGTCTTGCGGAATTCAGCCTCGGCCCGCTGTAGTTTGGCAGTCGGGACGGTCATTTTCCGGCGCAACGCCTCCTGGTAGACCAATTCCTCGAAGATGATCATCTTGAGAGCGCCCTCGCGAATCTGGGGCGCCAGGTCTTTGGGAATGCCGTTGTGCTGGCGAGCATACGGAAAAATCGCGTATTCCTCACGCACCAGGTCGGCATCGGTCAGCACGGCGCCATTAACACGCGCCACGGGCTTTGCTGCCGATGTGGTGAGCGCCGGCGCGGGCGCCTGCTTGAACACTGTGGGGGCATGGGAAGCCACCTGGCCGCTGGCCGCGAAAGCGAACAGAAAAAGGCCGCAGATGGAGAGTTTGCGGTGCATGACGGACCTCCGAGTTAAGGGGAAAGTGGGGAGGGAAATGTTCGCACCCCTCCCCTGTGCGTAGAGATCAGAACGTTGTAACAGCGGTACCGCCGTTCATTTCGTTCGACTCGCCACCATGGCACTGGCGGCAGAACTGCGCGGTCTGGTTGGCGCCGGCGGTGCCACTGGCCGGGTTGTAGGGAGCGCGGATGAAGAACATGGTGGCGTAGTTGCCACTCGGCAAACCAGACTTCGTGCCGGTGGTCACCTTGACCACGTTCATCAGGTGCTGGTTATGGCAGGTCGTGCACATCACCGTGGGCTGGTTGTTATAGGTCTTCGGGCTGACAAAGAAGCCATAGTTGGTGATGAACTTGGCGAAGTTGACTCCGCTCGGCACCGTGATCGCGCCACCGGTGATGGTGCAATCCCAGTCATACGTGCCGCCGCAGCCAATGACCGCGGTGAGTCCAACCGGGTGATCGTTGAGGTAGTTCCCGGTGGTGGTGCCGTCGTTTCCGAGCAGGGTCGGAATGTTGTTGTGAGTTCCATAGGTCGACGGCAGCGTTTCGTAGACCTGGTTCTTCATCATGGCGCCCTGCGCATAGTTGCCGTCGTGGCAGCTGAGGCAAAGCAGCAGCCCAGGACCGTCAGGTGTTGCCGTAGCCGTGAATGCCGGCAGGACATCCACATAGCCGGTTGAGCCGTCGGTGCTGCCGCTGGTGATGGTTTTGCCTACAAGGCTGCCAACGTCTTGACCCCAAAGAGCGATATTGCCCGATGTGGTGTCGGCAGTCTTGGCGTTGCCGTTACCGTATGCGCCGCTGTGCGGAGCGTGACAGGCCGCGCAGCCGCGGCCGGCGTTGAGGTGGGCACCGAGGACGTCGGTCGCCGGCGCTTGTATCTGGGCCGCCGCAAAACCCGCGGTTGCCAGAAACATTAGAGCTATTGAACAAATGCGTTTCATTTAGGTAGAGCCTCCTCTTCCATTTCTGGTGCTCGCCTGACCGTGACGTCGACCTTGGCGGTGTTGTTAGAGTTCAGCTAATTCCAGCCTGTGCACGATAATTGCTGCTGCTCTGGGGGCTGGATCACGCCGTATTGCTTTCTGTAAGTCGTCAAGAAGTATTCCTGATTTCTAAGCGACCTACCGATCGAACACCCGGGCCGAACACTTCAAAGCCGATGATGGGCCTTCCGGCACGGCAACATTGTTCAAGAGCCCCATTGCAACGTATTCATGTCATCACTGCTCCGGCTCGTCTCGATGTGATCTTCATCACGCATATGTATTTTTTCTCTATGTCGTTCACTCGATGAGAGGTGAACGCTATCACGTAAAGCCGCGCCTACTGCGGCGTTCCCTCTTTCCGAGTGATCATCGTCACACAGTTCTGAGCCGCAGCATGCTCTCCTATCCTCTGTCGGCACTTAGAGAGAGTAAGAAACCAGAGCGTAAGTGGGTTAGTAAGGCTGCCGAAACAGATCCTGATCAAGCAGGGGAACGGCATGGCGAATGAATCAACCACGGCATCGACTGGGAGTCCGCGCTTGCCTGCAGCGCAGGTCTACTGGATCGCATCCATCTGCCTGGCGGCAGGCCTGGCCATCGGGTACCTGACCGGGGGATCTCCATCGGCTCCATCCACGCCAGCCATGGCTGCCACGGCCGGGGCGCCGCACGCCGCCCAGGGCGCGATGAGCGGCGGGCACGCTGCGAACCACGTACCGAGCCTGGAAGAAGTGAAGAGGGAGGCCGACAAGCAGGCCGGGCTTCTGCTCGAAAAGCTGAAAACGGATCCGAACAACACCACGCTCCTGGTTCAGGCAGGGGACGTTTACTACCGGAGCCACCAGTTCGGCGACGCAACCGCGTACTACGACAGGGCGGTCAAGGCCGATCCCAAAAATGTTGCCCTGCGGACGAAGTTGGCCTCGAGTCTTTATCGGAGCGGCGATGTGGACGGCGCCATCGCGGAGTTGAACCAGGCGCGGCGCTATGACCCGAAGGACGCCAATTCGCTTTTCAATCTCGGCACGATCCGACTACAGGGCAAAGGGGACGGCAGAGGCGCCCTGGCGGCGTGGCGGCAATTGTTGAAGTCCAACCCACAGTTGAGCCCGGACCGCAAAGCGACGGTGCAGAAGCTGATGGCCGATGTGATGACGACCCTTGGCAATCAACGCGGAACTGAAGGAGCGCGGAAGCAATGACAGACATGGTTCAATCCCGGATCAAGGGATGGACACGCAAACAAGTTGTGGTTGTGTCGTTTGTGTGCCTGACAGCGGGGATCGCGGGGGGCTGGTCCATCCGCAGCGCGCAGAATCGAGCGTCGGCGGCATCGGGGAAAACGGCCATCGTCACCGGTCCGGCAGCGGTGGAAGCCACGCCGGCAGCACCGGCATCCACCGCGGCAGCCCTGATTGCCGGCCCCGCTCAATTGAAGGAAATGGCCGATACGCATGCAGCGCCCCTACTCGCTCAGCTCCGGTCCAATCCCAAAAATCCGGATTTGCTGGCCAGCATCGGCAACGTTTACTACGACGCGCAGCAGTATCCGATAGCAGTCGAGTACTATACGCGCACCCTGAAGCTGAAGCCAGCCGACGACGCCGTGCGCACAGACATGGCGACCGCGTATTGGTACATGGGGAATGCCGATTCGGCCATCGCGGAGTTCAACAAGGCGCTCGTCTATAAACCCACGAATCCCAATACGCTCTTCAACCTGGGCATAGTCAAGTGGAAGGGGAAGATGGACGCCTCCGGCGCGGCCGATGCCTGGAAAAGGCTGCTGGCGGCGAACCCGAACTACGAAGGCAAAGACAAAGTCGAACGGATGCTGGCCGAAATCAATAAGCAGCCCGCCGGCTCGCAGCAAGCGCAGGCAAAGTAAAACCGCGGTCCGTGAGACGCGTGAGCCTGTGATCGATCTCACATTTTTTGTCACCTTTGTGAGCTAAATCACCGTGATTTTCAGCCAAATTGGCCTCCCTTTTCCGGACCACTGCGCGCCTAAGTCTATTAATCCAAGTGATTTAAATTTCCTGCAAGGTGTTCACAGACCTGATTTTTTTTTGACGTGCGACCGGTGCCCATCTGATCGATCGCAAGGTGCGCAGAAGCGATGCAGAGCCGTTCGTCTTGATGGCTCCAGTGTGCGCCATTCGATCGAACAAATCTGCAAAGCGTGCAAAGGGTCTGTGCCGAGACCGGCGTGGAGGAGAAGTGCCGGGCGGAGCCAGCTTATTTTTCGCACATGGGGATGAAAGGGCCGCTGGCCAGCACGGAATCCGGGAGAGTGGCACTCCCATCCGACGAATAGGACGCGTTCACGGCACCCTCTGTCGGCTTGGGCGTTGTCGAGTAGCAGGCTTTGCCGGTGGTGGTGTCGAGAACCAGCGGATAGCCCACGTACGGCACGTAATGGTGAATGGGGTTCTGACGTCCCGAGACGTACCCGTAAATGCCAGCCATGATCAGCAGAACGACGATTGACCAGGCGGGAATCTTCAGCGGGGCCTTGACGACTTTCATAACCGCGGCAACGGAAACGGCAGGCTTCAATTCCAAGGTTTGCACTGACATGACTGCTCCTTCAATGCCTGCAAGGCCTCCTGTCAATCCGGGGTCTTGGCAAACACGCTCTCCCTGGACACTCACTTTCGAAGTAGGCTGGGATCGCTCCTGTTTAGGGTTGTGAAAAGGATAGACAATATATTTCGAATTGGACAGTGATTTTTCGCACTTCTTCTACCACATTTGGGCTATTCGCTCCAGAGCAGCCGCCGAACGGGTGGTTCTAAGATGGATACCATGTCCAGAAAATTGCGCTGGGGCGTACTCAGCACCGCCGCCATCGGTCTAAAGAAGGTCATTCCGGCCATGCAGTTAGGCCAATATTCGCGGGTCACGGCGATCGCTTCTCGCGATCTTGTAAAGGCGCGCGCCGCGGCAGATGCGCTCGGAATCGAGACCGCTTACGGGTCCTACGAGGCGCTGATAGCCGATCCGGATGTGGATGCCATCTACAATCCCCTGCCGAATCAGATGCATGTGCCGTGGACGATCAAGGCGGCGGAGGCCGGCAAGCATGTCCTCTGCGAAAAACCCTTGAGCATGACGGTGGCGGAGGCAAAGACGCTTCTGGCGGTGCAGGAACGCACCGGGGTGAAGATCGGCGAAGCGTTTATGATCCGCAGCTATTCGCAGTGGCGGCGGCTGCGGGAGTTGCTGGACCAGGGGCGGATCGGAGAACTGCGGTCGGTGATTGCGGCGTTCAGCTACTTCAACCGCGATCCGAACAACATTCGCAATGTTGTCGAGTCGGGGGGCGGGGCTCTCTATGACATCGGATGTTACTGCATTCATGCGTCGCGGTACGCGTTTGGAGCGCTGCCGAAGCGGGTCGTGGGGCTGATCGAGCGCGATCCCAAGTTCGGAACCGACCGGCTGACTTCGGCCATCCTGGATTTTCCCGGCGGCCAAGCCATCTTTACCTGCAGCACGCAGCTGGTGCCCTACCAGCGGGTGCATTTCCTGGGGACGAAGGGACGGATCGAGATCGAGATTCCGTTCAACGCTCCCAGGGACCGGCCGACGCGGATGTTCCTCGACGAGACAGGAGACATTTTCGGCAGCGGAATCGTGACCGAGGCGTTTGATACTGCGGATCAATACACCATGCAGGGGGATGCGTTCTCAAGGGCGGTTCTCGAGGGCGGCGAGGTGCCGGTGCCTCTGGAGGATGCGATCGCGAACATGGCGGTGATCGAGGCGGTGTTCCAGTCAGCGGCGCGGGGCGAATGGGTGACGCTCTAAAGGTGATGCGCCACCAGGCCTTTTTGGGGGATCGCTCCGTTGCACGGATTTACAGCTTGCTGAAAAAAGTATTTCGTGAGGGGTACGGGCTTCAGCCGTACGTTTAGCCCAACCAATTTCAGCGCGGCTTTAGCCGCCGAGGGGAATCTTTCGTCGGATTTGCCTCATCCTCGGCTTTTTTCAGCACCCTGTTCAGGCTCCGGTAAGAAATGCTTCGCACGATCTCAGCGTTCTCTTCAGCTCGTCTTTTCGATTGGGAAACACGCCGACATACACGCCATCGTTCGGCTTCATGCTCTGGAACGCGGTCCGGAAGGCTACTGCGACGCCATTGTCGGCAACCCGCCCTGCAGCGAGGATCTTGAACGCGAAAGCAGGTCTTGGCGGTGTGGCGCATGACCTGACCTTCATAAGAGGACTTACTCAGACGGCCTCTTTCAATGCCTTGGTCCTGCTGAATGGTAGCCGGACCGATCTGCCAGCATCAGTACAAGGTCTTTCGATGAGGTAGTAACTCAAAACCGGGACGCCGACTGCAACCATTTGGATCACGAAATACCCCCTTGCTGCCACGTATAGCTGCATTGCCATTAGGTTCCAGACATAGACGCTGTATGAGATTCGCCCAAGCCACACCAGCGGTCGAATAGTGAGGAATCTGGGTGCGCTCATGGTGGAGTACACAATGACAACGCCCCATGCACAGCATTCAAGCAGTGAAGACAGATCTGGTCCGTACAGACTAACCCAAGCCAGATAGACTGTGGTGGGCCAAAATGCCCATCGAGTCCAACGGTTAAAGAGTCGAGTCGCTACGTCACTGTTCAGAAAGAGAGCCATTGCACAACCGACGAGAAGTGCATCGCCCCTTACCTCTGTCCTGAGATTCATGAACGGAGCCGAGTAGAAGGAGTGGTGAGTTGCCAGCCAGAGCGCAGATCCGACCGCACCGGCCAGCGCAATCCACTTTGCGCGTCTCATGCCCAGCCATAGCAGCAGGGCGGGCCAAATCAGATAAAACTGTTCCTCGATCGATAGGGACCAGAAATGCAGCGTGTGGCTTGAAAAGCGCAGGTCGAAGTAGTTGCGTACGAACAGCAGAGAGGACACAAACTCAGAAACCGAGAGATGCATCTGAGGTGCGCCAGATCCTATCAGAGCCACAAAAGCGAGGTAGCACCATGCGACGGGCATCAAGCGAAACATGCGACGTGTGTAAAACACGCCCAGTCTGTTGGAATGGCGCAACTTTCCGGTTATCAGATAGCCGCTTAGAACGAAGAACGCAGTCACCCCGTGCTTTCCGCATGCAACGGGATAAGCGTGCAAGAAAATTGGCTGAAAATGGTCCGCGAGGACAAGCAAGATTGCGATGCCCCGCCAACCATCAAGAGCGGGAAGCCGCACCGTGGCCCGTGGGTCCGTCACGACGCTTCCTTCGGAGCCTGCCCGGTCGAACTGTTTCCCCTCCAGATCACCCGTGCCATCGACCCGAAGAACAATGAGATGAAGATAATGTCGCGCCACAACTGCATAACGTAAACGCATCCAGCAAAGATTTCGACCTCCCACCCCTGCTCTTCCACCAGCTCGATCACTTCAGGCTTATGGGTACCGACGCCAACCAGCACCCCCAGGTCGCGCGCCTTCTTGCACCACTCTCGTTCACTGTCCATGGTGCGATTTCTGAACGCCGCATCGATCTCTTCGCCTCGCCGCTGCAGCGCCAACGGTTTGAGATTCTTCACCAGCGCGGCGGGATCATCGTGAGCCGTCACCTGGATGATCAGGTGCATCTTGCCGCCTTGCGACTGAAAGCAGGCCAGGTCCTGCGGAGCGCGCCCCATATTGACGTAGTTGAACGCATTGATCCCGAGACTGTTGGCCCGGTGCAGGACTTCGCAGACACGGTCCTGCGTATACCAGTCGGCCATGGCCTTGCTGAAGTTGTTGTTGTAGTGGGCAAACCCGTACAGCGGGTTTACGCCCAGAATAAGCCGGCTGATCTCGGCGCCTCCGAATTTTCATGGTCGGGATCTGGGGCTGGGCCTGTTCAGAGACCGGGCCGCTCTGTGACAATGACGCGGTCGCCTGGTGAGCCGTCGTGTCCGCTTCCAACAGCTTCGACCCGCCAATCAGGCCGGCGGCCACGACAGCACTGGATTGCAGGAATTTCCGGCGCGTATTCGACATGCATCTACGTTGAGCCGCCGAAACGATCCTGGCTGTGGGCGGGATCACATTGAGCGCGAATAACGCGCGTTTAGACTTGCCATTTGGCTTCCCGAACCTGTAAGCCCATGAACGAGATGACAGCGACTCTTAGCTCAACCCGTGGACCGGAACGGCCCCTGCTGGAACTGACCATCGGCGGCCTGCTCGAACGCACCGCCAGCCGCTTTCCTGACGGCCTCGCGGTCGTATCGCGGCACCAGGCGAAGCGCATGACATGGGCCGAGCTGAGCGCGGCGGCCGACCGGGTGGCGCGGGGGCTTTGGTCGCTGGGCGTCCGGCACGGCGATCGCGTGGGGCTGTGGTCGACCAACTGCATCGAGTGGATCATGATGCACATGGGCTGCGCGCGTGCGGGAGCGGCGCTGGTGAATGTAAATCCCTCCTACCGCTCGCACGAACTGGGGTACACGCTTACCCGTTCGCACATGAAAGTGCTTTTTCTGTGGCACAAGGACAAGCGGGCGGACTATGAGGAAATCCTGGAACGGGCGCGGCACGGCCTGACGCTGGAACTGACGCACACGATTTACTTCGATTCGCCCGAATGGCTGGCGCTGCTCGACGCACCGGGGCTGTTGCCGGACCGCGTGGACGTGACGGATGTGGCCAATATCCAGTACACGAGCGGCACAACGGGATTGCCGAAAGGCGTACTGCTGACGCATCACAACGTGGTGAACAACGGACAATTCCTGGCGCAGGGATTTCACTATACCGAGCAGGATCGGATCTGCGTCCCCGTGCCGCTGTTCCACTGCTTCGGCTGCGTGATCGGAACCATGTCCGCAGTGAACTCGGGCGCGGCCATCCTGCTTCCCAACTGGACGTTCGGTGCGCGCGCCGTATTACAGACGGTCCATGAGGAACGAGCCACGTCGGTGTATGGAGTTCCGGCGATGTACGTGGCCGAACTGGGGTTGCCGGATTTCGCCGGATTCGATCTGACCAGCCTGCGCACCGGCATGATGAGCGGCGCGCCATGCCCCATCGAATTGATGAAGCGGGTGCTCAACGAAATGCACATCCGCGAACTCGTCATCGCCTACGGCCAGACCGAGACGTCGCCAGTAGTCACAATGAGCGATGCCGGCGACTCGATCGAGGTTCGCGTCAATACGGTCGGCCGCGCCATGCCCCAGACCGAAATCAAGGTCATGTCGGTGGCAAGCGGAGAGACACTTCCCCACGAAGAGCAGGGCGAGATCTGCGTGAGCGGCTACGCATTGATGAAGGGCTACGATGGCGATTCGGAAGGGACTGCCCTCGTCATTCAACCCGACGGCTGGCTCAAGACCGGTGACCTGGGCGTGATGCGCGAAGACGGATGCCTCCGCATCACCGGCCGGTCGCGCGACGTGATCATTCGCGGCGGCGAAAACATCTATCCCCGCGAAGTGGAGGAGTTCCTCTACACGCACCCCAAGATCGGGGAGGTGCAGGTGGTGGGGATTCCCAACGAGCGTCTGGGCGAGATCGTGGCGGCGTGGGTGCGCTTGCGGCCCGGACAGGAAGCGACAGAAGAGGAGATTCGCGATTGGTGCCAGGGCCAGATTGCGTATTACAAGATCCCCGAGCATATCCGCTTCGTGGACGATTTTCCGGCGACTCTTTCAGGAAAGATCCAGAAATACAAGATTCGCGAATTCGAGATCGAAGCGCGGGGGCTGCAGTCGGTGGCGAAGACGGCAATGGCGTGAACCTTAAGCCGAGCAAAAGGAAATCGACACATTCAGCCTGTCCGATTTATTGAGACGGTCTGAGCCTGTGAATTCGGGCCCCGAGGAGCATTCAATCAATTGGAGGTCGCTGAGATTTCCATTGGATTCTGCAATTCGGGCACACACGCAAGCTCGGTCTCGGCAACCACAGGATCCCTCTGAACGATGACGACCGTGATGTCATCCTGTTGCCCGAACCGCCGCGCGCTGTCAGCAATCACGCTGGCGGGCTGCATGGCGAGCGCGCGGCTGCGCTCAAAACCGAAAAGCTCCCCCTTCTGGTTCTGGGCTTCGACCACACCATCGGAGAAGAAGGTAAGGCGGCAGCCCTCGGGAAGGTTGAAATACGTCGTTTCGTATTCGGGCGCCGCCACGACCCCCAGCGGAAGCGCTCCGGGGAGGTCGATTTCCTCACCGTCAAGATAGGGCGGCAGGTGGCCAGCATTGGCGATGGCCACCGAACCGTTGGCTGAAATGTGCGCGGCAACCGCTGTGGAGAAACCACCCCCACCCCTGCCCAGCAGGCGCTCGTTGAGGTTGCAGAGTATCTCGGCCGGGGCTGAGGTGTAGTCCGCAATCCCGCGAATGGCGCCCACCAGAACCGACACCAGCATGGCTGCGGGGAGTCCCTTGCCGGCTACATCGCCGGCAACCAGCAGCAGGCCCCCGTCGTCCCTCGAAAGAACCTGGAAGAAATCGCCGCCGACCTGCTGGGCGGGCTGGTATACCGAGTCGATCTTGAATCCCACCAGCATGCAGGGGCGCTCGGGAACCAGCACCTGCTGGACCTGCTGCGCCGCCTCGAGCTCGGTTTCAATCTGCGCCTGCCGCCGGCTCATCGTGGAAGAGCGAAGAATCATGATTACGGCCAGGGATAGCGAGCATAGAATCCCCGAAACGTTGTCGAGCGAAACCGTAAAGGGGCCGAGAGGATAACGATCGATCAGGTTGATTCCCCGGATCGCGGCCTCGCGGCACGCGGAAAACTCGAACATCACAAGCAAGACGGTCTCGGTATAGACGTAGAGGCTGAAAAGAATACTGGGGATCAACAGAATGCCCGCCTCGCGATTTCCGCGGCGCCAGTGAATGGCGAGGACGATGGGAACCACCACCGACAGAAGGGCTATAAATGGGAAATTGACGAAGGGCGCAAGCCAGCCGGGCAGACTGAAATAGAGCCCCTGCAGCCCGCTGACGAAATTCATGATGCCGGCAAACACGAGGAAAATGCGCCAGCGCACCCCGATCCGCTGATGAACAAAGGAGAAATAGAGCGACGTCCAGAGGAATGGAGACGCAAGCCGGGGCAGATCGCTAAGCAACTGCGAAAAGGCCGGAAGATTCACAAACGCGGAGAGGACGGGAAAGGGCGATTCGAGGAGAGTCAGGCTTCCAACAGCAAAAATCCAGAGATATTCGGACCGGCACCGCTGCGAAGCGAAAAGCGCCAGGGCTACGAACCCCAGAGAAATCAGCAGCAGCCGGTCGAACCAGCTGACTGCGTTTTCGCCGATGATGGAGAGCCAGTTATCCCTGTACAGGGTGTTGTATTGGCCGATTTTCAGGTTCGTCGCGAAGAATCCGGGATCTTGAACGGTTCTCCATTCGGTGTCCGAAATGTGAACCCGCATGGCAATAACGAGGGAGCCGGTGGCGACCATGCGGTCGGGAATCCGGGCCAGAATCCATGCGCGTGAGGAATAGGGTTCATAGGGAGCGACCGTGCCCGACGCGATCAACCGCTCTCCATTGATGTAGATTTCAAACGCGCTCGAGATATTCCGTTCACTCAGCGCAAGTCCCGTCACAGCCGGATCGGTTTTGACGTGGAGGCGGTACCACACGACCCGGGTCTGGGAACACGCCCGGGTAATGGGGCTATAGGGTTGGAACCGGATCCAATTCGAATCGTCAAAGTCAGGACGGGCATAGGCGGGATTGTCGCCCGGATCCACCAGCCAGGTCATGTCGAGAAATCTGGGCTCGCGCAAGGTCGTGATATCGGCCGCCTGCCCCCATGCCATGCGGACCCCCGGCACGAATGCCGTGAGCGCAAGGGCAACGAGGAAGAGCGAACGACGGAACTGCGACCGCGGCGATGCCATTAAACCCAGCCTCCCCGGTTCCACGACTTCACCCTACCACCCCGGCTTTACCTGGGGAGTTGATATGCAGCGAAGCGTGCGCACCCGCTAGCCAAGCGGGCTAGTTATGAAGTCAAACGGCTTTCAGCCGGCTCGCTGAATGGCGTGGACGGGACCGCTATAGCGGCCGAGGAGCGCGTTCCAGCGCACAATTGCGAGTTCTTTCAACATTTGAAGGCCGTCGCGTAGATAGCTGATGCGAGTGCGAGCGTCGTGGGCCCAGCCGACGGGAACCTCCTGAACGTTGTAGCCACGGCGGAGGGCGATGAACAAGATTTCGGGATCGAATCCCCAGCGTTCGATGGTTTGAAGCTGGAAGACCGTTTGCGCGGCGGCCCGAGTGAAGGCCTTGAATCCGCATTGGGTGTCGGCGAAGGGCAGGCGCATCACCCAGCGTGTGAGGGCATTGAAGCAGCGGCCAAAGAACTGACGGAACAGGGGCTGGCGGCGCGTTTGACGGCTGGCGGCCAGCCAGCGAGAGCCGATGGCGATGTCTGCGCCCATTCCGATGGCGGAGAAAAGGCCTTCCGCTTCCTCGATGGGCGAAGACAAGTCGGCGTCGGTGAACATCACAATGTCACCGAGGGCATGGAGAATCCCGGTCCGAACACTGTAGCCCTTGCCGAAGTTGGACGCGTTCTCGATAAGCCGGACTTCAGGAGCTTTGAGCGCGAATTCGCGGACGACCGTTGCGGTATCGTCGCGCGAACCGTCATTGACGACAACGACCTCGGCTGGCCAGTTGTGAGTTCGGATGCATTCCACGACCGACCGGAGGGTGGCGGGAATGCGGTCTCTCTCGTTGTATGCCGGGATCACGATGCTGTACTTGGGGAACTGCATCATGCGCGTCCTCCCCGGAGGGTTGCCTGTAGGCTAGATGCAGCAGCTTCCAGGATCGATTCTGGACATGATAAACGGGCTGGCAGCGATGTGCCCAGTTTCCTCGTCGCACAATCGCTTTTTCGGCAACTCGCTGATCCACAAAGGCTCAAATCCACAACCGACATTTCTTTTTCGCTGTCAGGGGCAGGGAATTTGGGTATGCTGTTTGCGGAGGCCAAGACGAAATGACCAAGGCAGACCTGGTGGAAAAGGTGACCCGCCTGGGCGACCTGACTCGCCGCGATGGCGAAGTGATCGTCGAAACCATCTTTGATTCGGTAATTACGGCTCTTCAAGGCGGAGACAAAATTGAGATCCGCGGCTTTGGTTCTTTTCGTATCCGGCAGCGCAATCCGCGCATCGGTCGGAACCCCAAAACCGGCGAGCGTGTGGAGGTTCCCGCCAAACGGGTACCCTACTTCAAGCCATCGAAGGAACTGCGCGATCTTGTCAACCCGGAAGAGGCGGCCAAGACTTCCCTGAGCGGGGAGGCCTGATTTCAGCCTGCGAAAACAAGCCGTCCCTCGGCTTCATTTTCTCAGTACGGGCCCGACCCGCGAACTCAGTCCATCAAATCGAACATTTCCGGCGGGAATATTCTGCTCCTCGCGCGAAATGAGTGTGCGACGGGCCGGATGACAAGCCCCTTGTGCCGGGACTTAGAGTCCCGAGCTAGCGAATCCCGATCACGCTCATCATGCGTCCGCAGCGGCCTCGCGAGCCGCGGTGCGAGAAAAAGAGCTCCGGGTGGCAGTTGGTGCAGGCACCGACAAACCGGATGGCACGGGGTTGCAGCCCGGCGGCCAGAAGCTGGCGCCGATTAGCCTCGATCAAATCGAGATGATGGCCGGAACCGAGGGAAGAATGGCCGGGTGCACGCTGGCTTAGAAACATCATGGGATACCTGGTGCGCACCGGGTCGGATGAGCCGACCTCGCGAAACAGCTCAGAACCGTAGGTAAACTGCGATTCGAACTCGGAGAGCACTTCCTCGCCGACGGCATAGCAGCACTGTCCGACGCCAGGTCCGATGGCCGCCACCAGGTCTTCGGGTTGGGAACCGAATTCAAGGCGCATGCGGCCGATCCCGTTTTCGACGATTCGGCGGACGGTCCCGCGCCACCCGGCGTGGAAGGCAGCGACAGATTTGCGCCGGTGATCTGCAACCAGGACGGGAATGCAATCGGCAGTCTGAATCCCAAGCAAGAGGCCGGACTGGCTGGTCATGAGGCCGTCGCCCCGGTGGGGATGCTGCGGGGGGCCTACCTCGGCGGGTCCGGGACTGCCTGCGATGAGATCCCTGGAGACGAGGACACTGGAGTGGATCTGGCGGACCGTGACGAGCGGGGTCGCGGAGTCTCCTGTCACCGCTTCTGCCAGCAACTGGCGGTTGCGAACTACATTGGCGTGGTCGTCTTCACCAGTGAATCCCAGGTTGAGCTCCCCAGGCGCTTGTTCCGCGCAGTAGGCGCGGGTGACGCCCCCACGACGAGCGCTGAAACCATGCCAGAGCCATTGAATCTCCTCCCACCCTGGTACGGGGAACCACTCGACGCCGTTGGGAGCGACGGTGGGAACCGGCGGGAATGGCGAGGGTTCTTCGGTGGTTACGGCCAAAAGGCAAGGGGGGGAAACTGCGTCCGGGGAATTTTTCGGGCTCAGCCCCCCAACCGCTGCCCCCTTAGAAAGGGTGCCGGTCGCTCCAATGTCATCATTTGACGCTTTTTCGGGGGAATTCAGGGGCGTTTCCGGATTCACGGCAGCGGAATCGGGGATTTTCGGGGGCGAATCGAGGCGTCGCTTTGGAGAAGCGTCGAGCATCCGGATCAATTTTATTCGGAAGCGGTCGCTTCGATTTATCAACAGGGGGAAAACTGCATCACAACCGGTGCATTTATTTGGGAAGTTATTTAAATTGAGCTAATTGCAGCCATATTATTGGTCCCTTAAAAAGCGTATGGGCCTGCCTTCCGGCAGGCCCGCTTGAGAGGCATTGGTATGGAGGGGGTCCTGGAGGGATTATTGGAGAAGGGGTCCTCTGCAACAAGGACCTTCAAAAAGGAGAGAAACGCCTACCTTGGAAGGGCCATAATTCGGGGAAGCCTCTGCTTATTACCCGATTGGACGCCAGCCCCCTGGAAATGGTTGCTCAAATTATTTTCTTATGGCTTTGTTGATTGATTTAGCGCAAACTCGGTCCCGAATCGGGAAAAATTACCGGGTGGATGGGTCGACAGGGAAAGTGAGGTCGCTCTTCGCGGCGGAATCAGACCGGCGTACACTTTAAATCCAGAGTGAAACGCTGGCATTATTTCGCACTGGCTGCCGCTGTGGCGGCAGGGGCTTTCTATTTGTACACGCATTGGGAGAGCCTGGGCCTCGCGCACCTGCTGGGGGCCAGCGCCGGCGGCGCCGAATCGGAATCCGCGCGGCCGGCGAAAATGAGCTGGCAGACCGTCGATCGGCCCAACGATGGCTTCAAGGTTGAGCTGCCGGGTGATCCGAAGGACGAGGTGGGGCAGGCCTTCAACGAAACCGGGGGGGCCGAGCCGATCGGGATGATCGCTGCCACACCCAACGACGACACATCTTTTGCTGTCACGTGGCAGGACAACCCCCCTGTGGCCCGGGCGAACAATCATGCGCCGGATCTCACGCTGAAGATGGCGCGGGACGGTATGCTCGCTCGCACCCAGACCACTATCGTCAGCCAGTCGCTATCGCTGGTCCGGCGGAATCCGTCGCTGGACGTCTCGGCCCGGAATGAGGGCGGCGGGGTACTGGATGCGCGCCTGATCCTGGCGGGAAACCGGCTGTACGTACTGATGGCGTTGTTTCCATCGGCGAGCGTACGCCGGCAAAAGGACGTTACGCGATTCTTCGATTCGTTTATGCCCGGCCACCCGGGGGCGATTCCGGAGAGTATGCCTGCGGCAAGCCATAACTGACCGGTGTCGTGAGGAGGCGCCGGTGACTCAGGCCCTCGATCAGCTGAAGCCGAGCACGGGGTGCGGAGTGTAGGGTTCTTCCAATGCCTTGATTTCCTCGCGTTCAAGTCGGACGGCAAGGGCCGCGACGGCATCCTCAAGATGATGCGGTTTGGTAGCGCCGACAATTGGGGCGGTGACGGCGGGCTTGCTGAGCAGCCATGCCAGAGCGACCTGCGCACGCGGCACGCCGCGCTTTTCGGCGATCTCGCCGAGACGATCGACGACGCGACGATCATCTTCTTCGGTGCGAGAGTACATGGTGTTGCCGAAGCGGTCGGTTTCAGAGCGCCGGGTGGTTTCCGCTTGCCATGCGCGGGTGAGACGGCCGCGGGCCAGCGGGCTCCAGGGAAGCACGCCGATGCCTTCGGCAAGACAGAGACCGATCATTTCGCGCTCTTCTTCGCGATAGAGCAGGTTGTAATGGTTCTGCATGGACACGAAGCGCGTCCAGCCGCGGAGGTCGGCGAGATAGAGCGCCTTGGCGAACTGCCAGGCAAACATGGACGAGGCACCGATGTAGCGGACCTTGCCGGCCTTCACAGCATCGTGGAGCGCTTCGAGGGTTTCTTCGATCGGAGTTTCGTAATCCCAGCGATGGGTCTGGTAGAGGTCGACGTAGTCGGTCTGCAGGCGGCGGAGGCTCTCGTCGAGTTCATGGAGGATGGCTTTGCGCGAGAGACCGCGGCCGTTGGGTTCATCGCGCATGACGCCGTGGACCTTGGTGGCGATGACGACGGATTCGCGGCGGGTGTTGGCCTTGAGGAAGTTGCCCAGAACGATTTCGCTGTCGCCGCTCGAATAGACATTGGCTGTATCGAAGAAGTTGATGCCGAGGTCGAGGGCCTGGCGCAGGAAGGGCCGGCTTTCTTCCTCGTTCATGGCCCAGTAATGACGGCCGCCAACGGCTTCGCCGGTAGCGGGCGAGCCATAGGTCATGCAGCCCAGGCAGATGCGGGAAACTTTGAGTCCGGTTTTGCCGAGATTGACGTAGTCCATTGGTTCTCCAGAGCGC